>OGJV01000035.1_pt1 | contig 91751 bp, 100 predicted proteins | sample 1572271 | NCBI WGS metagenome assembly OGJV01 (sample SAMEA2582107, study PRJEB24529) | metagenome | biome: Human gut stool | place: China | collected 2011
GCGATAAACGCTGGGAACGTGTGCAGAAAGCTTATGACGCTATGGTTTTGCATGACGGCACTGTTTGTACTGATGCGGTCAGCGGTGTGCGTGCTTCTTATGCGGGCGGGGTCACTGATGAATTTGTAGTTCCGTTCATAGCTGCACCTGAAGCAGATTCCTGCGTCAAAGCCGGTGACGGCATGATTTTTTTCAATTTCCGTCCCGACAGGGCAAGGCAGCTGACCAGAGCATTTGTAGATGAAGAATTTCCTTATTTTGCGCGTCCTCAGACAGCCCGTCCGGTAAATTTTGTTTGTATGACGCAGTATGACGAAACTATAAAAGCTCCCGTTGCCTTTGCTCCGGAAACGCTGGAAGATACGCTGGGCAAAGTACTTGCGGACCACAAGCTTCAGCAGCTGCGGATCGCCGAAACGGAAAAATATGCTCATGTGACCTTTTTCTTTAATGGCGGCGAGGAAGAACCGAATATCGGTGAAGACAGAGTTCTGATTCCGTCACCGAAAGTGGCTACCTATGATCTGCAGCCGGAAATGAGCGCCGAGCTTGTGACAGATAAGCTGGCAGAGCTTCTGGATACAGATAAGTACGACATGATAATATTGAATTTTGCCAATCCCGATATGGTAGGGCATACAGGCGTGCTGAATGCTGCTGTCAAGGCAATGGAAACTGTCGATGCCTGTGTAGGGCGTATTGTTGAAAAGGTATTGTCACTGCATGGAACAGCCTGTATTACGGCTGATCATGGCAATCTGGAAAAGATGCTTGACGAAACGACAGGACAGCCTTATACGGCTCACACAACGAATCAGGTTCCTTTTTTGGTAGTCAGTGATGAAAAACATACTTTACACGAAGGCATTTTGGCTGATATTGCGCCGACGCTGCTGGAACTGCTGAAAATCAAGCAGCCTGCTGCGATGACAGGGAAAAGTCTGTTAACAGATAAAAATAAATGATGAGGTGAAGTTAGAGTGGCAATGATTACTGAAGTATATGCAAGAGAAATTTTGGATTCCCGCGGCAATCCGACTATCGAAGTAGAGGTTTGCCTGGAAGACGGTTCCGTTGGACGCGCTGCTGTTCCTTCAGGAGCGTCTACCGGCGCGCATGAAGCGGTAGAGCTGCGTGACGGTGATAAAAACCGCTATCTGGGCAAAGGCGTGACTAAAGCAGTCGATAATGTCAACGACGTTATTGCTGAAGCTTTGATTGGACTGGAAGCAACCCGTCAGGTAGAAATAGACGAGATGCTGATCCGTTTGGACGGGACCCCAAATAAAGGAAAATTAGGCGCCAACGCTATTTTAGGTGTCTCCATGGCTGTAGCCAAGGCTGCCGCTGCTTCTGTAGGGTTGCCGCTGTATCTGTATCTGGGCGGTGTTTCCGCACAGGAGCTGCCGGTACCGATGATGAATATCCTGAACGGCGGCCAGCATGCTGATAATAACGTCGATATTCAGGAATTTATGATCATGCCGGTCGGTGCTGCAAGCTTCAGCGAGGCTTTGCGCATGAACGCTGAAATCTATCATGGTTTAAAGGCCCTGCTGAACGCTAAAGGACTGGGAACAGGCCTGGGTGATGAAGGTGGTTTTGCGCCGAATCTGAAATCCAATGAAGAGGCGATCGAAGTCATCCTTGAAGCAGTGAAAAAAGCAGGCTATAAACCGGGCGAAGATATCATGATCGCTTTAGACGTTGCTGCCAGCGAATTTTATAAAGATGGAAAATATCAGATGGAAGGCGAAGGTTTGGTAAAAACCTCCAATCAAATGGTAGATTATCTGGCTGCTTTGTGCGAAAAATACCCGATCGTTTCAATCGAAGACGGTTTGGCGGAAGACGACTGGAAGGGCTGGAAAGCGCTTACGAAGAAATTAGGCACGAAAGTTCAGCTGGTTGGCGACGATCTGTTTGTTACCAATGAAGAACGTTTGCTTGAAGGTATCAAAAATGATACTGCTAACGCTATTTTGATCAAAGTCAATCAGATAGGTACTTTGACAGAGACCTTCAATGCTATTGAAACTGCTAAACGGGCAGGCTATACCTGCATTATTTCGCATCGCAGCGGTGAAACCGAAGATACTACATTGGCAGATATTGCCGTTGCTGTCAATGCCGGACAGATCAAAACAGGTGCTCCGGCACGTACTGACCGCGTGGCCAAATACAACCAGCTGCTCCGTATCGAGGAAGACCTCGGCGGCGCTGCCAAGTATAAAGGCAAAGCTGTATTTTACAACATCAATAAATAATCGGAGTAACGGTTATTTTGAAGCAGGGCAGATACCGGACGCGTATTTGCCCTGCTTTTTACTAAATTTTGTACAATTTTTTATATTTTACCGTTGTAAGCTGTATAACATTATGATAGAATAGTTAGGTACTAAGTAAAAGAGGAGGTAAGCTTTGTGATTGCAACTGTCTTAATGGTATTAGACGTAATCGTCTGTATCGCCTTGATAGCGTCTGTGTTAATGCAGTCCGGGAAGGGCTCAGGCTTGTCAGATGCGTTCGGCGGAGGCGGTGGTGGTGCCTTCTTCGGCAAGGGTAATGATGTTGATACTTTAATGGCTAAAGTTACGATTGGTTTGGGTACTGCTTTTGGTATCATCACGCTTGCTCTGGCAAAAATCAACGGTTAATTTGGTTAAAAAGAACGCTCTGCGTTCTTAATTTTTAAAAACTCAAAAGAAACAGAAAGGGGATTAATGTTTTGAGTACTTATTTAATTTTATCCATAGTCGTCGGTCTTGTTGCCCTCGGCGTGGCAGTAATGCTCAGTAACGCTATCAGCGCTGCTAATGCCGGTACTGCCCGTATGAAGGAGATCGCTGGCTATATCCATGAAGGTGCAATGGCATTTCTGTACAGAGAATACAAATATCTTGCTATCTTCATCGTTGTTGTTGCTGCAATTATTGCTACATTCTTATCCGTAAGCACTGCGCTCTGCTTTATCGGCGGTGCTGTATTCTCCATCTGCGCAGGTTATCTGGGCATGAACGTGGCTACTAAAGCTAACGTTCGTACAGCTGAAGCTGCCCGTCATGGCATGAGCGAAGCTCTGAAAATCGCTTTCTCCGGCGGCGCTGTAATGGGCCTGGGTGTTGTAGGCCTTGGCATTGCCGGCCTGTCTGTAGCTTATTTTGTTTTTGACCGTAACATTGATATTGTTACCGGTTTTGGTCTGGGCGCAAGCTCGATCGCATTGTTTGCCCGTGTTGGCGGCGGTATTTATACTAAAGCTGCTGACGTTGGTGCTGACCTTGTTGGTAAAGTTGAAGCCGGTATCCCGGAAGACGATCCGCGTAACCCTGCTACTATCGCTGATAACGTAGGCGATAACGTAGGCGACGTTGCCGGTATGGGTGCCGACTTGTTTGAATCCTATGTAGGCGCAATTATCTCCGCCTTGACTCTGGGTGCAGTTGCATATCCCGGCGGTGAAGGTGTCGAATTTGTTTTCATGCTGGCTGTTGCCGGTATCCTTGCTTCTATCATCGGTGTTATGTTTGCCCGTTCCAGCAAATCTCAAAACCCTCAGGCTGCACTGAACAGCGGTACTTACATCGGTGGTGCTATCGTTATCGCTGCTGCTGCTTATCTTTCCAACAGCCTGTTTGGTTCTCTGGATGCATTCTGGGCTATTGCAGCAGGTCTGCTTGTTGGTATGATCATTGGCAAGATCACCGAGATCTATACCTCTGCTGATTTCGGGAGTGTTAAGAAAATCGCTCAACAATCCGAAACCGGTCCGGCAACCACTATTATTGCCGGTTTGGCAGTTGGTATGTATTCTACTTTCTGGCCTATGCTTTTCATCTGCATCGGCGTAATCGTATCATTCTTTGTAATGGGCGGCGCTACTAACGGCGGCATGGGCCTGTTCGGTATCTCTCTGGCTGCTGTAGGTATGCTCTCCACCACCGGTTTGACCGTTGCTGTTGACGCTTATGGCCCGATCGCCGACAATGCCGGCGGTATTGCTGAAATGTCCGAGCTTCCTCCTGAAGTTCGTGAAATCACTGATAAACTTGACTCAGTTGGCAACACTACTGCTGCTATCGGCAAAGGCTTTGCTATCGGTTCTGCTGCACTTACTGCACTGGCTCTGTTCTCTGCTTATGCGCATACCGTTAACCTCACTACCATTGACTTGCTCAACCCTGTAACTTTGGTTGGCCTGTTCATCGGCGCAACTCTGCCGTTCGTTTTCGGAGCTATGACCATGGAATCTGTTGGTAAAGCCGCTTACGAAATGATCGAAGAAGTTCGTCGTCAATTCCGTGAGATCCCTGGTTTGCTGGAAGGCAAAGCTAAAGCTGACTATCGTAAATGCGTAGATATCTCTACTGCTGCTGCCTTGCACGAAATGATTCTGCCGGGCGTCTTGGCAATCGTTGCTCCGCTGCTGATCGGTTTCCTCTTTGGTACCGAAGCATTGGGTGGTATGATTGGCGGCTCTTTGGCAGCCGGTGTGCTGGTAGCTATTTTGATGGCTAACGCAGGCGGTGCCTGGGATAATGCTAAAAAATACATCGAATCCGGTGTTCATGGCGGTAAAGGCAGTGAAGCTCACAAAGCAGCTGTTACCGGCGACACCGTAGGCGATCCGTTCAAAGATACTTCCGGACCTGCAATGAACATCCTCATCAAATTGATGACTATTGTTTCCTTGGTATTTGCTCCGGTTCTGGCTGCTCATGGCGGCATTCTTCTGAACTTCTTTAAATAAGAATTGTAAGTTGTTTGTAAAATCCCACATCTTCGGATGTGGGATTTTTTTTCATATGGTATAATAATATAGTATAAGTAAGATTAGGAGCGTAATTACAGTGCAGTCATTCAGTGGTAATGAAGAATTTTTCTTTCAAGGCGGCAAACAGGGTGTAGTATTGGTTCACGGTTATACGGGAGCTCCGGGAGAGATGCGCCTGCTGGGAGAATATCTGTATCAGCAGGGGCTGACAGTACTGGGCGTGCGTTTAGCAGGGCATGGTACTACGCCGCAGGATCTGAACGAGACCAAATGGCAGGACTGGTATAAGGCTGTAAGCGATGGTGTGTATCGCCTGCAGGCTGGCTGCGATAGAGTTTCAATAGTGGGACTGTCCATGGGAGGACTGCTGACTATTAAAGCTGCGGCTGAATTGCCAGTAGCGAAAGCGGCTATCCTGGCAGCGCCGATTTACGTTTGTGACAGAAGGGCTCCTTATCTGCCGTTACTGCGTTTTTTTATCCGTTACCTGAAAAAACGTCAGCGCCAGTATCAGGTGCCGGCAAGCTACAGCGTTTGTTACCATATGATGCCGGTCAAGCCGCTGAGCAGCCTGTTTGAGCTGGTCGATTTGTGCAAAAAAAAGTATTTGCAGTCAATAAAAATACCCTGCCTGGTGATGCAGTCAAAAGTAGAGCATACGGTAAAACCTGCCAGCGCTCAATATATTTATGATCATCTGGGCACAGCTGATAAAAAACTTGTTTGGTATCATCATTCCGGACATATACTGACCCTTGATAATGAACGGGATGATGTTTTTCAAAAAATTTATGAATTTTTGATGGAGTAAGAAAATGCAGGAAAAAGAATATACCTGGTGCTTTGCCTGCGGCAAAGATAATCCTATCGGTTTAAAAATGGAATTTACAATGGATGCCGAGGAATGTGTGGCTTATTTTACACCCAGACAGGAGCATCAAAGCTATGACGGGAGAATGCATGGCGGTCTGATCAGCGTCTTACTGGATGAGATCATGGGCCATTACCTGTTCGTCACAGAAGGAAAACCTGCCTATACGGCAAAAATGGAACTGCGTTACCGGCAGCCCGTTATGATTGGTGAAACGGTAAAATGTGTAGGCCGGCGTTTGAAACAAAAAGGCCGTCTGGTAGAAATGCAGGGCCAAATAATTACGAAAGATGGCATCGTAGCTGCTGAAGCAGTGGCAAAAATGATGCTTGAGGAAAATAATGCAAGCGAAAAGCAGTAAAACAACAATATTAGATTTTATGCGGAGCAGTTCGTATGCACCGCAGACAGCAGAAGCACTGATCGAAACGATCCCCATTAGCGGAAATCTTGATCACTTCTGGAAAGACCTGCTGGAACTGGAAGAAAACGGCGAGATTATTAAAACCCGTTTCGGGACCTACGGCCTGCCTGAAAAAATGGGCTTGGTCGTTGGCAGATTCCAGCTGACCAGCAAGGGATTTGGGTTCGTGATACCTGATAACAAAGGCGAACGTCCCGATGTATTCATTCCACCCCGAGCTTTAGGCGGGGCAATGAACAATGACCGTGTAATGGCACGTGTGGAAAGCTCCAGCGGCGGCAATAAGCCGGAGGGAGAGATAATTCGTATCATCACTCATGCGAATAATAAGATTGTCGGTATTTTTCATCAAAGCGGCGATTTTGGCTTTGTAACACCCGACGATAAACGTATCGGGCAGGATATTTATATTATGAAACGACATTTCGGCGGGGCCAAGACCAACCAGAAGGTAGTGGCAGAAATCACCGAATGGCCGGTTGAACGGCGCAACGCCGAAGGCAAGATCATTGAGATTTTGGGCAACGTAGGCGATGTGGGGCTGGAGATTCTTTCGATCATCAAGCAGAATGATCTGCCGCTGGAATTTCCGCCGCAGGTCATCGAAGCCTCGAAACGTGTGCCTAAAAGCATCAAGCAAAGCGAATTGGAAGGCAGACGTGACTTGCGCGATCTGCCGATCGTGACTGTTGACGGTGACGATGCTAAAGATCTGGACGATGCTGTTTATGTGAAACAGCTTGGCAAAGATGAATTTTTATTGGGTGTACATATCGCCGATGTCAGCTATTATGTAAAAGAAAACGCTGTTTTGGATAAAGAAGCACGTGAGCGCGGCACCAGTGTCTATCTGGTAGACAGGGTGCTGCCTATGCTGCCCGAGCGTTTATCCAACGGTATTTGCAGTCTTAATGCAGGCGAAGACCGCTTAACGATGTCCTGTGAGATGCATATCGACCGTAAGGGCCGCATTTTAAGCTACGAGATATTCCCATCGGTCATTCATGTCCGCCACCGTCTCAGCTACCGTATCGTGCGTGAGATACTGGTGAACGGTGACGAAGGACTGGCGCAGAAGTACGAAGATGTAGTACCAATGCTGAAAATGATGGAAGAGCTGTGCCTGGTGCTGCGTAAAAAGCGTACGACACGCGGTGCTATTGACTTTGATCTGCCGGAACAAAAGGTCATTCTGGACGAACAGGGCCGACCAGTGGAGATCGTGCAGCGGATCCGCAGCATAGCTGAATCTATTATCGAAGAATTTATGCTGGCAGCCAACGAAACTGTTGCGCGCCATATGTTTAACCAAAAGTGGCCGTTTATCTACCGTGTCCACGACTTGCCCAACGAAGAAAAAATGAAAGACCTGGCCAAGCTTCTGGCCAACTTTAACGTTAAGCTCAAGGTCAGCGAAGAAACGAAACCGGGCGAAGTGCAGAAAGCTTTGGCGGAAATGGCTGGCAAGCCTGAGGAACGGCTGGTATCGACAGTAGCTTTACGTTCGCTGAAACAGGCTGTTTATCAGACCGAGAATATTGGGCACTTTGGCTTGGCGGCAGAGTATTACACGCATTTCACATCGCCGATCAGGCGTTATCCTGACTTGATAGTGCATCGTCTGCTGCATGAATGGGTGAGCGACCCGGCAATGAATGCCCAAAAAAGCGAAAAGCTGGAACTGAACCTTGACGCGATCGCCGAACATTCCTCGATCCGTGAACGTGCGGCTGCAGAAGCAGAACGTGCTACGGTCGATTTGAAAAAAGCGGAATATATGGCCGGCCATATCGGCGAAGAATTCGACGGAGTTATTTCCGGCGTCACTGCCTTCGGAATGTTTATCGAACTGGAGAACGGTGTTGAAGGGCTGGTACATATTTCCAGCCTGATGGACGATTATTATGAGTTCTATGAAGACAGATACGCCCTGCTGGGCTCGCATACACGGAAGGTCTACCGTTTGGGTGACCCGGTGCGGATCGAGGTCTTACAGGTCAATATTGCCGACAGGAACATCGACTTTATTATGGCCGGTGAGAACGATGCTGTGCGCGACAGGATCAAGGCCCAGCTTTTAGGGCAGCGCAGCCATGCTTCGGCACGCAGCGCGATAGAAAAAAGCGGCGGCAAAAAACAGGGTAAAAGCGGCAGTCGCAAAAAGCCGCTGGAGAAACGCGGCAAAGGCGGCGTTGGCGGCAATAAATATGTCAATCACGCGAAAAGCAAGAAAAAAGGCCGCAAGAAAAAATAACCACAACCAGGTGAACAATAATGGCAGAAAAGAAAATCAAAATCATCGCGGAAAACAGAAAAGCCAGACATGATTTTACGATCCATGAAACCTACGAAGCCGGTATTGAGCTGACAGGTACGGAAGTAAAATCACTGCGGGCAGGCAAAGCCAATATGAAAGACAGCTACGCCCAGATCACCAAAACGGCCGAGGTCTATGTTTATAACCTGCATATTAGCCCTTATGATCAGGGTAACCGTTTCAACCATGAGCCTTTGCGCAACCGCAGGCTGCTGCTGCACCGCGAGGAAATACGCCGCCTGATCGGCAAGGTCAAAGAAAAAGGCTACGCTTTGGTGCCTTTAAAAATGTATTTTACTCACGGGCTGGTAAAAATGGAGCTGGCGCTGGCGACTGGCAAAAAGCTGTATGATAAACGGCAGGACCTGGCTAATAAAGACGCCAGGCGGGAAATGGAACGCGCAATGAAAGAGCGTAACCGTTAAAAGTTGCATATTCTTCACAGGACGCCGCTTGCAAGTAGCAGGCGCCTGTGTTAGAATAATTAGAGCCTTACAGGCCATATTTATAAACGGGGATGTACTGGTTTCGACGGGGGTAGGTGTGGTATGATAAGCGAGCCGTGGTTCCGTTAGCACGTTAAACGGCGGACGTTTAAAGTAAACGCAAAAACTGATTACGCTTTAGCAGCTTAATGCTAACGTCTTTCCGATCCTCCTCCCATGGGAACGGAAAAGACGCAAACAGTGGGATACCCGTAAGCCAATTCTCGGAGGCGGACAGGGGAAACTCATCGAGATAGCGACCGCGAAGCCTGCCGCTTGGCGTCAAGGAAGCAAAATCTAAATTAGCGGCTGCGCTCGGAGAAAGTCATATTGCAATATTTTCGGACAGGGGTTCGACTCCCCTCATCTCCACCAATTGCACTAATTTAAAACTTATCATAAAATACGACCCTGGCGACAAGCCGAAGGTCGTATTTTTTTATGCCGTGACAGTTGTAAAAACAACGGTAAATATTTGAGTGTAACTAATGTTTTTAAAAGTATCATTTGTAAAATTTAAAATTATTTAAAATATACTAAATGTTGAAAAAGTTTTACTATAGTTGACTTTGTTATACAAAATGCTATAATTGTATTAAGAAAATAGGAGGTGTTTTATGAAATTATCTAAAAAATTATTTACAGCAGGAATTGTCGCTGCACTGACCTTGAGCGTTGCCGCATCGGCTTTGGCGGCAGAATTGACTGTTAAAGCGAAAAAAATCAACGAAGGCCAGGTGAAAATATCCACACCGGTCATCACCGGATCTGAAGGCGGCGTAAAGATGGATACGCTGTTGACGCAAATGACTACCAAAAATACTGTAGCTGAGATCTATAAATATTTATCCAGCGACAGCCAGAAAATCACTTTAGACAACTATCTTGATTTCACTAACGGTTCTCCTGATCCTGTCAAAGAAGGCTTTGCACTTGTAAAAGGCAGCGCTTTCCTTGTAAATGCAGGTTTTGATAAAGAACAAAAGGCACTGGGCAAAACACAGGCTGCTGAAAAATACAGATTGGATATCGACTATACTGCTTATACAGTCGATTCCGAAATTTTATCGTTGGAACAATACGCCAGCGCTTATACCGGCGGTGCGCATGACAACGAATCTATCACAACGCTGACCGTTAACCCGAAAACAGGCAGGATCTATACCCTGGCCGATATGTTCGTTCCCGGCAGCGACTATAAAGCACGTTTGGAAATGCTGATCGCTATCCAGCAAAAAGGCGATAACAGATTGCTCGAACAAATGAAAAAACCAACCGTTGCTTATCAAAAAGTTATTATTTCCGGTAACGAAAAATTCTATCTGAATTCTGATCTTGATAACTGGGGCATTTATGTTGTTTACAACCCGGGTGAAGTTGCACCGATGGCAGCCGGTATCCAAAAATACTATCTGCCTATCGATACGATCTCAGATATTATCAGCTATCAACTGAAATAAGTAAAATAAAAACAGACACGCTTATGCGTGTCTGTTTTTTTATGTTCTTTTATTTAGCTTTAGGCAGCTGAGTCAGCAGCTGCAGTTGACTGCCGTCATCAAAGCTGACGCTGCTGATGGTGACCTGCCATTTTACAGTCTTCAGATCACTGCGCAGCAAGCGGACAGTTTCCGGTTTGAACTGGTTAAGGCTGAACAGTTTTTTCAAACTGCTGCTGCCCTGCGGGGCCAAAGTCAGGTAATCGTTGAAACGGCAGCGCTGGAGCAGCATACCGTCGTTATCGAAAACCTCGACAGATCCCTGCAGTCCGGTAATAGTTTTGGCAGAGATATTATTTAAGGTAAACGTGTTTTGCATGGTATAAGAAGGGAACCAGCCGCCGCTGGAATCGATAGAGATAGTTCCGGGGACGGAGGTAACAGCGGCGTCAAGCTCGGCCTGGACCTTGCTGTTAAGCTGTTTGAGCTTTGCGGCAGTAGCCTGTTCGCGCTCTTTCAGCAGCTCCTTGAGGTTGGTGATTTCCGTCAGGCGCCAGCTGCCGTCGTCCAATTCGTACATTTTGACATGCAGGATAAAATTATGTTCTAATTGTTTATCGTACAGCTTGACGGCAACATCGGCAGTTTTGCCGACCTGCTCGCTACTTTCGACACCTTCGTAGCGCATCGTGCCGAAGCCGGTACGTTCCTTAAGCTGCTCGGCCAGCTGCTGACCTTCTGTTTTCGGGCTGGGTGCAGGAGTTGGTGCTGGGGCAGTGTCGTCGATATCACTGGTTTCCTCTGTATTGTCTTCGATCGAACCCGTTTCCACATAATGCTTGGTCTGCTCGGTCATGATTGGGACAACTACACTTTTCAGGCTTTGGACGATACCGAGTAAAAATGGATTGGCCTCTTTGGGATCGCCAAAGGCATAATAGACTACATCGTCATACGCGTGGGCATACCGTGAATTCATTTTTACATGCTTTTCGCATTTTGTCAGATCATGCTGCTGTACAGCCTCGTGGATTTGAGTAAATGTATATTGCGGCGTACGCATCCAGTAAAAAAAATACAAGGCGGCGCCGATAACGATCAAAGCGGCAGTGATAAGTATATATTTTTTATTGTTTTCACTCATGGCAAACTCCTTATTAATGCTGGTATAATCATTTTAAAGATAATAACAGGGCTTGTCAATTAAATAAAAACAATAGTCAGCCTGCTGAAAAACTTAACGGCGCTTCCAATAAGGGCAAGCGCCGTTAAAAATATTTTAGTTTTTAAAGTCTTCCGGCTTTACCAAACCACGCTCCAAAAGGAAGGTGCGGGCAACCTCTGCCCGGTCACGGCCTTTTTCGACCACTTCATAGTTCAGCTTCTGCATCGTAGCGTCGTCAATGGCGCTGTTCAGTACAGACAATGCCTGAGCTATCTCAGGATATTCGGCATTGGTTTTGCCGTTGACGAAAGGCAGCATATAATATGGCGGAAAGAAATTTTTATCGTCTTCCAGCAGTACTAAATCATATTTCTGCAGCAGTCCGTCCGTCGAAAAAGCTGTTATCACATCTACATTATCAGACGTGATCGCAGTATACATCAGCGTCCCGGAGAAATTATTGACCGATTTAAAGGTCATACCGTAAGTTTTTTCGATGCCTGGCAAACCGTCGTCACGGGCTGCAAATTCCGGCGAACAGCCGAAACGCAGATTATGACTGACACGGGTCAGATCGGTCATCGTCTTGAGATGGTATTTAGCGGCTGTCGCCTGTGTTACCGCTAAAACGTAAGTATTGTTAAAACCGAAGCTTTCCAGCAGCTCGATCTGATGCGTGTCCCGCATCTGCTGTTTCACCAGCGTATACATCTCATCAGGTGTAAAACCGGGGCGCAGCTTATTTTTCAAAATCGTGCTGTAACCGGTGCCGGTATATTCGGGATACAGGTCGATCTCTCCTGAACGCAGGGCCTCAAAAGCGATCATCGTGCCGCCTAAAGCCAGCTTGCGTTCAACCTTAAGGTCGGTTTTAGCTTCGATCAGGTCGGACAGCATATTACCGATGATCACGCTTTCCGTCGCGTCCTTAGAGCCGATGCGGAGATCATGCTTATTTAAAAACTCGTGGCTCAGCAGATAGCCGCTGCTGATAATAACGATCATACCGGCAACTGCCAGGATGCGTTTATGATGCTGCTTGGTACGTTCCAGGCTTTCCTTGGACATTTTTTTTGAAGCCGGGCGCAGTGAAACAGGTGTGACCGCAGTTTCGACCTTGCTCATCAAAAAATCCATTAAAAGCGCCAGACAGCAGGCAGGGATCGCGCCGGCCAGAATCATATTCGGGTTGTCGGTCTGGATACCGCTGATAACCAGCGTGCCAAGACCGCCGGCGCCGATATAAGCCGCAATCGTCATCAGCCCTACCGCAGTAACGCTGGAAATACGTATGCCTGCCATGATCACAGGCAGAGCAAGCGGCAGGCGCACCTTAAACAACACCTGCATATCCGTCATACCGATACCCTTTGCCGCTTCCAGCGTGTCGGCGCTGATATTGCGCAGACCGGTACAGGTATTTTTCAAAATGGGCAGCAGTGAATACAAAACTACCATTGCTACAGCAGTAACTGCGCCGATACCCATATAAGGGACCAGAAAACCTAACAGCGCCAGACTGGGAATAGCCTGGGCCAGATTAGCAAAACCCATTACCGGCCGCAGCAAACGCTCGCGCTCGGAAATGTAAATGCCCAATGGTACGCCGATACAAACGGCTATGGCGACCGAAAGCAAAGTCAGCTGGATATGGCTGAGCAGTAAAAGTCCTATATATTGCTGCTGGTCCTGTACATATGCTAATAATCCACTCATGCTTCGCCCTCCTCAAAGTCAATAAATTGCTGACTCATCGTCGTGACGAGGCTGGAATTAGTGATAAGTCCCAGCAGCCGCTTATTTTCATCTACAACAGGAACATTGGAAATATTATTGCTGTTTACCTTTTTAAGCAGGGCCACAATGTTCTCGTTGGGGTCTGCTGTCGCCTGTGCCGGTTTCATTACCGTATACACCGGCTCGCTCTTATCCGGCGCCGCATGAATAGAACGGGCGCGGATGATCCCCAATAAATGTTCGTTTTCATCAACGACCAAAAGGCTGTCGACGTTTTCGATACGCATTTTCTCGATACATTTCAGCATCGGCACATCGGGGTAGGTGATCTTCGGCGTGCGTATCATAATATCTTTGGCCTTGATCAGTTCGGGGCTGCTCCAAATGCGCTTAGAACCTACAAACTCGCTGACAAAACCGTCGGCGGGGTTCTTCAGGATATTTTCCGGGGTATCATATTGCAGTATATCGCCGGAATGTAAAATACAGATACGGTCAGCGATCTTCACCGCTTCGTCCATATCATGGGTAACAAACACAATAGTCTTGCGCAGCTTCGCCTGCAGATTGACAAGCTCGTCCTGCAGCTGGCTGCGTGTGATAGGATCTAATGCCGAAAACGGCTCGTCCATCAAAATGATGCCGGGGTCCATGGCAAAAGCACGGGCTACGCCGATACGCTGCTGCTGGCCGCCGGAGAGATGATTAGGGTACCGGTCAAGAAATTCCTGCGGCAGTCCTACCATTTCCATCAGTTTTACTGTACGTTCAACGATCTCATCCTGCGGCAGCTTGGCCAGATGCGGAACGATCTCGATATTTTCGCGTACCGTCATATGTACGAACAGGCCTGTCTGTTGGATAACGTAACCCATATTTCTGCGCAGTTCGATCGGGTCCTGTGCAATAATATCCGTTCCGTTGATCAGTATCTGTCCTGACGTAGGGTCGATCAGACGGTTGATCATCTTCAGCAGCGTAGTTTTACCGCATCCGGAAGGTCCGATAAGTACGACCAGTTCACCTTCGTTGATCGAAAGATTGATATTTTCTAAAACATTGTGCTGTTTGTAAGCTTTACTTACATTGATAAATTGAATCAATAGGGTTGCCTCCTTGTCTATGTTTTGAAATTATGCCTGCGTCTAAAGTGAAGTTCCACTTGATGCTCATCTCCTTTCATATATATAGTAAATTCATATATTCGCTGTAAGCTGTGAATATTCCTGCAAGGTAATATAATAACAGAAAATTTAATTTATTATCCTTATTAATAAGAAAAATAAATATTAAGCTATAGCAATAATAGTATCGCAATAAGTGATAGAATTTATGGACCGCTGCCGCAGATACAAAAAACGTGTTATAATAACAGCAAAAGCAAAGGAGTGAGAGTATGATTTTTATATGTTATCCCAAATGCAGCACTTGCCGGAAAGCCGAAAAATACTTACAGGATCATAACATCGAATACACAAAACGCGATATTAAAACAGATAATCCTACTGCTGGCGAGCTGCGCTCCTGGCAGAAAAACAGCGGTCTGCCGCTGAAAAAGTTTTTTAATACCAGCGGCCTGCAATATAAAGCACTGGGTCTGAAGGATAAGCTGCCGCAGCTGAACGAAGAAGAACAGCTGCAGCTGTTGGCTGCTGACGGAATGCTGGTCAAACGCCCGCTTTTGCTGACGGACGGTAACGTACTGGTCGGTTTTAAAGAAACGGAATGGGCAGAAAAGCTGCTGTAAAAGCTATACCTTTCATAGATTAAAAAGACCTGACAGGAGAATATAATTTATAGAAAATAGTTTGTAAACTATAGATAATATTTTGAAAGTATAAAAAGTTTAGAGAAAACAGTGCGAGTGTAACTTCTGCAACACAAAAGCGGTTGAAAAAATGTAAAAAAGCCTGTATAATCAGGGTAGAGAAAGCAAAGATGAACTCCGATAAGCCGATGACGGCATATATCGGAGTTTTTTGTTTATCTGCAGTTTTTTGCACGGATAGCTGTATTAGGATTCTGACGCTTTTTTATGCAGGGCGTTGAGCCCCCGGCATTTTTTAATACATAAGTTTAAAGCAAAGGGTGTGAAATTATGGAAGCGGACAAAAAAACAACAACCGAAGAATTAGGATTCTTCAAAAAGTATGGCTTTTATCTGGCACTTGCTGTTCTGGCGGTGATAGTTATGCTGCCAAACCCGGAAGGACTTTCCGTAGCAGGCCAGAGAATGATCGGCATTATGGTTTTTTCGGTCATAGTCTGGGCGACAACGGCGATCTCGTACCCGGTCAGCGCCGGCGTCATTATGACGTTGATGGCGCTGTTGATCGGCTTTTCCCCCAACCCCGAAACAGGTAAACTGTTCGGTACGGCGGCAGGGCTCGGTATCGGGCTGAAGGGCTTTGCTTCAACAGCGTTCTGTTTGGTAGCGGCAGCCATGTTCCTGGCCGTAGCCATGACTAAAACAGGGCTTGATAAACGTATCGCGCTGGTGATCCTTTCCAAGCTGGGCGCAAAATCGAACCGCGTCGTTATCGGCGTCATCCTCTGCGGCTTCATCCTCAGCTTTTTTGTACCCAGTACTACGGCGCGCGTAGCCTGCCTCGTACCGATCGTTATGGGTATGATCAAAGCGTTTGACGTACCGCTGAAAAGTAAATTCGCAGGTATGCTGATGATTACTGTAGCCCAGGTCGACAGCGTCTGGAACGTCGGCATCAAAACCGCCGCCGCGCAGAATATGGTGGCCGTAAACTTTATCAGCAGCCAGCTGGGAGTCGATATTTCCTGGCTAGACTGGTTTGTCGCCGCAGCTCCGTTCTCACTGCTGATGTCCATTTGCCTGTATAAGCTGATGATGCACCTGATGCCGCCGGAAATCGACGAAATCAAGGGCGGTAAAGAAACAGTTGCCAGGCTGCTGAAAGAAATGGGCAAGGTCAGTGTCGATGAAATGAAGCTGCTGGTTATCTCCATCTTCCTGCTGATCTTCTGGACTACCGAAAAGAAACTGCACCCGATCGACACATCGACAACAACGATGGTCGCCGTTACCTTGCTGCTGCTGCCCAAGATCGGCGTTATGAGCTGGAACGACGTTGTTCATAAAGTAAACTGGGGCACAGTGCTTTTATTTGGCGTCGGTATTTCACTGGGCACTGCCTTGCTTTCTACTAAAGCCGCTACCTGGATGGCCAATGAGATAGTAGTTGGCTTCGGGCTCGAAAATTCGACCACGATCATGGTCCTGGCGATCATGTCCCTGTTCCTCATCGTTATCCATATGGGCTTTGCCAGTGCGACAGGCCTTGCTGCAGCGATCATACCTATCATCATTTCCGTCCTGCAGCATCTTAAGACCCCTGGCGTCAACATCGTCGGTATGACGATGATCCTGCAATATGTCGTCAGCTTCGGTTTTATCCTGCCGGTCAACGCGCCGCAGAATATGATCGCCTACGGCACCGACACCTTTGAGGTACATGACTTTGTCAGGGCAGGTATCCCGCTTACGATCATTGCTTTTGCGCTGATCATGATTCTGGGCGCAACCTACTGGAAATGGCTGGGACTGGTCTGAGATACAGTTGTTTTGCAGATTATAAAGATAAAAAACATATGTAAATAAAGTAAACGGTACTCTTTTCAGAGTACCGTTTTTTTGCTGACTCTCGCATAGAGCAGCACTTGTTTGCCGGATATGCTTCTGACAAATAAAGTACAGGGATACCTGCTTTTACCAAAGTGCGAAAATAAACTGTTAGAAAAAGATTATTGATTAATTAAAGTAATTTTAATTAAAATTTTATCGTTTGCTTGTGTGTTCATTCGAGCCTAGAATAGTGGCTATGTTAGATGCTTCTAACAGCATTATATATTTGGAGATGGATCAAGATGAGAACACAAAGCAATTATATGGGAAAAGCAAAGCTTCAGAAAAAAGTTTTAACAACTATTATGACAGGATTTTTATTTGCCGGTATCAGCAACACAGCGCTGGCAGACAATGTTTCTGTGCCGGACAGCAAAACCGACGCGCAGACCATTGGCGCAGGCAATACAGCCGCAGGCGATGGCTGGAGCGTAGAAGTAGGCAGCGACAATAATAAATCAGTCTACAGCGTTGGCGATAAAAACGCCATCAGCCTGCGCGATAACGCCGTTATCCATATCAAGGAGAACGCCGTTGTCACCAACGAAGCTACCAGGAACATCGGCAATTTTGGCACTGGCGCCAATACTATCGAAGTCCGTTCCGGTTCTAAGATCACTGTTGACGGCACAGTGCAAAAGTATGGTCCGCAGAATATGGGCGAAGCGATCAACGTGCATGGCGGCGGCAATACGATCGTTGTCAACGGGTCAGTCATTGCTGAAAAAAGTGCGGCTATCTGGTTTCAGGACTGGACCGGCACCGGCAACGACAGCAGGAACAGCGTCATCAATAATGGCCTGATCCAGCGCACAGACGGCGGCAACGTCATCGGCACTTCCGGCGGTAACGGCATCGACTTTACCAACAACGGTACCGTCAACGGCAGCCTGTTTTTTGCCAAAGGCGATGATAACCTGACTTTTATGCCCGGCTCCAATGTTACAGGTAATATCGATGGCGGCGGCGGTAACAATAAGCTTACCTTAGACGGCGGCAGTGATAAAGTAGGCGGCACACTGGACGGCGCTATCAAAAATTTTACGAGCCTGACTAAAACAGGTACCGGCCTGTGGGAGATAACCGGCCCAATGCAGGGCTTCGACACAGTAGACGTGCAGCAGGGCGGCCTGGGGCTGAGCGGCAACAATGACGGCTTCACAGGCAAGATCACAGTCAGGAAGGACGCCTCTTTAAGCGCCAAAGCTGAAAGCCTGCCGGTCAATCATCCGGTCAACGGCAATGTGGGGAATATCGACCTTACCAACGGCGGGACGCTGATTTTTGAACAGGATGATAATGGCAGCTATCAGGGGCAGATCATCGGCAATGGCTCGGTGATAAAAACAGGCAGCGGCATCGTGACATTGCGGCCGGATGCCGGAGCCAATACCTACAGCGGTGTCACTACCATTGATGGAGGCGGGCTGGCGATTTCCTCGCAGGACGCCTTGGGCACTAACAGTGATTTGACCATCAATAACGGCAGCCTGACCGCAGAAGCCGATCTGACTATCGATAAACGAATCAATCTTGCCTCGGCAGAAGCTAACAAAACGGCGGTCATTGACACCAACGGACATAACGTGATTGCGGCAGGCGTGCTGAACGGCGTCGTTGACAGCGGTACTTTTATTAAAATCGGCGCCGGTACGCTGACTGCGGCCAATAACGACAACAGCTTTGCCGGAAACGTCGAAGTTGCCGGAGGCGCGCTGCAGATAGACGGCAGCGGCAGCAAAAACTTTACCGGCAAGATCCGCGTACTGCACGAGGCCTTTCTGCAGGGCTCCGGTAAAGTAGCCGGCGACGTAGTCAACGCAGGCTGGCTGGCGCCGGGCAGCTATACCGATAAGTTCGGCACCTTTACCGTTGGCGGCAACTATACAGGCCAGCCAGGCGGCAAGCTCAGTATCTATTCCGTTCTGGGCGGCGATGCTTCGCCTACAAGCAAGCTGGTAGTCGAAGGCGATACCGAAGGCTCACCTACCAATATCAGGGTCATCAATCAAAACGGCAGCGGCGGCTATACCGATAAAGGTATCCTTATTGTCGACGTCCAGGGTAAGTCTGATCCCAATGCCTTCACACTGGCCTATGACTATAAGCAGCCAGACGGTACCGCTGCTGTCGCCGCTGGCAAATACCTCTATCACCTGCAATATGATCCGGAAGACGGCGACTGGTATTTAAAAACATTGCTGAACAAAGACGACACACCCGTCGTCAACCCTTCCGTACCCCTTTATGAAGCCTATCCGGAGATCATGCTGGGCTATATGAAAGTCAATACCCTGGAAGAACGTGTCGGCAACCGTAAGTGGCATATCATAGAGGACGGCGAACCGCAGCAGCATTTGCAGTATCAGGAAGGCACCTGGTTCAAGACCGAAGGACTGAGCGGTAAATATAAAGCCGACCGCAGCACCGCTGCCCCGGACAGCAGCTATGATGTCGATTCGTGGAAAATGAAGATGGGCTACGACAAAATAATCTCCCGTCAGGACGCGGCAACAACAGTTGTCGGCGGTTTGAACCTGCAAATGGGGCAGGCGCGGGCCAGGATCAAATCAGCAGTCGGTAACGGCAAAATCAAAAGCGACGGCAAAGGCCTGGGCGGTACTATGACCTGGTATAAAGACAACGGCGTTTACGTCGATACACAGGCGCAGGCAGTCTGGTTCGACAGCGATATCTCCTCCAGCTCCTCGGCTGCAGCGCAGCAGATCGAAGGCAACAAAGGCTTTGGTTACGGTCTGAGCGTGGAAACAGGCAAACGGATCGCCCTGAAACGCCCGCATTGGTCATGGACACCGCAAATGCAGCTTGCTTACAGCAATGTTGATTTCGATTCCTTCAGCGACGTCAACGGACTGGCAGTAAAACGCGGCAGCGCCGACAGCCTGCAGGGACGGTTTGGCGCAGCACTGAACTATGAAAAAAGCTATAAAAACGAAAATGACGAAAATTATCGCAGTGTAAAAGCCTATGGACTGCTCAATGTCTATCATGAATTTCACGACGGTACTAACGTTTTGATCGCCGGCGACAACTTTGCCAGCAAAAATGACCCTACCTGGCTGGGACTGGCAGTAGGAGGCACTTATAACTATGGCAGAAATTCGCAGTACTCTCTGTACGGCGAGCTGGGCATCAGCACCAGCGCCAAAAACTTCGGCGACAGCCATGTACTTCGTGGTGAAGTCGGTTTCAGATATCGTTTTTAAATATAACTGCCTGCTGCAAACAGGCAAAAATAAAAGACGCAGCTATAAAAGCTGCGTCTTTTTATGTTACGCACCGTTAAGCTGGCACAATGACGTCACAATCAAATGTCGATCCCCAAAGCCTCTTTAACGAGCAGGCCGATAACAAAGGAAAAAGCGGCAACGCTAAGGCTGATAAGCGCCATCTCCCAGAAACGCTTTTTAAAATCCAGGTCCTTGGCGACCGAAATATAATAAGTAAACACCAGGATTATCAGCACCACAGTCACCAGCATCGTGCCCAAAGCGTGCAGATAATGCTCGTCATCAAAAACAAGATAGGGCAGTACCAGCAGCGCCACGGTAATGCAGTAAGCAATGCCGGTATAAACGCAGGACTTAAAAGCATCCTCGCGTCCTTCGCTGCGGGCCGAAAGAAATTCAGACGAAGCCATCGACAAAGTTGCCGAAACCCCGGTGATCAGCCCCGATAACGCGATCAGCTTGGTATTCTGCAGCGCTAAAGTCAGCCCTGCCAAAGTACCTGTCAGCTCGACCAGCGCATCGTTCAGCCCCAGCATCATCGAGCCCACATACTGCAGCCGTTCTTCGTCCAATATCGCCAGCAGCAGCTGCTCGTGCCGGTCCTCGTCCTCGGCTATCTTCTGCGCCTGCGGTATCTCAGCGGCTATATCCTCATAATTATAGGCAGCGTCGCCCTCGTTGCCCTCCATCAGCTTCAGGGCAAAAGTATAACCAAAGATCACCGACAGAAAAGTATACCACCAGACCTTCCATTGTATGGGCTGCACCTTTTCTTTAGTAAAAGTCTCCCAGATCTGGTAGTGGCGGTGCTCCTCATTGGCTATTTTCAGCAGCGTCGCCTTGTTCTCCGGGTTTTTGACAAAGCCTGCGACCTTGGTATAAATATGGTACTCCGTCAGCTCGTTCTGCTGCATTTGCAGCACCCGTTTTTTGATCTCCGGGCTCAAAGGTTTTATCTCAGGCATCCTAATCAACTCCGTATAAATTTATTCATTGAATAACATTATACTGCAATCAGCTGCAGTTGACAAAGTAGGCGGACGATTTGCAGATAAAAAATCTAAATATATTAATAAAAACACCTGCAGAAGCTTAAAAGCTGTGCCGGATGTAAGCTGATGATGCTTTCGCTGTCCGTAAATATTCAAGTTCATAACCGAAAAAACAGACAGGCTGAAATCATAGTTTCAGACTGTCTGTTTTCTTATTGACCTGCCGCCAGGGTAAACGTCTTTTCCAGATGCTCGATCAGCTCACGCACCCGGCGCTTGCTGTTCGCCGGGTCAAACAAATCAGGCTCGTGACAGTCTGCCCGGTGCTCCTGCGTGCGCCGCCGTGCCAGCAGCAGCCTTTTTTGAGCGTCATGAACAGCTTCGTCCATATCGTGCAGCCGCGGAAAATAACGCTCTCCGGCCAGCTTTTTGACGCAGCCTGTAAACCCGCCTCTAAAGCTCCATAACGCTCGACCCACAGCTGCAGCCAAAATTCCTCCTGGGAAGGGCCGGCAAGCGGTGAATGCAGGCCGGCTGCCTTAAACGTCACCAAAGCACGCTGCATAAAAACATAGGGCCGTTCCATCAGCGCAGTCCTTCCTGCCTAAGGCCGAAAGCCCGGCGCAGAGTATCCAGCGCTGCCTTTTTAGAGCAGTACACGCTCTGGCTGGTCACACCCAGTGTTGCCGCAACCTCGCGCTGGCTTTTGCCCCGCAGGAACACCTCGCTGATCACAAGCCGCTGCATCTGCGGCAGCCGTGCCACCAGCTCCAGCAAGCAGGCGCTGCGCTCATCCCTGCTGATGCTTTCCTTATAACATTCGCTGGCCAGGGCATCCAGGCTCGTGCAGCCCTCCTCGTCCAAAGTTGCCAGCTCCGCATCGAACCGGTTCTTCTTCTTTTGCACCTGGATATTGAGCTGACGGCGGATCGTATATTTTACGTGTGTGGCAAAAAAGTGGAAATTGTGCTGCTTAAAGCTTTTGATAGCATCATTGACAGCCATCAAAGCCAGGACCTCCGTATCGTCCTGCTCCAGATAATGTACATAATAACTGTTATATTTAAACGCCCGTACCATCGGCGTAAAACCCAGCAAAAGGCTGTTGACCGCCATGCTGTCGCCGCGCTGTGCCTGCGGCACCAAAACAGCAAAATCAAGCTTCTGTATATTTGACTCATGTTCCATCTGTGATCTATCTCCCCTCAGTACCGGCTGCGCCGGTTTTTAAATCTAAAGCAGCCAAAGCAAAATCCTTGGCCGTCAGCCCTTCCAGACATTCGCTGCATACTTCGCCGCAGCAGTCCACAGCAAGATACTCGTCACCTTCAAAAATAGGATTGCCGCATAAACTGCAGGTATATACCTCCAGCAGCTCTGCATTCTCCGGGGCCGCCAGCCAGTCGTTTTCGACAGCGGCCAAACGCTTCTCACTGCTCCTGCAGTCATAATCCATCATTGCCGCCGCCTTTCACAAATACCAATAAATTCAAAATGATACGCCTCCTTAGATCGTTAAAACACCGCCGTCACTTTACTGTACTTTCTTAGTAAGCACTACTGATACAAACTTGATTAACACTTAAACATAAGAGCCTGTAAAACCTTAGAGAGAGGTAGAAACTTATTAAGAAAAAGAAAATACTAAAAGAAAAAGACGGTTTTGTTTTACACTTACTAAATACATAGCCAAAAATAAAAAAATCAGGTTCGCGCGAAAAAAGTAATTTTTTTTTTCGGCAGCAAGCCTGATTTTTTCTAAAAAAGATATGTACTTAGTAAGTGTAAGCAGTAGAACGGCGGTCCCTGTACCTGCTGCTGCTTTCGATATCAGGAAAGGAGGGACAGCAATGCTGGCAGAACAGCCGCAGATTATCTCACTTACGCAGCTTGCCGTTGTGGCAGGCTGCAGCCGCGATCATATCACGCAGCTCTACCTGCACTGGACGGCAGGCCGCTACGGGCAGGTCTATGACGACTACCACCTCAATATCGACGCCGACGGCACAGTCTACCGCACCAGCAGCAGCCTGTCGCAGTACAAAAGCCACACCTGGCGCCGCAACAGCGGCAGTATCGCCGTCGCCCTGTGCTGCGGGCTGGGGGCGCAGGCCAACCACGGCTATGATGCCGACCTGGGGCAGTTTGCCCCTACGGCAGTGCAGACCGAAAAAATGGCGCAGACAGTGGCGCTGCTCGTAACGGCGCTGGGCCTGCAGCTTACTATCGATACCGTAATGACCCACTGCGAAGCAGCGCTGCTGGATGGCTACGGCCCTTACAGCGGCGACGCCGAAACACGCTGGGACTTGTGGTATATGCGCGATTCACCCGGCGACGGACAGATGAAGCCGGGTGGGGACATACTGCGCGGCAAAGCTCGCTGGTATTTAGAACACAGTAAAATTTAAAAAACAAAAGGAGTATAGAAAATGAGCACGACTAAAACAGCAACATCCTACAAACTATCCCTGGGCGTCGAAAACGGCGTCAATGCGCTGGGGGCAGCGCAGGTCAAATCCGTATCTGTCGGCAGCGTCAAGCTGGACGCCGCCGACGACAAATGCCTTGCTGTGGCCAATGCCATGAACGAGCTGATGAGCCACGAAGTGGTCAACGTCTACGTTACGGAAAAGGCCGAGCTGGCTCAGGCGGAATGATATTGTAGATCATCCGCCTGGCAGTAAATGTTTTTTGACTTTTTGATTTAAAGTTTAGATTTTTTTATTAGCTCTTTCTCTTAGAAGAAAGGGGATACGTTTCTTTTAGCGGCATAAGTTTTTGCTATGCAGCTTTCTTCAAGAAGCAAGCTGCATAGCAAAACTCTAAAAACAAAGTCTAAAAATACGAAAAACAGCAAAAAAATAACCCTGCTTCAAAAAAACGCATATAACCCGATTTTAAAGCAAAATCCCTGAAAAAACACAAAAAAATAAAGTAGGCCGAAAACCTACAAAAAAGGAGCACACACCATGGAAAAAACCTTAGAACTCATCTTCACCAAAAGCGACGGAGCTAAAAAAACCTTAAGCATCGCCGACCCTCGCGAAGGACTCACCCTTGCCGAAGCCAAAACGGCAGCCGACAAGATCATAGCCGCCAACGTACTGACCAGCGGCGGCCTGGAACTGACAGAATTTACAGAAGCCCGCATCAAAACAGTTACTATTGATGTGCTTGCTTAGTGGAAGCCCAGGAATTATTTACAGCGATAGGTAATTTTGGCTTCCCGATAGTATTGAGCTGGTACCTGCTGCTGCGTATGGAACAGCGGCTGGACAAGCTGGGCGACTGCCTGCACGAGCTGAGCAGCGCCATTGTCAAGGAACAGAAAAAAACGGAATAAAGGCTTGAACACAGCTATAGCGCGACGTGCGATAGCCGGAACCATAAAAAATGATAAAAAAGATAAGGCGATGCAAACCTAAAGGTAAGCGTCGCCTTATCTTTTATGTTTTGTATTATACACCTAAAAATTATCAGTTGCAAGACCATTGAACAAATTTTTTAAAAAAGCGAACAAAAATGTCTTGCGGGGGGGGACGAACGTGGTAATATAGTAAATAGTTAAAAATATTAACTGTAATAGGAAAATTTGAATCAAAAGATAATAGTTTTATTTTATTAGCGTTACTGCTAAGCTTGGCAATTGCTTGAGAATTAATAAAGATGAAAGTAGCTCTGCTGCAGTAAATTATCAGGTCAGCAAATTTTACTGCAGGTTATGAAGCTAACAGGAATGATAGCTAATAGGCAATCACAATTACAACACTATGGAAATAGGTTGTCTAATGAAGTGATAAAGCAAAAAGAAAGGTGTGAAAAAGATGGAAGGAATGGATCCTTTAAGGATTGGGGAGACTATCAAGATCAAAAGGATACAAAAAAGGATTACTCAAACTAATCTTGCCAAGAAGCTTAAGATATCTCAAACGCATCTGAGCAATGCTGAAAACGGCAGAGTGATGCTGAGTTTGAAAGCACTGTTAAAGCTGCGAGATATTTTTGAATGTACTTTGGATGAATTGGTTGATCCTGACCGATTTGAGAAAAAGAAGGAACGGGTAATAAAGATACAAACTCGTACGCTGCAGCGAGTAGCTTTAGGGAGATGTTTAAGATGCATATCGAAAGCTGGGAGGAATCGATACACAAAGATAACAGGGCAGGATTAGGAGGGCTGACAGTCAAGTGTCCGATCTGCGGCCGTGAATTTGGCTGCAATAAAACATATCATGTCTATACAGCTTTGGTAGGAAGAAAGCGGCAATATTACTGCAGCTATTCCTGTTATAAACAAAGGCCTAATCCAAAGGAAAAAAGATGAATGGGAGGAAATGTATCATGGAAAAGATGGATTTAAGTAAAAAGGTGTTGGCGTCTTTACTGACAATGTCGTGTGTATATCTGGGGGGGACATCCGCGCTCCCGATGGCAGAGGCGGCAGAAAATGACCCCAATAATACGGTCGGACAAGTTATTACTGTCGGTGGCAGCCTGACTGGCGGTGATATTTTTAATTTTACGTCTGAGAACATTGCAAATTCTACAGCATTGCGATTTTATGGAGAGAATCTTGATATTCCTATGACTGGCAGCGGCGTTTATACGATCAACGGTAATGGTGGGATAATCAGTCAGGCTTATGGCATGGTTTTCGGCAGCAGTGAAGATGTTGAGACCGGAGGCTGGGGTGGCCCATCCAAAAGTTTTGTAAGAGCAACGGGTATTATAAACGGTGACTGGCAGCTGAATATCAAGTCTGATGCAGGAGAATCCAGAGGTATTATTATTGATGGAGGAACTAAATATATAAATCCCGGGTCTTTTGATTCTATTAACGATGCTAGTGATATAACTTTCAATGGCAAGGTGAATATTGATATTGAAGGTCAGGGTATAAAGTCTATTTACTTAAATGGCGGAGCTAAAGGCACTTTTAAGGACGATGTGAATATAAAAGGTACTAGTAATGGCAACAATGCGCTGTATGGTATCTATCTTAATAACTATACAGATAACATGGGAAGTGTTTCTTTTGAGAAAGATTTGAAGTTGCAACTCTATCATAACAGTACTCAACAGGGCAGTAATCTTGGTTACGGCATCAATGTGTTCGGCAAACATAATACGCTTACAGTCCAAGGCAAAACTACCATTGATATTGGTTCAGCAGGACAAATAAGTTATGCCATTCAGGTAAACGGCCAGAATTCGTCTGCTATCTTTAGTGATACTGAGATTACAATGACGGGAGGTTCTATACAGCGCGGGGTAAATGCTGCTTATGGCAGTATTGATTTTACAGGCGATACCAAGATTACCTTGAACAATCATTCTGCGAGTAGTGGAACAATGAAAGCTACGGCAGTAAATGCACAGGACAGCGGTGTCGTAAATATTAATAGTGCTAAAGATAAAACAGTACAGGTCAAGGGACATTTTGTTTCAACATCTAAGGGTGTTATTAATGCTGTTTTTAATAATGCGAATTCCTGGTGGGAAGGCGATGCCCAGCTGAATGCCAGTGGCAATGCGATCAATTTAGAGTTGGCTAATGGTGCAGTTTGGTATCCCGGCTGCGATAGTACTATTTATAACAAAGGTATGAATTTGAATCTGCATGACGGTGGCATTGTTGATATGACGAAGACTGCTGATCAATATGCTGATTTAACTATTGGCAGTGTTAATGGTACTGGTGGTTTGTTCAGGTTGGAAACAGATGTTGTGAATATGCAAAGTGACAAGGTAAATATTCTTGCCAGTACAGATGCAGGCACGCACAGCATCGATATTATTGATGTTAACGAAGTGACGATGGATCAGATTGCTGCTGATGCAGGTAAAGGGCTTTTGCTGGCAACTGCGCCGGATGCGATTAAATTTACGGCTAACGAACGTGAACAATCGTTATTTTATGTGAAGTATAACTTAAAAGACGAAGTGCTTGGCACCGGGATGACAGAATGGAAACTGGATGGTTTTGAAATAGTGCCAGTAGAACCGGATAATCCGGATAACCCTGACATTAAACCTACTACCAGCGTGGATACCATACTTTCTGCTAATGCGCTGAACTACCACACCTGGCGTACGGAAAACGACAAGCTGCTCCAACGCATGGGCGAGCTGAGACATAATGGCGAGGAAGAACAGGGAGCCTGGTTTCGCGTGAAGGGCAGCAAGATCAGCCGTGATAGTAAGTTTGGTTTTGAGAACAAATACACTGCTTATGAGCTGGGCTACGATCAGGTAACTAAACGTACTGCCGACAAAACACGTTATCAGGGCGTTGGTTTAAGCTATACTGACGGCAGCAGCAGCTACAGCCGTGGCAGCGGTGACAACAGCAGCAAGTCGATCAGCTTCTACAGCACTGATATCGGCAGCAAGGGTCATTATCTGGATTTAGTATTTAAAATCAGCAATATGGATAATGATTTTACAGTTTATGATACCAACCGCAACAAGATCACTGGTGATTTTAATAATACCGGCGTATCGCTGAGCGCCGAATACGGCCGTAAAAATGATTTACAAAACAGCTGGTATATCGAGCCGCAGGCCCAGTTTACTTTAGGCTATCTGGGTGGCGATAACTACACTGCCAGCAATGGTATCAATGTAGATCAAAGTGGCATCAAAAGCGCCGTAGGCCGCATCGGTTTCAATATCGGTAAGGAAGTGGGGAATAAAGGTGTAGTTTATGTTAAAGCCAACCTGCTGCACGAGTTTGGCGGCGGTTACGATGTGACCATGACTGACAGCACAGGCCGGGTGAAAGTTAGTGACAGCTTTGACGATACCTGGTTCGAGTACGGTCTCGGTGCGGCAGTGACAATGGGTTCTAACAGCCAGCTTTATGTGGATGTAGAACGCAGCAGCGGCAGTGATTTTAAGAAAGACTGGACCTGGAATGCCGGTGTAAGGTGGAATTTCTAAAGACTAGCCCTTATTTGGGTTAGTCTCCAATAAGGAAGGATGAAATTTATGAACAATAAGGATTTAAGCAAGAAGGTGTTGGCGTCTTTGCTGACAATGTCGTGTGTATATCTGGGGGGGACATCCGTGCTGCCTCTGGTTGAAGCTGCGGCATTGGTAACCAGTGCCGATCAAAATATAACTTTGCCTGCAGATGGAGATAAGAGGCAGGAATTTATTGATCTGAATAAGCCTTACAGCGGCGAGAAGCAGATCGTTTATTTGCTGAATGCGCAGGGTGATCCTGAACGCAAGGCGATTTTCAGCGGTGCAGGGACTGTTATCAAAATGCAGGGAATAAATAGTAAGCAGGTCACGGCATTGACTGCTTATGACGGGGCGAACGTGGAGTTTAACGCCGATAGTACTGATTTGAGTGCTAGCAGTAGCAAAGCAGGAGTGAGCGCGATCGCTGTGGTTAATACGTCGGGAGATAATTATGGTAGCGTGATCAGATTCAACAGTGCAGAAACGAGGATCAACGCCGATGCTGTCGGCACGGCTACTGGTGTGTATACGGAAAAGTACAGTGCGACGCAGTTCAGCGCAAATACCGTCAGCAATATTAACGCCGTATCACAAAAGAATGATGCTTATGCTTTGCTCAACGGAGGCAAAACGATTATCAACGGCACTGTAAATTTAAGAGCTGCAACTGATATCGGCGATGCTATGGGTCTTGTTGGGCGTTATGAAACTGACGGCTTTGAGTTTCAGCGTGTTGGCGGCAGTGTGACGACTGATGCCAACAGTGCTGTAAATATCGAGGCTGAATCGGCACAGGGCAGAACGGTGGGGGTATTGGCAGAGAGGGGCGGTTGGGTAACGTTTAACGGTGCTTTGAATGTTACAGCCAAGGCTGCCGCTAATGACGGCTTTGGCGTTTGGGCCAATAAAGCAAACAGTAAGATGATGATTGATGGACAGACGGATATTAAGGTAGACCGAGGGGCCAACGACAGTGATTTTAAGCTTGTCAGGGCTTTGCACGCTGTGCAGGGCGGCACGATAGAGGTCAATAGCAGCGGTAAGAGTAATCTGGTTACTGTCGACGGCGATTTGTATGCCGATGGTAAGGGTTATACTGATGGCAGCGCTATGTCGCTTGAGATAGTTGTCAATCCCTGGACACATTGGGAGCAGGATACGGATTTACGTTATATGCAGGGTAATAAACCGACGGTTTTGAGTGCTGATGTGCCAACTGACGGAAGTTCTTATATCAATTTTGTGATGGATAAGGCCGGTTCGTATTTATACGGAGCTGCCAACGGCAATGTGTATATTACGGCCAAGAAGGATACTGAATGGCAGGTGACCGGTGACAGTGACTTTATGGCGCTTAATGTTAACGAGGGCCTGATCGATCTTTCGCACCAGGAGCATTATTATAAGACGTCGAATCCGTATCAAAAAATGTCTATAGATACTTTGTCGGGAAATAACGGTAATTTTGTTATCAATACAGATATTTTGAATGATGCCGGTGTGACAGTGGTGAAAGTCGGAACGGAGATCTATCATGGCGGTACGCTTAACGGTAATACGTACAGTTACACTGCTGCTGATGGCAGTGACCAAACGATAAATTTAAGTGATCCTGTCATTTATACACGTTATGGTGACTTTATTCATGCCGAAAACAGTGCAGGAGCTATGACGCATACGGTGTATGTTGATGATGATGCTTTTAAAAATGAGGCTGATGTGACTGGAAAATACTTGAAATTTGCCCGCGTAACTGATGATGTGACCTTTAACGCAGGTACAAAGCAGGTTTCGGAGCTGTTTTCGTATAAGCCTGTACTGTTACAGACGCAGGAAGAAGATAAGGCAGCTAACAGTGAATTAGTATCCAAAGATGAATTTGATAATTTGCAATGGGTGGATTCTACCAACCGTGACTGGTGGATAACAGGCTATAACAAAGTGACTGCCGATGATCCCAAGGTGCCGGTGGCCGCTTTGGCAGCAGGGTTTGCCGGTTGGCGTTACTGGAATGAAAACGACACCTTACTTAAACGAATGGGCGAGCTGCGTTATTCTACTGACGCTGGTGGAGACTGGATCCGTATTATCCGCAGTAAGCATAATCGTGGGGGAGAATATGGTTTCAGCAATCATATGACAACAGTACAACTGGGGTACGATAAACGCGAAGTACGCACAAACGGTATTTGGCGTAAAGGTATTGCTTTGAGCCGTGGTGTGGGCAAAAGCTCATATAATAAAGGCAATGGCGAAAACAGCAACAATAGTTTGGCATTATATGGTACATGGCTGGGCAACAAGGGGCACTATTTGGATCTTATAGCCAAGGGTAGCAGGCTGCATAGCGACCACGAAACTTACGGCGAGTTTGCGGACAGCGGCAGCGGCAAAAACTGGGCGACAAGTATAAGCGCTGAATACGGGCGTAAAAAACAGCTTAACGAAGCTGGCTGGTTTGTTGAACCGCAGGCCCAACTGACTTATGGGCATTTATGGGGCGATTCATATACTACTAAAAATGGTATTGAAGTTGAAACAGATTCGATAAACAGTTTAGTGGGGCGGCTCGGTTTCGTATTGAGTCGTGAATTTGACAGAAATACGGTCAAGGCTTCCCGTTATTATGCTAAGGCTTCGCTGCTGCACGAATTTTTTGGTGATGACAGTGTTACTTTACGTGACAGTAAAAATGACGACAGGCTGACTTTTAACGACAGTCAGGGTGGTACTTGGTTGGAGGTTGGTATTGGTACGGACGTGCTGTTGAGTGAACGGACTAATTTTTATTTTGATATTGAAAAAACTTTCGGCGGTACGGTAAAAACACCTTACCGTATTGAAGGCGGTTTCAGGTGGGAGTTTTAACTGTTGTTATACATAAGTCATAAAAATCAGCTGTGAAAAGGAGAGTGTTGAAGATGAAAAAGTTTTTAGTTATGTTAGTGATGCTGGTGGGGGTATTTGCTATGACTGGCTGCGGTAGCAGCAGTCTTGTCGGCAATATCATTAAAGACGAGGGTTCTTTGGTTAAGATCATGGATGAATTTAAAAATCTGGATGGACTAAAAGGTAAAGAGATACTTATTTTTCAAGATGTTAATATGTATACCGGTGAAACAGGAAACAGAGTTGTTATTAATATTTTAAAACCGGGTACTGATGATGAAGTGGATAACTATGAGTATCGCGGCGGGTGGAGTAAGGCAAGGCCCGTACAGCTTTCCGGCAGTGGCAAAGCTATCGACAATTGTATACCTTTAGAGCAGCTTGATTTTGCCAAGATTCCTCAAGTTTATAAAAGCATGGAAGCCCAAATAAAAGATATCGAAGGCGCTAAAATAGATGATTATATGAGTTTCAGATTTTGGCAGGGTAAGTGGGATATTTCTGTATCTGCTAAAAGTCCAAGGGCTAAGTATTTTGCAGATTTTGACTTAGATGGAAATTTGAAAAAATTTAAGAAAAACTGAACCATTTCAATATTAGGATTGCTTTCATGGTGAGAAAAATGCTATATTGACATAGTACTTTTGAAATTAATAAACTAAGGAGATGATTATTGGTGCGTTATGAAATTATGCAGCCGGGCGCTTTTGCCTTTTTAAAGGTACAGCTGGAAGCAGGCGAGAGTATTAAAGCGGAATCTGATGCTATGATGGCGATGTCAGGTAATATCAAAGTTGAAGGTAAAATGGAGGGCGGGATGCTGGGCGGCCTGGCACGTAAATTTTTAAGCGGCGAAAGCTTGTTTTTTCAGCATCTGACAGCACAGGGGCAAGCTGGGGAGGCTGTTTTAGCCCCGCCGATACCGGGAGATGTTTCAGCCTATGAGTTGACAGGCAATACCTTATGTATTACTTCTGGCGGTTTTTTAGCGGCGGAAGAGAGTGTAAAAATAGAGACTAAGATGCAGAATCTGGGTAAAGGTCTTTTTTCCGGCGCCGGGTTATTTGTCGTTAAAGCTTCAGGTACGGGAACCTTATTCTTCAATTCGTTCGGGGCTATCTATCCGTTAGAATTGCAGGTGGGCGAAGAGATGGTTGTTGATACAGGTCATTTGGTAGCTTGGGATGCTGATATGAATTATAAGGTAACGAAAGCAAGTTCCGGGATCATGTCCAGCCTGACTTCAGGTGAGATGTTGGTATGTAAGTTTACCGGGCCGGGAAAAGTTTATACACAAAGCCGTAATCCTGGTAGTTTTGGCTGCTGGGTTGGTGGTATTATTCCATCACAGGGCTAATAAAATTACAATCAAAGCACAGACCATTTTGGTCTGTGCTTTTTACTATGAAAAAACAGAAAACGGCTTGACGATAATTTTCAGAAAACTTATAATAGATATAGAATATATTATTAGATAATGATTATCGAAAAAATGGAGGTTGAGGAGAAATGGCAAAATATAAATGCAGTGTCTGCGGTTATATTTATGACGAAGAAAAAGAGGGGCAGCCACTGCTTGACAGTAAATGCCCGGTCTGTGGAATGACGATGGTATTGATGGAGGAAAACGACAGCGAAGCTGCTGCTTCTACTGCTCTGGAAGCCGCTGCAGCTCCGGAGGAGCTGGCTTATGATCCGGCATACGCCCGTTGTGACGCCAGTTGCCGTTATATGGACGATATCCATGAAATGGCTGTAACAGGTAAGTCGATCATCGGTGCGATGGGTACGCAGATGCCTATGCCGGGCTGGGACGATATCCTGCTGCTGGGCAATCAGCTGAATCCGCCGCCGCTCAACGACCATGACGCGGTCGATACGACGACTGTGATTGGTAAAAATGCCAAAAAGCCGTTGATTTTGACTAATCCGATTTTTGTTTCACATATGTCTTTCGGAGCTTTGTCAAAAGAGACTAAAGTGGCTTTAGCCAAGGGCAGCGCTTTAGCAGGTGCGGCGATGTGCAGTGGTGAAGGCGGTATTCTGCCGGAAGAAATGGTAGCGGCGCATAAATATATTTTTGAATATATCCCCAATTTATACAGTGTGACACGGGAAAATCTGCGTAATGCTGATGCGATCGAGATCAAGATCGGCCAGGGTACGAAGCCCGGTATGGGCGGGCATCTTCCCGGCAGCAAAGTGACACCGGAAATCGCGGCGATCAGGAATAAACCTTTGGGTGAAGATGTTATCAGCCCGTCCAAGTTTCCTGATATCAATACTAAAGAGGATTTGAAAGCATTGGTGACGAGTCTGCGCGAGGAATCTGACGGCAGGCCTATAGGTATCAAGATCGCAGCCGGTAAGCTGGAACGTGATTTGGAGTTTTGCGTTTTTGCAGAGCCTGATTTTATTACGATCGACGGACGCGGCGGCGCTACAGGCGCCAGCCCGAAGCTGGTTCGTGATGCGACCAGTGTTCCGACCGTTTATGCTTTGTATCGTGCCCGCAAGTATCTTGATGCTGTGGGAGCTGATGATATTGCGCTGGTGATCACCGGCGGGCTGCGGGTATCGTCTGATTTCGCCAAGGCTTTGGCTATGGGTGCGGATGCTGTGGCAGTAGCATCGGCTGCTTTGATTGCGGCAGCCTGCCAGCAGTATCGTATCTGTGGTACGGGTAAATGTCCTGTAGGTATCGCTACGCAGGATCAGGAGCTGCGCTCCAGATTTAAGATCGAAGCATCGGCGCAGAGGGTAGCAAACTTTTTGAACTGTTCTCTGGCAGAGCTGAAAACATATGCCCGTATCACTGGTCATAAGAATCTGCATGATTTGAATGCAGGTGATTTGTGTACGATCAATCGTGAGATTTCTGACTATACCAATATTCCTCATGCCTGATATTTAAATATGTTGTGGAAGCTTCTCCCGTATGCATTGGCATGCGGGGTTTCTTTTTGGCATCAATGCTGAAATTTATAATATGAACTTTTTGCAAACTTTAACTGTAAATGCTTGACTTAAAGTTGACTCTAGCCTGTAAAATCGAATTAAAGGCAAAGGCGTTATGGTAAAATACCAAACGCTGCTTTGGGTAAAATAAAAGATGAGGAGGTATAGTATGAAAAAAATTGTTGTGGTGCTGATGTCGATGCTGGCAATGCTGGTGGCGGCTTGCGGCGGCAGTAATGCCGAAGCTATTTCTACTGATAATGGAGGGAAAATTATGCAGAGTGAAAATAAAACTAACAGCAGTAAGGCTTTGGTCGTGTATTATTCGCGGTCAGGTAATACCGAGGCTCTTGCCAGAATGATCGGTAATGAAACAGGTGCGGATATGTTCAGGGTGACTACTGTCACGCCATATCCTGAAGCTTATAGGGAAACTACTGAAGTTGCCAGAGCCGAACGTGATAATAACGCGCGTCCTGCAATTAACGGACGTGTAGAAAATATGGCGGATTACGATGTCGTTTATATCGGCGTGCCTAACTGGTGGAGCACGATGCCGATGCCGATGTTCACTTTTTTAGAGCAGTATGATTTGTCCGGCAAAACTATCGTACCGTTCGTTACTCATGGCGGCGGTGGCGTAGCTAATTGTGTCAGCGATCTAAAGAAAGCTGTTCCCGGAGCTACAGTGCTGGATGCATTGGTAGTCAGCGGCGGCAGCGCGCAAAATGCCCAGAGCGATGTCAGTGCCTGGCTGAAACGCTTGGGTTTAGTAAAATAAAATATCATTTCCTGACAGTAAAAACAGAGAGTGCTTTTTGAGCCCTCTCTGTTTTGTTATATCCATATTTAAATATATTCTTTTTTCAGGAATTCTAAAAATTTTTCAGAGGCTTTGGAAAAGGTTTGATATTTTTTCCAGACAATATCAAGCCCAACTTCAAGTGTTGGTTCTAATGGGCGAAAGCAAAGCGGGCTGTCGTCATATGATTTGATGATTCTGTCGATGCTTAATGCATAGCCGACCCCTTCTTCTACCATAAGGGAAGCGTTATATAAAAGATTATAGGTAGCGACGATATTCAGATTGTCGTAATTTCCTCCCATCCAGCCGGCTATCTCATTTTTGACCATGGCCTGGTTGGAAATAATCAGCGGCAGGCCCAGCAAATCATGAGGCTTGATAGTTTTATTTTCAGCTAAAGGGCTGGCTTTGGTCATCCATAAACCCCAGATATCAGTGATCGGTAATTTTATAAAATCGTATTTCTTAAGGTCAGCCGGCTCGATAAACAAGCCAAAATCAAGCAGTCCGCTGTCCAGACGTTCGGAAACGTCTTCGGCTTGGCCGCTGAAGATATGAAAATGTATATGGTCATATTCTTGGCGTATTTTACTGATTATTTTAGCCAGCATCCGCATACCTTCAGTTTCTGCACAGCCAATATAAATATCACCTGTAATGTTTTCAGCAGAGGCGTTGATTTCAGCTTTGGTTTTTTCCATTAGAGCAACGATTTCTTCTGCTCTTTTGCGCAGGATCATACCATCTTCCGTCAGCGTTATTTTGCGGTTCCCGCGGATAAAAAGCTGTTTGCCAAGCTCTGCTTCCAGTTCTTTGAGCTGCCTTGAAAGCGGTGGCTGTGTCATATGTAAAAATTCGGCTGCACCGCTGATACTTTCTTCGCGGGCTACGGCAAGGAAATACTGCAGGGTTCTGATATCCATAAAATTTCACCTCCAATATAAGTATTATAATAGTTTTTAATATACTTTTCAAGTATGGCAAAGCATTTAATATATGTATTTGATATTCTTGGATTCTGTTTTTATAATTAAGACAAAGGAGCCGGGTAAGCAGAATTATCAGTGAAGCTGAAAGGCTCTGTTTTGAAACTTATTGTAAATGGATCAATGATTTTAAGGAGTTGAGAAGTATGAAAAAGAAAGTTTTGGCTGACCGTTATTTGAAAATGTTTAAGAGTATCGCTTTAGGGGTGATTTTATCGACGGCTGGTACAAGCGCTGTGTTTGCTGCTGACAGGCCTGCTGATGCTGATAATTTTTACAGGAGTGATAAGGTGGAGGTCCAGAAAGTCACTTTTAAAAATCAGTACAAGATGAATATTGCCGGTAATTTGTATCTGCCGAAAGATATGGACAAAAGTAAAAAACATGCTGCTATCATAGTAGGGCATCCAGTGGGGGCAGTAAAAGAGCAAAGCGCTGATCTTTACGCTGTTAAGATGGCAGAACGCGGTTTTGTAACTATGTCTGTCGATCTGGCGTTTTGGGGCGGCAGTGACGGCCAGCCACGCAATGCTGTTGCGCCTGAGCTTTATGCTGAAACCTTCAGTGCGGCGGTAGATTACCTGGGTACAGGGCCTTTTGCTGATCGAGAAAAGATTGGCGCGATCGGGATCTGCGGCAGCGGCAGTTTTGCTATCAGCGCCGCTAAAATCGATCCCCGCCTGAAAGCCGTTGCAACTATTAGTATGTATGATATGGGTGCAGCTAACCGCAATGGACTTAATCATTCTCTGACGCTTGCACAAAGAAAACAGATCATTGCTGATGCGGCGGAGCAGCGTTATGTGGAATTCCAGGGTGGCGCAACTAAATACACAAGCGGGACCGTACATGAGATCACGGAAAAGTCCAATCCTATTGAACGCGAATTCTATGATTTTTACCGTACGCCAAGAGGAGAATTTACTCCTGCAGGTTCTTCGCCGCTTTTAACGACACATCCGACGCTTTCCAGTAATACTAAATTTATGAATTTTTATCCCTTCAATGATATTGAAACAATTTCTCCGCGTCCGCTGCTCTTTATTACCGGTGATCAGGCACATTCCAAAGAGTTTAGCGAAGATGCATATAAACGTGCGGCTGAACCGAAAGAACTGTATTATGTTGCCGGTGCAGGCCACGTAGATCTTTATGACAGGGTAGAGCTTATTCCGTTTGATAAGCTCGAAAGCTTCTTCAAGGCTAATTTAAAATAATTTACTGCAGCAAAAGCTGCAGATCTGATTTTCTGAAAGTTTTGTTTTTGTGGATTCTCGGGATGCTGGGGGTCCACATTTTTGTTAACAGGAGAGGTTATGAAAGAAAAAAATAATTTGCTGATCTTTATTTTGACGATAGGTGTTTTTGGTATCATCAATACAGAAATGGGTGTGCTGGGTATTTTGCCGCTTCTGGCAGAAAAATTTAGTATCAGTATCGCACAGGCCGGGTTGCTGGTCCGTTTGTTTGCTTTGGCAGTGGCTGCAGCCGGTCCGGTGATGCCGCTGCTTTTTGCGGGCATCGACAGGAAGCGGGTGATGCTTCTGGTATTGAGCGTATTTGTTTTGGGTAATCTTATTTCTGTCTTTACTGATAATTTCGCAGTTATGCTGCTGGCAAGAGTTGTGCCGGCGATTTTCCATCCGGTTTATTGTTCGCTTGCTTTTTCTGTTGCGGCTGCTTCAGTCAGCCCGGAAGCAGCTCCCCGGGCTGTTGCTAAGGTCATTGTGGGAGTATCGGCCGGGATGGTACTGGGAGTACCGGTCAGCAGCTTTATTGCCGGCAGTTTTTCGTTAACGGCTGCTATGGCGGGTTTTACCGTAGTCAATACAGCGGCGTTGATTGCGACCTGGTTGTATATACCATCGCTGCCTGTGGCAGCAAGGCTTTCGTATGGGCAGCAGCTGCGTGTTTTAAAGAAGCCGGTATTATGGTTTTCTATTGCAGCCGTTATGTTTATGAATGGAGCTGTCTTTGGAGTTTTTGGATATTTTTCAGGCTATCTGACCAATATCACTGCTTTTTCGTGGAATACGGTAAGCCTGATTTTACTTGTTTATGGTTTGATGAATATCGTCGGGAATTTTATTGCCGGCCGTATGCTTAGTGCAGGCGCGTCTGCCGATAAGCTGGTCATAATATTTCCAGTCACATTGGGGATTGTCTATGCTGCATTCTTCTGGAGCGGTACCTCGGCGCCGGCTATGGCTTTGATCACGCTGCTTTGGGGAGTTTTGGGAGGTATGAATGCGAATATCAACCAGTATTGGATTACTACTGCGGCCCCGGAGGCACCTGATTTTGCCAACGGTCTTTTTTTGACTGCCGCTAATTTGGGGACTGCTTTAGGGTCGGCAGTCTGCGGGATGGTGATTGCACATATGGGAATGCAGTATATGATGTGGGGCGGCATCGTATTTCTTATTTTATGTTTGGCAATGATTATCCCCAGAGTATATAGATCAGATGAGTATGTTTGCCTGGGAGAAAGCAAATAGTTGTGCTGTAAAAATAAAAAGCCGGCATTCTTCGCAGGAAAGTTCAAACTTTTTGTAAATTTATCCATTCAGGGACTAAAATAGCAGCTTTACCACTTGACTTGGAGCGGACTTTAACCTGTATAATAAAGCATAGAAGTTTTCCAGGCTATGAATAATATTTAGTATAAAAACTGAGCTTCGGGAGGAGACTGTTCTTTTGAGTGTAATTCTGTTTATTTCCTTGATCGATTTTGTTTTGAGTTCTTTGGCGTGGGTTTATTACAGTCATGCATTTTCTTTTATGAGGTCGGCGCCGTTTATCGCTTTATATGTGCTGCTGATGCTTAATACTGTTGGCAGCCGTGTTTTGCCTGAAAGTTTGCCATTGCCGCTGTTAAAGCTTTCGGCCTGGCTGAGCGGTTATTGGATCGCGTTTTTGTACTATTCGCTGCTGTTGATGGTTGTGCATGGTATCGTATATGCAGTTTTGCGTATTTTTTCATTCAAGCTGCCGTTTATGCAGTTTGCCGCTGCGGGCGCAATAGTTCTGGTAATTTTTGTTGCCTGGGGCAGCTGGCGTGCGTTTAGCCCTGTTGTACGTACGGAAACCGTTGTTACCGATAAGCTGTCGTCTGATAAGCAGTATAAAATAGTGCTTGTCAGCGATATCCATTTGGGACGCGAGCTTGGCTATGATTACAGTAAGGGCTTAGTAGAGCTGGTCAATGCGCAGAAGCCCGATTTAGTACTGATTGCCGGTGACATTATGGATGAGCGGCTGCAATATATCATCGAGGAGGATTCACTGGCCCCGTTAAAGGAGCTTCAGGCACCATTAGGGGTATATGGAGCTTATGGAAACCATGATTATCTTGATCGGCCTGACGAGCTGAGAGCTTTGCTGGCAGGCAATAATATCAGTATACTGACTGATGAGAGTACAGTGGTTGATGATAAATTGAAAATTACCGGTTTGCATGATTATCGTGTTTCAACAAGTATTGTTCCGTTGCAGGCTCTGAGCGTCGATAACGATAAGTATTATAGTATCCTGATCGATCATCAGCCGCGGCGGATGGATGCTGCCGCTGAGGCCGGTTATGATATGTATCTGGCTGGGCATACCCATACAGGGCAGATGTTCCCGAACAGGCTGGTTACGCAGCGGATGTATAAGCTGGATTATGGTTTGGCCCGATTTGGTGACCTGACTGCTGTTGTCAGCAATGGCTACGGATTTTGGGGACCGCCGGTGCGGACGGAGCTGAAACCGGAAATAGTTGTTATAAATTTACAGGGGAAATAAATAAAAAACCTTCGGCACAGCCGAAGGTTTTTTTGTTTGTTTTTAAAGGATTTCTTCACGTACTAATTGATTGATCATTTTTTGCTTGCCTAAGACCCAAAGCAGGTCGCCTTTTTCAAAAACAAGCGAAACATTAGGATTGGTCATAGTGTAACTGCCGCGTTCCAGGCCGATGACAAGGCAGTGCCAGTCATCACGGATATTGGTGTCCTTGAGCGATTTACCAAGGATAGGCGAGTGCTTGTCGATAGTGATAGCGCACGATAAGAATACCGAAACGTTTTCTTTATCGTTGTCTTCACGCAGCATAAATTCGCGCATCGTGATAAGTTCTTCCACCAGAGTCATACACAGACGCTGAGTATTGATGGCGGTGTCGAACAGTTTGAATTGAGAATCAGTACCGATCATCAACAAAGTAGAATCCTTTTGCAGAATGTGATGACCGCCGGGCATATCGATGACTTCTTCAGGAGTTGAAACCTGCAGGATGTTGCAGCCATAAAGCTCACGGAATGCAAGCTGGGTCAGCGTTTGACCTATCATAGGTGAGTCTTCGCAGATTTTATAGCGTGCAAGCTGTAATTCTTCATCGAACCATCCGTAAAGATGTTCTTCGCCAGCTTCAGCAAGGGCTTCACGATGTTTGAGCATATGGCGCTCGTTCAGATTGACAAGAAAACGTGATTCCATACGCAGATATTCGCCCATCAGCCAGTCGGATGAGGAGATGAAATAAGCAGCGCCTGCTGTTGCCAGCGCGGCCAGCAGTGACTGCAGACCAAGTAGTTTGGCAAAAACAAAGTAGAGAAATGCTGCTGCGATCAGGATTTTTAAAAATAACAGCAGTGTTAAAGGGATGTGATTAGAACGTTTCTTAAACCATAAAGTTGAGAAAAGTTCAGGATGGTTGGTTTTATTGACAAGAACTGCCCGCAGGAACGGCGCCATAACGACCAGAGTCAGCAGCGCTGTCAGCAGATTGCTGTAGGGAGCTGACATTTTTCCTGACAGGTAAGGCTGCAGATAATAATAAGAGCCTAAAGCGACAGCTGAGAGCATAGTCGTAAAAATCAAAATGCGGATAAAATACTCACGCAGAAAATCGCGCCAGTCACTGTCTTTACCGTCGTTATCAGGATTTTCTTCCGTATAGCGGTCAAGCCATTCCAGAGTTCTTTGCGGCAATAGTTTTTTAGTGAACTGATAAGCAGGTTCTGCTGCCATAACGAAAAACGGGGTAGTAAAGGTTGTCATTACAGAAACAGCAACAATTATTGGATATAAAAAGTCGCTGATAACTCCGAGGCTCATGCCCAGAGATGCGATGATAAAGGAAAATTCACCGATCTGAGCAAGGCTGAAACCGCAGTGCATAGAAGTATTGAGGTTTTGGCCTGAAAGCAGTACACCGGCGCCGGAAAGCAGCAGCTTGCCGACTAAGGTAACAATAACGAGTACAATGATAGGTACCGCGTATTCCAGCAGTAAAGCAGGGTCAACAAGCATACCTACTGATACAAAGAAGACAGCTCCAAACAGATCTTTGACAGGTTTGACGAGATGTTCTATTTTTTCGGCACTTGGTGCTTCGGCGATAAGAGAACCCATAATAAAAGCGCCTAAGGCTGCCGAGAAGCCCATGTGGGTAGCAAGTACTACCATACCAAGGCAAAGGCCGATAGAAGCAACCAGCAGAGTTTCATCGTTCATCAGGCGCTCAGCCCGTTTAAAGAAGGACGGGACCAGATACATACCAAGAACGAACCATAAGACCAGGAAGAACAGCAGGCGCATGACGCTTTCGATCAGCTCGAGCGTCGAAATGTCGGCGCTGGCAGCGGCTAAAGTTGAAAGCAATACCATCATAATGATGCCGACGATGTCCTCAACTATCAGAATACCAAAAACCATTTCTGTAAAGCGCTGACCTTTGAGCTTGAGGTCTTCAAAGGCTTTGATGATGATGGTAGTTGACGACATGGCCAGCATACCGCCTAAGAACAGGCTGTCCATATGATCCCAGCCCAGCATATGGCCTGTGAAATAGCCAACGATCAGCATCCCGCCTATTTCAACGAAGGTAGCTATAAAAGCTGTGCTGCCTACGCTTTTCAGCTTATAAAAGCTGAATTCGAGACCCAGTGCAAATAAAAGAAAAATAACGCCTATTTCAGACCAGGCGTTGATATTAGCGGTGTCTGATACAGTGGGGAAAAAGTTGAAATGCGGTCCGGTAATAAAACCGGCAATAATATAACCAAGTACTAAAGGTTGATTGAGTTTTTTGAACAGGATCGTCGTAATACCTGCAACTAAGAGGATCATCGCTAAATCAGCGACTATCGGCGGTAAATGAGCCATAGGCAGTCACCTTCTTTCATAAATTTATTATACGGATACCATTTTATTCAAAGCTTTGCGGACAAATTTAACAAAATGTTGTATAATATTAAAGCTGTTATATTACACAGCTCTTTCTATATTATACAATATTTCCGGTGACAAAAAAGTGAATTTTAATACAAAATTTGCATATGGAGGTTTTAATTATGTACAAAAATCTAGTTCTTGTAGATGGTGAAATCATGCCGGCAGAAGAGGCGGCAGTTTCGGTACACGACAGGGGGCACCAGTTTGGCGACGGTGTATTTGAGATAGTGCCTGTTTATAATGGCCGTTGTTTTGCTTTATTACCTCATATGGATAATTTATTCGAATCTGTTATTAAGGTGAAAATACCTGCCGTTTACACGATTGAAGAATTGATTGAATTCCATGAAGCACTGATAGCTGAAAGTGGTATTGAAAATGGAGAAATCTATACTCAAATCACTCGCGGGACTGCCGATTATGGGCTGGCGTTTCCGGAAATGTCGGTGCCGCAGCTGACAATGACAATCGTGGAAACTGATCGGGAAGTATTGGTGGCAAAACGTGAGAGCGGCGTCAATATTATTACGACTGAGGATAATCGCTGGCAGTTATGTAACGTTAATACCTTAAACAGGCTGCCTGAAGTTCTGGCACGTCAAAAAGCACGTGAAAGCAACGCTTTTGACACTCTTTTTATTCGTGAGAACGGTAAGATAACTGAAAGCACTGAAAGCAGCTTTATGGTGATCAAAGATGAAATGATATGGACACATCCTGATAATAACCTGGTTCATAAAAATATTACCCGCAGGCTGATCAAGGAACGTCTGGCACCTGATATTGATATGCAGGTCATCGAAAAAGCTTTTGATATGGAGTTTGTCCTGAAAGCAGAAGAAGCATTTTTATGCGGCCCTCGCTGCGAGATTATGCCGGTTACTAAAATAGACCGCAAATTCATCGGCAGCGGTGTAGGTAAGGTCGTGCCGCAGCTGCAGGCTGCGTTTAAAGCTTTTGTAGAACGTGAATGTCCGGCAAAATAGGAGAATAGAATGAAAAATAATAACTGGGTAAGAGGGGCGATGCTGCTGGCCGTAGGTCTGGTCCTGCAGGCATTGCGTTTAGTGATCCCTATGCCGCCTATGTGGACTGTTTTTGTCGTCGGTACATTGGTGAATATGGTTTTGGTGCTGGCGGCCCGTACCGTTGGTTTATGGCCGTCTGTAATGATCGCGGTGCTGCTGCCGGTAATGGCGTATTTTCAAGGGCAGCTGCCGCTTCCGTTTTTGATACCGGTAGTGGCTGTAGGCAACTTGGTGATGGTATATCTGTGTGCCCGCTTCTGGGGAAAGGGGATCATCATCGCCGCGCCTCTTTTTAAAACATTTATTTTATATTGCAGCAGTTTGTTCGTTTTGTGGCTGGTTGCAGTACCTGAAAAGCTGGCGTTATTCATTTTGTTTATTATGGGCTGGCCGCAGATGATCACAGGCATTTTAGGGCTTGTACTTGCATATAAGCTGCATAAACGTATTTTCCCCGATACAGCCGAATAGAATCAGCTTGTGGCTTGCTGAAGTTAATGTTTTAAAGCAGTTGAAAATCGATTTTAAGAAGCGGCAAAATGCAGCTGGTTGTTTACTAAAAAAGTTTGAAGAAATGCTTGACAATTATATATAGATACGGTATTATTGTTATTGTTCCGTTACGGAACATTGAGTCGCCGAAGTGGCGGAATTGGCAGACGCACTTGACTCAAAATCAAGCGTGGTTACCCCACGTGCCGGTTCGAGTCCGGCCTTCGGCACCATACGTACCTGAACACTCTAGTTTTAACTGGAGTGTTATTTTTTTTGCGTCGATTGTAATTTTATTCACCAAATCATCAAATAGCATTCTTAAGCTTTCATTGGTGATGTTTTTAAAAAGCATCTTTCGACAAACTTTTAAAACTTTTTCGATGTGAGCTGGATTTATAGTTGCAATAGAGTTTGCGCCGGCACATTTTGCTAATTTTTCTTTTATTTGCGAAAGTTCTTGTTTGACTGCAGCCAGTCGTTCGAGATCATATTCATCGGCCGTTCCTTGCTCTATTACAGTGTAAAGGTTATTAAGCTTTCGCTCGGCTATCGCTTTTTGTTCTGAAAGAGAACTTGCTTCATCGGCATATTCATTGGCGACTGCCTGGTATTCCATTTCGATAGTATCTTTGAGTTTTTTTAAGCTGTTCTCAGACAAAAGTTCTTGTTCTATGGTCAGTAATACAAGTTCTTCCAAATCATCACGTGGGACTACTTTATTTTGGCAAGCACTGGTGCCTAGGCGATCACGGCCTGAACAAGTATAGTAAACATATTTTTTCCCGTTTGAGCTTGCTCGATGACCATTCATAGCAGCTCCGCAGATTCCGCAGAATACTTTGCCTGTTAAAAGGTATGTTTCTTTGGATTTATAAGCAGCACTTCGGTAACGGTTTTGATTCATTTTTTCCTGCACCTTTCTAAAATCTTCTTTGCTAATTATAGCAGGGATTGCATCTTCGACAATAATAGTATTTTCACTGATTTTGTGGCTGTTTCTTTTTCCAGAAGGGTCTTTATTTACTTTATTGAAAGTGTATGTTCCACAGTATTTGGGGTTGCGTAAGATATCATAAAGGCTATTTTTACCGAATTTACGCCCTTCACGGGTCTTGTATCCCAATGAATTAAGTTGACTTATGATATAATGATAACCTTTGCCTTTGAGGTATAAATCAAAAATGATCCTGATAGCACCAGCTTCATAATCGTTTATTACATATTTATTCTCTTGGTTGATTTCAAAACCTAAAGGAGGCCGTCCGCCATTGAATAAGGCTTTTAGAGCATTCTCTTTAAGCCCTTTTTTTGTTTCTTCGGCGAGATTGCGGGAATAATTTGCAGCTACAGCAACAAGTATACCTTCAACCATTTGGCCAGCTGGAGATGTGTCAATGTTTTGTGCAGCGTATTCGTATTTGATCCCGGAAGATATGAGTTGATTTTTCGTTAAATAATAATCGAGCTCGTTACGGGAATTACGATCTATTTTGTGAAAAACGACAACATCAAAAAGATTCTTTTGAGAATCAGAAAGCATTTTTTTGTACTGCTCTCTTTTGGCAATACTTTTACCGCTCTTGGCTTCATCGGCATAGATTTTTGTGACTAGGTATCCTTTACGTTGGCAATATTCACGACAGGCCCGTACCTGGGCATCGATACTTTCCTCGCGTTGATGATCGCTTGAATAACGTGCATAAATTACAGCTCTTTCCATGGTAAGTCTCCTTATTTTTTGTTAATTTATTTGACAGAAATAGTAAAAAAGGGCAAAAAATTTGACCTTGTATCCCTTGAAAATAGGTAGGGGATAGCAAGGCCATTTACGTTATGATATAATAATAACGTAATGGGCCTTAACTTGTGAGGTTGGCAAATTACACGACCGTTCGGCGTTGGCGCGCCGGCGGTCATTTTTTATTTAGTCTTTCATTCCATTGGTTATCCATTCATAAAATTCAGGATGAATGACTCTGGTTGAGTAATAAATTTCTGAATCAGAAGAAGAATGTTTTGTAAACCAGCTACGTACGTTTTTGTCAGGGTATTCTTGGTCAAGAAGGTCAATGAAGTTTGTGTAGCTTAAGTATGAGTAACAAATTGTATCTATTGTATTTTTATTAGCTACTGAAGACAGGTTAGAGGCTTTTGTAACAGCATTACCAATCCAAACTAAGTTATTGATTCCAGTACCTTTTCTTCCTGCTTTGACCACTAGTTCTTTGTCAGTAGCCATGCCTATTCCTACGTCTATTTGTGGGTAATTTTTTGTAGCTAATAATTTGTTTAACATTTGCATATAGGTATTTATCATGCTTGTTTTATCCAAACAAGAGTATTCGTGATTTTGAGAGGGCGTGGTATATATTGCATATACACAGTCACCGCGGATTCCTATTTCTCGTAAATTTTCATCTTTTCTTAAAATTTCTATAATTTCAGAAGTAAAACTACGTATAATTTTGGAAACTTTTTCTTTATCGCCTTCACTAAACAGTTTTGTTGAATTCCGTATATCCACAAATATTGCAGTAACCCAACCGTAATATGCGTTTTCAAAAGTGAATTGTGATTCATTGGGAATTAAATCTTGCTCATTAACAGATAGTTTGTTGTTTAATATGTCCTGGATTCTTTTTTTGCCTTCTTTGTAATCATAATCTGACATTCTTTCATCTCCTTTTAATTTATGCCTTAAAGCAAGCTATTAAAGCTAAAAGAATAAAGATAAATACTCCAAGAACCGAGAAAAAAAGCCCCTTTTTATACCTTTTAAATTTTATTTCACATATACAACTATTAAGGTATATCTGTGATAGTAAATCATTTAAAAGGGTATCTTTGTCAACTGAATCAAACCGGGTTTTGAATGCATCAAAATCATTATTGGCAATTGTACCAAAAAACAATAATGAATTAGGTTCAAGATTTACATGTTTTTTAAAATAATTGTCACAATTTACCTTAGGGAAAATAGATAAAATTAAATAAAGAATTCCAACTAAAATAAAAAGAATAGAAATTATACCAATGATCAGAAGAAAGGTATCCCAACATAAGGTAGAATTTAATAAAAATTTAGCAAATATAATAATATGGCTAATAGTTTCGTTAGTGAAAATAATAGTTAATAAAATTCCAATGAACCCTAATGCTACAGAAGCTTTTGAATCGCAATTATTGACGAAATTAATTGTTCTGTCTAATGTGTCTTTTGCAATTTCTTTAGTATCCAGTTAATTCATCCCCTTTGGTGTCGTTGGTATTCTACTTTATTAACGCAGCAACAGCGATAAACATCGTTATGCTGTTTGTGACATATTTCGTGAAGCATGGTATCGCGGTTACTTTCGTTAGTCAGTCGTGAGTTCAAAATAAACACTTCTTCGCCTTCCACATCGGCGCAGATAAAGCCCTTGATTTTATGGGGAAGAGGGTATAATAGGACTTTCTCAGTCAGCATGGTCTCCACGTTCCTTTAGTTTGAGTTTTTTTACAAGATCAACGACAAATTTGATATCTTCTGGTTCAAGATCACGAGACGCGTCCATGAGTATCCTTAGCTCAGGATCATCGTGAATTTCTTGAGCCAGTTTTGCCGTTTCTGGATTCAAATAATATTCTTGATGTTTTTGAGTATCATCTTCCCATCCCATGATAGTAGTAGGTGGAATTTGCAATGTTTTAGCTAAGGCTGCAATTTTATTTCGTTTCATATTGGTAATATTGCCTGATTCCCAACGTGAAACTGTACCTTCGCTTACACCAACAGCTGTTGCAACTTCTTTAAGCGTTAATCCTAATTCAATTCGCCTGTTTTTGATAATTTCTTTAATGTCCGAAATAGTCATTGTTTCCACCTCTTTAAATAAATATTAACATCAATATTGCAAAAACGCAAGATGGTTTTTGAAAATATTGCGAAAACGCATTGACAATAAAATTTAAGCGTGTTATCATTTACTTGCGTAAATGCAAGAAAAGAAAGGGGGCGAGGATATGTTAAACAAAGACTTATTAGTTGATAAGATCAAAGAGAATGGTATGACATTAGAGGCATTTGCAAATGAGCTGGGAATCAACTATACCACTCTTTACCGTAAATTAAACGGTGAAAGCGATTTTACTCGTGCAGAAATTCAGATAAGCAAAAATGTACTTAATTTAGATCTTAATACAGCAGACATTATTTTTTTTGGACAATAACTTGCGTAAACGCAAGAAGGAAGAGCGAGGTGCGAAGATGTTAAAAAAACCGTTAGGCAACTCGTTGCCGCTTATGGATAAATGGCTAGAAAACAGCGTAAAAAGAAGGAAGGCTTTAGATAATACTTTACAAAGTATTACCAGCCTTCCTTATGACGAAGCAACTATTATTTTAGGATTAGCGGCATCGCTGCTCAATGAGGCTAATCTTTCAGGCCGTAGCGTTGGCAGTTACGCAAGTATTGAAATGCTTTGTCCTCATTGCAAAATGATTGTTCACGAAAGAATTAAGGATATTAATGATCCCCCAAGTAAATGTGCTTATTGTGGGGGACTTATAGATTATTTGTCTTTTGTGAAATAGCCTTTTTTGAAAAATAATGTTTCTTCACCACATTCTGAACAGTATTTATCGTGAGGGCCTAATTCTGCTTCAAATCCGTTATTCATAACACAATTACTGTTGGTGCATTTATTTTGTAATAAACTACCGCATTTAGCACAAAATTCTGCATCTAAGTTAGTTGTTTCTTCGTGACTGCAAACTACACATTTTAGGTTGCGGAAATAAGATTTATTTGAAAAATGGGAGTACGTTCCGCAGTATGGACACATCAGACTATCATCGGGAATAGTTTTACTATATTTTTGACAGTTTGGGTTGTCACAATAATTAAAAAGTTCGCGGCCGCATTTTTTACAGTTGAGAACACCTTCTGAAACTGTGTTTTGGGTTTTACAGAAAAAACATTCTTTGATTTGTTCAGTCATAATATTCATCTCCTTTGCTTAATGATTACCGGCATTGGTAGTGTCGGTAAGTAAATTATAGCATATGGAGAAAAAACAGAAAGCGAGGACTTAATTATGTCAAAAATTATCAAAAGAAAAGTAGGGATTATTATTCCAGAAGATCGCGGTGCGTTGATGATATTCCATCCACCTGCCGATAATGATGGGCATCCATTTAAATTATGCCATTATCTTTCTCTGGATGAAATCAAGGCTCTCGATATTCGTCAGAATGATGTTATATCTTTCGAAGCAGAAGGTCTAAACACATACAAACTTCTTGGCGTGGAGCTGGTATCAAGGGGGATAGAGCCGCTCAAATGTGAAACAGAAGCTCAATCGGTTCCAGCTAAACCTAAAGAATTGAATATGCATGAACGTATCAATCTCGCACGCTCAGCAATCACTGGGCTAAATATACGTAGTGCAAAAAAACTATTTGATGATACCCTTCTTACCGCCCAAGAAGAAGCCAAAATTCCGGCTCCGGAAGGGAGTGATACCGATGGCAGTACAAAGAACGTTAGAAGTAGTAAATCCTGAAGCTTTACGAACCGATTATGCTTTCCGCGTATTGGCCAGAATTGCAGTGCGATATGCGTTTGAGAATCATTTATTTGATGACGTTGTGGAGGTTGATAATAGTGAGCAAAAAACGAAAGTGCTCGATTTGCGGCCGAGATCTGACAGGGAAAAATTTCGTCAAAATATGGGACGAAAGTCAGAAGAAAACAGTGATTGTCTGCAGAGACGACAGGAGCTGTTACGGATCCAAGATGCTTAGAAACTATAAAACGAGGTGATTATTTTGAAAAACAAAGGTGCTAATCGTATTCATCGCAGGAAGCCTGCTAAAAATTTTAAATTAAGTCAATTGCAACAAATTTGGTACAGTATGGATGCCAAGTGTGTTTTGGATCCAATGGCCCAACGTAAACGTTTGATGCAATTTATTATGCGTAATGTTTTTGGGGGTGCTCAAATATGAGATATACAGACGGTGAGAGGATATATTTTGTTGAGCATAATTTTTTTGATAATGAATGGAATATTTTTTATCAAAAGATTGGTGGAAAAGAAAAACGGTTAAGGTATCGCGGACCAGAGGGTATTTGGTCGGAGAGTCGGGAAAAGGCAGAAAAAAATCTCGCTAAAGCGGCCAAGCGACATAAATGGTTAAAGGTGGTAGAGAATGATGAGTGCTGCTAAAAATGGAAAAAGCCCTGGCGGCTGCGGGAACAGTCAACCAGGGCAAAACGTAAGAAAAGTATGCGAACCCTCTTACGCCCCTATTATAGCATGTATTACTGCAGCTTTCATCATTGAGCTTTGCTTGCTGTGGTTTTTCTTCAGCTCGGTACCGGTGATCACAACCTATGTTCCGTATACCGTACAACGTAATGATACGTTGTGGGATATTGCAAAAAAATTTGCTCCGGAAGAAATGGATCTGCGTGAGTATATTCAGATCCTGCAAGAAGAAAACAAGGATAGTGGCATATCAAAAGGGATGCCGGTAGGTAGTGGAGAGTATTTGATGTTACCGATGATTGAATATAGGCAAAGGGGGCAAGTGCTATGGCAGAAAAACGACTGACTGTTAAAGTTAAAAATATCAAAAATTACGGAAGCGGCGATGAGGTAACATTCGACCGTCCAATCAAGATTAAGAATAGACGCTTTGATCGCTGGTATTTAATAGATCGTCATAGAGATAATGTTAGCATTGGTGATGCTTTAGTTTTTAATGTTACTAACGAAGGAATTTATTTAAAGAAGGTGGTTAACGTATGAAAATCAAAAGGCTTAAACTGACCAATTTCAAGGGTCATCGTGAGTTTATGATTGATTTTTCAGAAACGGTGACTAATATTTTCGGTGCCAATGGTACCGGAAAAACATCGATCAAAGACGCTTTTTTCTGGCTTCTGACTGGTAAGGATAGCTATGGTCGCCAAGATGTTGATTTCAGACCTTTTGACGAAAAGGGACAACCTGTTCATGACGTTGATGTAACAGTTGAAGCTGTTCTTGATATTTTAGGAGTGGAATATACTTTGACGCGAGTATTGCGAGAGGATTGGTCGACCTCGACGGGAACGGCGCCGAAGAAATTGCGCGGGAACACAACCTTGTATTTTATTGATGGTGCGCCAAAAAAGGCAGGGCAGTTTGACACTTGGGTACAGGAATATGTGAATTTAGACTTGCTGCGCTTGACGAGTGATCCAGCCTATTTTCCAGGTTTGCATTGGAAGGAGCAGCGGGAAGAAATCATGGCGTTGGGCGGTGAAGTTACGGCTACCGATATTATTGCAGAAAAGCCGGAGCTTGAAGAGATCCGAACGGCGGTAGAGAAACATGGTCTTACAGATTTTGCTAACATCGTCCAAAAGGACCTGGACATGCATATTAAAACTATCAATGAAGCCAAGATTAGGATCGATGAAGCCAGTAAAGCATTAACCGGAGTTGATGATATTAAGGTGTTGGAAGAACAGGCCAGGGAACGTATTTTATTGGCACAGAAGCCTGTTGACGAACTATTAGAAGAACGTGCAGCTATTGTCAGTGGTACTGCAGTAAAAAATATTACCGATCAAAATTCAGCTCTTGAAGCAAAGATGGAAGAAATTAAAGCCAAACATCGGGAATTGATTGCTGAGGTCAAAAAGCCGTATTTAGAAAAAATGGCCATTCTGGACAGTGACGTCGTAAATGCGGCCGAACGTGTACGACCTCTGCGGCAGCAGTATCGTATCAGTGAAGATCGTATTAAAAATATTGATACAACTCTTGAAGGGTTGCGGAAGCAATGGGCTGAAATCGATGAAGAAATCTTTGACGAGACAGAATGTCCGTGTTGCCATCGTCCATATGACGCTGGAATGACAGGTAAAATGCTGGAAGAGTTCAACATGCGTAAAAGTCAAAGTTTAGGTGATATTGATGCAGAAGGGCAGAAACTGAGCGAGGAAAAAAGAAAACTGGTTGAAGAAAACCGGAAGCTGTTAATTGAAATCAATAAGTATTCTGGCTTAGAGGTTGAAGCTCCAGCTTTAAAACGGGAAATTTTAGATGCAATGGCAGCTGCAGTAAGCAAAGCCAGACCGCTTGAAGCAATGGAAGGATTCTTGAATGTTCGTGATCGAGTTGATTTGAATAAACGAAAATTGGAAGAACTCCAGCTTGACGTAAAGGTACAGCTCCGGATTATCGATGACAAGTTAGAGCCTTATCAGAAAGCATTGTCTGCTGCAAACGAAACTTTGGCCAAGATCAAAACCGAATCCGAAGTTCGTGAGCGGATTGCAAGGTTGACTGCAGAGCGTGATACGGCTCGTCATCTTGTCGATGATCTGCAGCGTAAAAAATCGTTGGTTAAGTTGTGGAGCACTACTGCTGCGGAATTAGGTACTGCACATACAAACGGAATGTTTAAGTTTGTCAGCTTCAGGCTTTTCACAAAAACCTTATCGACCGATGATATCAAGGAAACCTGTGAGTTGATGATGAATGGTGTTCCGTATCGTAATTTGTCAACTGCGGAAAAAATTATTGCCGGTATCGATGTTATCAATGCGATCAGCTCGGCCAGGAAGGTAAGTAATCCGATTTTCGTTGATAATCGCGAAAGTGTAGTGCAGCTTCCGGAATGTCCAGAGCAGGTTATTAATCTAATCGTAAGCGGCACTGATAAAGAGATTAGGGTGGTGAGAGAATGACGACGGTTGAGATATGTGCAGCATGTATTTTGATAGTATCCGTAATGGCCATGATCTCGATCCTGAAAACGGGGAGAGAATGTTATAAATCGACGGGAGCTGTTCAGGATTGGGTCATTGATGTTCCGCCGGTAACCCGTCCGGATACAGCAAATGATCAAATCCTTTGGCAATCCGAAGTGCCGGTATATTTTGTGGATCCTGAAACAGGGATGGTGTTAAGTGGTATTTTCGTGGGTGGAAATGCAGACCGGGCTGTGGTGAAGGTGAATTCAAGCATTACTCCAGGGCCAAAATATAAAATCGTAGTAGTTAAGTATGCTGATGTTTTTCAAAAAGTTAAGAAAGAAGGTATGGAAAATGGCTGAAAAAAATGAATTGTTAAAAAATGAAATCAATATAGATTTTTTGGGAGAAAGTGTGCGCGGATTAATAGCATTGCAGCCTGTAGCGCAGTTACTTGCGGGCGCTGATATTGTTCCTAAAGCATTTCAAAGTAAACCGGCGAACGTTCTTATTGCCTTGAATATGGCGCAGAGAATGAATGCTGAGCCGCTTATGGTTATGCAGAATCTATATATCGTTAATGGCAATCCTTCCTGGAGTAGCAAATTTCTAATTGCTTGTTTTAATACTTGCGGTAGATTTTCCAGTATTAAATACGAATTTATTGGCGAAGAAAATACCGATTCATGGGGCTGCCGTGCTTATTGTACAGAATTGGCCACCAATGAAAAACAAAGAAGTGTTGATGTTACGATCAAAATGGCCAAGGATGAAGGTTGGTATGGAAAATCAGGTAGCAAATGGAAAACAATGCCGCAGTTAATGATGCAATATCGTGCAGCTGCCTTTCTTATTAGGACGGTAGCTCCTGAAATCTCAATGGGATTGCATACGGCTGAAGAAATTGAAGATACGATCGATATTCAACCGTTGGCTGACGGTTCTTATGGGTTACATGAAAAGGCTGCTGAAACACAGAACCTTATTGCCACTACTCCAGTAACTACCGTTGATATGCCGGCACCGGCTATCAAAGTACAAAGTGAGTCTGAAAAAGTATCTGCAGCTGTAGCCCCAGAACCGAAAGTAGCGCAGAAAAGGCAACCTTCGTTCTGATGATTGAAGTAGAAGTTTTCAATAGCAGCTCAAATGGAAACTGCTACCGCTTAATTAGCGGTAGCAGTCAGCTGCTTATAGAAGCGGGGATAAAACTTAGCGATATCAGAAAGAAAACCGGACACCAGTTGGGGCGATTGGATGGTGTGCTGGTTTCTCACGAACATGGAGATCACGCCAAAAGTGTTATGCAGCTGATTGATAACGGAGTTGTTGTGTATATGTCAGAAGGTACTAAAGCTGCCCTGGGTGCTGCGGCAAAGTATGCTGAGATAGTTCGCCCTGATATGATAAAAAACATCGGCAAATGGCGAATTCAGCCTTTTAGGACGCAACATGATGCAGCGGAGCCGCTGGGATTTGTTATTGAGGATGGCGAAGATAGGCTGCTTTTTGCGACAGACACTTTCTTTTTGCCGTATAAATTTTTAAATTTAACTCAAATTATGGTCGAGTGCAATTATGCGCTCGACATTCTTGATAAAAACCTTTTGAGTGGTAGGGTTACTCAATCGCAGGCCAAGAGGTTATTAACAAGCCATTTTAGCCTGCATAATTTGAAATCGTATTTAAGGGATCAGGACCTGTCTCGAGTCAAGGTTATTTATCTAATGCATATATCAAGTGTTAACGGAGATCAGGACCGGTTTAAAAAAGAGATCCAGTCTGTAACTGGAAAACCAGTAAAAATTTGTGAAGCGTAAGGAGTGGGAACAATGACTACTGTACAAAGTATTGCTCAATTTAATAAAAATCGTGAATCTGCTCGTCAGGAGCAGGAAGAATTTTTGTCCAGTGAAGAAATCTGCGAGGACGAACCACTGAAAGGTGATTTTTCCAGTGTAAAAAAAGAATTTTCAGATCAGCATCCTGAAGATGTAGTTGTTTTACCTGAATTCGGAGGGAAGTACAAAATTGTAAATAATATTTATACCCCGTTGGCTAAGGCATTATGGGAGAAATTCAAAGAATTGCAGGGCTGTAATCCTTCAGCTATTTTGTTTGTGAAAATCGAAGAAGGTAAAAAAACATCGTGCAAAAAACCGGTATTTATGGACATCGGAGTATTATCGCAGCAATGGCAAGAAATTATAAACCAGATGTCAAAGCGTAATTTTACTCATGTCATCAGGATCTATGAGGGGAATATTGATAAATACCAGCAGAGCTTCGAACATTGTTTAGTGCATTTATACAACGAAATGCGCAAAATCAGCCCTGATGGCAGTTTAAGAAATTATGATGTACAAGGCTTTACTGAGGTTATCAGTAACCTTAAATATGGCTGGGATAAGCCAGAATCGATATTGCCGAACCTTATTGAAGCTGGTGACTGGTTGTCGATGAAGAACCGGCAGGGGACATTACCTTTTGGAGAAGATCGCAGCGGCGAAAATATAGAAGCGAAAAAATTTTGATTCGGAGGCATAGATCATCATGGCACGGGCGAAAAAAATAGGCGTCGATTACTATAGCCACGATGTTGGCGCTCAAAAAAAGCAAACTGTAAAAGCATTACGCTCACGCTTCGGCAATGATGGCTATGCCTTTTGGTTTATTTTGCTTGAATTGCTCGGCGAGCGAGATGGCTTGTATATGGATTGCAGCGATGAAGCGACCTGGATATATTTGTGCACAGAGGTCATGATCGACGAAGATAAGGTGACAGATATGTTAAATTTCTTAGGGCGATTGGGTGCTATTGATAAAGACCTCTGGGCTGTGGATAAAATTATCTGGTGCCAGAATTTTACTGATCGACTTGCTGACGTTTTCAAAAAAAGAGGGGTGCCGAAACCTGAAAAACCGATCTCGAAAATGGTTTCTGCAACGAAAACAAATATTTCCGCGCCAGAAATGCCTATTTCTGCAACAGAAATGCGACAAAGTAAAGTAAAGGAAAGTAAAGTAAAGAATAGTAAAGTAAATACTACGTTAGAAGTAGATACTACCCCTGTGGATAACTCTGACGATGGATCGGTTGACGGATTGGATTTTGATAATAATTTAATCCCAAAACAAGAAGCGGGGGTTAGCGTTATGCCAGTAGCCGAAGAAGTAGATTGTTTTTGGGATGTGTTCAAAACGGTATATCCACGAAAACGCGGGATCAGTGTACCTATGGCGAAGGATGCGCTGCGAAAGTTTCTTGAGTATGGCGGCGATCAGGCTGACTTGATTGCCGCGGCAGTGAAGTATGGACGAATAGTAGCCGAGAGCAAGACTGAAGAGCAGTTCATGAAAACACCACATGTTTTTGCTGGCGGCTATTTTAAAACCTTTGTGCCAAAGTACCGACGGAATTGCCCTGCGTGTCACGGAGAAGGTTTTGTTGAGGGGCCTGACGGGAACATGGTGGAGTGCTGCTGCGTAGATAGATACAAGGAGTGGAAGGCATGAGTAAACCAAAATATAAAAAAGGGCGATTGATAACCAGTCTTGATGAATTGGTAAAACAGCCTGTTATTTGGTACCAGTTTGGCATAGGGCATAAAGTTTTGGCCAAAGGTTGGTTCTTAAGTTTCCAGGTGAATTTTATTTACAATCAAATTCTGGGGAAGCGTATATATACTGCAGAACTCATAGAAGGCGGTGACTGTGATGAAGAAAAGCCCGTGCAAGGGATGCCCGAACAGGCACGCTGCCTGCTGGGACAACTGTGAAAAATTTAAAGTTTTCAAAGCGGAGTCCGATAAGGTGAATGCTGGACGACGCGAATATAACAAGAAGCTTAACGAACATTTTGTTGATATTGTTCGAGCTCAAAAGAGAGGCGGAAGGATAAAATGACTAAAGCTGAATTGCTTAAGGCAATAAAATTTTTACCTGATGATACTGAAATTTTTATATCTGGTGATTACGCTGAACTGAATTCACTTGGATGGGAGGAAGTGGATAAGGTCGTTATTGAACGAACAAGTTCAGGCACAGTAATTTTTTTGTTACCCTAATTTTTTAGTTAAATAGGCCGCTCGCTACTGTCTCGGCGTGCTATATACAAGCAATGTATCACATTTGGGAAGTATGCCCTGCGGAGGTGATTAGCCCGCAGGGGCGGCCTTTTAATATAAGTTTGGAGTGGTTAAATGTGAAATCCTTGGATATAAAAGCCATGATGGCAATGATTAAAGATGAGCCGGAGGATCAATATATACCGGTATTAAAGTCAGTACTTCTGCAGGCTTTGACGGAAATCAAACAGCTGCGTCGGAAAAATAGCCAGCTCGGTGGTGAAAAGGCCCGATTAAAGCGAGAAAATGCCGCACTTAAGGAGCGGCAATGTATGAGTAAATAGTTATAGCGAAAGGAGAATGAATTGTGATTAAAAACATAGATGTCTCAAAAATCCATCCGCATTACAATAATCCTCGAAAAGAGCTTGGAGACCTCAGCGAGCTCGCAGAAAGTATAAGAAAAACTGGGATACTGCAGAACTTAACTGTTGTGCCCTGGTTCTCCGACATTACCAAATCAGGAGCGGATGATCCGCTCAAACAAGAAGAAATGGGTTATATTGCTGTTATTGGTCATCGGCGCCTTGCTGCTGCTAAACTTGCTGGTTTGAAAGAAGTGCCGTGCGTTATATCGGATATGAGCTATAGCGAACAAATTGCGACAATGCTTCTGGAAAATATGCAGCGTAATGATTTAACTTTGTATGAGCAGGCTGAAGGGTTTCAGATGATGCTGGATCTTGGTGAGAGTGTAGGAGATATTTCAGAAAAGACCGGACTTTCAACGACTACCGTTCGGCGTAGAGTAAAACTTTTGGATCTCGATAAAGAAAAGTTTCGGCAATCAGTTGAGCGTGGGGCAACCTTAAGCGATTACATTGAGTTGGAGAAAATAGAAGATGTTGATCTGAAAAACAGTGTGCTCGAAGCTATTGGTACAGCTGATTTCAAATGGAAATTGCAGAGCGCGATTGATAAAGAGCAAGCAAATAAAAAGAGGCGTATTATAATCGCCGAGGTGGAGAAATTCGCAACAAGAATTACAGATACAGAAAACTTTGATTACGTTACCAGTTACTATACGTCAAGCGTAAAAAAAGATGGAAAATTTGTTGAAAACAAGCCAGACGATGCAGATACAGTAGAATACTTTTTTGCCGTAGGTACATCGGATTACGTGGGCGTGACGTTATATAAAAAGGCTGATGATTCACAGGATGCTGCTGAAGCCGATAAAGATCGTGAGTACAGGGAAAGAGAAGAACGCCGTAATGCTTTAGAGACAATATCTAAGCAGGCGTATCAACTTAGGCGTAATTTTATTAAAGAAATGTCAAATTCAGCAGCCAAAAAGAACCTGCATGTGATTATTAAATATTATTTTGCTCCTTTGGTGGAGGGATTTTATCCTATGAGGCCGGACTGGGACGACTATATTGATTTTATAACTCCTGGAATCAACGATAAAGCAGCTGAAAAGCAACTAATTTCTGACCATATTGCTGATGAACCGGAAGTCATGCTTTTAGTAAATGTATATTTAACACTTGATGGTAAGCATAATGATTATTTTGATTGGAATGGCCGATATCGTAACAATGAGGCGCTGAATAGAACCTATGAGTTTTTAGAAAAATTGGGTTACGAAATATCCGAAGAAGAATTGGCGCTAAAAAATGGTACGCATGAACTTTTTGCACTGGTAGGCGGTAAAGAAAAATGATTGCTAATTTTAGAATGATCGTCTGCCGGGAGTGCGGTGAACAGATTTTCTTTATTCGTACTCAAAGCGGTGCAAAAATGCCGGTGAATAAAAATCAGGTCGGATACACTCTTGGTGGAAAAGAATGTATAGTAACGCCTAATGGTGAGATCCTTGCGGTTACAATTACAGATCATCCTGAATCAGGACTTGGCTATGTACCGCATTGGAGTACCTGCAGTGGAGCAAACAGAGCCCAAAAAGTATCACCGGTAGCGAAGTCTAAAAAGAAAAATGTTCCGGAAGAAAGCTTATTTTGACCGAGGAGAGATAATGATGGCTGAATTAACGATAATGATACCAGGCGAGCCTTGTGCGCAAGGCCGCCCACGATTTAGCACAGCTGGCGGGTTTGTAAAAGCGTATGATCCAGTCAAAAGCAGAAATTATAAAGCATTCGTCAGGATGATAGCGCAAAAAGAGATTGATAAACAAGGCTGGAAATACACAGAATTGCCGTTGACGGTCACCATTACGGCTTATGCAAGTATTCCGTCAAGTAAGTCAAAAAAATTTAAGCAGGCGGCTATTGGGGGGATTGAACGCCCAGCAAAGAAACCTGATCCTGATAATATTTTCAAATGCCTAACTGATGCTCTTAGCGGCGTCGCTTACAAGGATGATAAACAGATTGTAGATGCTAGAATTCACAAATGGTATGCTGAAGTTCCGAGAGTAGAGGTAAGGATCAAAATCATTTAAAAACGGTGAAGCCAGCACATAGAAAACGGAGGACGGTAGTCGTGCGAAAAGAAACAAGAAAATATTTATGTGCGGAACTGCGCGACTACCAGCAATCCGTTAATGAGCTGCTGCGGCTCCGGGATCGAATGGAAATGCTGCAGTATCCGGCTTATCGAGCTGACTGCGGCAGTAAAAAAGCAGCTTACATTGAGACCAGGATCGCTATGCTGCAGGAAATTGTCGGAGCAATTGATTCACTTCGGAGAGAGATTTCGGAAGAGGACGAGAAGTTGCTGCAGTTAAAGTTTTGGGCGCCGCGCCCGCGTATGACTGACAACCAGATTGCGCGAGAGATGGGGTTGAGTCGCTCTCAGTTTTATCGTCGCCTGAACTGCATATGTCTGGAATTGGGCCATAAGCTTGGTACCGATTTATAGGAGCAGAAATGCTCCTTTTTTTATTTTTGCTGTATAATGTATTTGAGGTGATTTTATGAAAGTGCCGCAGCTTGAAAACGAATTTGAATGTAAATATACACCAAAAGAGGCAATTGAAAAGGGTGTTGATTTACTTAATGCTTTAGGACAAGGTATTCCTGGCATTAGTTTATTGGTGGGCTATAAAAATAATAGAGATTTTAGAATGATGAAAGACTTATTAGTGGAGTTGAAAAAACAGGTAGATGATTTTATAGCAAAAGAAAAGTTCTATGAAAGACTAAGAACAGAAGAAGGGGAGGCACTATTAAATTATGGATTGTTGAAATCTCAGGTTTGTTATAGAAAAGAACAAATAGATAAGATGGTTGATATTATAATAGCTGCGTTAGCTAAAGAGACAATAAACAGTAATGATGCGGAAGTTTTAATTGATATTGTAAGTAGCATGAACTACACTGAAGGGAAATTTTTCCGCGAAGTCTTTGATTTGTTCGTACAACAAATCAAAGACTGTCCAGTTAAAATGGGAAATATTTATTTATGGGAAATAAATAAGGATAGTTTAAGCTCCGAAGAATATGGAGGTATGTTCGACAGATTCATTGCGAAAGGGTTGTTCAGTGAAGAGGTGGTTACTCCGAATAAATCAATAAAAAGGATGTTTGATACTGAAATAAAATGTAAATATACGTATTATGGAAGATTGTTTTTGATAGTAATTTATGGATTTACTGAAACAGAATTTATTCCAAAACATTCATAAACATTTTAAAATATAATTAAAAGCCTGTGGAATTTTTATTGATTCTGCGGGCTTTAATTATTTTATTATTTTTAGTGAAGGGAGTTGAACGATATGGACAAAATAAAAATTATGTGTTCTTATGCCAAGCTCGTGGATCCGGGCGAACTTATCGAAAATCCCAAGAACCCGAATCGGCATCCGGAGAAACAAATTGAGATATTGGCCAAGTTGATAAAGTCACAGGGATTCAGAAGGCCGATTGTGGTCAGCAATAGATCGGGATTCGTTACGGTCGGACATGGCCGGCTGCTGGCAGCGAAATATTTAGAAATGGAAACCGTGCCGGTAGATTACCAGGACTATGAAAGCGAAGCCAAGGAATGGGCCGATATGGTTGCTGATAATAAAGTGGCCGAGTTTGCGGAATTCGATAACAGTGTTTTATCGGATATGCTTCAGGACTTGGATGATTTTGACGAAGAACTTTTCGGCATGGCGCAGGATGACATTGATAAAATTATGGGTCGTGTCGAACGGGCAGTACAGCAAAATAATACGCAGGAAATCGACGTTGGTAAATTTGATGATGAGAAATTTGAACATACTTGCCCCAGGTGCGGGTTTAAATTTTGATCATGGCAGAGTTTTCTTATAAATGGGATCTGGCAAACATAGTCCAGGATAAAAAACATATCAAAGTTTTTAGCTGTTTTTCCTGCGGTGGCGGTTCTACTATGGGATATAAAAGAGCTGGTTTTGATGTCATTGGAAATGTTGAGATTGATCCTAAAATCAATGCAATGTATGTGAAAAATCACCAACCAAAGTTTAATTACTGTATGGACCTGCGCGATTTCAATAAACTGAAGGAGCTTCCTGAAGAACTTTTTTCTTTAGACATTTTGGATGGTTCACCGCCGTGCAGCACGTTTTCTATGGCTGGGTTGCGAGAACGGGCATGGAATAAGGAAAAAGTATTTAGGGAAGGCCAGAAGCGACAGCGGCTGGATGATTTATTTTTTGTGTTTTTAGAAACTGTGGACAAACTCAAACCCAAAATCGTTATTGCAGAAAATGTAATGGGTATAATCAAAGGCAATGCGAAAGGTTATGTCAATGAAATAATTGCCGAATTTCACAAAATAGGATATCGTGTGCAGCTGTTTCAATTAGATGCTGCGTTTATGGATGTTCCGAGCAAACGGGAACGTGTATTTTTTATCGCGACAAATCAGGATCATAAACCGCTTGTATTGAATTTTAACAGACCGAAGGTATACTTTGCTAAAGTACGAAGTAAAAATGGCGTAGAGGTCAATCCTGCCAGCAGAACAGGGGTGTTATTAAAGCGTCGACAGCCGTCTGATCATAGTTTAGGTGATATAAATAAAAGACTTATTGGTCGAAATACCAGTTTTAACGATACAATCGTACAAGATGATAGAGTCTGCAGTACGATATCATCGTCAGGAATGTTGTTCAGGATGTGTGACGGCAAGAGATTTAGCAATAGCGATTTTATAAATTGCCAAACATTCCCACAGGATTATGATTTTGCTGGCATGAGCGTGCAATATGTTTGCGGAATGAGTGTGCCACCGAATATGATGGCACATGTTGCTTTAGAAATTTACAAGCAATGGCTGAAGGAGTGATAGCAGTTCTATCTGTAGAATGTGGTATAATGAATAAAAATGGGGTGAGATAATGCCTATTATACCAATTAGTCAAAGGTTGAAAAACTTTTTGGGTTTTACAGAAGAAGACTCTGACCAAGAAATAAATAAATATTTAAGGGATTTATTAAAGGAAGTGTGCAAACCTTGTTGGGAGTTAAAATATTGCCCTTATGGCCCTCTAGTAGAAGATTTCCCGTTGCCGCCATTAACAAAAAAAGAACATGACAAGCATCTTGAATATCAGAAAAGGTGTTTGGAGAGCGGATTTTCTGGTGAAGGAGATAACAGAAGACCATTGACAGATGATTTGCGTAAAATGTTTGAAAAAGATGTACAAAGTGGATGCCCACAATATGTGGTAGAAAAAGTTTCTGATTTTGAAAAAGAAGCATCGTGTAATGAATTTGGTCATTTGTGTCCTGCTTTTTTTGTTAGTGAAGCAATTACGGAGACAAAGGATTATCGGCGTTTAACAAGAAATATTTCAAAGGCTACTATAGTACGTGTAGTAAGGAGAGACAACAATACATGTCAGTTATGTGGGAAAATCTTACTTGATAGAGAAATTGAGATTGATCATATTATTCCTTTTTCTAAGGGGGGACACTCTGATGAAAGTAATTTGCGAGTAACTTGTTTTGAATGTAATAGAAAAAGAAGTAATAAGTTAGATTTTTTGCACTATTAGTATATTGGGTTCTGGCGTTAAATATAAAAATGAAAAGTTGGTTTTGTAATAAAAGAGTCTAGGTATGTCATAAAAATGATATGTCTAGGCTCTTTTTTTGTGTTGCAGGACATTTTTGTCCCGCAAAGATGCGACACTTATGCGACTTTTTGGGGGTTGATGTACTTGTATCGGCCTTGTTAATGGTTCAAAATTATATATAGAAGGATGAAAAACCGCTCTACAAGCGGGAATAGACTGTCCTTTTATAAAAAACAAAAATTCTGCAAAAATCGAATTTTCTCGATTTGAAGAAAATTTAGGTGATGCGATGTCGAAACCACAGGATCCGAAAATTGAAGAGGTTATGGAGTCGCTCAAAAAGAACGCGACAGGTTATGAAGTTACTGAAACAGTAATTGAAAAAGGTCCTGTTGGAGCGCCGAAAGCAAAGCAGCGAAAGAAGCATGTTCGTGGTGATCCGAAGGCTGCTAAAGCATTCTTGGAGCTGCAGGCGAAATTTGATAAAAGTGACGATGAAGCTCCGCAGGTAAACTGGCTGGAAATAACTCCAGATGAGCGCCTACTGTTAAAATCCTCAAAGGTCTGTGAAATTATGCAGATATCGGATAAGACGCTTAGTGCTTGGGAGAAGAAGGGCGCACCGAAGGAAAAGCGTGGTTGGTGGGATATTGCAGCGCTGGTAAATTGGCGCGGGCGAGCTGTTGGGATTCAGGGTGGTCCAGGAGCTGAAGCTGATAAACTGGCTGCAGATACTCGGCTGAAACAGGCCAGAGCAGCTATAGCAGAGCAGGAACTGAGGATAAAAAGCGGGGAGCTGATCTCTGTTGTGTTGGTTGAAGAGCGTCTAACGGAAGCGTTTGGTAGTATCAGAACCAGCATGATGGCGATCGCTGATCATGTTATGACTGAAATTTACAGTCAATATCCGGAACTGGCGCCACAGGTTAGGGGGTTGATTGATACCTATGTTAGAGAGGGGCTCAAAGAAGTTGCTGATAGCGGAAGATTCTGCGCTCCGGCATCAAGACGACCTGCTAAAAAAGCAGGTGGACGCCCTAGAAGAGGTTCTTAAAAGGGTATTTCAAAAAATAAAGCCCGATGAGCCGATGACAGTGAGTCAGTGGGCGGCTAAAAATCGCTATATGAGCAGCGAAGAAACCAGCCGGCCAGGGCCGTGGCGAAATGAGATTGTTCCATATTTGGTAGATATCATGGATGCTTTTAACCGCGAAGGTGTCGAAAAAATTATCTTTCTGAAACCGACTCAGGTCGGCGGTACCGAGTGCGGCATTAATATTGTCGGGTCGATAATCGATCAGAGACCGGGACGTATTATTTATGTTCTGCCAGACGATGAAACACTGAAAGAGTTTTCGGCTGATCGGTTGCAGAAGGTTCTTGAAAGTAATCGGTGTTTCGACGGCAAATATCAGCGCGGCGACAGTAAAGATACAATGCTGCGATTTGCCGGCGGCTTTTGTAAATTTGGCAGTGCCAGGTCGCCAATGGATTTGGCTTCGTGGTCATCGCCTACGGTTATTATGGACGAAATCGATAAATACGTTAAGATCGCCGGTAAAGAAGCCAGCCCTTTGAAGCTGGCGGAAGAACGTGCCAAGAACTGGCCGGGACGGAGAAAATTGTTTTTCTGGTCAACGCCAACGTTAAAAACGGGACAGATCTATCAGCTGTATGAAGCAGCGGACGTGCGGTATGAATATCAGGTGCCGTGTCCGTTCTGCGGCGAGATGCAGCCGCTGAAATGGGAGCATGTAAAGTTTGATTCTAAGCAGGAAGCGACCTATGTAGAAGAACATACACATTATGAGTGCGTTCAATGTCATGAGCATATTACTGATAAATACAAGCCTGATATGTTGGTGCAGGGGAAATGGGTACCACTTAACGAGGTAGAAGGAAAGCCGCGCAGTATTGCCTATGGATTGAACTCGTTGTATTCGCCCTGGGTAACTTTTGGGCAGATGGCAGCTGAATTCATTCGCTCAAAAGATGATCCGCTGCAGCTTAAGAACTTTGTTAATTCTTGGCTGGGCGAACCGTGGGAAAGCAAGTCTGCTGTTATGGATGTGGATATCGTGCTGCAGCATAAGACCGAATGCCCAATGTTCATCGTTCCCAGCTGGGCGCAGTTATTGACCGGCGCCGTGGACGTGCAGAAAGGTCATTTTTATTGGGAAATCCACGCATGGGGACCAGGCGTAACAAGTCAGGTTTTAGGCTACGGCAAGGTAACTACGTGGGAAGACATCAATACGGTTATGTCAACGCTTTATCCAGGCGAAGACGGCCGAAGTCAATACCGGGTATGCATCTATGGTATCGATGCAGGCTATCGTACTGAAGAAGTTTACGATTATTGTTGGCAACATCAAGGAGTAGCGTTTCCGGTTAAAGGCAGTAGTACCCAGATGGCCGCGTATCTTCGAGCAACTAATATCGAACCGAGATCTCCAGGGAAAATGCCGCTGCAGTTATGGTTGGTCAATACCGACCAGTATAAAAACGATATCGCCACACGGATCGGTACTCCGATAGGGCGCAGCTCATGGATGTTAAATGCCGATTGCAGCAGGGAATTTGCAGAGCACATAACATCAGAGCACCGAATAGTAGACGATAAAGGGCGGGAAAAATGGGAGCTAAAAACCAGCGCCAAGCAGAACCACTGGTGGGATTGCTGCGTGTATGCTTTCGCTGTCGCTGACCTAGTCAATATGAGGGCGCTGCAGGAACGCATTATCGAAGAACCGGCTGATACAGCTGCCGAAGATGAGGAATTAGCTATTCCAGAACCGGGTTTTACAATTTAGGGGGATTATATGGACATCGAAACTTTGAACCAAAGGCTGGCCGATGTGGATGCTGCTATATCCAACGTTATGAAGGGCGGGCAAGTTATTCAAACCAGAAACGGTAAGGTACAGCAGGCTAGTTTAAGTGAATTAAGAGCTGAGCGTGCTGCGCTTGAGCAGCAGATAGCCGAATTTAATGCAAGCGGTCGCAGCGAGTATTTTGGAACGCCGCTGACATACTACGGAAGGAGATAGAAGGTTGACGAATAATCAGAGAAATCCTACTTTTGCAGAGCGCATAGATAACTTTATCGGGTTCTTTTCTCCGCGATGGGCCTTCCAGCGGAAGGCGCATAGAATAGCCTTACGTGGCGCTGATGCTTATGAGAATGTTCCAACGTGGCGGAATTCTGCCGGGTGGTATCCGACAGATGGAAGTGCTGAGGCTTTAAATTCGCCGAACCGGGATCTGGCCAGGAGAAAAGCACGTCATCTGGAACGGAATTCAGAGATCGTCAACAGTATCTTGAATGCCTTTGAACGCAATGTCGTTGGCAAGGGATTCAACCTACAGGTCAGGACAGAAGATCAGGACTGGAATAATCTCCTTGAAGAACTTTGGTCCGAATTTAGCCGACCGGGTAACTGTGACGTATCAGGTAAATTTTCACTGAATGAAATCCTCAGAATGATAGTGCGCCGGCGGTTGGTTGATGGCGGGATTTTGGCTATAAAAGTTATCAATAACGATATGCGGATTCCATATCAAATTCAGCTGGCAGAGGTGGACGAGCTGGAAGGACCTGCTGCATTACGATCACCGCAGGGAAATGCTATAGTCGGCGGTATCGAGGTGAGCGATGCCGGCAAGCCGCTGTCGTATTACTTACGAAAAAATAGCTTTGAAACTTTCGTGCAATTGGAACCGGAACGTATCGAAGCGAAACGAGTTTATTTCTTGGCTGATCATAGCCGGCCAAGTGAAGTGCGGGAAATGACGCCGCTGGTCAGGACACTGGATAAAATTCACGACCTGGACGAATTTTTTGAGGCGGTGGCATTTAAGCAAAAAATAAATGCGGCAATAGCTGTATGGATTACCACCGCTAAAGAAGCTGCGCCGACTGTGGGAAACTCTCTTGTAGCGACAGGCAGTGATAGCGGCAAAGCTGCAGGAAGTAAGCGTATCGTTCCCGGCTCGGTCAATAAATTAAAGCCAGGCGAGGATGTTAAAACACTAGTTCCTAGCGGGCAGAGCAGCGAACTCGCAGACTATAATCTGGCTATGCTGCGGCAAATTTCTGCGGGACATGGCCTGTCTTATGAAATGGTCAGCCGTGATGTTAGCCAGGTCAACTATTCCAGCGCCCGGCAAAATTTACTAGAAGACTGGAAGGTTTTTGAACAGGAGCAGCAGTTCTTGATAGACCACTTCCTGGATTTCGTGTTTGAGGATGTTGTGCTATCTGCGATTTTATCTGGTAGGATTCCGGTGGATAAAGTACCGCGGGACTTTTACAAAAATACATCCAAATATTTAAAGCATGAATTTATAGGCCAGGGACTGCCGTGGATTGATCCATACAAAGAAGCCCTGGCAAACAAACTCATGCTAGAAACCGGTCAAACGAACCTCAAGGAAATTTTTGCCAAAAAGGGTAAAGATTGGGAAGAGGAACTTGACCAGGCTGCTAATGAAGCAGTAAAAAAATTAGCGGCTGGTATACAGCAGGAAGGAGAGAATAATGCCAAGTAAACTAAATGACGAACATTACCGTAATATGTCGCGTGATGAGCGTATGAATATTCCTCGTTGGCGTAGTGCGGCACTGGGACAGTTTAACGAAGAAAATCGTACTGTGGAGATGTCGTTCGCCAGCGAAACGCCTTGCCTTGACTGGTGGGGGGATAAAGAAATCTTGCGCTGCAATGACGAGGCCATGAATACTGAACGTTTTGCTGCCGGGGTGATGCCGATCCTGTTTAATCATAAGCGGGACGCAGTTGTCGGTAAACCTACCCGTATCTGGACAGAAAGCGGTCGAGCTTACGCTGAGATCCAGTTTGCCCAGACTGAAGAAGCAGAAAAAATCATGGGGCTCGTCAAGGACGGCTTTATTCGCGGAGTGTCCGTGGGGTATCGCGTAAATGAATGGACTCTTATCGAAAAAGGACATAAGTCTGAGGACGGAATAGAAGGTCCGGCTTGGATTGCAACACGGTGGGAAGTGTTCGAAGCCAGTATAGTGACGGTACCAGCTGACGCTTCCGTTGGCGTGGGACGGTCACTGCCGTTTCCCGACGATTTTGAAAATAATATTGTGCCGGAGCGCAGCTCCGGAGAATTAAAAGGGGGAGAAAAAATGTCTGCTGATGAAAAAGGTAAACCAACTGAAGAAAAAAGAGATGTAAATCCGACCGGAGTTGCATCTGCAGCATCGCCTGTGAATGAAGATGAGATCCGTGCGGCTGCTCAAAGAAAGGAACGCCAACGCTGTACAGATATCAACGCATTGTGTGATAAGTTCGATATTGAAAGCGAGCAGCGCAGCAAATGGATCAATGATGGGACAAACGTTGAGACAGTTAACCGTGAGCTGCTTGAAGTGCTTAGTACGCGTAATGCTGCCAGAGTATCTGTTAAGCCTGAGATGGGGGCTGCCGAAGAAGATAAGCTGCGTGCAGCATATCGTGATGGATTGGCTTTGCGTGCCGGGATTGCTATTGCTAAGCCGGCAGACGGTGCCGAGAAAATGCGAGGCATGAGCCAGCGCGATATTGCCCGCGACATCCTGATGCGCGCTGGTGAAAAAGACGTTTTGCAGCTTAACGCTGACGAGCTTTTTGTCCGGGCGATGTCCAGCAGTACATATTCTGATCTGCTGAATGCTACTGTAAAGCTTTCCATGAGTCAGGGTTACGCAGAAGTGGATACTACTTTTGAAGCATGGACTGTTGAAGGTACCTTGAGTGATTTTAAAACTGCTTATCGTTATAAACTGGGTGGGGCTCAGGAGCCGGAACTGATTCCGGAAAATGGGGAATTCACTCATGCGAAACTTGATAAGGAAAAGACTGCCGTCCAGCTGGGTACCGACGGTATCGCCTGGAACTACACCCGCCAGTTGTTTATCAATGACGACCTGGATATTTTGGCAAAATTCCCGTATCGGTTTGCTGCAGCTTTTAAACGCAAGATCAACCGTTTGGCGTACACTGCTCTCGCAGGCATTACTTACAGTTCTGCCAATGGTAATTTGGCTGCTAAAGCAGGTGTGCCAAGTACGGAAACTTTATCCGCAGCACGACAGTTGCTCCGAAAGCAAAAAGATTTCAGCAAGAAATATAGCCTGAATCTGAACGCTAAATATCTGATCATTCCGTCCACTTACGAAACGACAGCGGAACAGCTGTTAAGATCTTTGGCTGATCCTGCCGGTGCTCATTCCGGCGTGGCTAACGTATTCCGCAATTCCTTGGATATCGTTGTAGATACTGCCTTGGATGATATCAATGCAAATGCTTGGTATATTGCTGCTGCGAAAAATCAGGTAGAAGGTATTGAAATCAGTTATCTGAATGGCAATAAAACTCCGATTCTTGAATCTAAGGATTCGTTTGATACCTTGGCGCGTTCTTTCCGGATGTACCTTGATTTCGGTATCGCTGCGTTGGATTACCGCGGTTTTGTAAAAAATACAGGGAAATAAGGGGGATTAAATCATGGCAAAAGAAAAAGCTTTTTTCCGCCGTAAGGGCGATAAGCTGGATTATAAATGTACGGCAGACGTGGCAGAGGGCGACGTTATTGTGGTCGGAAGTATTTGTGGCGTAGCCGAAGCTGCTGGCATTACTGGACAGCTGATTGCGCTGACGGTAGGCGGTGTATTTTCGTTCGAGACTGACGCCGCTGCTATTGACCAGGGCGCGCGCGTCTATCTGAAAGATGACGGAACGGTTACTGCTACACAAGGTAGTAATACTTATCTGGGTATTGCTTGGTCGCCAGCTCCGGCCACAGCTGGCGCAACTGTTGATGTGAAAATTAACGCTGGTGCTGACGTAGCAGCTGCAGCATCTGAAGGTACTGAATAGCAGAAACTTAAAAACTGAATAGGGGTGGATTTTGCCTACCCCTATTTTTTTACACCCTAAAACGGGCGAAAAAGGGGGTTTTTATGGCGAACAATGCGATTAAAGCGATTATGCAAAGGGCATTTTTTATGGGCCCTTTGGCAGAAAAAATCGTTTATAACGATACCGAGATTCCGGCCATTGTGGAAATTGGCGAAGAATTCAATAGAAGTGAAGTGTATTTCAAAGAGTTGGATCGCGCCGTTAAGGTTAGCGATAAAGCCAATTTCACTGTTAGCGATGCCGATGTTCCGAATCCTAAACCAGGCGACTCAATTATATACAACGGGCAACGTTGGAATGTAAATGCTGTGTATCTTAAGGACAGTCTTGCTGGAAATACTACACTATCGGCATCAAAAGCCGAAAGGAGTGGTTTGCGATGATGATTGAGATAAGCATCCAGAACGGTATATCTAAGTATTTACAGTCGCTTATCCGAAATTCTCCTGATTTTGTACGTGGTTGCAGTAAAAGTATGGGTTATTTTGTACAGCGTGAGATCAAAAGCGAACTGCGCAAAGGTGGCGGGGACTTTAAATCCAGTTGGCCAAAACGTATTCCCTGGCGAGTTCGTAATGATCTTCGCCCAGGAGCACCGCAAAGATGGTATGGGCGGTTAATAAATGCAATCGGATATCAGTATGTATCAGGCGGGCTTGTGAAGGTCGGCTGGACGTCAGCGGCATCTGCTAAGTATGGGCGTATTCAGGAAGAGGGTGCTACTTACCCGGTAACGGCTTGGGTTAGAAAGCGGTGGGGTAAAGCTGGGCATCCGTTACGCGGTGATACTACTCACTTAAAGGTACCGGCGAGACCGTTTTTTGAACCGATCATGAATAAGCTGGAACCGAAGTTGCCAGCATATGTGACAGCTAAGGCTCAGGAATTTTTAGATAACGGCGGTAGTTTTAGAAAAACGTCTGGTAAGGGCCGCAAGTATCAAGTTTTTGGGGGTTAATAGATGGGCAAGCTACAAAAAAATTTAACTGATCTCACAGTTGTTCTGGCGAATCATTTAGGTAAATCAGAGAAGTTACAGGCATTTTGCCAAGAACGTTATCAAAAAAAACCGCTGATCGCTGTTGGTGACGCGACAGAAGAGTTTTCGCCTACAAAGGCAGATGCGCCATATATTTTCTTTTATGCGCTTTGGAAAGAAGAAGGTATTGGAAAATTGGAGTGTAGTTATCACTGCAATCTCAGTATTGGGATCTCTGTCGATGACCAGGAGCCGTTTGAAACAGAGGCTGGGGTAAAGGTCTTTGCTGGGAGCAAAGAGGTGGCGGACTTTGCCATTCTTATACAGAAGGAACTGGACGCTTATAAAGACGGTATGCGGCCAGCAGCAAGTATTAAAGTGATTCAGTTGGGTGCGTTGGATTCTGCAGGTACTCACTGGGTTACTGATATCGAATGTGAGTGGACGATGGAGCAGACGCTCAGCACATCTTATGAAGAAGAGTTTTAAAGGGGGTTATGACATTGTTGAAACTGAATTTACAGCTGCATGCACGCCAGGCTATTGGTGTATATACGACATTGAAAATGGGTTTTGAAACTGAATTTGGCAAGGATCCAGCAGATCTTGCAACTAAGGCAGTACAAATGCCATTCAATACCTGCGGTTTAGCGGCGAGTCAAAATAAAACTGATCCTGCTACTATTCGTGGCCGTCGTGATCCAGTGGAGCCTATTATGGGCAATATTGATGTAAGCGGTGACTTAGCGGTACCAATGGACGCTACAGCATTTGGGTATTGGTGGAAGGCTGCCATGGGCGCACCGGTTACTACCGCGGTAGAAGGTAAGGACGGATTTTTCAAGCATGTATTTAAACCAGCTGATGACCAGCCGTCATTAGTTTTGGAAAAGGGTTTTTCAAAAATCAATTCCTACGCAAAATATAATGGCTGCAAGGTATCAAAAATATCTATATCCGCAGGCGGCGATGGAGAGCTGACTGCAACTATCTCAATCATGGGCTGCGATGAAAAAATCAGCACAGCAACGATATGCGCCAGCCCGAGTGAACCGGTCATGAACAGGCTTAATAATTTTATGGCTAATCTGATTCTCGGTGGAAATAAAACCGCTACAGTTACAGCGTTCGCAATGGATATTGATTTTGGTTTGGACGGCGATACTTATGCGCTCGGCGGCAAAGGATACCGTACAGCTGTCAATGAGGGACTTATCAATATTTCTGGTAGTATGACGGCTTTCTTTAACGATAATACTTATCTTGAATTAGCCGAGAATAATACGGAAACCAGCGCGGAGCTGACACTCGAAGTAGGAGAACTGAAAATGTCTTTGCTGCTTCCTGAGATTAAATTTAGCAGAAATTCTCCGGCGGTCGATGGTCCGTCTGGTATCAAGCAGGAACTGCAATACAGTGCATATTATCAGGATAGTGATGAGAATGCTGCTATCGTGGTTACCATGCAAAACAAAGTAGCAAGTTATGAATAAGGAGATGTTGAAAATGGCTAAAAAAACATTGTTAGAGGTTCGAGGCATGAAATGGTCGGAACATCGTCGATTTGAGAAAGAGACTACACCGCTGACGAAGGACCTAGAAGGATCTGAAAGTGATGCTATCGTTGCGGAATGGATATTTAAAAATATTTATCCGGATGTTAATATTGATGACTTTACGTACGGCGAGGTAATTGCTGTAGCTTACAGAACGCTTGGGTTAAGTGGAGAGATTCGTTTGGATGAAATAAAAAACTTAAAGCTATCCTCGCTTGGCAACGGGAGCGTGGAGAATACTGCAGCGATTGCCGAAGAATCTACGAATACAGAAAAATAAAATTGCCCTGTGACGAATGTCAGTATGCTCCACCAAATATTTTGCCTGGCAATAGGCAGGTTTTGGATGTATGGAGTGTTGTAAAGCGTTGTATTAAGTATGCATCAACGATGGCAGGAATATATCCTATTGGACTTGATTGGTTAGAGGTCGATTTTTTGACCAAGACTTATGGAATTGAGATGTCGGGGTTACTTCTGTCTAAGCTACAGATAATTGAAAAAGTAGTAATCGAAGCTGCACTGGAGAAAGGGGCCGAATAAGATGTTAGCTGAAACCAAAGTAAAAATATCATTAGTTGATGCTATGAGCCCCGGACTCAATAGGGCCAAAAGATCTATTGATGGAATTGATAGTTCGAGCCGTGCATTGGGGCCGGCATTTGCATCTGCAGCTGGACAGGCGGCGGGATTGGTAACTGCCCTAACCGGTTTGTACGGCTTGGCTGATATGAGTGCAGAACTCATTAAACGTCCTTTTGAATTCGCTAAAGGAATGGAAACAAATAGCTTGGGTATTGCTGGTATTTTACAGTCGATGACTGAACTTAACGGCAAGCAGCTGGAATGGAACCAGGCAATGAGTATTTCTCAGGGGATTCTTCGCGACTTGAATGATGCGGCGTTGCGAACTGCAGCAACAAGTGAAGATCTAGTTGAAGCGTTTAGAGCTTTGCTGGGACCAGGGCTTGCTGCTGGTATGGATATTGACCAGTTGAAGGAGTTTACAACAGTTGGTGTAAATGCAGTTAAATCTTTAGGTTTGCCACGAAACCAGATTGTGCAGGAACTTCGGGATTTGGTGCAGGGTGGTATTCGTCCGCAATCAAGTACGTTGGCCGTAGCTTTGGGGTTGACTGATGCTGATATTGCCGCTGCTAAAGCCAGCAGTGAGGGGCTTTTTGAGTTTCTGATGAAACGCATGGAAGGTTTCAAAACGGCGGCTCGTGAAACACCAAAGACTATGGCTGGCTTAATGGATCAGATAAGTGAAGGTTATACGCGCAGCGCTGCGACAGGAACAGAAGAAATTTATAACTACTATAAAGAAACTTTGGCGAAGGTCGCAAATCTATTTTTGGATCAGCAGAGTTTTGAGCTCAATCCAAATGCTGTGAGTAGTATGGCTGACTTTAGTAAGCATGTTGTAAATGCTGCGAAAGGGATAGGAGAAGTTGGAGAAGTTGCTGGTAATGTTGCTGTACCGGCAGTCAAAAAATTAGGAACAGGGCTTGCCTTTGTTGCTGACAATATACCTTTAATTGCTGGGGGCATTGCTCTTTGGAAGTTTGGAACAATTGCAACTGATATATACCAGGTGATGGCAAATACTAACGGAGCCTATCAAGCCCAAAGTTTGCTAGGTGGAGCCGTTCAAAGAACATTAGGTTTATACCGATCTGGACAGGCAACCATCATGGAACGGTATCAAGTAGAAATGCAGATGGCAAATCAGGCTGCAAATGCAATGCAGCAGGCTAACAATAGAGTTGCTGCTGCTGCAAAAGATCGACAAATTGTTGAAAATGCTGTAGCCAAGCTTACTACTGATGGTTATAACGGATTGGCAGTAAGAATCCAATCCTTGAATGAACGATATAAATTGATGGGAGCTACAGCAGAACAAGCTGGTAAGATGCAATATCAAGCAGCACAGATGGCGGCTAAAGGGCAACGGGAACTTGCTGTACGGACTATAGAAGCACAGGAAAAACACTTGCTTGCGGCCAGGGCGGCAAAGACTCAGGCAGAACGTTATGTAAGTCTGTACAACAAGGCGATTAGTTTGGGCAGTACACTCGCTGTCTTAGGCGGAACTATTTCTATGGTTTCAGATGAAAGCGATACTATGGCCCAAAGTCTTGGAACTACAGCTTTTCAGGCAGGTATTGCTATAAGTGCAATCGGAACATTGATTAGTCAATTAGGAAAATTGGTTGATGCTTATAACGCAGTAAAAATAGCTGGTGTTGGTGCTGGTTTGCTAACTACGGCTGGTGTTGTTGGCGCAGGCGCAATTGGTATAGGTTTGGGTGTTGGTGCTGCTGCCGTAGGGGTTTATGGTGCAGCAAATGGTTTGTCAGTAAACGATTTCAAGGAAAGGTATACCAGTAATCCTTTAGACAAAGAAATAGCTAAACGTAAAGAAGCTAACAGAAAATTTCTGATTGAACAGGAAGCCTTGAAAAAGCAGGAAGAAATCGATACAAAACAATTAACGCTCAGAGACTTTGGTGGTACTTCGGACAAAGCCAAGAAGGGTAAAACTGGGAAGTCTCAGGCTGAACGTGATGCCGAAAAAGCACTTAAAGAACTGACTAAATATCAAGGGAAAATCGCTGAACTGTCACAGGAAGTAAACCGCAAGATTATTGAACAGACTGGAACATCTTTTGATGTTGCAAATGCTTCGCTTGCTGAAGAAATAGAAAAAATGAATTCTACAATCAGCAAGGCTCAGCTTGCCGGTGTGGATCCTGCTGAAATAGCTAAAGTAGAAGGTCAGATTGAAAAGTACAAAGATTTGCAGTCTGCTCAGAATTATCGGGATTATCTGTCAGAAAAACATGGTATGGACATGGATTATTACCAGACACTGGAAGATACCCATTCTATGCATATCAGCCAAATTAATGATTTGCGTATTTCTGAACTTGAAGAATATCGAAACAGCCTGCAGAAGCAACTTGAAGATACTGAACTTACTGAAAAAGAAAAGTTGCGTATTAAACAGGAGTATGCTGCAGCAACAAAAGAGCTTCAGGATGCTCAATCGGCAGATTTAACAGCTTCTTGGCGTACGGCAATGGATGAGATCAAAAACCTGCAATATGACCAATTGGGTACAATGCGGCAAGGGTTAGATGACGTTTTGGGAACTTTTACAAACTTTGGACAGAATATGTTGACTGAACAGAAATCGCTTTCTGAAATGTCTGACCAGCTTTTTAAAGACTTGGCCAACAGTATTATGAATACGATGATGAAAGTTATCATGCAGGGGCTGGTCATGAACATGGTTACAAGCATGTTCGGTATGGGTGGCGGCAATGTTGATCTTGGCGGTATTCTCTCTCATTCGTCCAATTTTAGTATTGGTGGAACAAAATATTCTGGTAGCTCTTTTATGGGCGGACTTGCTTCTGGTGGCTATGCACCTAGGGGAATGTATCTTGTTGGCGAAAAAGGTCCAGAGCTTCTTGACTTAAATACGCCAGGACGTGTTTATACTGCGGAGCAAACCAGAGCTGCTTTAAATGGCGGTAATGCTGGTATTCAAAATATCGAAGTGAACATCACTAATGAAAGTGGGCAACCAGTACAAGCTGCCAAGGGTAGTGCAACTTTTGACGGAGAACGCCTTGTGCTTGGAATCGTACTGAAGGCGTTACAAAATAATGAAGGCGGATTCCGTGATGTGATGCGTTCAGCTGTCACAACTTATTAGGGGGGATAATATGGCATCAAAATATATTTTCCCAGCTGGAATTAGAAATCCTGATTATCCGCTGGACGAACAACTGGCCGATCCAACGTTGCGGTCAGAATATGAAGATGGATCCCAGCAGACACGTCCTAAATTTACACGTATTCGCAAGATTTTTACTGTCGAGTGGAATTCGCTGCCGGACACGGAAAAAGAGCTGCTTGTAGACTTTTACTGCAATACTGTAAAAGCTGGTGCCGAAGCTTTTGACTGGACTGATCCGGTATCAGGCAAACTGTACGCTGTACGTTTTGGATCGGCACCGAAGATCAAAGCAAAGATGCTGCATTATTATACGGTGTCTATAACACTGAATGAGGTGTAGGCCATGGCGATTAAATTATCAACATTGGCCAAGCTTGCCAAGAACGAATTATGCAGTGGGACCGCTTTTTTGATTTTGCTGAAGATAGAATTGCCGGGATTGGAAGCTGAAGATAATATTCACGTTGTTGCAAATACTGAGGATATTTACTGGTGCGATCAGTTATATCAGGCATTCCCGTTTCAGATTGGTACAGTCAAAGAGGACGGGTCAGGATCTATACCAAGCGTTGAGCTGAAGGTAGATAATACAACACGTGATATGGAGTATTGGCTAAATCATGGCGGTGGTGGTGTAAATGCCAAGGTAACATTATATGTCGTATTGTCGACAGCTTTGGATAATCCGGTACCAGAGCTGCAGGAAGTTTATTCCGTAACCGATGCTACGGCATCTGAACAGTGGGTAACGTTTTCACTCGGCAACAGCTACCCTTCGCAGGCCCGGCGGCCGTGGGATACCTACAAGAAAAATAATTGTGCTTTTCGGTACAAAGGACCAGAGTGCGCCTGCACGTCTGACCTTGAGGGCTGTAATCATACATTGGCAGATTGCCGGGCCCGCGGGAACAGTAAACGCTTTGGCGGGTTCCCGGGTATAGATCAAGGAGGCTTATATGTCTAAAGAAATTCAATACGCCGACCTGATAGGCGTACCTTTTAAAAACTTAGGTCGCGATGTTAAGTCTGGCCTTGACTGTTATGGTTTGGTTGTTGAGATTTATCGCCGTTGTGGAAAAGAAATCGGTGAGTATTATTCGGACTGTTCAGATAAAGCCAGGATCAATGCGATACTGAGGCGCGAAGTTGCTACTACGAAATGGCGCCGGATTGCAGAAGGAGAAACTTTGCCGGTACCATGCCTGGTTGCTCTGCGATTTAATTCGCTGCCAGGAGTAGTAAATCATACTGGGGTTTATATCGGTAACGGCCGCTTTATCCATACACGTGAAAAAATCGGCTGCTGCGTTGATAGTATTACGTCTATCGCATGGCAGAAGCAGATTGAGGGATTCTATGAATTTGTGGGGTGATCGCCCTTGATTACTATTGTTTTTGTAAAAAATCCGTTCGAACCGGATAAAGACAGGTCAATAAAGCAAGTTGAATGTAGCGGTGAGGTGCTTGAAAGCTATATCGCCGAATATCGCACCCTGCTGCCGGATCAGGAATTGCACATCCAGGTCAGCGGTACTATCGTCAAGCATCCAGATCAATGGCTGGTTATGGACGGAGCTTTTATAACCGTTCATCCGGTCGTCGGTAAGGGCGGCAAAAGCATTTTTGGTATTGTAGCCATGGTTGCGTTGACCGTTGTTTCAATGGGTGTTGGTGGTGCTGCGGCTGGTGGTGCGTGGGGTGCATGGGGTGCAGCTGCTACTGCTGTGAATACGGCTTGGGGTTACGCAGCTGCAATGGGAATAATGCTCGTTGGTGGAACATTGATTTCTAAATATCTAATGCCAAAGGTATCTCTTGGAAAGTTTAACAATTCCACAGAGGATCCAACGTACAGCTGGAATGGTATTACGACCATGGATGGTCAAGGTAATGCTGTTGCTATAACCTACGGCAAGGTAAAATCTGGTGGACAGAGTATTGCTAAGTTCATAACCAATAATAATAACGATCAGGTATTGAATTGGATGGTTTGTGCCGGCGAAGGACCGCTGACGATCAGCAATGTCAGTCTCAATGATAATCCAATTGAAAATTATAAGGATGTCACTGTTGATATTCGGCCCGGTACCAACAATCAGGAAATAATAAATAATTTCAACGATGTTATCACACCGCGTGCGCTTGGGTACGAAATTCTGAACAATGAATACCGTACAGATGTTATTCCGGGCAATACTACCGAGGGCATCATAATTGATGTGGAATTTAGCCAAGGCTTGTATCACGCCAATGACGATGGCAATCTCAGTACCGCTTGGGTAGATATCAATGCTGATTATGCGCTTCGCGGTAGTGGTGAATGGAAGCCGTTGGTCACTAGCTATACCATAGTAAAACCTAACCCAGTTAATGCTGAGTTGATTGATGGTTCTGCGGAGCTTGGAAATTGGAAAATCAGAGTGCAGCGGGTGAAATCAGAAACTACAGACAGCGATGGGGATACTATTAAACAAATTTATTGGCGAATTCGTGTCGGGAAGCCAAGTGCTAAAGACGTTTGGATTTTTGCTGGTACTTTCGGTTGGTATTCCGGATCATTTTCACCGGGTGAAACAGGAAGCATCAATGTCGGACCATTTAGGTTTGATAAACAAACAATGCAGGCTAAAGGTGATGGTTACAGCACAACTGCCGAAGTAACCAAGAATGGCCGTGTCAGCGCTGCACAAAGCACTGCGGTTAGGCGTAGTTTTCGTATCGATAATATCCCAGCTGGCGAATATGAAGTTCGTGTAACGGTGATCGGACGCAGCGCGGCTACCAATAGTACCAGGGATGGTGTGAAGTGCTGGTGGACTACAGTATCAAGCGTTATTTATGACGATTTTATTTATCCAAACAAGGCTCTTATCGGTCTTAAAGCACTGGCCACAAATCAACTTTCTGGGAGTGCGCCGAATTTGACGTTTATCAAAGAACGCGCGACAGTCCTGGTCTATAATCCGTCTGTTGGGTACCAGGAAAAAGAAGCTAATAATCCGGCCTGGGCTGCTTATGACTATTGCCACGGTGCCAGGTTATTAGAAGATCCTCGTACTGGTCAAAACGTTATAGACGTTCGTGGTGTACCTGCAGAGCTGATGATGTATGACCGTTTCGAGGAATGGGCAGAGCATTGCGATAAGATGAATTTAAAAATCAACATTGAGATGGCGACTGTCGGCGAATTTTGGCAGCAGGTAAATACAGACATTGCTCCTGTTGGTCGTGGAAAAATTGTGCAATTCGGTACCAGGTTTGGTTGTATTTGGGATCATGTTTCGCAGCCGGTGCAGATGTTTACGATGGGTAATATAGTTACTGGTAGTTTTAAACAAACCTGGCTCGGAACGAAGGATCGCGCTAATGCTATCGAATTGACTTTCAATAATGCGGCTAAGGATTATGAACGTGATACTATGACCTGCTACGGCGACAATTATGACGAGCCAGGTATAATCCCTAAAACTACGCAGATACAGATCAATGGAATTACCAGCTGGGATCAGGCGTACCGTGAAGCAAAATATCAGTTGAAGTGCAATGAGCTGCTGCTGCAGAGTGTTGAATTTTCGGCTGAGATTGATGCTATTGGCTGTATGGTTGGCGATCAGATACTTGTTGCTCATGATGTGCCGCAGTGGAGCCACAGTGGCCGCATTTATCAAAATAACGGCCTTTATGTTGTGACTTTGGCTATTGATCCGGATACCGTTGATATGACGTTGGATTATCAATTCCAGTATCGCAGTATCAATGACAATCTGCACAGCAGGAAAGTAAGCAGTATTGATGTTGTTGGGCGTATGGTTTCTGTCACTGTGGAAACTGGTTTTGATGCAGCTGATCCACCGCAGGTGCATGATATTTTTGCTCTTGGGCCGGTAGAACGTACGTGCAAGCCTTTTATCGTGACAAGCATTTCACGTAATGGAGAGTATCAGCGCCAGATTACAGCGCTCGAATATAATGCAGCCATCTTCGACGAGAATTACGAGATCCCGATGCCGGACTATTCACTGGATACAGATAACGATGCTCAAAACGTTATCAACCTTCAGGCTCGGCAGGTTGCTTATAAAAATAAGCAGGGAACGTTATGCTGCAGGATGTTTGTTTCATGGCAACTTCCGGACGGAGCTAAGGCAGATTATTTTACCGTCTTACTTTCTGATAATTACGGCAGTACATGGAAGGTTGCGGCGTCGGTATATGGTATGGAGTGCGAACTCGACACGCAACCATTTACCGAGTATATGGTCAAGGTTATTACTGTCCTTAAACTCCGGCAGTCTACCGGTACTATCGTTGGCCCGGTGGCCGCAGGCATCGATGAGTTACCGCCGGATGTCACGACTTTAGATCACGAAGAACTTTCGAGCGGCACCCGTCGTTTTTGGTGGACGTTTGAGTATCCGAACCCGAATGATATTGCTGGCTTTAAGATCAAGTATATTCAGGGCAATAGTTTAAATTGGAATGCTGCCTACGAATTGCATAGTGGTTTTATTACTCTGCAGCCTTTTGAAACGCAAGCGCTGCGCCAAGGCGTACATACAGTGATGATAAAAGCTGTAGATAACGCCGGGCAGGAAAGCCAGGGTATGTCTTACTGTGTTTTGAATCTGGGAGATCCGCTTGAAGATAACGTGCTTTACAAAGAGGACTTTGCATCTGATCAATGGAGCAAAGTTGTTACTAATGGCGTTATTTTGGATGATGGATATATCCATGCTCCACAATCGTCTTACTTCTGGGGCTATCCTGAATGCGAGTTTTGGGTACAACCTGATTGGGCTTTCTGGCGTGAGCAGTATAATGCCTTTTATCTTAATGCACAGCTTGTTGTGCCGGCTTCCGGACAATTTTGGCTACGTTATGATATCAGCGGTCCAGCAGCAATTGAATACAGGATTACTGGCAAAAATAATTTTTGGGATTCTCCGGATGCTCCGTTTTGGGATGAGGAAGATTGGGCTTTTTGGCCGGATGAAACCGTATTATTTAAGCCGTACACTTGTAAGGTTCAGGTCAAAGCTGGTGATGTAATTCAGATCCGCGTGCTTGCTCCGTCGAATACAACTGAAGAATCTGTATTGCGTTCGTTAGTCATGATCGTGGATGTACCGGATAGGGAAGAACATTTTGAAAATTTAGAAGTGCCGATCGAAGGTATTTCTCTTGAAATTCAAACACCACACTACTATACAACAGCAGTCAGGATTGATGCTGTGCAAGATTATTCCGGCAGCGTAACTATTGCGAGGGCGGCGGTTATCAGTCGTAATCCTTGTAGGATCAAGCTGTTGGATATAAATAATAACCCTGTCGCAGGAATTGTTGATGTGACCTGGCAGGGATTTGTGAAGGAGGTTTTATGATGGCTGAATTAGCCTTAAAAATTCCGAAGTTTAAAATTATGGGTGATGCCCTTAAGGTTTATAACAAGGTAAATGGTGTTGCACAAGAAGGTGCAACTACACAGGCTGCTATGATGGATTTTTTGCAAAACAACAACGATATTCTACGATGTTTCGTTGAAATGCTGTGGCAGGAGCAGAAGCCTGTGGTAGTCGGACAATTGGTTTGGTCGCCATCGCTGCCGAATGGGGTCATAGCAAAGGTTACTCAGGCGGGTACACTCGGAGCCGATGAACCTATATGGCCATCAATAGTTGGTAGCACTGTTGAAAGTGGGAGTGCGGTATTGAAGATTGTGCTTTGGGCACCGGAGACCTTGCCAGCCGATGGTGGTACTGCTGCTTTAGCTAATAATGCAGAAAAATTAGGCGGACAGTTACCGGCATATTATGCGACAGCTACGCAACTGGCGGCAAAAGCAGCATTATTAAGCCCGGCTTTCACCGGCATACCAACGGCTCCAACAGCAGATGCTGGCACCAATACAGATCAGATTGCTACAACGAAGTTTGTTATGACTGCATTGTCTGCGTTGAGTTCACAGGGAAAAATAGTTTCATACAGTCTGGCACAAAATGGTTATTGTAAATGGGACATCGGCTTAATTCTACAGTGGGGAAAGCCGACAGTACGTGGAAATAATATATTTTCTATACCTTTCCCTAACAGTGCATTAGCAATAACGTCTGCCGGCATTGGCGGTTGGCATACAGTGGATGTAAGCATCGTTAATAATAACAGTTATAGTGTGCTCGGTTGGGCAACAGATTCACCTAGTGCCGCACGAACTTCATTACCAAATGTTATTGCTATTGGATTCTAAAGCTACAGTGGGGATATTGTTCATCACGTACAGCAACATTTCCAATTCCGTTTCCAACTGCGGCACTATTCATTGTTGCCGTACCAAAAACTACAAGCACGTCAGCTACGGCAACTGGAGCAGAATATTTAGGCACTACCAGTGTTAATTTATACCTTCATGGAACTTCGGGCTGGTATTTCGTTGGCGGCCATTGAACAGTGGGGATTTACTGTTTTTGATCCAGTCTATTATAAGAATGTTAATTTCACTTTGCCACTTTCAGTAAACGGTACATTCTGTGCTTTTTCTACAGGATATGATGCAAAAGGATCAACATTTTTATGGCATTCAATGAGCCACTTTAATAATGTCAATGTTGGGGTTACAGGGTTCGTTTTTGATTCTCGATATACTTTCACTGGCTTAGGATACCTTGCCGTTTGCTGGTAGAAACAGTGGGGAAATTTATGGGCAGGCTATACAGAAGTGCTTAATTGGTATTTTCCGTTAACAACATCACAAGTATATGCTGTTTGCCTTACCAAACATACTAAAAACATTTCTTCTGGTCATAATTGGGAACCAGCACGGATTGAAGAATGGAACAATTCCTATGCTCGTATCCATCCTGATGGTGATCTTGGATATTCTGTAATTGCAATCTGTAAAGCATAGCAACAGTGGGGAACTGCCGGCGGAAGTGCTACATTCGCAGTGCCATTTACAAATGTGTTAAATATTGTTTGTGCTAGCAATAACTCAGAGAACATAAATTGCCAAGTGACGTCAATCAACAATAATGGTTTTTCAACAAACCGATCATATCAATGTAAATGGCTGGCTATCGGTATTTGATAGCCACAGTGGGGATATTCAACTGGCGGCTCAGGCGCTTGGGCTTTAAAATTCAATGGTGTTTATACGGCAGTAGTTGTTGGCGCCCCTAGCTTTCCGGCAAGAGAGTTTTGTGGTTTTACTTTCGATTACACCCTTACCGGATGGAGTTTTACAGCTGGATATAATAGCCCCGTTTCACACATCAGGCCCACCACTACTGCAATTTCACTTGGATATTGAACAGTGGGGAGAAAATGTCGGCGGCGGAGGTCAAACAGTGAGTTTACCTATATCTTTTGAGGTTGCTTTTACTGCTGTTGTTTCCGCTGACAGTTCTTGGTGTAATGCATCTTGCCATATAACGACAACTACCATCACCACAATGAATTATCAAAGCAATAGGCCTGATATTGCCCAAGCAGGTCCAGTACAATGGTTAGCGATTGGTATATAGCCACAGTGGGGAAAAATATCAAACAATAGAGCAGATTTCCCTATCGCATTTACAAATTTCTGTAGTGCGGCAACGCTATTTATCAGAGGAAGCGGAACTGGTACATGGTATGGAGACAGTGCAAATGTAACATTGACTGGACTGTCTTGCATAACTCCAGACTATGTATTAAACGGAAATTTCATCGTAATAGGTGTATGAGATTAGCTGTTGCCTATTGCTACCCAAAAAACTTGCGAGCCAGCGGCATTAGAACCAGAGTTGTTGAAGTAAAATACGACATAAAAATCAGTGTTAGAAAAATTTGTAACTGAGCTAGTTTCAGCGTAATTTGTTGGATCAGAATTGAAATGTGTAATGACACCGAAGCAAGTCTGGAAGCTGATTGGGAAGGTTACAAGTCCATATGGCTCAGTCTTAATTCCCCACTGTAAATAAAATAGAAAGGTTGTGAAAAAATGCCAAAAAATGCAAAAGATGCACGTATTTTTATAAAATTTGCCGAAGACGGCACACGTGCCGATACTCGTATTGAGGATGCCAATTTATATATCATACCGCCACAGCCAATTATTGAGCTCCGAAACGGTGAAGAGATCCTTCGAGTTATACCGGCACATTATGAGGATGATCCAGAGCAGGGGACTATATTGGTACCAGAACAGCGTATTCCAACTGGCCAATATGAACAGGTTGAAGTTACTACTGGCTATACAGAAGAAATATTGGCTGATTCCATTGCTGAAGATGGTACCTATATTCCGTTTAACCCTGCAGATTACATTGAGGTGACATATGCTGAATATCTGCTGCTGTCCGGCAACTCTCCGGACGGTAAGATGTACATAAGGGATATGACTACCGGCGAATACATCGAGCAGCCGCCATATGTACCTACAGCGGCAGAGAAACTTGCGGTCTTAGACGCAGAATATGAGGCTCAGTTTGACGAAATCAATAATCAGATAATCTTGGCCGTAGCAGAAAATAACGAAGCCTTAAAAGCAGAACTGATGGAAGAAAAGGCTGTTCTAGTAGAAGAATATACAACGAAAAGAGGTGCAATAGAATGATTAAAAAACGTTGTTTCTTATGTGGTCATAAAATGGCTGAAAATGGCTTGTGTACTAATGTGAACTGCATTAGGTCCGAACCGGTAACTGAAACGGAAATCAAAGATAAATCAGTAACTGAAAGCACAGAAAAACAAGAGTAAACGTTGCTGGGAGCGGGTTTTGATATTATCATTAGGACCTGTTGCAAAGTGTACTGATAGTGTACCGGCTGTAATGCATAACTGCTGTGGCTGCATGGTATTAGTACATAGTAGATTATGTTCCGAAAGTGTACCAGTTCTAGCCTTAAATCAGGTCGATTGCTTTTTTTAATTCGTGGATGGCTTTATGGGTGTAGACGCCTTTTGTAACGCCTTGCGAGGCGTGTCCGAGTATACGTTTGATCGCCGTATCGTTGGCACCGGCATTGTCGAGCATGGTAGCACAGGTATGGCGGCATTCATGCGGTGTATGCTTGCAGCGACTGGCTGTCATTACAGCATCAAAGCGCGCTCGGTATTGGTGATATGAGAGTTGATTACCATAATCGTCTGTAATGATATATTTACCTGGCTGCTGCATCCAAAATTCAAAATAGGGGAGTGTTTTCTTGCTGATAGGTACAGCACGATTTCGGCCAGCAGCCGTTTTGCTCTCACGGACGATGAAATAACGTTGGCGCAGTTTTACATCGTTTTTTGCGATCGATAACATTTCACCGGTGCGAACTCCGGAGTAGATCATCATTAATACTGTCATGGCCCATTTATCGCCGAGTTTTTTTACACGGTTGATCTGTCGTGTGTTGAATGGCTTTTTGGGGTACTTTGGTTTGCGTTGGTCGATGTCTATATATCGACTATAGTCGCCAGCCAGCGTGATGATATCGTATTTTAGTGCATAGCTGTACATATGATGTAGAATCTGTCTTACTTTCTTCTGCATCGCATATCCGGCACCGGCATTCCGGACATCAGAAATCACGGCCTGCAGATCGGCTGCCTTTAGCTCAGCAAATTTCCTGTTGTAGAGACGTTTGCAATGCTTGTACGCTGATTCATAATTGATTTGCGTGGTTTTGGCCAGCTTCCGGAAGCGTTCGGTTCTCATTAGTACATAAACGTCGCTGAAACTGGTAACTGTATCAACAAACAGTGACGGATCGTCGCGATACTGCAGTAACATTTCAAGGCCTTGCTCATAGGTTGCGGCGTCGCCTATTGATTTTAATTTCCCGTTAACTTTGACGCGGACCAGGTATGGACGTGACCGATTACAGTCTGAGCGTTTTGTGATGCTGCCAAGTCCGTTAGGCAGCCTTCGACCTTTGGTTTTTCGTTTTTTTAAGATCATAAAAAATCAGCTCCTTATAGGAGCATTATAACAAGGGGGATAAAATGCAGGAATTTATAAACAGTTATTGGCAGCCGGCGTTATATTCGTTATTGGTTTTTATCGTTGCCAGATTGTGTAATAAGCTATGGGTAGCTGTGGCGACAATGGTCATCAAGCAAAACTTGTATGAAAAGGCCCTGTTGGCCATATTGTATGATCGCTTATTCCAGGCCTGCCAGAATTACATTGCCGAAAAAAGGATTAGTACAGAAGAGCTGAAAAACCTGGAACATCTGTACGAAAATTATCATCGGCTCGGCGGTAATGGTACCGGAACGGAATTGTACAATCGTTGTCGTGAGCTGCCGCTAAAGGAGTGAAAATATGCTGGAAAAAATACGAGGATTTATTCAAAAAACATTTGGCCGAGCACCGGCAAAAGGCAGCATGGTCGTTGTATGGACATTTGCGATTATAGTCATATTTGAGGTAATTGCATATAATGCCGGCTGGTTTTATAACTGGTATCGTACTCAGTCTGCAGACACGCCGGAAATGCGGCTGTTTTTGGTGACTGTAGTTTGTGGCGGACTTATTACTGCAGCAGGATTTGTCGGCCGGGCGTTTGTTGATAAAAATGAAAACGGCGAACCGGACATTTGGGAAGAAGAAAGGAAGGATAAGCATGAATAAGAAGACCTATAATAATTTGCTGGCTTTGGCCAGAGCTGCCAGGGGAAAAATCAAAATGATTTATCTGCATTGGACTGCTGGCCAACATATTACAAACCATATAGAACGAGCTGACTATCATATTTGTATTTTGGGCGACGGCCGCATCGAAATCGAGTGTGATGACTTGACGGAACTCAGGACGCATACCTGGCAACGTAATACCGGGGGTGTTGGGATTGCATTGTGTTGCGGGCTTGGCGCTACTGCCAATAATGGTTATGACGCTAATTTTGGCCCGTATCCGCCTACTCCAGAACAGATAACCGCAATGGCCGAGGTTATTGCGGTATTAAGCCGGGAGCTGGAGCTGCCTATTGATAAAAACTGTATTATGACCCACTGCGAGGCTGCGCTGCTGGATGGTTATGGACCGTACAGCGGAGATCCAGAAACGCGTTGGGACTTATGGTATATCGATGACCCGGGTACAAAAGAAAAAATGCAACCAGGCGGTGATGTTTTGCGAGGTTTGGCCAACTGGTTTAAAACTATGGGAATTCCGATTGAATAAAAAATAAAGGAGTGTATCAAAATGACTAATAAGGAAAAAGTGGAACAGGATATATTGGCAGTAAAAGCAGCAATTCGTCAACTGAAGTCTGACGTTAAATTACTTCGAGACGAAGAACGTGCAGAGCTGAAGGATAAAATAAATGCAGCTTTAGATGAGTATTCCGATGAAATTGAAAAAATTAAAGAATTGGACCGTACGCTGATCCAAAAGCTGGGGAAACATGGCCGGACATTTCTTTATATTTGCATTGGAATTTTGGCCATTGCCGGCGTGGATAAATTGATCGGATATATTAAAGAGCTGTTTTAATAAAGAAAGGGGGATCACCTTGAATGAACAAGAAAAACAAAGCAATAATGATCGCAATATTGGCATTTTCGTTATTGTATTGGTATTTTTCGGCATTTTTGTCTACTTGTTCGGCCGCGGAAGTTTCGGCGGTGGAAGCGCTGGAAACGATAACGATATCCAGGGCACAGTACAACGAGCTCAAGACGATAATCAGCGAGCAGGGGCAGCGCTTGACGGAGTTCGAGACGAACTTACAGCTGCTGGAGCAGAGCTCGCCGGAGCTGATCGTGACGCTGAACGAGCTGAGGGTATCGCACGACAGAATGCAGAAACGATTAGAAGCTGCCGAGAAATACTCGAACGAAGCAAAGCTGCTCATCAGCGAGCAGAACAGATTCTTGCAGAAATTGAGCGAGCAAATCAAACACCAGCAGAAGGTGCAGCGCCGGCGCGAAATCCAGGATAAAGTTTGGGGATTTGCTGCTGGGATGGTTGTAGGGAGCTTGTCGAAAAAATAAATAAATCCTGACTATTACTTAATGTAGTAGTCAGGATTTTCGTTTAAAATCCCCGGTAATCGTGAAGAAGATCACAGAGTTTTTCGTTAAGTTTGATGAATTCCATAAGATATTCTTCTGTAATGATAAATTGTTTGTTCTCTGGTGCTTTGGTTTTTGTTGCTAGTCTTTGTTCATTATCTTTTTTATCTGTAATTTGGAATCCGTGTATTATTCGGTTGCGCATATATACAATTTCAGTAAATAGATCGGAAATTTCTGCATCAGCAATAGTTTCTTTTATAAACGAGTGTAATTTACCAGACTCTAAATCAATTAGTTTGTACCAACTGTACTTTTCATCTTCGTCACTTCGTAGGATGTTTTCTATGATAAAAGCATTATTACAATTAAAAACGCATATGGCACTTCCGAGTAAAGCACGATATTCTTTTGTTGGTAATGCTTGTCTTGAATATGTTTCGTACACATATATTCCTCCAATGTTTTATTTACATATAAATATTTTATCATAAATAAACAGTGCTTGAATTTTTTGTAGTAAAAAAGTGATGTGACGTTATGAGTAATAATGTTATTGATTTAGTGAATACTACTGATGTAGAAGCAAAATAAAACTGACTGCAGTGTAAAGTAATACTTCTACTTAATCCGTAAATGTAAAATTGTGCAATTAGATTCAAGCGTTTCTAGGTTTAATTCTTTGCGTAAATTATTTCTTAGTTCCATTAATAATTCATTGTATGTAGCATTAGAGTTACTGGATAATTGATTTATAAAATCTTGTGCTAAATAAATTTCTTCTTTTGTACCAAATAGTTGAATATCTGAGATAGCCTTTTCTATTTTAGGATCAAGTTTTTCTCGATTACAACAATCGGAAAGAGTTCTGTAGGCTTCTATTAAATATTGAACTACAATTTCACGTTTTTTATCCTTTTTATTTGTTTTAGAGGTGAAAAAATATGTCGTAATTGCAGTAATCAAGATATAAATTAGTTCACGCATATAAATTTGTCTCCTTCTAAATACTGTTTATAGTAATTATAACATATAAAAATAACGCTTGACTTTTGGCAGTACAAAATATATAATTTTGGTAGTACAAAAGCGAGGTGAAGTTATGGGTACTAAGAAAATAGGACGCCCAACAAATTCGCCAAAAGACTATAGACTTCAAATAAGAGTTAGTGAAGAAACATTGAGGACTCTTGATGAATGTGTAGAAGCTTTAGGCAAAAGTCGTAGTGCTATTGTAAGAAATGGCATTGATTTAGTGAAGCGTTCTATTACAAAAGAAAAATAAGACTGGCCGCCGTGGAAAGCAAAAACCAGTCTTATACGCACCAGCCTAAGCTGATAAATATAGTATATCAGTTTTGGATGAGTATTTCAAATGGAGTGATATACTATGAATTTACAGATTTTTGAAAACAAAGAGTTTGGAAAAGTAAGAACTATCGTGAAGAACAGTGAACCGTTATTTATAGCAAAAGACATTTGTGATATTTTAGGATTAAGTAATTCACGACAGGCTGTAAGCCGTTTAGATAATGATGAGAAGAATACCGTCACTTTAAATGACGGTATTGGAAATCCTAATAAAACAGTAGTTAACGAATACGGACTATACAACCTTGTACTTGCTAGCCGTAAGCCACAGGCGAAAGCATTCAAGCGTTGGATAACTCACGAAGTTATTCCAGCTATCCGCAAAACCGGTAAATACGCAATTGAGCAACAAACTTTAATCGAAGAACCATATAAGCCGAGCCTGAAATATTACAGGGGAATACCAGTAATAACTAAAAAAGACTTGGCGACACTTTTGAACACTTTTCCAGCACTGATTCAGCAGTATATGAATCGTGGCGGAACGTTGATCAGGGAAAAGGATTATTTTGTCATATCTGGTTTAGAGCTTAAAGAGTTCGACAAAACCAATCCGTGTACGGTTCGTCCTTCTACTACTGCGCTTACGATTATAACTGAATCTGGAGTTAGAAAAATATGCCGCGATAGAAAACGAAGTACGGTTTGTAAGGATATTTTTGGGGCTGCACGCAAATCTGTTGTTTCTTTGCCGAATGCTGTTGCTGATGACGAGGTAGAAGTGCCAAAAAAGTTGCTTGAAATGGTAAAATCGCTAAGGAAAGAGGTAATAGCGTTAGACTGTATAACAAAAATGTTATTGAATACCGAAAAGCGTCCACAGAAAGAGATTGACGGCTATAGAGCTGTGATTGTTGATTGTTATGGCGAAATGATAACCGATATAGTAGCAATTCGATCATTTGAATAATTTGTTGCACGCCCTTTCTATTATCCAGTAGACTCCACAGCTGATAACGGCTGCGATGTAGGTTATTGATGTCAGGCTACCCCATTCCTGCCGCCCGACTTGGGCGAGGAGATAAAGCGTTAAGACTGTCAATATTGACTTCATGCTGTTCAATGTGGTAATATTTATTTAGAGAGTGGGAGCGGTTGCACCGCCCCCCGAGGCTCCGTTATCGTCTTGGCTTGCGACGCGTTCGACGATTTCGGGGCTTTTTCCTTTTCTCCCAGGTTTCAATCGCCGCTATGGCGAAGGTGCCAATAATTGCAAGGTTTGCGATTATTTGGGAGATTCTCTCTAGCTTTTCTAAATCCACATTGTTTTCTCACCTCACTTTCTATATATATTATACACGATTTCATACATTTTGTCAATGAAAATATATATAATTTCGTGCAAAAAATATATAAACTTATTGACTTTATGCACGGTTTTATATATAATCGAATCAAGAGGTGATATATATGAGCGTCGCAAAAAAAATCCAAATGGTAATAACTTCTGCTGGTTTGAATAATCGCAAGATGTCTGGGGCTTTCAAGTGTTCCGAAAATACTGCTGCAGCTAAATTTCAACGTGGCATAAAAAGTATTGATGATTTGATATTGATATGTGACTATTGCGAAGCAAAGCTAACAATCACGACAAAAGATGGTACTGTTATTCCGTTAACAATCAGTGATATTGAAAAGGGCTAAAATTTAATAATGCTTTAAAACAGCAGGGCTGGTCTAACATATAGATTGGCTCTGCTTTGTTTTATATTTGTATGAATAGAAAGTATCGCACACTAAAGCTGACAAGCGTTGTGGCAAGCGTGGTGGGCTACAAGCGGTATGTGTGTTGCGAAGATAGGCTCATTGTTATTATTATGGGGCGGGTCCTTCCTGGGGGTGGGGGGCTCAACGATGGTCGCCAACCCCCCGCGCAGTCTAATGTCAAAATTTTAGAAAATTGGGTAGAAAATAGAATTTGATTTAAAGTTTTTATGTTATAATTACGGCATGGGCCGCAGTAATTTTGTTAATAAACTTGATGGCCTGCATAAAGGAGCCTTTGAAATTTTATTGCCAGCTGCAGGATTAAAAATCAGGGATGAGAGGATCCTGAAATTATGGTATATCAAGGAAGCTTCGATATATGAAATAGCAGCTGATCTGCGTGTGACAAAAGAAAGTGCATATAATTTACTTAGTGCTGCTCGATGCAGGTTAGAAAAAATCCTGACAACCCAACGGCAGCTATTGCCAGTAGAGTGCCAGGATATAATCAGATATTTGCTGGATTAAGTTTCTTCTGCGCCTGTTGCTGTCGAACAGTGAGAGGACGCGGCCTAATAAAAGTAAGCGTAAATTTTTGCGGTATAGTATTGTACGGGCCTTCGGCACCATATTACAAAAAAGAAACACTCTAGTTTAAACTAGAGTGTTATTTTTTTGCGTGGATATTTTTAATACAAAGCAGACTCAATGTATTTGGAAGATAATTGAATAGCTATCAGGAATAGCTTAGTTTAGAGGCAATGCCAAGGCAAATAAGAAAAGCAATGAAATAGATGATCGCTGCTTTACGCCTTGTTTTTGGTTCAAGTACGCTGAGAGGTAATACCCAGTGTGGTTTTATCAGGCCGATACCCAATAAAACTAAAGATAACACTGTGAATGCGAAAAAGATTGTATCCATGTCATCAGCTCCTTCTTGAAAATAAATGCTGCTGTGGAAAATCTATCGTTATAATAACAAAGATGAAAAAGGCTTCATCGTATAATAAAGAAGCAGAGCGAGTAGTGGCAGCATCTTCTACTATTAGAATATCACGTTCATCTTTGACAGACAAGGGGGATATAATATAAGCTGCTATATTTTTATAAAAGGGATAACTATAAATTTTATAAATATTAAACAATCGCAGCTGTTTATGGATTTTGTTTATAAAATTTATTA
>OGJV01000044.1_pt1 | contig 83709 bp, 62 predicted proteins | sample 1572271 | NCBI WGS metagenome assembly OGJV01 (sample SAMEA2582107, study PRJEB24529) | metagenome | biome: Human gut stool | place: China | collected 2011
ACCTTGATTATTTAACATTTATGCGACTGCGTCGCATTCTTCTGCAAACTTAGAGTTAATTCGTTCAATTCGTTGTTACCGCGTCTGAGCGTAAATACTAACGTGTGTTATTTATCACTCCAGATGTCGGATGATCCAGAATTATAATCTAATGACGACTGATTTGGGATGAAAGGTCATGCAATAGTGCCCATCCCCGAGCCTGTGAGCGGGTGAAACGAAGAATGGAGGGATGGGCAGTATGCGAATTATGGCAACAATCTATATTGAAATCTACAGCGTTGGTGGCGACGACGAAAGATTTTGGCCGAAATACGCCATTCTCAACACACAAACATAACCCTCTGACAACCAAAGCGTTATCGCAATAAGGATAATTTTTGCCGTCCACGTTTAACATTCCACGCTGCGATACATGCCTAACCGAGGGGCGACAGATGGTCTTTCGTGGTGCGAAACATGGCCTTTCGAAGGGCGGTTAGGTAGGTATCGCAACACGAAAGATGCCTAACGGTGAGCGCATGCCGCAAATTTGGCGTGGCGAGGGCTGAAAAACGATGGATTCGGCAGCTCATTCAACAAAAAACGCCGCACAACTTTTGCACCAAAATATCGGACAAGACACATTGCACTACACACAGAGAAGCGCGGCAAAGGGTTTCTCACCACACGTTTTTCTCCCAGATTTAACGCACAAATGCGGGCGCTCGGCTGAGACCAACTACATCGGAGTGGCGGCAATGCAGCGCACTGGCTTTTGCGGCGTGCGCTCTTTTTTTTCCGCAAATGTTTGGTAAAAAAGAAATAATTCCATAAATTTGCAAATGAAACCCCACAATAGTTCAACATTTATTAAAAAACGATAGCCTATCGACACATCTTTACTTCATAACTAAACACTTACTAAGAAATGAAGAAACTTGCAGAAATGACCGACGAACAGTTGGCATTATGCTATGTGGATGGTAACAACGAGGCTTTCGATGAACTGTTGTCACGCAACCAATCGAAAATCTTCGCATATATCATGTTCGTCGTACGCGACGAGGACATGGCCAACGACATCTTCCAAGAGACGTTCGTCAAAATCATCGTGAAGCTGCAACACGGCAAATATGCACCGACCGGGAAGTTCGGCGCATGGTGCATGCGCATTGCTCACAACGTCATCATGGACTGGTACCGCGACCAGCGCTCTGAGCGCATCGTGGAGCCGACCGAGGACAACGACCTGTCGAACCTCGGCCAAGAGAGCGTCATGGTGGCCAACATAGAAGACCACATGCTCAACGACCAGGTGCTATGCGACGTGCGCAAGATGATGAACCATCTGCCACCCAGCCAGCGCGAAGTGGTTTACATGCGCTATTACCAGCAGCTATCATTCAAGGAGATTGCCGACACCACCAATGTGAGCATCAACACCGCATTGGGACGCATGCGCTACGCCCTTATCAACATGCGACGCATGGCCCGCGACTACGACATGCAGCTCCAACTGAAGCTGGCGTAAAGGCCAAGTCACACAAGGCAAGTCAAGCGCGGAAAGCCCATGAGGGCACAAAGCGCATACCACAAAAATATAAGAATCCCCCACGATAAAGCCCCACCAGCGTCAAAAACTGGTGGGGCTCTTTTTATCCCAAACAAATATAAAACCGCTTTTACACCAGTAGGATAAAAATATACTATTTATAGAGGAGAAATGCCGCCATCATGACCCAATGACGATGAACGACTGGAGCGCGCAAGCCAACGAACGCATTGCCTTCGGCAGCCCAAACCACCCACGTTTCAGAGCCTACGCCCCCACCGCGCCGCCCCTTCCGCATGGCACCGCCAGAAAAATAATGGGGGCGAATGGCGAAATAGGAAGCGCTATTGCTTGTCGCATTTGGTTATTCTTATTATCTTTGCATACAGAAAACATGCCTACACAAAGCTTGTGCAACGACATAGAATATGAGATACCCACTTAATACCCAACACCCCATCAGCGAAACCATGAAGAAAACCCTCATCCTGGCCGTGGCCTCTGTGGCAGTGATGCTACTCGGCAGTTGCGGCACAAAGCACCCCGTGGTCACCTTGCCCTCGTTCGACGAGTCGCGCCCCGTGGTCACCGAGCTGCCCACCGAGGTACCCGCCTACCCCAACGCCAACAAGGAGTTTGCCAGCGTGAAAGACGCCGCCGACGTGGTGCTGGGCCGCACCGACCTCAAGGCCCTGGCCAGCAAGTATGGCTACAAGACGCTCGTGGGCTACGCCGTGTATCGCCTCGACAGCTACGACACCATGCTCTATAAGAATTGCCTTCCCGCCAAGAAGGTGGGACAGGGCGTCTACACCGACACGCCGAAGCCGCAGCGCAAGGGCACGTCGAGCTACGTGGCCGTGACGAAAGACGTCACGATCGGTGTGTTCAACAACAAGGCATACGAAAACCTCGTGGAGCAAGTGAAGAACAGCGGGTTCCGACTGCTGGAGCAGGGCTACGAGGACCATTACACCAACGGCCTGGTAGACGCCTACTGCTACGCCTCGCGCCGCACGGTGCGCCTGAGCAAGGCCGTGAACCAATAACCGCCATATAAGCATGTAACAACACAACACGCCACTGCAACACCTTAGAACCATCATCTAAAGATACTACCGTTTATGGAATCAAGAAGAAATAAAGGTAAGTTGTTGCGCCAGCTGCGCGACTATGGTGTCATTACCATCGCCATGTTGCTTGGCGTCATTGGCCTGAACCTGTTTCTGTTGCCCAACGAGATCACCACGGGCGGCATCATCGGTGTGGCCTCAATCGTCTATTGGGGCACGGGCATCCCTGTGCAAGACACCTTCTTCGCGCTCAACGCCGTGCTGCTCATCGTGGCGCTGAAGGTGCTGGGCTGGCGATTCTGCGCCAAGACCATCTATGGCGTGGTGGTGTTCACCGTGGCATCGGCGGTGCTGCAAAGCGTCATACCGCCCGACCTCCATCTGCTGGCCGACCAGAAATTCATGGCGTGCATGGTGGGAGCCGTGTTCCTCGGATCCAGCGTGGGACTGGGACTGTCGGCCGGCGGGTCGACCGGCGGGTCGGACGTCATCGCCGCCATGGTCCACAAATACCGCGACGTGTCGCTCGGCCACATCATCCTGTTCTGCGACCTCACGATCATCACCTCGTCCTACGTGGTGCTGCGCGATTGGGAGAAGGTGCTCTACGGCTACGTGCTGCTGTTCGTCATCTCGTTTGTGGTCGACCACCTCGTCAACTCGCTGCGCCGAAGCGTGCAGTTCTTCATCATATCCGATAAGTATGAGGAGATTGGCTTGGCCATCAACAAGATAGCCGACCGTGGTTGCTCCACGCTCAATGGCAACGGCTTCTTCACCAAGAAAGACATCAAGGTTATTTACTGCATCGCCAAGAAAAGCGAGTCGAGCTTCATCTTCGATCTCATCGACGAGATCGATCCCAACGCCTTCGTGGCGCAGTCGGCTGTCATCGGTGTGTACGGCCAGGGCTTCGATCGCGTGAAGGCGCACCGAAAGATCAACCTAAAGGAGCTGCAAGAGAAAATGGTCGACGCACCACAACAATAGCCTCTTCAGCCTACAGCGCCCCACAGCTAAGCATAATCCCAAATCGGTCATTAGACCGAAAAAGGCGAATGGTTAGGATCTTATGGATTCTTTTCAACTCTTGTCAGCGTTTCTTTCGGCATCTTGCTTCCAGTCGCGTTTCGCCATAGCCCGCTATGGCTTCACCGCGCCTGTCGCAACCTGCTCGAAACAAACGCTAACAAGAATTAAAATCTAATGACCGATTTGGGATAATGCAAAACGATTCAGCCATTCAAGTTGGAATAGCTGAATCGTTTTTCTATTTATGATTTCAATGTCTCCTCCTCACATTGGGTTAGGCTTCGCCGAGCCTCGTGGCCAATGGCCCATGAGGGACGATGCCGTTAGTTGACCTCATGGATTGCTCTGCTTACCACTTGCAGGCAGCGCTTGGCTTGGCGATGGAGCAGGCACAGACGTCGCATGCCCAAGAGATGCAGCATGCAGAGCTTCCACGTGTGACGATAAGGCAGGCTGGGCAGCACAATATCATGCTCGTCACCCGAGAGTTCGAAGGTCGTCAGTTGGATATTGAGCAGCGCAGCATAATAACGTGCGAAGTCTGCGTGACCCCGAAAGTCATAGTTGTGCAACATGCGCAGATGGCCTTGCAGCAGATCGCGCCACCCACGCGCGTCGGCCTTGACGGTGATGCCCGATGGATTATAGGTATAGCGGTAAGTGCCGCGGCTCGTGGTGCGAAGCGTGTGGACCTTCGGCAACAGGCCGCCCATGGCATAAACGTCCTCAAACAGGCGACCCTTGGCCCATGGTGTGCCGTCGAACAGCGAACGACGATAAATCTTGTTCCATGCGTAGGTATGCTCATAGCCACGGCAACCCAACCAATAATCGCCAATATGGGTGTATTCGCGCTCAGGAAGTTTGATGGTCTTCCAACCGCACGAGGTTTCTCTCACAAACGAATATTCGAGGATGTCGTACTCCGGATGGGCCTCGAGCATGGCCATCAGGGGCGCGTAGGTGTCGGGCAAGAGGTAGTCGTCGGAGTCGACAAACGTCACATAACGGCCCTTGGCGTAGTACAATCCCTCGTTGCGAGCGTCGGACAGTCCGCCATTGGCCTTGTGGATGAGGGTCACATGGGGCCGGTTTTGGTAGCGGTTGGCCACAAGAGCCGAGCGGTCGGTGGAGCCATCGTCAACCAGGATGAGCTCCATGCCCTCCACATGCTGGCCCAACACGCTCTCCACACAGCGGGCAAGCGTGCGCTCCACATTATAAATGGGAATGACAACCGACAGCAAAATGTTCTCGTTCATGGGCATAAGGATGGATTTTGGAGCAGCGATACACAGACTACGCCTGCGCTGTGGCACCAAGGTAGCGCATGCGGAGCGTTACAACTGCAAAATTAAGGGCGTTTGTTCGATTAGCCAAACGATTATTGGATAAATATGATGGAAAAACGCCATTTTTTCGTTACAAAATACGGATAAATCATAAAAAACGATAAATAAACGCGATAATAGTACCAATAGCGCGATTAATTCATATTTTTGCACCATTAAACCACATAAGGCAACAATTATGAAAATGAAGAAAATGATTCTCGCGGGCCTCTTCGGCCTTGCCCTAACCGCAACTGTCAGCAGCTGCGGCAATGGTAAAACGGATGCTCTGCAATCACAGCTCGACTCCCTGAGTATGAGTGACAGCCTCCACCAGGAGGATATCCGCCAGATGGCTGAGTTTGTGAATGTCATGTCGGCTGGCCTCGACAGCATCTCCGCACAGGAGGGCATGTTGCAACAGATGGGCAACAAGGAAGGCGACGCCATCGACAAGAACAAGATGAAGAGCCAACTGCTCGACCTTGCGCAGACCCTGAAGCGCCAGCGCGAGCGCATCGCACAGCTCGAGGCTTCGGTGAAGGACAATAAGTCGGCTTATGGCCAACGCATCAACAAGCTCATCGCCTATTACAAGGCCCAGCTCGATGAGAAGGACAAGAAGATCGCCGACCTGGAGGCGCAGCTCAACGAGAAGAACACCAACATCGCCAAGCTCACAGAGGATGTGAACAGCCTGACAAGCACAAACACACAGCTCAAGAGCACCGTGGAGACACAGACGAAGACCATGGAGGCACAGAAGACCACCATCGCCGAGCAAGATGCTTCGCTCCACACGGGATTCGTGGCCATTGGCAGTTCCAAGGACCTCAAGGCCAAGGGCATCATCAAGGGTGGATTCCTCGCCAAGAAAAAGGTGAACGTGGCTGACCTCAACACCAGCAACTTCACACGCGTGGACATCCGCAACTACAACAACATCCGTCTCAACTCTGACGATCCGAAGATCATGACGCAGATGCCGGGTGGATCGTATGAGCTCAAAGACAACGACGACGGCACCACCACACTGCGCATCAAGGACACGCAGTTGTTCTGGAGCGTCAGCAAGTACCTCGTAGTGAAACTCTAACACCGCTTAGGCGGCATCAACAGGCGACGGCCGCAAGGCCAACGCCACATACACGAAGGAGGCGTGACAAACCCATCAACCCAGCGGTTGAACGGCTTGCCACACCTCTTTCGTCGTTAGGGCCCATCGACAAACATCCCCCCGCCCACTCATGGATAGATGAGGAGGCAGGAGGATGTTCAAAGACCATTATAAATACTACAAGTTGAAATATGCCTTCACATCGGGCATGGCGCCTGGCTGGGTGCAGACAAAGGCGCTCACTTCCACGGCGAGCTTATGGGCCTCGGCCACGCTTTTGCCCTCAAGAATAGAGGCGCAGAACGAACCGGTAAACGAGTCGCCGGCGCCAACGGTGTCGGCCACTTCCACCACGGGGGTCTTCTGGAACGAGACGCGTCCCGGGGTGAACACATAACTGCCGTTCACACCACATGTGAGCACCAACATATCGAGGTCGTACTTGCCCAGGATGAGCCAGCACTTGTTCTCAATGTCGAGGCCAGGATAGCCAAACATGCGGCCAATGACGATGAGCTCCTCATCGTTGATCTTCATCACGTTGCAACGTTTCATCGACTCGCAGATCACCTCCTTCGTGTAGAACGTCTGACGGAGGTTGATGTCGAAGATCTTCATGCAATCCTTGGGCGTGGCATCGAGGAACTTATAGATTGTCTGACGGCTCACCACATTGCGCTGCGCCAACGATCCCCAGCACACGGCACGCGTGTTCTCGGCGATGGCTTGCAACTCGGGGGTGAAGGGAATGTTGTCCCAAGCCACATTCTCCTTGATGTCGTAGGTGGGAACACCTTCGTCGTCGAGTTCCACTTGCACCGTCCCCGTGGGGTAAGGCACCCGAGGCATGCAATAATGCAGGCCTTTCTCCTCAAGTTGGGCGATGGTCTCATCGGCGAGCTTGTCCTCACCCAGCGCACTCACGGCAATGGCGTTCAGCCCAAACTGGCCGGCATGATAGGCGAAATTGGCTGGGGCGCCGCCCAGTTTTCTACCATCGGGAAGCACGTCCCACAGTGCTTCGCCAAGTCCCACTACATATTTATCTTTCATGACGTTATGATTTTTAGTTATATTAGTTGATGATGGATTATGCTATCTTATTGCTTTACCTTATTGACATACGTGAACAGGTATGCCACACCGACTGCCATCACGGCAACAGCGCCCACCTGACCGACGGCGTCGCTGGCGAAACCCATGAGCAAGGGGAACACCGTGCCACCAAACAGACCCATGATCATCAGGCCGCTCACCTCATTCTTGCTTTCGGGCACTGACAGCAGGGCCTGCGAAAAGACGATGGAGAACACGTTGGAGTTGCCGTAACCCACAAGGGCGATGGCAGCGTAAAGCAACATCTGGTTGGTTCCGACGAACATGCCCACCATGCTCAGAGCCATCATCGACACGCTGATGACGAAGAAGGTGCGGGCCTTCATGACACGAAGGAAGAACGAGCCCGTGAGGCATCCCACCGTACGGAAGATGAAATAGAGCGATGTGGCAAAGGCGGCGTCGTTGAGCGTCCAGCCCAAACGCTCCATCAGAATCTTCGGAGCCGTGGTGTTGGTGCCTACGTCGACACCCACGTGGCACATGATGCCGATGAACGAAAGCAGCACGATGGGCTTGCCAAGCAACTTAACACTGTCGGCGAGCGACGAAGCCTTGCCCGTTTCCTCGTCCTCGGGAATCGACGTCACAGACAGGAAGGCGGCGGCGGCCATGCCAATGATCATATAGATGGGGAAGAGCACACGCCAACCGTAGCCGAAGCTGGGCAGGGCGCCCATGGCTCCCCACATAGCAATGTAGGGCGCGAGGAACGAGGCGATGGCCTTCACAAACTGGCCGAAGGTGAGCGTGGCGGCCAGGTTGCCCTTGATCACCACCGACACCAGCGGATTGAGCGACGTTTGCATGAGGGTGTTGCCAATGCCCAGCAACGAGAATGTCACGAGCATCAGGCCAAACGACTCACCGAAGAGCGGAAGGACCAGCGACACGATGGTCACCAGGAGCGACAGCAGCACGGTGCGTTTCTTGCCGATCTTGTTCATCAACATGCCCGTGGGCACGCTGAAAAGAAAGAACCAGAAAAACACAAGCGAGGGAAACATGTTGGCCGTGGCGTCGTTGATCCCCAGGTCGGCCTTCACATAGTTGGAAGCAATGCCTACCATGTCGACAAATCCCATGGCGAAGAAGCAAAGCATCACCGGGACAAGCGTCAGTTTTATAGCTTTCATTATTTTTTTCCTATAGCGTTATACGTTGTATTTCATCCTTCGTTTTCTCGCCATGGCAGAGCTTAAGTGAACTTTCCTCTGCTCATCCGGCTTAACGAAAACCTTCCATTTCATGGCACGTTTTCTCGCCATGGCAGAGTTTAAGTGAACTTAGCTCTGCTCATTTGGCTTAACGAAAACGTTTCGATTTTTGACCCGTCAAAAGGCGAAGGGGACCCTTAGAGCGTGCGGCCCTGATAGGGAGTCGACTTGATCTTAAAGGTTCCCGGGTCGAAGTCCTGGTACATGTTCACACTGTAGAACAAGTTCTTTCCCATGTCGCCATTGAGGTTGAGCGACATCTCTTACAGGCCGTTCTCCAACACATTGACGTCGGCCGAGGGCAGGCCAATCTGAATTTCACGCGGGCCATTGGCGCTGGCTGCGTTGAGCATCACGTTACGGTTGCCTTCTTCCTTAGAATGCGACGAAGCGTTCCCTTCTTGTGCGGCTACATTCATGCTAACCATCAGAAGCATCATGCTACCGACTATTGTTACAAACGATTTCATGCTATAGATTGTTTAGGGGTGTTGAAATTGAAGTCTATCACAAAATTATGTAGGAATATGACTATCTGCAAGAACAAAATGTTCGTAAGCCCAAACGATTCGTTCATGGTAACAATTGTTGCAGAAAACGAACGATCTGTTGCATTCATGGGGCGTTGCTTGGGTTAAATAGCCTCATGATCAGCGTTGGAACGGCAAGAAAACGACCATGGAATGTGGCAAAATACGGCAACGAGGCTTTTTTTTAGAATAAAAATCGATGTTTTTGTTCCTAACAGCCCATATTTGCACTATCTTTGCAAACGATTGCGAGGCGCTCGGCCATAAGAGAGCAAGCTCTCATGGCGCTCACTGGCACGATCCCTAAATACGATAGGCGGCGCCGATGACATTATTTTACCCTAAACCGCGTTCATGAAACCGTTTAAATCCCTACTCTGCCTAATAGCCACCCTGGGCGTACTGGCCTTCGCTTCGTGCGGACAGCGACATCCTAAGTATGTTATTGGTGTGTCGCAATGCAGCGAAGACGTGTGGCGCGACAAGCTCAACAACGAGTTGCGCATAGCGGCTTTCTCAGCGAACGACGTCGACCTGCGTATCTCGTCGGCCGACGACGACGTGGCATTGCAAACCCAACAGATCGACAAGTTTGCGGAAATGGGCGTCGACCTGCTGATTGTGGCACCCGGACAGATGAAGGTGTCGGGGGCCATTGAACGCGCCTACGACAAGGGTATACCCGTCATCGTGTTCGACCGGCGCACCCATTCCAACAAATACACGGCTTTCATTGGCGCCGACAACGAAGAGATGGGGCGCAACATGGCACGCTACCTCTCAAGCCAAGTGAAGGGGAACGGCCGCGTCCTGGAGATATGCGGCCTCTACACCTCGTCGCCCTCCATAGCACGCCGCCGCGGTTTCGACATGGAGGCGGCACAACACAACAACCTGCAGATTGTGGAACACATAGAGTGCGACTGGACTGAGCAGCAGGCTTACCGGCAGATGGACTCGCTATTGTCGGCTCCTCACGCCGCCTTCAATTACGTCTTCGCCCACAACGACCGCATGGCCGTGGGAGCCAAGAATGCTGCACGCAAGCACGGACTCGACCTCAACGCCATACATTTCATAGGTATCGACGCCATGGCACATAAGGGCGGCGGCATGCCAATGGTGAGAGACGGTGAGCTGATGGCTTCCTACATCTACCCAACACGAGGCGACAAGGTGATGAAACTGGCCATGGACATCCTCGAGAAGCGACCCTACAAGCGCGAGAACCTGCTGTCATCTGCCCTGGTGACGGTCGAGAACGTAAACGTGCTGCTCAACCAGGAGGAGGAACTCGAGCGACAGACCGACAATCTCTTGTCTTTGCGACGTCGCGTGGAGACCACCACCAACGCCTTCGACACGCAGCGCAGCTACCTCTTCATGCTGCTCTTCCTCGTGACCCTGCTTCTTGCGGCATGCGCATTGGCCATCAAGGCTTACATGGGCAAGAAGCGATACAACGCCCAACTCAAGGAGAGCATGGTAAAGCAGCGCAAACTCACCGACGACATGGAGCGCATGACACAGACGCAACTGCACTTTTTCACCAATATCTCACACGAGTTGCGAACACCTCTGACACTCATCGCAGGACCCGCCGACCAGTTGGGCGAGAACCCGACCATCGTGGGAGAGCCACGTAGACTGGTGGAGATGATTCGGCGCAACGTGGGAATCCTCACACAAATGGTGAGCGAAATACTGGAGTTTAGAAAGATTCAGAACGAGAAAGCCCAGCTCACGCTCAACCATTTCGACCTGGCCCACGAACTGCGCCTGTGGAGCGACGACTTCAAGGCGGTGGCCGACCGACGCGGCATCAGGCTGAGCGTGGAAGCGCCGACCGACGCTTGCTGGGTGATCGCCGACCGCGAGAAGGTGGCGCACATCTTTTTCAACCTCATGACCAATGCCCTGAAGTACACGCCGCCCAAGGGAAATGTCACCACACGCCTCTGCCACGACAACGACAGCTACACCATTTCCGTAGCAGACACAGGAAAAGGTCTGAGCGATAACGACCGACAGCATATCTTCGAGCGCTTCTACCAAGCGGCAGACGCCGTGGGAGGAACGGGCATCGGACTGGCCATCGTCAAGGCTTACGTAGACCTGCACCACGGACAGGTGGGCGTGGAGAGCCAGCAGGGCAAGGGAAGCACCTTCAGCTTCACCATACCCGACTCGCAACCGGGCTACGACGCCTCCCAGGACAAGCAGGCGCAGGTGAAGGCCGACACGCTACTGGCCGACGACTACTCGGTGAGCGACGTGGCGGCAGAGCACAACCGCGCCCTTGTGACGGGGACGGAGGACTACGACAACGACCGTCCACTGCTGCTCATCATCGATGACAATGTGAGCATGCGCGCTTACCTGCGATCGATCCTCGCACCCCACTACAACGTGATGGAGGCGCAGAACGGCGAGGAGGGACTGGCCGTGGCGCGCAAGAATGTGCCTCAACTCGTGGTGTGCGACGTCATGATGCCTGTCATGGACGGACTGGAGTTTTGCCGACTGCTGAAGGGCGACTTGTCGACCAGCCACATCCCCGTGGTGCTGCTCACGGCACGCACACTCGAGAAACAGCGCGCCGAGGGTTACGCCACGGGCGCCGACTCGTATATCACCAAGCCGTTCGCCGCCGAAACGCTACTGGCGCGTGTGGCCAACCTGCTGAAGAGCAGGGTGCAACTGCGCCGTATGTTCACGGGAACCACCACCGAGCAGGAGGAACAAGAGGCGCTCAGCGCAAAGGACCAGACATTTGTGGAACAATTGCGCAAAACCATCAAGAGCCACATTCCCGACGCCAACTACTCGGTGGAAGACCTGGGCGAGGAGATGGGACTGAGCCGCGTGCAGCTCTATCGCAAGGTGAAGGCGCTCACGGGCTACACGGTGGTCGACCTGCTGCGCAAGGCCCGTCTGGCCCGCGCCAAGCGAATACTCGAAACCACCGACAAGAACATTTCGGAAGTGGCCTATGAGGTGGGCTTCTCCACACCGTCCTATTTTGCCAAGCGCTTCAAGGAGGAGTATGGCGTGAAGCCGGGCGAGGTGCAATAGGCGCATCTGCCCGAGGCAAGCAGCCTATAGGCGGTAACGCCACATGTGAAGATTTTTGGGTAAAAAGTTGTGCGGCATTTTTGCGCGAAATAGCGAGCGAAAACGCCGTGTTTATGCATTTTTGCGATCAAACCGGAGGCTCGGTTTTGCCGTTAGGCATCTTTCGAGTTGCAATACATGCCTAACCGTGTCTCGAAAGACCATGTTTCGCGCCTCGAAAGGTAAGGGATCGTCATGCGAAAGGCCATGTTTCGCAAGGCAAAATGCGAAATGTGGAGGGTTGAATGTGGAGCTCAGAACACAACTTATTGAATATCAAGCGATTGGATAAAATCGCTGAGAATGGCGTATTTCGGCCAAATGGTTCCGTCGTGGAAAAGAAATGTGTAGATTGATGTATAGATTGTTGCGAAGATTTACGCATAAACGCCATTCTTCGTTGGCCTTCCTTTCCTTGGGGCATCTTAGGTTTCGCATCAGCGCCCATCGGTTGCCAAGTGGCAACACATAGGCCATCGCAAGGTGTGAAAAGTAATGCCGTTGGATTCCTAAAACTCTCCGATTTCAAAAGTTTATGGTATCGGATTCCTAAAACTTTCCATTTTCCGAAGTTTATGGTATTGGATTCCTAAAACTTTCCATTTTCCGAAGTTTACGGTATCGGGTTCCTTGAACTTGGCGTTGGAGTTGAAACAAAAAGATTGAAGGCCACCAGGGGCTCGCTTGCCCGAGGTGACTTTTTCGAAAAGAGAATAATTGAAAAAGTTGTCTCTCCGAAGGATGGGGGTGATCCTGTAGGAATGATATGTCCTTCATTGAAACACGGACACTCCGCGAAGTGTACTCTTGCGTGATAGGGGATCCTTTCTTCTCGCAGAAATGTCCTTATGGGTTAGGCGGCCATTACTCTCTCACAGGGTGGCCACCCTCTCATCTTTTGTTAGGCCGCACCCTATCGCAGGGTCGCAGCCTCTCTCTTACACAAATTTCTATTTATATGGGTACATCCTAATACATGCGTCGCGGCTGGTGGGAAAAGGAACTGGCGGCCGTTCCGCCAGTTCCCGAGGTCGTCGCTCGACCTCTTATCCTCCCACTAACCATGGGGTCAATCCTTGCGGGTGTTGACCCCGGTCGCTCCCACAACCTAAGTTGGGGAGCGTTTTGGTTGTCGTCTGCGTCGCGATCGCAGCGTTGTCGTCGTCAATCTGTTGTCGTCTGATTCGTCAATCCGTCGTCTGTCGATTCGTCAATCGTCCTCCTTTGTTATTCCATTCTGTTGTCGTCTGATTCGTCAATCCATCGTCTGTCGATTCGTCAATCGTCGTCTGTTAATGCGTCGTCTTATTCTCGTCGTCTTAGGGGATGGGGTGTCAATGGTTCACACTGCGATTCGCGACGGGCCCATTGCGTATGGTTGGGCCTTCATCTCAGTTGCAAATATATAACAAAAACCACAAAACAAACAGGATATTTCTTACAAAAAACGGCCAAAATCTTACATTTTGGCCGTTTTGTTGTAACATTCGATGTAACATTTTCGCAAAATCGCCCATTTCGTGTAACAATTATCAAAATGTGACACGTTTACGGGGCATCCGTCATGTGTTAGGGCAAAGCTTGGAACAGACGGATGGTTTCGGGCGGAATGGGCGTCTGCCTACTCGTAGCGGCGATGGAACGCGAGGAGCAGCAGGAAGCCAATGGCCACGAAGGGCATGCCCACCATGGCGGGCCAGGCGTAGCCCATGCCCCAGCTGATGGGCAGTCCGCCAAGGAACGCGCCCGCCGCATTTCCGAAATTAAAGGCTATTTGGATACAGCAACCGCCAAGCATCTCGCCGCCTTTCGAGTGTTCGATGATGAGCAACTGCTCGGGTGTGCCCATGCCGAAGAGGCATCCGCAACACACAAACATCAGGGCCAAATGCACCAGGCCCCACTCCACCGTGAAGAACACGGTCAACAGGGCCAGTCCAGCCACGCCCTGGAGCACCATGGCCGTGAGGCCGGCCTTGTACTTATCCGACATCCAACCGCTCAGGAGGTTGCCTATGACCATGCCCAAGCCGGCCACGGCCATGTAGAGCGGCAGCAGCGAGGCCGACAATCCGCCCTCGTCGACCAGCGCCGGCGATATGTAACTGTACCAAGCCAGGATGCCTCCGTTGCCAAACATCGTGGCAAGGATAATGAGCCACGGGTCGAGATGGCGCAGAAAGCGGAACTGTCCCTTGTAGCCCGAGCCGGGAAGGGGGTCGAGGTTGGGCACGAATCGGGCCACCAGCAACAAATCAACCAAACTGCCAACCGCGATCACCGCGAAGGCCAGTCGCCACGAGAGGGCACCCGAGAGCAGCGTGGCCACGGGATTTCCCAAAAGGTTGGCAAACGTCATTCCGGCGCACATGATAGCCACGGCACGCGTCTTGTGGCTCTCATCGGCCAACCGATACGCCACAATGGTTCCCACGCCATAATAGGCGCCATGGGGCAAGCCGCTGATGAAGCGGGCCGCCAACAGCCACACATAGCTCTGCGCCGTGACCGAGAGCAGCGCGCCTATGAAGACAAGCGACACCAAGCCCAGGAGGATGTGTTTGGGGCGCAACTTATGAAGGACTATGAGAAACGTGGCTCCTACGCAAACGCCCAGGGCGTAGATGGAGATGGCGTGTCCCGCCATGGGAATGGAGATGTTCAGGTCGCGAGCCAAATCGGGCAAGATTCCCTCAATAACAAATTCGGCCATACCCAGCAAGAATGTTCCTACGGCAAGCACCAACAGGCTGCCCAATCCTTTTACCAGCATTTAAGTAGTGTTGTTATGTGTGTGTTACGAAGGTGGCGGCTTCCTGCCCCACCACTATCCTAAAAGCGGGTGCAAAGTTACAAAATTCCCTTCAACCCTAATCGGTCATTAGACCGAAATAGGTGAGTTATTATGATTTTATGACTTCTTTCCAACTCTTGTCAGCGTTTCTTTCGGCATCTTGCTTCCATTCGCGTTTCGCCATAGCCCGCTATGGCTTCAACGAGAATGTCGCAACCTGCTCGAAACAAACACTAACAAGAATTGAAATCTAATGACCGATTTGGGTTCAATCGCAACACGCCATCACCCCACAAAATGACGAAGGGCGCATCTACATGACATGAATCATGAGGATGCGCCTTTCGTAGGGCGGAACGATATGCGATGGTGACGCGGCAACGTGTTGGAGCGCGCGTCGTAGGATCGTTTTGCGGGTCTCTATCGCTTGGGCAACGCGTGTGTGGCCACGGGTTGCAGCGTATCGAAGTTGTAGAGGGTGATGGCGCCATCGGCCATGATGCCCAGCGTGGGTGGGTTGCCGCCCTTGGGGAAGGTGATGGAACCCGTGTTGCAAACGAGGCAATGGGCGTCGTTCTCGGCCAACTCCCAGAGGTGGGTGTGACCGTAAACCACGGCGTCGAAGCGTCCGGGCGGCAGGTTCTCCTTATTATATACGTGGCCATGGGTGAGCAATATGCGGCGCCCCTCATCCACAAGCACCGTGTAAGTGCCAAGAATGGGGAAATGGAGCAGCATCTGGTCGACCTCCGAATCGCAGTTGCCGCGAACGGCCACGATGTCGTCGGCCATGGCGTTGAGCAGATTGGCTATGCCGGGTGCGTCGAGGCCCTCGGGCACTCCGTTGCGCGGGCCATAATTGAGGATGTCGCCCATGAGCAGCAACATGTCGCAACGCTGGGCTTTGTAGAACTCCAAGGCACGGCGCAGGCAGGGCAGCGAGCCGTGGATATCGGAAAGAAGCATGTATCTCATCGTGCCAAATAATTAAGCAGGTCCTTGTTGCTGGTCATGCGGCGCAGGCGACGCAACGCCTTGTCGCGTATCTGGCGCACCCGCTCTCGCTTGAGCCCCATCTTCTCACCGGTCTCGGCCATGTTGAGCTGGGGCGTGTCGATTCCGTAAAGGCAGGCGGCCACCTGACGCTCGCGCTCGTCGAGGCGGGTCACAAGGTGCGCCAACTCCTCGATGATGGCTTGCTCCTCCATCTGCCTACTGGGGTCGATGGCGTGCGGATTGGCCACCACGCGGCCTAAGCTCAGGTCCTGACTGCCGCCCACGGGAGCGTCGATCGACAGCGGATGGCTGCGGCGCTTCTCCGCCTTCACGTCGCCCTCGTGGAGCACGCGGTAAAGACCGGTCTGCTGCTCAATGGCTTGTTGCATGGCATCGCGGATGTAGGGCGCCGCGAAAGTAACGAAACGCTTGCCGCGACTGCCGTCGAACCTTGCGGCGGCGCGCATCATGCCAATGTTTCCCTCGCTGATAAGGTCCTCCACGGGAAGGCCACTCCCTGCGTATTGGTGGGCCAACGACACCACGTAAGTGAGGTTGGCGGTGGTGAGGTCGGCCAGTGCCTGCTGGTCGCCTTGCTGGATACGCTCAGCCAACTGTCGCTCCTCGGCGTCGGTGAGGAGTCGCTCTTGCTTGATCTCGTTGAGATAGGCGTCTATCGATTTCTTTTCATTCATGGTGATGCAGTCGTTTAAGGGGATGAAAGGCTATTATATTCCTGCGTCGAGCAGCATGTCGGCCACCTCCTCGGGGGTGTTGTAGTCCATGCCGAAGGCCAACTCTTCGTCGGTAAACTCTTGGGCGAGCTCGGCAGCCTCCTCGTCGCTGATGCGCCGGCGGCCGTCGTCGTCGACCGCGCTGAGCAAGGCTTTCAATACTAAGTTGCGGTATTCGGTTACGTTTTGCATATCGCTATGTGTTGTTTGGGATGGTTTATCAAGGGATGGGGTGTGGCTTACGGAGGGTTTAACGATGGCTCGTTGTGGAACGGAAGATGCCGCAGGGCGCAAGCGTTAGTCGCTGATGGCCCTGAGCAAGCTGATGAGCGACCGCGGATTGGACCACGAGAAGCCGGGCATGGCGACCGCCACCTTGTAGGCTTGGCGCTTGTTGCGTGGCAAGGCATGGTCGATGTAACGCTCGTGTACCTTCACCCATTTGCCTCGGTAACGAAAGTAATACACGTCGGTGTAGGGCAACTCGAGGTCTTCCTCGTTGGCCATGAGGGCCGTAGAACTAAGCATCAGCGAATTGACCTGCATATCGGTCATGTTCCTACTGTTCAGGATCTGCTGCCTGAGCGACGCCATGTCGATGTAGGTTGCGCGGTAAAGGGCGTTGTCGCCCACCGTGTCGACGCGCCAAAAGAGCAGGGTGTCGATGCGCTCATAGTGGCGGTCGTCGAAGTCGACGCTCTTCACCGTAGCCCTGTTGGCCTCCATAATGCGGCCTTGCGGGTTGCGATAGACCAGCACACTGCCCTTGAGCAGCACGTTGGCCTGCGCCGCCTTGACCACCTTACCACTGGTGAGCGTCACCAAGGCGGGGCGGAAGTTGGCATAAGCCATGGTGCGCCGTTGCAGCGTATCGGCTTGTGCCATGGCGCTTGTGGCGCATATCCAGGTGGCAACTATCAGGACCCATCGGGTTAGAACATTCATCTTCTTGTATTTCGTTTTATCAAAGATACTGCTTTCGCCCCATAAAGGGAAGACCCCAGCCATTATTTTAACGCATATTAACCGTCCCGCCACGCTGCGATCGGTCGGCCAACGCCTCATCCAAGCGGACCGTTGGTTTTAGATACGGGCTTCTCCGGCCTTAGACGAGCACCCTGAAGAGCTTAGAAAAGCACTCGGCTGGTCTTAGACGAGCACCCTAAAGAGCTTAGGAAAGCACCCAGCTGGTCTTAGACGAGCACCTTAAAGGAGGGAGCAACGAATGGTCCACGCCATGCGTTCTCACCCTTGCGGCTTCATCCCACTACCTCTGTGAGGGCTTGGTTGAGCTGCAGGATGTCGTCGTCGGTGGTGGCCCAACTGGTTACGAAGCGACACAAGAGGTTGCCGTCGGGACGGGCACACCACACCTCGAAGGCGATGCGCTGCATGAGTTGCTCCTTCTGCGCAACGCTGAGGATGACGAATTGCTGGTTGGTCGGGCTGTCGACGCCCATGCTCAGGCCATGGTTGAGGAAGCATTGGCGCACCTCATAAGCCTTCTCGATGGCGTGGCGAGCCACCCGAAGATACAGGTTGTCGGTGAACAAGGTGTCGAACTGCAGGCCGAGCATGCGCCCCTTGGCCAACAATGCGCCATGGCGCTTAATGATGGTGAACATGTATCGGGGCGCCTTCATGTTGGTAAACACCACAGCTTCGCCAAACATGGCACCCACCTTTGTGCCGCCAATATAGAACACATCGCAATGACGGGCCAGAAAAGGCAGGTCGATGTCGGCGCCATCGGCCATCAGTCCGTAGCCCAAACGTGCCCCATCAACGTAGAGCTTCAGGGAGAAGCGGCGACAAACCGTATAGATCGCCTCCAGCTCGGAGCGCGAATAGAGCGCCCCCAACTCCGTGGGCAACGTGATGTAAACCATGCCCGGCTGCACCATGTGCGGGTAAGTTTCGTCGGCCAAGAAGGTGGTCATGTATTGTTCGATGGCCTCCGCGGTTAGCTTTCCGTTGGTATCGGGCAGGGTGATGACCTTATGGCCGAAAGCCTCGACGGCGCCCGACTCATGCACGAAGATGTGGCCGTTCTGCGCCGCAATAACTCCCTCGCACCCTTGGAGCACCGAATCGATCACCGTGGTGTTGGTTTGCGTGCCACCCACGAGGAAGAACACCTCGGCGTGGGGCATGTCGATGGCCTCGCAAATGCGCTTCTTGGCGCTCAAGCAATGCTTGTCGAAGCCGTAACCGCTGGCCTTCTCATCGTTGGTTTGTATGAAGCGCTGCAATATTTCGGGCAGCATGCCGTTGTTATAGTCGCTCTCAAACGAAGTCATTTCTATTGTTTTTGAATGTGGAACGTGGGTGAAGGATGATTGGTCTAATGACCGATTTGGGATTATTTGCTGGTGAGGTGCAAGAAGCGCGTGATGCGATGGCCGAGGCTCCGGTCCTTATTGTCGATGAAAGCGTCGAGCACCAAACTCTTCGACGACAAGGGAATGAGGTCGTAGTCGGCAATGGCGGCAGGAATCAGGCAACTGTTTCCTTCCTTCAACAACAGGTCATCGCCCGTGGATCGCACATGGATGCGGGTGTCGCCCTTGATGCTCATGGTGATGATAAAGCTGTCGTACTTGAGCAGGTTGCGGTGGAAGGGCTGCGCAATGTCGTTGACCCGAACGCTGAAATAAGGCGTATCGAGCACCGGGTTGGCACGGTTCTCCTCACTCTGATAGGCCGTTTGATACTCGGCCTCCACATGATAATCGACGGCCTCGGCAGCCAAGTCGACATGCAACTGGCGCGGCTTGCCATCCAAACCCGGGCGATTGTAATCGAAGATGCGGTAAGTGAGGTCGGACGACTGCTGGATCTCGGCCAGCAGAATGCCGCTACAGATGGCGTGAACACGGCCAGCCGGAAGATAAAACACATCGCCTGCCTTCACCTCATGGCGCGCCAACACGTCGGTGATGGTGCCATCCTCTATGCGTTTCTTAAACTCATAGTCGGTGATCTGCGTCTTGAAGCCCGCATATAGGTAACTGCCCGGCTCGGCATCGATGACATACCACATCTCGCTCTTGCCCATCTTGCCATGCACCCGGCGAGCCATCTCGTCGTTGGGATGCACCTGAATGCTCAGGTCGCGCTTGGCATCGATGAACTTAGCCAGCAGCGGGAGTTCATGATACTTGTCGTACACAGGCTTTCCCAAGATGTCCTCGGGCGCTTGCGCGATAACCGACACAAGGTCTTGGCCCGCCCATTCGCCATTGGCCACAATGCTCTTGCTCGACGGCACGGCGCTCACCTCCCAGCTCTCGCCTATCGGTTCGGTTGAAGCGGGCAGACCCTTGTATGGACAAAGACGATTGCCGCCCCATACAACGGTATGGAGATTCGGCTGAAACAATAACGGATACAACTTCATAATATGTGCTTTTTCCTAATTTCTTATACAACCTTCCCCTCTGTTGAACGACCTGCCATCGGGTGTTTCGTGGGCGATCGTCGCACCCTTCATTCACGCAGATGCGCCGTCTTGCGCACGACCGTCGGACCATTCGGCCCCAACGATTCGGTCGTTAGCTCGCACCCAACAGGGGGTCCCTTATCGTTTAAACGACCTCAGAGAGGTTATTATTATGCGGTTCGCCACCTTTTTCTTTCTCCCGGTAGTTGATGGGCGACAGGCCCACTTGCTTCTTGAAGAACGTTCCGAAGGCCGAGGCGTTGGGAAAGTGGAGGCAATCGGCTATCTCCTTCATGCTCTTGTCGGTGGTGGTGATGAGCGACACGGCCTTCTTCGTGATGGCTTTGAACACCAGTTGCTGCACGGTGCTTCCCGACACCGACTTGACCAACGTGGTGAGATACTTGGGCGACAGGCAGAGACGGTCGGCATAGAATCGCACCCCACGCTCCTGCATGTAATGATGGTCGATGAGGCGCATGAGCTGCATGTAGGTCTCCAGCCGTCGGCTCGACGCTTGGTCGCCCTCCTTCGATAGCTCCCGAAAGATGCCACATAGCCTATAGGTGAGCGACAGGAGAAGCAAGCGGCGCTCATTGGCGGCAAACACATTGTTCTCGGTGTTGTCAGCGGCCAACAGTTCGGAGTATTTGGTGAGTTCATCCTCGTGGCCCGTGTGCATCACACGGCACGCCTTGGGGTTGACAAGCTCCATAAACTTCATGCCCACGACGGTGTTTCCCAGGATCTCACGAATGGAGTCGACCCGATAAAGGATAATGACCACCAAGCAATCGGCACTATGGCGCACCACGGAGAAATAGGCGTCGCGCGCAAGGAAGGCCGTCTCGCCCTGCTCAACCCTATACTCCACACCCTCGCAGCCCAACGAAAACGAGCCCGACGTGCACACGATGATGCCCACATCAGCCACGTGATAGTTGTCGAAAAAAGCCTTGGGGAACGAGGATATGTTGCCACACGAGCAACAGATGTCCTCGTCATTGGCTATCTGCCGCTCGAGCAGATGAATGCCATAGCTATTGTTTATCATTGCTTCTGCCGTTTGTTGGCGGCGAAGTTAGCAAAAATAATCTATACAACAACAGTAAGGGACGTTGAATTTTGCCAATGACTGCAATTCTTCAACGCCCCTCACCCTATGCCAACGGCTTCTCACGCCATGGCCAACGGTGGTCGGGCTACCCTCCATGCCGCCTCCCACGCCACGTCAACCCATTGGAAATCAATACCGTATGTAATATTCCCGAGTATCGTGGGATATGTCGCGCTTGGGCCACGGCACCACCAACATCAGTCCGGCGAGGATGATGCAAGCATAGATGGTCCATCCCGACATCTCCTTGATGGCCGACAACGTGGCCTGCACCTGCACCTGACCCTTGGTCGACAGGGCCGCCATGTTCTGCGCCTCGGTCTCGCTCTTGCCCTGATACTGCATGCCCCGCGCCGTCCGGTCGTAGGCAAGAGCCGTTTGGGCATTGGTGCGGTCGTAGTCGTGGGCATAACGCGTGATGTAATATTGCTGGCGATACTGGAACACCGTTTGGTAAAGGGCCGATCCGATACCTGGCGCAATGACCATACGCACGGTCAACATGATGCACACCCACGTGGACAACAGCTTATAGGGCATGCGCTGGTTGGCATACACGGCGATAAGCGAATAGAGCAGCATCATGCCAGTGGCGCGTATGACGACGGGCCATTTCATGCGCTCCAACAGACCCGCCGTCTGCACCTCAAAGTACATAAACAGCGAGGCGGCTGCTATCAGCACGAAGCCCAGGGCGAAGAACCACTTGAAATGGACGCCCTTGTTGTTGAGCAAAAGGATGACGACCAAGCCGATGAAATAGCCCAGCAGCACCCAGTTGCCGAGGGCGGCCACCTGGATTTGGTCGGTCTTCATGCCCACCCCCACAAAGATGTTGACGAGCATGGAGCTGGAGTTGCACACCATCAGGCCGATGAAGAGCAATATGCCGCCCTGAATGCTACGCGACTTAAAGGCCTTGAGCATGAAGTAAGGCGAGCGGCGCGTCTTCTCCAGGTAGAAGAACAGCAGCGTCGACACCACACAAATGGCTGTGGACCAACGGATATAGGGACTGTCGTACCAATCGTAGACCTTGCCGTAGACCGTTACATAGACAAACGAGCAGCACATCACGCAGAACACCACCACGTTGCCAAACTTGGAGAACGACAGGGGGCAATGCTTCGTGGGGTAGGAATTGTAGGGCATGCACACCAAGGTGATGAGCAAAGCCACGAGGATGGCGCCCAGCATGGCGTAGTAGACCATCTGCCAATGGTAGTTGTAGGCAAACCATGCGGTGATCCATGTGCCGATCTGCCCTAAGAGCATGAAGAAGAAATAGATGATGGGCTGGCTCGCCTTCTTCTCCGTGTCGAGCGCGTCCCATCCCGCCTCGTCGGTCGGTTCGTTGCCCGGCGTCACGTTGCGTGTGGCCTCTATGCCGAAGCCATACTTGATGAGCGTGAACAGGTTGCACATGAGCAGCGTTTGGCGCACGAAGCCCATGATGAGGCTATTGAGCGCCAGGATGAACAAGCTGTCGGTATTGGCGCAGATATAGCTCTGCACCGCCAGCAGCGAGAAGCCCACCAGGCTCATCAGCTTCTGTCGGCGCACACTCACCAGCGCATAGAAGAACGGCGAGAACGCCGCCATGCCAATCGACGTTACGAAGCTGATGAAGGCTATATGTTCAGACTGGATGCCAAGCCCTCCCACCATCTCGCTACTGTTGACGGTGTAGGCACCGCTGACCGTCATGATAGGTATGAAAAGAATGATTAGGAAAGCGATGCCCAAGGGCTTGGGCACCCAGTTGTAGAACGGGAAATTCTTCGGCAGGTGCTCGGGCACCGCCGTGTAGATCTCAGCCTGTGTCATTTCTTGAGTTGGGCCTTAACAACAACCATCATGCCCGCCGCCAACTTGTCGTTGTCGGCCTTCTTCAGTCCCACAAACTCGATTCGGACGGGCACGCGCTGCTGAATCTTCACGAAGTTGCCAGCCGAGTTGTCGGTGGGCACGAGCGAATACTTGGATCCGGTGGCGCCCGAGATGGCGGTGATGCGCCCCTCAAACTCCTTGCCCTCGAAGGCGTCGACGGTCATCAAGACCTTCTGGCCCACATAGAGTTTCTCCACCTGCGTCTCCTTGTAGTTGGCAATGACCCACTTCTGGGTGTCGGGCATGATGTAGGTGATGGTCTGTCCGGCGTTGACGGCCTGTCCCTCCTCGAGCGTTCTTCGCCCAAGCTTTCCGTCGCATGGCGCCGTCACCACACAATAGGAGAGGTTGAGCTTGGCCATCTCCAAGGCAGCCTGGGCGCGCTCAATGGCCGCTGCGGTGTTCTTCTTGCGCGTCTGCACCTCGTTGACACCCGAATAGGCGGCCTTCTGCTGGCGCCGCGTGGCGTCGAGTTTCTTCTTCGTGGCGTTGTATTCGGTCTCAATCTGTTCGAGTTGGATGGGCGTGGCGGCATTGCGGGCCACCAGGTTCTGGTAGCGCTGGCGGTCTTTCTCGAGCTTGGCCAGGCGAATTTCGATCTCGGCGATCGACGCCTCGTAGACGGTGGCCGATGTCTGGGTGGTTTGCAGCGACGCGTCGACCACATTGGCCCCAGCCATGGCGTCCTTCAGCGCAGCCTCAGCCTCCATGACGCGGATGCGATACTCGCGGTCGTCGAGCACGAGCAGCGTGTCGCCCTTCTTCACATCCTGGTGCTCCTTGAAATAGATTTTCTTGATATATCCCGACGCACGCATGTTCACGGGCGAGATATACTGCTCCACCTGCGCGTCGTCGCTCTGCTCATTGCTCTTGTAATCCATGAACATACATGCTATCTTGGCGATGCCCCACACGAGGATGGCCACTCCGATGAGGCTCACCAGCAGTTGGCGTATGCGCTGGCGCTTGAGTTGCTTGGCGGTTACTTCGTGGGCCGACGGCTGGTTATTGTCGACGGGATTGGTGTTGTTGGTCGTATTGTTGTTGTTTGTTTCCATGATGATTTATATTGTCGTTGGGGATTTTTTGACCTTATGGTCCATTAGGGTTTCAGTAGTTTGTCCAACTGTCCGGTGAGTTTCAGCAGCGTGAGGTTCGACACCTGATAGTTGTAATGTGCGGTGAGATAATTGTTTTGCGCATCGCTCATGCTCATCTCGTCTTGCAACACCTCGGTCATCGAGGCGATGCCCTCGCGGTAGCGGTCGCTCGTCACCTTATACACATCCTCTGCCAGCAGGTAGTTGTCGCGCTGCTTGCTGAAGTTGCGCTGGTTGTTGGCCAGGTCGTTCACGGCGTTGGCATACTGCGTCTGCATGCCCTTCATGGTGTTTTCGTAAGCGAGCTTGGCGTTGTCGATGTCGACCTGCGCCTTTCGTATCTTCGAACGCTTCTCGAATCCGTCGAATACGGGCACGCGCACCGACAGGCCGATGCCGTCGGACCGATACCAATGGTTCGACTCGCCCGAGTGGAACCAATTCTTAAACTTATCGGTGAAGGCCGTGTAGGTCCAGTTGCCGCTGATGGCCACGGTGGGCAGGTAGCCGTCCTTGGCCAGTTTTTTCTGTTGCTCGGCCAGCGTTTGCTGGGTGCGCAAGAGCTGGAGCTCAGAGAGGTTCTCGTCGAGCCCGGTGAGGGCGGCCATGTCGATCTGCTGTATGTTGGCCTTCTCCACGGCGATGGCCTTGTCGGCCGGATAGTCGATCACATACTTCAGCATGTTGTATTGCTGGGTGAGCATGGCCTTGGCGTTGTCGTATTGCACGCTGAGGTTCTCGAGGTTCACGTTGACGCGCTTCACATCCACGCTGAGCGCCATGTCGTTGTCGTGGAAAGCCTGGGTGATGTCGCGCAACTCCTCCAGTCGCTTGATGTTGTCCTTGATGATGCCTATCTGCTCCTCGGTGTTTTGCGCGAGGTAATACATCTTGCTGATCTGCACGATAAGGTCCTCCTTGGCCTTGGCGTACGATAGGTTGTTGAGCACATCGAGGGTCTTGGCGATGTTGAGCGCGGTGCGTGCCGTCTGGCTGTAGAGCGGCATCTGGAGTTGGACGCTGGCCGACGCGTTATACTGCAACGTGTTGGTTACATTGTAGGGCTTGCCGTAGGCGGAGCCGTCGGTCACCGACACGGGAGGGTCGAAGTTGTCGTTGAGCGCGGCGCCGATGTTGATTTGCGGCAACAGTCGCGAGCGGTTCTCACTGATGTTGTGCTTTCCCTTGAGCACGTTGCCCTCATAAGTCTTGAGGTTGAGGTTTCGCTCAATGCCCATTTTCAGGCATTGCCCCAACGAGAGCGTTTCCTGCGCCATGCCATAGCTGGCCAGGAAGACGAAGGAAAATGTGAACAATAATCTTTTCATACCTACATTAAGAATTCGGCTGCAAAGTTACCGAATAATCATGATGTGGGAATATTCATTTACAACCAAAAGTTGTTCATATTTTCCCTTTGTACGCTCTTTCGCCCCCATGAAATGCGAATGGGGTAAGAAACGGGGCGAAAGAGGTAGGGATGCTTACGCCTCCACGGTCATGGCGATGACCTTCACGTCGTCGCACGGGCGGTCGCCACGCAGCGTTTTCACGCCCTGGATCTTCTCCACCACGTCGAGCCCGTCGGTCACCTCACCAAACACGGTGTACTGACCGTCGAGATGGGGTGTGCCGCCCACGGTGGTGTAGGCCTGGACCTGCTCCTCGGTGAAGCCGGCGGGATTGGCCTTGCAGATGTCCTCGGCCTCCTTCAGCAGTTGCTCCTGCATGGCCTGCAGTCCGGCGCGGTCGCGGTTGCGACGCATGTTCATAATCTCTTCCTTGTGGTAGCTCACGAGGTCGTTGAACGTCACGGCCACCTGGTTCTGCTTCATCTGCTTCTCCATCTGCTTGAGTTGGGAGGGATTGTAAACGCTTCCCCACACAATGTAGAACTGGCTGCCGCTCGACTCCCTGTTGGGGTTCACCTCATCGCCCAGTCGGGCCGCACACAGGGCGCCGCGCTTATGGAAGAGGTGGGGCTTGATCTCGGCCTGCAACGTGTAGTCGGGACCGCCCACACCGAGCTGCTTGCCTGCCGGCGCGCCCTTCGAGTCGGGGTCGCCGCCCTGAATCATGAAGTCGCGAATGACGCGATGGAACAGCGTGCCATTGTAATAACCCTCCGAAGCCAACTTCAGGAAGTTGTCGCGGTGAATGGGTGTGTCGTCGTAGAGGCGAACGGTAATGTCGCCCAAGGAAGTGGAAATCTTGATATTTGCCATGGTTTTGATATGCTTGTTTTCTATGATTAGGATGGGTGCCGCCCACCTTTCCCCGGTTTTGTCGCCGAGGGAGAAGGTGGGAAGCCGTTGCAAAGATACCACTTTTTATCCAACCATCGGCCCAAAGCCGCAAGGATTCTGCCATCGACGATGGTGGATAGAGGGAGGACGACCGTTGCGGGCGACACCCAATTATCGCAACAATCTACATATAAAACTACACATTTCTTTTCCACGATGGAAACATTTGGCTGAAATACGCCATTCTCGGAAATCTTACCCAACCGTCTGATATTCAGCACATTGTGCTCCACACATCCTATTCCACACTCCCAATTCCACGTTTCTTGTTGCGAAACATGCCTTTTCGCAATGCCATCCCTTACCTTTCGAGGCACGAAAGATGGTCTTTCGAGGCAGGGTTGGGCATGTTTCGCAACTCGAAAGATACCTAAGGGCAAATCAGAGCCTCCTGTTGGAGGGCAAAAGCGCATAAAAACGACGTTCCCGCTCGCTATTTCGCGTAAAAACGTAGCACAACTTTTTCACCAAAATATCCAACACATCCTACCTTTCCGCCAGTTGTCCATCAGCCCCATTGCGCCACCCTGCCACCTCCGCATGGCCCACGCCCCTGCCAAGCCCCAGCGGCATCCCCACAGCACAGGCAAGGAGCCTCATCGTCCCGCCACCCACCTACACATTATAATAATAGGTGGGGCACATAGAAAAAGGAGGCACGAAAGTTTGGTTGGCTACAAAGAATTGCCTAACTTTGCTTCGCCTAAAGAATAGCCCTTTGAAAAGCAATCAGTTAACCCAGAGTTGCCAACACACAACAAGAACACGATAAATAGACAATGCTTACAATCGTAATGATTATGATTTGCGGAATAGGTACCGGTTACCTGCTCCGCAATAAGAAGATGGGCGCCATTGGGCGCATCATCACCGCCCTGATATGGGTGCTGCTGTTCCTCCTCGGCATTGAGGTGGGCGGCAATCCGCGTATCGTCAACGGCCTGCAAACGCTGGGCCTCGAAGCCATAGCGCTCACCATCGGTGGGTGCGCCGGCAGTGTGCTCTTCGCCTGGGCATTGTGGCGCTACGTGAGCGCCAAGGAGGCCAAGGCCCACCACCAGGAAGGAGGCGAGGCATGAAAGGCAGCCTGATCATCGTAGGATTCTTCTTACTGGGCATCATCGTAGGTCTGTACCACATCATTCCGCAATCGTTCCTCGATAGCGGCGTGAGCTATTACGCCCTCTGCTGCCTCATGTTCTGCGTGGGCATCAGCATCGGTTGCGACACCACCATTCTCAAGAGCTTCAAGAAGATGAACCCGCGCCTGATGCTGCTGCCCGTAATGACCATCCTGGGCACCCTGGCGGGATGCGCCGCCGTGTCGGTGCTGCTGGGCCACCGCCAGCTCACCGACTGCCTGGCCATCGGCTCCGGCTTCGGCTACTACTCGCTGTCGAGCATCTTCATCACCGAGTATCGTGGCGCCGAACTGGGCACCATCGCCCTGCTGGCCAATATCTGCCGCGAGATCCTAACCCTGCTGTGCGCTCCCCTGCTGGCCAAGTATTTCGGCAAGCTGGCGCCCATCAGCGTGGGAGGCGCCACCACCATGGACACCACGTTGCCCATCATCACACGCGCCTCGGGCGAGAAGTTTATCATCATATCCATCTTCCACGGGTGTTGCGTTGATTTCTCGGTGCCCTTCCTGGTGACGTTCTTCTGCTCGCTCTAACCCCTCCCCATCACTCCCAACGACAAAAACCTAACATCTATCATAACCTATGAGAAAATTACTCTGCTCATTCGTCGTGGGCCTCGGCCTATGCTGCGCCCATCCGTCGGTGGCCACGGCGGCCCAGGACCGTAAGCAGGCTGCGGCCTCCGACCTCTGGCAAGACGCCACCGTGACCCACATCAACCGCATGCCCATGACGGCCCACTACCTGCCCTTCACCACGGAGAGCGGCGCCTTGGCCCAACTGCGCATGGACGATGCCCAGCGCTTCCAACTGAACCCCCAGACGGAACGCCGCCGGTCGCTCAACGGTGTGTGGAAATTCAAACTGGTGAAGAGCCCTGGCTTGGCCCTCACCGATTTCTTCAAGACCTCCTACGATGTGAGCGGATGGCAAGACATACAGGTGCCGGGCAGTTGGGAACTGCAAGGATTCGACGCGCCCATCTATACCGACGTAACCTATCCCTTCGAGGCCAACCCGCCATTGGTGCCACAGGATTACAATCCCGTGGGCCATTATGTGCATGAGTTTACCGTGCCCGAGGAGTGGAAGGGCATGGACATCATCATGGACTTCGAGGGCGTGGAGTCGGCCTTCTATCTCTGGATCAACGGCAAGTGGGTGGGCTATAGCGAGGACAGTCGGCTGCCCGCCCATTTCAACATCTCACCCTATCTGAAGAAGGGCAAGAACCGCTTGGCCCTGAAGGTGTTCCGATTCAGCGACGGCAGTTACCTGGAGGACCAAGACTATTGGAAATACAGCGGCATCGAACGCAGCGTGTTCATCCAGGCTCGCCCGAAGAGCAGGCTGAACGATTATGTGTTGGGCAACGCGCTCATCAACCATTATAAGGACGGCAACTTCACGCTCGACGTGAGCATGATGCAGCCCCAAAAGGGACAGAAGGTGGAGGTGAAGGTGCTCACGGCCGCCGGCAAGGCGATCTACGCCCAAAGCCAGACCATCGCATCGGCCACCGACACGTTGCTCCATTTCGCCAATGTGATCAAGGGGGTGCAGCCCTGGAACGCCGAGCAGCCCTACCTCTACACGCTCGTCATCAACACCACCGACAAGAACGGACGGGTGCAGGAGAGCGTGGCGCAGCCCTTCGGGTTCCGCACCGTGGAGATGAAGAACGGATTGCTTATGGTGAACGGCGTGGCCCTCACCATCAAGGGCGTGAACCGACAGGAGCACAACGCCATCCACGGACGCACGCTCAACATCGACGAGATGGTGAAGGATGTGAAGATGATGAAGCAATTCAACATCAACGCCGTGCGCACCTCCCACTACCCCAACTACTCCGAGTGGTACCAGCTCTGCGACAAGTATGGCCTTTACATGGTGGGCGAGGCCAACATTGAGTGTCATGGCATCTTAGAAACCAAGTACAAGCAGCTTGCCGATCGCGACGACTGGTATCCCGCCTTCCACGACCGCATGTACCGCATGATCAAGCGCGACTGCAACCACACGGCCGTCATCATCTGGTCGATGGGCAACGAGAGTGGCTACGGCAAGAATTTCGAGAAGCTCTACGACCTCTCGAAGGCCATCGACCCCACACGCCCCGTGCAGTATGAGGGAGGTGGCTACAACGCCAAGTCGGACATCTATTGTCCGATGTACGCACGCATCTGGTCGTTGCAACGCCACGTCACACAGCGCGACGCCCGCCCCCTCATCCTCTGCGAGTATGCCCACGCCATGGGCAACAGCGAGGGTAACCTCAAGGATTATTGGGACCTTATCTACAAGCACGACCAATTGCAGGGTGGATTCATCTGGGACTGGGTGGACCAAACATTCGCCAAGACCGACGACAAGGGCCATCACTTCTGGGCCTACGGGGGCGACATGGGCTTCGTGGGTGTGGTGAACGACTCCAACTTCTGCGCCAACGGACTGGTGGCGGCCGACCGATCGCTCCATCCCCATATCTGGGAGGTGAAGAAGGTGTATCAGAACATCGCCTTCGAGCCGGTGCCCTTCTCGGCCAACCGCATCAAGGTGACCAACCGGTTCGACTACACCACGCTCGACAACTACCAGCTTGCATGGGCTGTGGAGACCAATGGCGAGACGGTGGCCAGCGGCAAGATGAATTTCCCCTCGCTCAAGCCTCACCAGAGCGGCGAGATGGTCATCCCCATGGGCCAGTTGCCCGCTACGGCCCACAACGAGTATTTCCTCACCCTGCGCGCCTCAACAAAGAAGGCCACGGGGGCCGTGCCGGCAGGTCACGAGGTGGCCATCGAGCAGGTGCTGTTGCCCGTGCAGGTGGACAAGGCCGATGTGGCGGTGCCCGGACAACTGCAAAAGGCCGAAACAGCCGACGAGATTGCCATCAAGGGGCTGGACGCCAACTATAGCGTGACCTTCTCGAAGAAGACGGGCGAGATGACGTCGCTCAAATATGATGGGCAGGAGATGCTCATCGCCGGACTGCAACCCAACTTCTGGCGCGGCATCACCGACAACGATGTGGCCAACGGCACACAGGTGCGTTGCGGCACATGGCGTGAGGCGGCAAGCAAGATGGTTCTGAAGGGCATAGAGGACCTGACGCCCTCCAACAAGGACAAGGCCACCGTAGTGGCCACGTTCGACATGCCCGAGCAGCAGTCGGAGCTGCAAGTGACCTATGAGGCCATGGCCGACGGACGCATCCACGTGGACATGCACTTCACGCCGGGCAACAAGGCGTTGCCCGAGATGCCTCGCCTCGGCATGCGCATGATTCTCAAGGCCGACTACGACCAGATGACATGGTTGGGACGTGGACCGCAGGAGAACTACGCCGACCGCAAGAGCGGCTACCTCATCGGCAAGTACTCGGCCAGCGTGTGGGAGCAATACCATCCTTATGTGAGGGCGCAGGAAACGGCCAACAAGTGCGACGTGCGCTGGTTCACGCTCGCCTCGAAGGCCAACAAGGGCATCAAGGTGGTGGGCGACGAGCCGTTGAGCGTCAGCGCATGGAACTTCCCACAGGCCGACCTGCTCTACGCACCGTCGATGCAGGAGCACCGCCACGGCGGATGTGTCGACAAGAAGCCCATGGTGTGGGTCAACATCGACCACAGGCAGATGGGTGTGGGTGGCGACAACACATGGGGAGCCATGGTGCATCCCGAGTACACCATCACGCCGCACGAGTGGAGCTACGGCTTCACGATCATGAAAAAATGATGCGGACGCAACCGTCGCAAATGCTACTTTCTTTCATCCTAAAAACGAAGAAGATATGGTAAGCCTTAAGAAAATGGCGCTGCTCACGCTGGGTTTCGCCATGCTGTCGACCGATGGCATGGCGCAGACCACGCGCCGAGAGTATAACGATATCATCAACATCCACCTTACGCCGGGCGCGCCACGCCGCCACAACGGATGTTTCACCGACATGGGATCATGGATGGGCTTCACCCTTCCGGAGCAAGCCCAGCCCACCACGGGTTTCTGCGGACCCTACAGCATCTACTACCGCCATTGGTACGCCCGCTCGCTGGTGGCGCTCCAAGGCGGCACCATGCAGGAGCGGAGCTATTGTCCGGGCGAGGTGCGCATGGCGCTCACACGGGATGGCGCCACCATCCAGGAGAGCCTGCAGTTTGTAGACGCCCGCACGGCGCTCCTCACCATCGACAATCCCTCCAAGCGACAGCTCGTTTTCGGGGCCGACAGCGTCAGCCGCAAGATGCAGCTTTCGGTGGAGAACGGCACGGTGCTCATTGCTTGCCACGGGGGCGAGCGCGTGATGCTCACGTTCCCCGAGCCGGTAAGGGTGGCCAAGGCGGGCCACAACTACGTGGCCACCGTGCCTGAGGGCATGGCCCATCTCACCGCCGCCATCAGCATCGTGACGCAAGACACGGAGGCGTCGGTGCAGCAGGTCCACACGGCGAGCCTACTGGCCAACCCCGAGGCATCGCTCAAGGCCAACGAGGCGCGGTGGAACGGCTACCTGAGGAAGGTGATCCGACCCGACATGCCCGCCCTGTACAACAGGGTGGCGGCCAAGTCGATCGTCACATTGCTCTCCAACTGGCGCTCCAAGCGCGGAGCCCTCTTCCACGACGGCATCGTGCCCAGCCATGCCGTGAGCTATTTCGTGGGGTGCTGGGCTTGGGACTGCTGGCGTTTCTCGGCGGCCATGGCCTCGTTCTACCCCGAGCTGGCGAAGGACAACATACGTGTGATGTTCGACTATCAGCAGCCCGACGGCATGATCATCGATTGCATCTACCCCGACGCATCGGCCAACAACGAGCGCGACAGCAAGCCGCCATTGGCGGCGTGGGCGGTCAACGAGATCTACGAGCACACCCACGACACGGCCTTTGTGAGGGAGATGTACCCCAAGTTGCTGAAATACCACAAGTGGTGGTATGCCAAGCGCGACCACGACAAGAACCACATCTGCGAGTTTGGATCGGTAGACGGTACGCTGGTGGCAGCCGCATGGGAGAGCGGCATGGACAACGCCATACGCTTCGACGGAACGAAGATGCTGCAAAATGGGCCCGACGCATGGAGCACCGACCAGGAGAGCGTGGACCTCAACGCCTATCTGTCGCTCGAATACACGCTGCTCAAGAAGTTTGCCGCTTTGCTCGACGAGCCGTTCCTCTTGCCCGACTATCGCTCCATGGTGGCCGACTATTTCTTCGACAAGAAAGATGGATTCTTCTACGACCGCCGCATGAACGCCACACGCGACTTTGTGCGCGAGGCGGGATGTGAGGGCTACATACCGTTTTGGGCCAACATCGCCACGAAGGAGCAGTTTGCCAAGGCGCGCAAACTGCTCGACAACAAGAAGAAATTCTCTACCTACATTCCCTTCCCCACCATCGCGGCCGACAACCCAAAGTATGACCCGAAGGGCTATTGGCGCGGACCCATCTGGCTCGACCAGACCTACTATGGCATTAAGGGCTACCGCAACTATGGCGAGGGCAAGAAGGCCGACGCCTATACCGACCAGGTGTTCCGCAACATAGAGGGCCTCACCGAGGGTGCGCCCATCTATGAGAACTACGACACCCACACGGGCAAGCCCATGCAAGCCTCCCACTTCAGCTGGAGCGCCGCTTGCCTCCTCATGCTCTACAACGATTATGGCAAATGAGCGCCACCGCTCCCATAGCGGCCGGCAACAAGCGTGGCCCATGGGAGCCTACGCGTTAAGGCGAGCGGACAGCATCGCCCCCGCATAACCCCAACATCCCCAATCGGTCGTTAGATTTCAATTCTTGGTAGTGCTTGTTTAGAGCAGGTTGCGACAGTCGCGTAGAAGGCATAGCGGGCTATGCCGAAACGCGAATGGAAGCAAGGTGCCGAAAGAAACGCTGACAAGAGTTGAAAAGAAACCATAACATCCTACTATTTCTCCTATTTCGGTCTAATGACCGATTGGAGATCATAAAAGCGCCGACGAGGACGAATCCTTGCCGGCGCTTTTATGATGTTATGATGCGCTAAGCGTAGTGCGACGCAGCCACCTGTTATCGCGATGCGTAGTAAACGCCGCCTCCCACGGCCATGCGCACCTGCGTCAGGCCAGCCTGGTCGGGCGTAACGTTCATCTTGCGGCCATCGGGAAGCGTGGCCTGGATGGTGCCGTCCTCATTGAAGCGGAACAGCTCCTTCAGGGCGCCCTTGTCCTGATAGTTCCAGCTCTTCTGCTTCTTATTGTAAACAAGATACGACACCTCGCCATCGGGAGCCGTAATCTCGTAACCGTTCTTCAGGGTCTTGATGGCATAGAGCTTGCCGTCTTGGCCCATCACCTCCTTGGTTTCGCCAACATGGGCCACCAACTTCTCGCCTGTCCAAAACTCCACGGCGTTCAGCACAAACAGGTCGGCCATGCTGCAAATGGCGTAGGCCGGACTGATCACGATGAACACCAACTCGTTGATAAACTTACTGCTGCTCAAGCCCTTGTTCCAGTTCAGCACGCTGTTGGTAAGGCCAAAAGAGCCAATGCAAGAGCTTAGGGTCAAGCCGCACAAGGCCAAGGCAAGGATCGATTTCGTAGCAAACTTTCTCATATTCTTTCGTTTTTGAAGGTTATCTGCGTGTTATTGCTTGCAAATATATATCTTTTTCTCGTTCGATCAAACATATTGCGCACAATTTCACATATTTTATGTACTTATCGCTTTACAAAGCACATGGCGACCGCAACCACCAACCCTACGCCAACAAAAAGGGCAGGCCGAAGCCTACCCATATTTGCCAAATATCGAGACACCCCGCTTATCGCTTCATCACCTTCTTGCCGTCGACCACATAGATGCCCTTAGGAAGGTTGCTGAGGTCGTTGCCGTCGCTGAGCTTCACACCCGTCAGGCTGTAAACGCCCTTCTTGGCCGATGCCGTAGGCTGCTTGGCGATGGTGAGGTCGTCGATGCCCGTGCTCGTGTCGTAGTCTTGCTTGATGCTCACGTTCCAATGCTTGAGGTAGTAGGTGCGGCCATAGTCGTAAGCCTCGTTGCTCCATTGCAGATACTTGCCTGTGTTCTGCGTTGAGCCAAACGTATAATCGGCCCAAAGGTAAGAGGTTACCTTCTCGCCCACATGGTTGGTCTGTGTGCGCAACTCCTCGGGACCAAACTTCTTCTCGCAGCCCTCGGCATTGGTTATCACAACCATGATGGGCGACTTAACCAGCAGCGGCTGGTCGGCAACAAGGTTCACCTCATAGAAATTGGGGCCGGTCTCGTGAAGCTTCACCGAGTCGGACACGAAGGTAGCCACAGGCTCTGTGCCCACCTTGCCGTCGGCATCGTAGGCAAACACCTTGGCAACAACGTCGCCCTTGGCCAACTTGCCGTCGGTCACCACTCCGGCATGGATGGCTCTGAGCAAGTAATCCTTCGCATAGCTGAAATACTCGGCCCATCCGCGAACCTTCACGTCCTTGTATCGCAAGCCCTCTTCGGCAAAGTGGGCGTTCAGCGTAGCCGTAGCCTCATCCCAGTTGAGGAAGAGCTTCTTGTCGAAGAACAATCCGTTGAGCTCTGCCTGATTGTAGTTGGCGGCATAATATTCATTGCCAGTCCTGTCTGCCAAGAAGCCATAGCCAAAGGCTATTCCACCACGCGTCATCGCATAGGTGTTGTAGCCACGGCCGTCGACCACGTAAAGCGTTGGCGCCTCAACGAGCTCGTCTGAAGCTCCCCGCATGATCACCAGGTTTTCATTATCGAGCTCGTCCACGCCATACTCAGATGCCATCCAGGCGTAATCGCCATAGAAATCCTCCTCAAGCTTGGCCTTGAACGTAAGGTTCACACCTGTGGGAGCAAGGGCGATGTCGCTCCCGGGCTGTTCGCCCTTCATGTCGACACCCAGGAAGAACACGCCATCGGGGGCAGGATAATAAGCCACGGGCTTGTTCTCGTCGTAGTCTTGCGCAAAACCTGCGACCGCCACCAAACTCAATAATGCTGCAGTAAACAACTTCTTCATATTTCTCTTACTTTAATAATGAACACTCTATAACCCAATCAGCTTACTTCACAACCTTGCGGCCATCAATGACATAGATGCCATGGGGCAGGCTTGCGGCCGACTGGCCTTCGCCCACACACTGTCCGGAGAGGTTGTAGACCTTACCCGTGGCTTGCTTCGCGGCCTGCACCTCGCCAATGCCCGTCGAGGGCTTGGTGTACGACTTGCGGAGGCCAATCATAAAATTGTTGAGATAACCTGTGGTCTTGCCGTTGTCGTCGGCCATCTCCACACCCGAGAAGTCGAGAAATTGTCGTTCGACCTTCGAATTCCCAATCATGAAATTGGCATACAGGTTGCATACGCCGGTATTGTCGGAATTGAAGAGCTTTTCCTCAGGGAAAACCATTCCTATCTGGCAGTTGCTCGACTTGGGAGTGGTAACAACAACCATGATGGCTGAGCCGACACGCACGGCGGAGTCGGGTTCGAACACCACGCGGTACCGATCGCTAACGCTCGACGGGATAATCTTCGCCACATGAAGGTCCATGAGGTCTTCCAAGTCGACGCTATAGCCACCCCCACTAAGCTTGCGTGCATACACATGAGCCTCAAGATCGGCCTCTGTGGGCGTGGTGCTACAGGTTATCTCAGCCGTTACGCCCTCCAGATAATAAGGTTTGGAATAGGCGAACGCCTCAGCAAAGCCCAGCAACTCGAAGCCATTGATGCCCGCGGCCGACCATATATAATCGAGACCGCTATTGGCTTCAGCGCTATTGAGCAAGAGCACCGTGGGGTCGGTGTAATAGCCGCTGCACTGGGCCGGCCGATAATTCACACAGTCGTGGTTGCCCATGTAGCCCTTGCCATAATAGATGCCATCGGCCGCAAGCTTCGCAACGGTCTTAAGCGAACCGTCGGTGGCGGTAACCTCGGGCGAGGGGTACAAACCCTCAGGCATCTTGAAGGATATGCTCTGCGAGGCGGAGGTCTTGTCCTCCATGTTGCTGCCCATCGTAACGGTCTTGTATTTCCACGCATACTGAGCCGTCTCGCTATTGCTTTTACCTTGGCCGTCAGGAAAGCCTTGGCCGGAGCAAACCCATAGTCGCCCATCGACTGCTCATTCTCATCGACACCCGCATACTCGAAGCCATTGGGCGAGGCGATCGAAACGACCAGCTTTTTTACTTCCCGACGAACCGGAACGTTCGCTTTCGTTGGGGAAACACTTACCGAACTACCCTTTATGGGTTGCAACCTACTCTGTGCGGACGCGCTGTTCACTCCTGCAAACGACGACAACATCCATGCAAAGGCGAGCGCCAAACAACTGCTTTTCATCACGAAATCAATTTAACAAAAACACTCTTTTCGTTTAAAATCTCAAGTTAACGGTTGCAAATACACAGTATCATTGCTACAAATACAAACTTTTGAGCGTATTTTTATTAAAAAAGTTGCATTTTGAAAAACAGGGATTATAACACGATTCTCCATTTCGCAACATGTTTAACCTGTTTTTTGACGCAAACCCGTGCAGCAAAACAAAGTTTGTCTGTAAACAAGGCATGGTGACACAACCGCACCCCTACAGAGGCTCCACCGGAATGATTCCACTTCACGATGAGTTGTTTTTCACCACTTGAAAGGTATTAAACTGTAACCTCGCAGCTCATTACAGGAGCTTCCCCCACCCTATGCGCCCTTTTGCCGGCTCAGACAGATGAGGTGGTGGCATGACTTTTATTCAAAAACACTGACAAGCGAAGCCACCGGGCATCCCCCTGTGCGCATCTGCCAAACAATTAGATGTCAAGTCCTAAGAAAGGAAAAGGCGGCGAAAAGCACATCCAAGCACGTGCAACTCTCACAGCCCATAGCCATTGGAGGCCAGCGCAAGAACAAGGTCAGGCAGGCCAACCGGGCGACATACCAAGCAAAGCTAACCGACGTAGCCTTCGAGGCGCGCAAGGCGAGGTTAGAACGTGCAGCAAAAGCGTGCTGTGAGCGCCACGAAGCTGCCGTTGGGGTTGTGGATGTATTGGAGGGAGGGTTGCACGGCTACCGATGCGTTGAGCGTGCGTCGCCAGGTGAGCTCCGCCGACCACTCGTTGCCTTGCTGGTAACGGGCGTATTGGCCCGAGAGGCCACAGGTGTTGACGCTGTCGGCATAGGCGACGCCGAGCTCGGCGTAACGGTAACAAGCGTTCTGGCGGCAGGTGTTCTCGGAGTATTGAGCCATGGCCGTGAGGCTCTGCCTTCCTCGCTGCCATAGGCGTTGCTCGCCATAGACCCACCAGGCGCCCGTGGTGTGATGGGATGCCACGCTGGCGGGCATCAGGACTCCGTCGTCGTCGAGGGCAAACTGGCGGGTGTGGATGGCCGCCCCAGCAAAATAGTGGGCGCCACGGTGGGCGTATTCGAGCTGCGACATGTTGAACACCCCATCGTCCTTGGGGCGCAAGAGGAAGGGGTTGTCGTCGTGGCGCCACCCATTGCGGCCCACGCCATTGCATAAGCTGTTGCGGAAGGTGACCGTCCGCGCGTAACATCGAAATAGAACGTGAGGCCCGAGAACGGGTAGTTGGCGATGGGGTAACTGGCGGCAATGGTGGGCACGATGCCACACGAACTGTTGGCAAAGAGCGCCGTGACTGGCGATGTGAAGAAATCCTCGTTCACATTGCGCACGCCCACAAACACGCGCGCCGACGCCCAATGGTGGCTATAGCCCAGCACGGCGATGGCCGCAAGCATGTTGCCTGCCTCGATGTTGGAGAAGCCCTGCCAATCGTCGATGAGGGCCTCGTGGCGAATGTTGGCCAGATGGAGCGTGGCGGCCTCTATGGCTCCCCGCCCATGCCACAGGGGCAGGTTGAGGTCGAGGCGCACCTGGTTCAACCAGTTGGTGTGTTGGTTCATGTCCCATTGCCATTCGGAAATCAGTTGTCCGCCAAACTCTTGTGCGTGTACCGCGGCAAGGTGCAGGCAGCCCAGGAGTATAACAATAAGTCGCTTCATAATGATGATGATTGTAATGTTTTTGTTGCCCCGCAGCCACTGCCGCAGGAGCGCGCCAAGGGCCCATCTTTAGAACGATTGCGTTTCAACCCGCAAAATTACACCATTCTCCCCGATGTTGCAATACCCCAAAATAGGTATTCCGCCCTCACACAGGGTGCGGCAGGCGCACCCAAAGGCATAGCGGGCTATGGCGAAACGCGAACGGAAGCAAGATGCCGAAAGAAACACTGACAAGAGTTGAAAAGAAACAATAACCTCCCAATAGTCTCCCCTATTTCGGCCTAATGACCCATTTGGGTTTGACGAAGGTGAGGCGGATAGCTGTAGGAGGTGCGGCAAAGATTTGAAGAAGGCGTAATTATGACTCAAAAATCGAAACAACCTATATTGAAAACTACACGTTTCTTTTGAACGCGAAAAATGTTGGGCGCAAATACGTGCTTCTTGGCGAGTTTTTGTAACTGTCTATCAATCAACGTTTTATTGTAACAACGATTCGCTTGGCGCTTCGGGGGCCACTCTCGACGTTGCGATACATACCTAATCGAGTTGCGAAACATACCTAATCGAGTTGCGAAACATGGCCTTTCGCAGTGCGAAACATGGCTAATCGAGGCTCGATACATGCCCAGACGCAACTCGATACATGCCTGATGTTGAAGTAAGGCCCCATTGTTTGAGTCGAAGATCTCGCCCAAACAGGTTTTCCTCGTCTGGTTCACGTAAAAAGTGCGCACATTTTTTTCAGAACAATCCCAACAATCCCAACAATCTCATGGGGGGCGCTATCTTAAGATCTGTATTATCTTGTCTTTCTGATAATGTCGGTGATTTGGCGCCGCATCTTTTCATGACCTATACAAAAAAGCCATTCGCCACGAAAATCCAAGGGGTTGCCGCAACAGGTTCAGGTTTATTTTCATATCTTTGCAACAACACACCTAAAACATAAAGCTATGATTACGCTGATTGACTTTATAGTGAGAACGGGCTGCGCCTTCCTCATGGGCACGCTCATCGGCATGGAGCGGCAATATCGCCAGCATAGCGCAGGCCTGCGTACCAACGTGCTTGTGGCGGTGGGAGCGGCCGCCTTCACCATACTGTCGGTCACCATGACGTCGGGTGGCACGGGCGACCCCTCGCGCATCGCGGCGCAGATTGTGTCGGGCATTGGCTTCCTGGGTGGCGGACTGATCCTGAAGGAGGGATTCACCGTGAGGGGACTCAACACGGCGGCCACGATATGGTGCTCGGCGGCCTGCGGAACACTGGCGGGCGTGGGCATGTACCTCGAAGCCTTCGTGTTGGTGGCGTGTGTGCTGATCACCCATTGCGTGTTTCGGCCCCTCGGCACCTTCATCCTGAAGCTCAACACCAAGATGTACCACTACACGGTGCGGGCCGAGTGTATGAAACATTCGGCCGACCGAACCCAGGAGTTCCTCATGGACATGCTGGCGTTCAACAAGAACATAAAGGTGAACGCCCTGTTCTACAAAGGGGCGGGCGACAAGGTGGTGGTGTGCTGCGACATGCAGATATTGGGGGAGCACAAGTCGCTGCTCGACCTCGTGGTGTCGCGCCTCCGCTCTCGTCCCGACGTGTTCAGCGCCGGTTGGGAGCGCCAAGAGTCGCCCCAGGAGGATTTCTGACCGCACCGTGGCATGGCGCTCGCTTGCCGCTTTGGCCCCAAGCCATGTGCCATGCCGAAGGCCGAAAGGCAGCTTCGGCGCTTGGGGCACCGCTGGCGTGAATAATTCTTAAATATCCGAGGCAACGTGCACGATTGTTGCATTTAATCGTTACTTTTGCCCTCGATTAAAGTCCAAGGCGGCCACCGAGCCGTTGGGAGGACTTGCCCGATCCAACAAGAAATAAGGGGTGCTTCACGAGTGTGTTGCTGAGATTATACCCATAGAACCTGACGCAGGTAATGCTGCCGCAGGGATTGCTTCCTTCACAGTAACGACAGGTGATAGCGAGGCTGTTTCTATTCCGTATTGTCTTTTGTGGTACGTAGCGCCGATGCTCCCCTGCCAACACAGGAAAGCATGAAATATCTTTGCGCACTGACCATTGCCGGATCCGACAGTTGTGGCGGAGCAGGCTTGCAAGCCGACATCAAGACGATGTCGGCCTTAGGGGTTTATGCTGCATCGGCCGTCACATCAGTCACGGTGCAGAACACGCTGGGCGTGCAAGCCGTGCAGGCCATCAGGCCCGACGTGGTGGCCGGACAGATCCGCGCTGTGATGGACGACGTGGCGCCCGTGGCCATCAAGATTGGCATGGTGAACGACCGCCCCACCCTGCAGGCCATTGCCGACGCCTTGCGCCCCTACCATCCGCGCTTTGTGGTGGTCGACCCGGTCATGGTGTCGACCAGTGGGTCGCCCCTGATGCAGCCCGACGCTGTCGACGCCTTCTGCCAACAGTTGTTGCCCATGGCCACGGTGCTCACGCCCAACCTGCCTGAGGCCGAGGTGTTGGCCCACATGCCCATCCGCTCCTTCGACGACATGGACGAGGCCGCACGCCGCATCATCCAACTGGGATGCAAGGCCGTGCTTATCAAGGGCGGCCATTGGGAAGGCCAACAGAAGGTGGACCGACTGTATATGCCAGGCCAACCGCCCTGTTCCTACGAGCATTCCGCCATCGAAACCCGCAACACCCATGGCACGGGATGCACGCTCTCGTCGGCCATCGCGTCGTTCTTGGCACGCGGACTGGCCCTGCCCGAGGCCGTGGGCAGCGCCGTCGACTACCTGGCCCAAGCCATTGAGGCTGGCAAGGATGTTGCCATTGGAGCCGGCCATGGGCCCGTCGACCACTTGTTCAACCCTGAAAAACTCATCAAGTCATGATACAATTTATCACACACGCCAACGCGCGCTATGGATATGTGGAGGGCGCACAACTGGCGCTCGAGGGCGGATGCCGATGGATTCAGCTCCGCATGAAAGGGGCCACCGAGGCCGAGTTTATGGAGTCTGCCAAGCCCATTGGCGACCTGTGCCGCAAGCATGGCGCCACGTTTGTGCTCGACGACCATGTGGAATGGGTGGAGCGTACGGGAGCCGACGGCGTTCACCTGGGAAAGAACGACATGCCCGTGGATGAGGCGCGCCGCATCTTGGGCAACGACAAGATCATTGGCGGAACGGCCAACACGTTCGACGACGTGGAGCGACTGCACCGACAAGGTGCCAACTACATAGGGTGCGGCCCCTTCCGATTTACCACTACCAAGAAAAACCTGTCGCCCATCCTCGGCCTGGAGGGCTATCGCCACATCGTGGAGCAGATGCGGGCACACCACATCGACCTGCCCATTGTGGCCATTGGAGGAATCCTGGCCGACGACATCACGTCGGTGATGCAAACGGGCGTAACGGGCATTGCCGTGAGTGGCGCCATCCTCAACGCCAACGACCCCGTCGAGGAGATGCAACGCTTCGTCGGACTGGTGGGCGACCGGGGCTGACCCACCCCACCGTTTCCAACGAGAACCAACCTGAATAACCATTATATGAAGACAGACATCAAATTCGATTATCCTTCCTCAGAGAAGGTTTACCTTAGCGGCAAGCTCTACCCCGACCTACGCGTCGGCATGCGCCGCGTGCGACTGACGCCCACCGTAACCATCGAGAACGGTGTGCGCCATGAGGAGCCCAACCAGCCGGTCTACGTATACGACACCAGCGGACCCTACAGCGACCCCGCCGTGGAGATCAACCTCGAGAAGGGACTGCCCCGACTGCGCCAGCCGTGGATCGACGGTCGTAAGGAGGGACAAACGCAGATGTATTTCGCCAAGCAGGGCATCATCACACAGGAGATGGAGTATGTGGCCATACGCGAGAACATGAACTGCGAGGAACTGGGCATCAAGACCCACATCACACCGGCCTTCGTGTGCAAGGAGATTGCCGAGGGACGCGCCGTCATCCCCGCCAATCGCAAGCACCCCGAGGCGGAACCGATGATCATCGGCACCCATTTCCTCTTGAAGATCAACACCAACATCGGAAACTCGGCCACCACATCGGGTATCGAGGAGGAGGTCGACAAAGCGGTGTGGAGCTGCAAATGGGGTGGCGACACGCTCATGGATCTCTCCACGGGCAACGACATACACGAGACGCGCGAGTGGATCCTACGCAACTGTCCCGTGCCAGTGGGCACCGTGCCCATGTACCAAGCCTTTGAGAAGGTGAACGGCAAGGCCGAGGACCTTACGTGGGACATCTTCCGCGAGACGCTTATCGAACAGTGTGAGCAGGGCGTGGACTACTTCACCATCCACTGCGGCATCCGACTAAAGAACATCCACCTGGCCGACACGCGCCTCACGGGCATCGTGAGCCGTGGCGGAAGCATCATATCCAAGTGGTGCAAGGTGCATCAGAAGGAGAGCTTCCTCTACGAGCACTTCGACGACATCTGCGACATCTGCGCCCAATACGACGTGGCCTTATCGCTCGGCGACGGCTTGCGGCCAGGCTGCACACACGACGCCAACGACGCGGCGCAGTTTGCCGAGCTCGACACCATGGGCGAACTGGTGGAGCGCGCTTGGGCCAAGAACGTGCAGGCGTTTATCGAAGGTCCCGGCCATGTGCCCATGCACAAGATCAAGGAGAACATGGAGCGACAGATAGAGAAGTGCCACGGCGCACCGTTCTACACGCTCGGCCCGCTCGTGACCGACATCGCGCCGGCCTACGACCACATCACATCGGCCATCGGAGCCTCGATGATTGGATGGTATGGAACGGCCATGTTGTGCTACGTCACACCCAAGGAGCACCTGGCCCTGCCCGAGAAGGAGGACGTGCGAACGGGTGTGGTGACCTACAAGATCGCCGCCCACGCCGCCGACCTGGCCAAGGGGCACCCCGGAGCCACCGTGCGCGATGACGCGCTGAGCAAGGCACGCTACGACTTCCGTTGGAAAGACCAGTTCAACCTGTCGCTCGACCCGGAGCGCGCGCTCGAGTATTACAAGACGAGCAACACCGTCGACGCCAACTATTGCACCATGTGCGGACCCAACTTCTGCGCCGCACGCATCAGCCACTCGCTCAAGAACTGCGAGGGATAATAACGTTAACTGTTTAAATACATAAGAAAAATGATTGAGACACAAGTATCAAAAGGTATCATCAGTACCTATTTCGACAAACTGCAGAAAAACTTGGACCTCGACGTGGCCATCGTAGGCGGTGGCCCCTCGGGCATCGTGGCAGCCTACTATCTGGCCAAGGCCGGTCTGAAAGTGGCACAGTTCGACCGCAAGCTGTCGCCCGGCGGCGGCATGTGGGGCGGCGCCATGATGTTCAACCAGATTGTCATTCAGGAGGAAGCCTTGCACATCGTGAAGGATTTCGACATCAATTACGCGCCCTTCGAGGACGGCCTCTACACCATCGACTCGGTGGAGAGCACATCGGCACTGCTCTACCACGCCGTGCACGCTGGCGCAACCATCTTCAACTGCTACTCGGTGGAGGATGTGGTGTTTAAGGACAACGTGGTGAGCGGTGTGGTGGTCAACTGGACACCGGTGCTCCGCGAAGGCCTGCACGTCGACCCGCTGAACATCATGGCCAAGTGTGTCATCGACGGAACGGGCCACGACAGCGAGATGTGTAAGGTGGTGGCCAGCAAGAATGGCATTCGCCTCGACACCGCCACGGGTGGCGTCATCGGTGAGCGCTCGCTCGATGTGGTCGAGGGCGAACGCATGGTGGTTGAGGGAACCCGCGAGATTTACCCGGGCCTCTACGTATGCGGCATGGCCTCGTCTGCCGTGGCCGGCACACCGCGCATGGGACCCATCTTCGGCGGCATGATGCTCTCGGGCAAGAAGGTGGCCGACCTGATCATCGAGAAGTTAAAGAAGTAAGCCGCATGGGCGGCGAAAGCCTCGGACTTTCCCACTGAACTGAAACCGAAACCCTTTCCATATCATGAGATGGATCGTCATCACCTCTCCCGACTTCGTGCCGGGAGAGGCTTTTTTCATCGACAAGCTCTTCGGTCATGGGCTCGACCTGCTGCATCTGCGCAAGCCCGGAGCCTCCGCCGACGAGTGCCGTGACCTGTTGGAGCGCATACCCGAGCGGTGGCGTGGACAGGTGGTGCTGCATGAGCATTTTGAGTTGGCCGAGGCCTACGGCGCGCATGGCATCCATCTGAACCGCCGCAACCCGCAAGCGCCCGAGGGTTATGGCGGCAGCGTGTCGTGCTCATGCCACAGCCTGGAGGAGGTGGCGGCCAGCAAGCCACGGCGCCAATATGTGTTTCTCAGTCCTATCTTCGACAGCATATCCAAGGTGGGCTACGCCGCCGCGTTTCCCGATGAGCAGCTCCGCCAAGCCGCCAAGGAGCGGCTCATTGACCGTCAGGTGGTGGCCTTGGGTGGCGTAACGGCCACAAACATCGCCGCGCTCAGGGCCTGGCACTTTGGAGGCGCCGCTTTCCTGGGCGACGTATGGAGCCGCATGGACGATCCCAACGTCGATGCCTACCTCGCCCACCTGCGCCAGTTGCTGCACGAATAGGCCGGGCGCATCTGCGTTCAACCACACCAAAGCGTTAACCCCCAATGGGCCATTAGGTCGATTGGGGGTTACTTGACGACGGGCAGGCCCTGCTCTTTCCACCGCAAGATGCCACCCTTCATGTCGACCACGTGGAAGCCTTTCTTCTGCATGTAGACGGCGGCGGCGTTGCTACGGCGACCGCTGCGGCAATAAATATAATAGGTGCGCTGGCGACAGAGCTTCTTCATGCCAAGGCGGAATACTTTCGTGTTGAGCCAATCGAGGTTGGCGGCACCATCAATGTGGTCCTCGGCAAACTCGGAGGGGCGGCGCACATCGAGCAGCACGGCGGTGGAGTCGGCCCGCACGGCCTCAATAAACGGCTTCGGCTCCAACGTCAGGACAGGCGTTTGGGCCGAGCAACTGCCGCAAAACGACAAGGCGGCAAGGAGGGTGAGAAGTATGTGTTTCATGATTCTAATGTTAAGCGCAAGCCAAAGGCCCACGCGTTAGACAACTGCAAAAGTAAGCATTATTTTCCATAAGCATGGCATCTTCGCCCATTTCCTTACACGCCACGTCTCACCTCTTGCTGGCAACGGGGAATCACGCAAAGAACAAGTCTGCCAAACAGCTGGCCGAACGGTGACCAAACGACCAACCGAAAGCTCCACCCTCACACTTGCCCAACAGGCGAAAAACCGACGGAAAAGCCCAAGCCTTGTTTCGCAAACCATGCCAGCGGGGGCGATTTGATGGGCCAAAAGGACGCGAAAGGACAAAAAACATTAATTGTATGCAGTTTTTTCGCAAAACACGACCAACTAAACGAATAGTTTTGTACCTTTGCCAACTAACAGACAAGCCTAATAAATCAATTCCATTATGGTAAAATTAAACTTATCGTCTCAGATTGTACTGAACAAGGTACCTGAGGAATTCTATCATCCTAAAACCGCTGTTGAACTGTCAGAGCTGACTCGTTGTGAGAAGCTTCCCACAACCATCTTCCCTAAAACAGAAGAGGGCGCGCTGAGCATTGCTACCACCATTGCCAACGCTATCCGCCAGAAACAGCAGTCGGGCCAGTACTGCGTGCTCGGTTTGGGCACCGGTTCAAGCCTCACTCCGGTATTCAACGAGCTCATCCGCTTGCACAAGGAGGAGAAACTGAGCTTCTCTAACGTGGTCGTGTTCAACGCCTACGAGTACTTCCCCTTGCAGCCGAGCGCAAAGAACTCTACACTCAACCAGCTGAAAGAGCGCCTGCTCAACCACATCGACATCAATCCGCAGAACGTGTTCACGCTCGAAGGCACCGTGCCCCAGGATCGCGTACAGGAGTCGTGCCGCCTCTATGAGCAGCGCATCCAGAGCTTCGGCGGCATCGATATCATGCTGCTTGGCATCGGCCGCATTGGCAACATCGCCATCAACGAGCCGGGTTCAAGCCTCACCTCAAGCTCACGCCTCATCCTGATCGACAGCCTCACACGCGAGGAGATGTCGATGAGCCAGTCGACCAACGAGACGGTGCCTCCCTGCGCCGTAACCATGGGTATCTCCACCATCCTGAAGGCCCGCCAGATCTTCCTCACCGCATGGGGCGAGGAGAAGGCTGCCATCATCCAGAAGTGTGTGGAGGGCTCTATCAGCGACGCCATCCCCGCCACATTCCTGCAGACCCACAACGACGCTCACGTGATGATCGACCTCGCAGCCGCTGGCCGATTGACACGCATCGTTCACCCCTGGCTCGTCACCAGCTGCAAGTGGACCGACAAGCTCACACGCGCCGCACTTGTGTGGTTGTGCGAGGTTACAGGCAAACCCATCCTGAAGCTTACCAACAAGGATTATAATGAGAACGGCTTGTCTGAGCTGCTCACCATCTACGGATCAGCCTATAACGCCAACATCAAGATCTTCAACGACTTGCAGCACACCATCACCGGATGGCCCGGCGGCAAGCCCAACGCCGACGACACCTATCGTCCCGAGCGCGCCACACCATTCCCCAAGCGCGTCATCGTGTTCTCTCCGCACCCCGACGACGACGTCATCTCAATGGGTGGCACCATCCGCCGACTGGTGGAGCAGGGTCACGACGTGCACATTGCCTACGAGACCAGCGGTAACATCGCTGTGGGCGACGAGGAGGTTACACGCTTCATGCACTTCATCAACGGCTTCAACCAGATCTTCGATGGCAACAAGGACGAGGTCATCAAGAACAAATACAAGGAGATCAAGGAGTTCTTCAAGAAGAAGAAGGACGGCGATACCGACACACGCGACATCCTGACCATCAAGGGTCTGATTCGCCGCGGTGAGGCTCGCACAGCCTGCACATACAACAACATTCCGCTCGACCACGTTCACTTCCTCGACCTGCCGTTCTATGAGAGCGGTACCATCGAGAAGCTCCCCATGACCGAGAAGGACGTCGACATCGTTCGCAAGCTTATCACTGAGGTGAAGCCTCATCAGATTTACGTCGCCGGCGACCTGGCCGACCCCCACGGCACACACCGCAAGTGCACCGACGCCGTGCTCGCTGCCATCGACCTGGAGAAGGAGGCCAAGGCCGAGTGGCTCAAGGACTGCCGCATCTGGATGTACCGCGGAGCATGGGCCGAGTGGGAAATCGAGAACATCGAGATGTGTGTGCCCATGAGCCCCGAGGAGCTCAGAGGCAAGCGCAACTCTATCCTCAAGCACCAGAGCCAGATGGAGAGCGCTCCGTTCCTGGGCAACGACGAGCGCCTGTTCTGGCAGCGTTCGGAGGACCGCAACCGCAACACCGCCAAGATTTACGACAACCTCGGTCTGGCTTGCTACGAGGCCATGGAGGCCTTCGTGGAGTATAAGCCCCTCTAACCCCGAAAATGCCCTATGCGCCCAGCGTAGCGCCCATCCCGTCCGCAAGGTAGGGCAAAGCGCCACACATAGCGCATAGCAAGCAACACATAGCAAAGGCCCACCCGCCGCCAACATCATGGCAACGGGTGGGCCTTTTGGGTTTGAGTGAGATTCGGATTGCTATCGAATGACCGATTCGGGGTAAAAACGAATGACCGATTCGGGGTAAAAGGCAACGACCAACGGGAACCAAAAGAGCCCACTGTGCGCGATAGGCATTGGAACCTATTGGGCATAGTGGGCTTCGATTTGCAAGGGAATGGGGATAGAATGGCTGGCGAAGGAAAGCAGAAGGCCAACAGGGTCCAAGAACGCTACGTCATCGTGTTACATGAAGACTTGCCTGGTCCTGAACTATCGGCTTGCTTGCCTGACACAGCGTTTGGGCCAATCTTAGGCGGGCCACACGCTGACCTAACACAGGGCCGTGACTCATCTTACACGACGCCACGCTTGGGCTTAGGCTGGCTCTTGCCTATCCTTACGCTGCGTTTTTCCTGCGGCTACACAGAATTCTCCTGCGGCTACACGAGTTCTTCCTGCGGCTACACAGGGTTTGCAAGAAACGCAAAAGGGTGCAAACCCCAATCGTCTGGATTGGGGCCTGCACCCTATATAGGCTCCTGTGGCTACACAGGATTTGTCTTGGGATCATCCAAAACAAATCCTGGTAGCCCGAGGCATTCCTCAGCCTCATTCATATCTTTCTTGGCGCTTGCGCCTTACTGCTCGAGCACGCTAAACTCGGCGCAGGTGGCAAAGTCTTGTCCGTCTTGCGAGCTCTTGGCTGTGAAGCGGAGGTAACGGGCGCGAACGGGCTTCTCAAAGAGCACGCGCTTCAGGCTGCGGTTGTTGGCAAAGGCTCCCTTGGCAATAACGGGGCCCCATGTCTTACCGTCCATGCTGACCTGGATCTCGTAGTCCTTGATGTTGCCGTTCTGCGAGTCCTGACGCGGCAGGTAGGCAAAGCCCTTGAGGGTCTTCGCGGCACCGCAGTCGAAGTCAACCCAGTGGGGATAGTTGGCCACTGTAACGCTGAACATGGTGTGCCAGTAAGTGTTGGGATTTCCGTCCACCATGTGCTCAGCGTCGCCCTCGCCGCTCTCTACCGAGCTGGCGAACTTCACCGTTACGGGGATGGCATCGATGCGCTCAAACTGCTGAGAGTAGTTGAAGCGTGAGCCCTTGGCGAAGGCCACCACGCGACCACCCTCCGTGAGGTTGAACGGGCCCTTGTAGACCGATACGCGCTTGGCGTTGTTCACCTTATAATAGATGGTCTGGTTCTTGGCGCCGTTGATGGTCACCACACCGTCGGTAGCGCGACTGATGCTCAGCGGAGCCTGTCCGTCGAGCGCCACGTTGGCGAGGTTGGTGAGCTGGTCGTTGGCCATGGTTGTGGTGGGTCGGATGGCGAATCCAAACGACTGTGTGGTGCTCTTTACGCGGTCGGCCTCGAGCGGTCCACCCTGTCCGCAGCTGTTGCCGCCCAGTCCGGTGATGGCGTGGTCGATATGGAGCCACACGCCGTCGCTTGCGGGCAACTCATGGGGATGGTTGGCCATGGCGAGCTGCTGGGCTGAGTAGGGCAGCGCAGAGAAGCTCATCACGCTGTCGGCCACGAAGATGGCACCCTGCTGACCGTCGCTGAGGGCCACCCAGCGGCTATCCTGGTGGTTGGCCATATCCTGCGGCTTGGGGAAGTTCTCAAACTCGCGAGCCACATCGGGCTGGTTCCAGATGGCCACAGCCTGACTGGTCTTACGGTCGGGATAGTTGTCGACCGGTCCGCGACCGTAGTATTTCATCTGCTTCATGGCTTTCGGCAACTTCATGGCGTAGCCCAGACGAGCCAGCGTTAGGTTGGGTCGGTTGGCCGAAACGGTGCTCTGGTTCTCCACCGTTCCATCGGGATGGATGGTGTAAACCACATTGGTGGTGAACTTAAACTCAGGCTTTCCACCCGTCTTCGTCAGTTTCTTCCAATTTTTGTCGGCACCTTCGAGCTTGGCGGTCTCGGTGCCCTGGCTCTCCACCACAAACTTCACGCTGACCGTACCGTCGGCGTTGGTCACCACGTGGCTCTCGAGCGCCTTGTGCTCCAGGCAGTGCAAACCGTTGGCATACCATCCCTGGTACACCCAGTTGTCATTGTTCACCCAAGCGCGGAAGGCGTCGAGACGCGGGCCGCATCCGTCGGCGAACATCTGCTTGCCGTTATAGGTAAGGCTGCGGAGCGTTCCGGTAGCCTTGTCAAAGGTCATGGCGAAGGCGTTGCCACCATCGATGGCGATGTCGGCGTTGGTCTCCTTCACATTGATCTTGGCACCCGTCTTGGCAGCCTCTGCGAGCGACGGGCGCTCGGCGGCCGTCTGCACGAGCAGCTGCTGGTCGGCCTGCACATATCCGGCCTTGGCCCACGGTGTGTTGTTCTTCAGGTGGAAGGCCACGTAGAGCTGGTAGTCCTTGCCAGCGTCGAGCTTGGCGTTGGCCAGGCCGTCGACGGTCACCACCTTGTGCTGGCGGGGAGCCACGCTGCCCACAGCCAGTTGGCCCTTGGCCACCTCCAGGCCATCGGCCGTGAGGCTATAGGTCACGTCGTAGTCGGTGAGGTCGCCTGTATAATAGTTCTTATTGAAGATGTCGAGTGTGCCCTTGGCCTTGTCGGCCCATTTCACACCGATGTTCTGATAGACCTTCTTCACCTCGAAGTACTGAGGCTTGGGCTCGAGGTCGCCGAAGATGATACCGTTCATCACAAACTGGCCGTCGTTGGGCGTGTCGCCAAAGTCGCCACCGTAAGCGAGGTAGCGCTTTCCGTCGGGAGTATAGTTGTACATCGACTGGTCGATCCAGTCCCAGATAGCACCACCGCAAAGGAAGTTGGTCGACTCAATGGCATCCCAATAATCCTGCAGGTTGCCCACGGCGTTACCCATGGAGTGGGCATACTCAGAGATGTGGAACGGATACTTGATGTTGAGGTTGCCACGCACGGCAGCGCGCACCCAGTTGACCGAGGGATACTGGTTGGATCCCATGTCAACGATGTCGTTGTTGCGCTCATACTGCACGGGGCGCGAAGGATCATACTCGTGGATGGCAGCGTAGCTGGCCTTGAAGTTGTCGCCAGGTCCGGCCTCGTTGCCAAGGCTCCAGATGGCTATACAGGGATCGTTGACACGAGCGTGTGCCATGGCCATCATGCGTCCGATGTGCTGGTTGAGGAACTCAGGCACGTGGCTCAGACTTTCCTTGCCATAGAAATACTCGTGGCTCTCGATGTTGGCCTCGGCCTCGAGCCAGATGCCATACTTGTTGCAGAGATAATAGAAATAAGGATCGTTGGGATAGTGGGATGTGCGCACGTGGTTGATGTTGCCACGCTTCATCAGCATGATCTCCTCCTCCATCTGCTTGCGTGTGATGGCATGGCCACGTGTGGGGTTGGTGTCGTGGCGGTTCACACCCTTGAGCTTCAGCGGCTTACCGTTGACCAAGAGGTAACGGCCCGCCAGTCCGAACTCGTCGTCCTTAGCGGCCACGTCGCGAATCTCCACGGTACGGAAACCGGTCTGTGTGCTGACGGCCTCCACCACGTTGCCCTTCTTGTCGCGCAGCTCGCAAACAAGCGTGTAGACATTGGGCTCCTCAGAGCTCCAGGGGCGCACGTTGGCCACGGTGAAGTTCTCGTGGAGCGTGCTGCTGGCGTTCTTGGCCTGATTGATCTTGCCTGTGGTTGTGGTCAGCACGCGTGCCTCGCCCTCAGCGTCGCCATAGAGTTTGTTGGCGAAGAGCTTAAACACGGCGGTGTAGCCCTTGGCGTCCTTGGTGCCCACATTGCTCACGGTGTAGTCCACGGCGAGCTTGCCTGTGCCGTCGGCCGTCCATGCGGGAATGACCTTGAGGTCGCTCACGTGCACCTTGGGCTTGCTATACACGGCCACGGTGCGGAAGATACCGGGCAGGCGGAACATGTCCTGAGCCTCGAGGAACGAACCGTCGGAAGAGCGATACACCTCCACGGCCACCTCGTTGTGGCCAGGCTTGGCCCACTGGCTGATGTCGAACTCGGCCACGTCACGCGAGTCTTTCGAGCAGCCCACATAGTGGCCGTTGACCCAGAGGTAGAAGAACGAGTCGACACCATCGAAGCTGATGTAGACCTCGCGTCCCTTCCAGTTCTGCGGCAGGGTGAAGGCGCGGCGGTAGGAGCCCACCTCGTTGCGATACTCGTAGGTGGTGTAGTCCTTCGGCGGCTCACGCATCACACCGTTCTTCCAGTCGCCCACGGCGATGTTATACTTGAAGATGACCCACTGGTTGACGTAGATGGGCGTGCCATACTTCTGTGTGCCATCTTTCTGAAGGCCATACATGTTCCACGACATGGGCACCTCCACATCGTCCCATGCCTGGTCGTTGTAACCGGCCTGATAGAAATCCTTGGGGCGGGCGTCGGGGTTCTTGGCGAAATGGAACTTCCATTTGCCGTCGAGGCTCATCCAATAGCTCGACTTCTCGGGCAGGACGCCCTTGGCCTCGTCGACCGAAGCGAAGCTGGTGAACCATGCGTGCGGCTGCAACTTGTTGTAGCCAATCAACTCGGGCTGCTGCCACTCCTGGCCCGTGGGGGCTGTGGCAGTACCATACTCATAGCCCTTCAAGAGGGTCTGAGCCGGCAGTGCGGTTGCCAAGAGACAGCCCACTGCAGTTAAGAAATTGCGAATGATCATGTAAAAAGATAGATTGTAGTTGCGCGTAACATAAATACTTTCTGCAAAGTTAAGTATTTTATCACGGCTTTGCAAATAAAACGGCAAAAAACAGGTGCCGGCCGGAGCAAGAATAGTCCCCAATTGGTTGCGGAAACGGCCGAAACGGCAGGAATGGGCACAGGTGTTCGCAGCCCGTCGCCATTGATGGCGAATCAGAACAGGAACATCTTGAAGCGTTGGGTGTTGGATTCTTTCTGCGCCAACTCGTCGGTCATTCGCCGCATGGCCTCTTTGAAGAAGAAGCTAACAAGGTGCTCGTCGGTTGCCTCGGTGCGAATCATGCGCAGGGCCGCTATGTATTCCTGGCGACTGGTGGCGGGAATGATGAGAAGCGGATGGTGCATGCGCAGCAAGATGTAATTGCTGAGGAGCCGCCCCGTACGGCCATTGCCGTCGCGGAAGGGATGCAGATACTCGTAGAAGCCGTGGAAGCGTGCGGCAAGCACCATGGGATGGGCCGCTGCCGCAACGATGGCGCGCTCAGTGGAGGCAAGCAGCTGGGGCACCCTCGCCACCAACTGCCCGTGGTCGCCAAACACGGTGTCGCCAGTCGCCATGTCGGTCGTGGTGTATTGGCCGGGCGTGGCGTCGGGCGCACGGTAAGCAAGCGTGTGGAGGGTGACCCGTCGGTTCACTTCTTTCAGGAATTCTTCGTCGAGCGGATGGTCGATATGGTCGAGCACATATTCGTATGCCTGGAAATGATCGAGCATCTCAAAAGCCTCATACAGGGTCTTGCCCGCGGGAATCATGCCAAGGCCTTTCTCTTTCAATTCGCGTGTGTCGTCGACCGAGAACGAGTTGCCTTCGATGGCGCACGATTGGGTAGAGAAAAGCACCTCATTAAACTGCCGATACTCTTCACGCTCCATTTTATCGATCACCTCCGCCTGATACGTGGTCCTCAGACGTTCGTACTCGTTGATTTCCTTTTCGAATGACATCATATAAAGTTTCCCGTGATAACTGTTGCCTACAAAGATACATCATTTCTTTGACAGCACCATCATTTGGCGCCCATTATCTCTAAACCCATTGGGGACAAACCTGCCGTCGGCGCAAACCCTCCCGTTGCGGGCGTGGCTGCGCCTTGGCAAGCATTGCGTGGCTCGCGCCTTACTCAAACTGCATGGGGCCGAAGAAGTCGGGGCGATGGAAGTCGGGCTTGGGCACGTCGACGGGGAAGAGCGACACGAAGTGGGGACGGGGCAACTTGTCGCCACACTTGTAGACGTTGCCATGGGCCTGCAGACCGGCGAACGACTGGAGCTTGTGGTGGAACAAGGCGGTGGCGGGCACAGACAGGCACAGCTGCCACGTGCGCTCGCCCTCGATGTCGGCAAACGGCATGCGGCCCATGGTGGCAAAGCGGTCTACGGTGTTGAGCACCTCCTGGTTGGCGCGCTCGCGGTTGGCGCGGGCCGCTCCGGCTCCGATGAGCATCGTTCCGGCGGCGTTGCACTCTATATTATAATAGGTGCCGTTGTCGGTGGGCGAAAGGAAGAGCTCGCAGCACGAGTCTTCCCACACGTTGCCGTTGTCGTGGGATGCCACGGCGCGCACGCAAGCCTCGCTTACGCGGTAATGGATGAGCAGGTGAGAGCCCGTGTGGGCCAGGCGCACCTCCACCTGAGGCTTGTAGGGGAACGACTCGGCCCAGCATGAATGGGCCACGGGGATGAATGGCAGATGGGCATTGTCCATTACGCTAACAATTTCGGCGGCGCTAACGGGAGCGTCGGCAATGCGGGGTATCAGGATCGTTGGTTGCATGGCTTAGGTTTGGTTTCAATTGTTTGCTCTATCTTATGCAAAGATACAACTAAGAAACGAAAGTGAGCACGAAATGGGCAAAAGAATATTGCTTCCCGCCGATTTATGCCGCACCCGTCGGCCATTCGACGCACATGCAACCATCAAAATATCGCAACAATCTATACCGTAATCTACATTGTTTTTTACGACCAGCCATGCCTTCGGTCGCAAATACGCCATTCTCACAGAATCTTCGCAACACCCTGACCATTAACCACTTACCATTCCTACAACTCGTTCAACCCTTCTGTTTTCACATTCCGCATTGCGAAAAGCCACGTTTCGAGGCTTGAAACATGGCTAACGGCAATACGAGAGATGGTCTTTCGAGGCTCGGTTAGGCAGGTATCGCAAATGGAAAGATGCCTAACGGCAAATCGGGAAGTCAGTTTTTTGTCGCCCGTCTCGTAAAAAACGCGTTTTCGCGCGCTATTTCACGCAAAAACAGAGACCAACTTTTTAGCCAAAAGTCCTTACAACACATGGTCTTTTCGCTCCACATTCCATCCTCCGCTTCGCCCCTGCCCCCACCCTATTGGTGAACCACAAGAGGGAAATTTGGGGTCGGAAACGCTAAAACTTGGCAATGGATATGCGCCAAACGAAGAAAAATGCTTAATTTTGCTTACAGCTACGACCTAATCATCGATTGCCTACCTGTCGCCGTGCTCGCGATGAGCCTTTAGGAGCGGCACCACGGGGTCGAGCCCAACCTAAACGCAACCTAATAATTACTACCAAATGATTACCAAAAAAACGAGAGCGCTCCTTTGCGCCATGTTGGGGTTGATGGCAGTGAGTCCAACAACCGTCAACGCCCAGGACGACTTCGGATTGGTTGAGCAGACGCTTCCCAATCCTGAGAACACGCCCATACCCGTCTTTCCCGTTCCCTCTGAGCGCCAGCTCAAATGGAACGAAACCGAGTTTTACGCCTTCTTCCATTATGGCATGAACACCTACACCGGCGAGGAATGGGGACTGGGCAGCGAGTCGGAGAACCAGTTTGCGCCCACCGCTGTGCCCGACCCTTGCAGTGGCTCACAGCCGCCAAGTCGGCCGGCATGCAAGGCGGCATCGCCGTCATCAAGCACCACGATGGCTTCTGCCTGTGGCCCACATCGACCACGAAGCACAACGTCACCTCGTCATCGAACGCCAACGCCAAGGAGACCAATGTGCCACGCGACTTCGCCGCAGCCGCCAAGAAGCTCGGCATGAAGTATGGCTTCTACATCTCGCCGTGGGACCGCAACAGCCCCTACTGGGCCGAGAAGGACGACGACGGCAACTACACGTCGACCTACACCAACGACGTGTTCTTCAAGCAGTGTGCCGAGGCGGCCACCTATGGCGACGACCAGTTTGAGATGTGGTTCGACGGAGCACGCGGCGGCTCTGGCCACTACGGCGGCAAGGGCGGCAAGCGCGACATTCCCAACGCCACACTTATTACGACATTCCCAACCTGCGCGACTCCATCCACAAGGTTTGCCCCAACATCATCCTCTGGGGCGAAGGCGGCGAGGCACGCTGGATAGGCAACGAGGCCGGATGGGCCGGCGAAACCAACTGGGCCATGGGCTCAGGCGAGTATGGCGACGAGAACGGATGGCAATGGCATCCGGGAGAGAGCGACGCCAAGGCCACTACCAAGGGATGGTTCTGGCACGAGGGCGAGGGCATCTACAGCGCCGAACGCCTCTTCCAGATGTACCTGGAGACAGTGGGGCGCAACGCCACATTCATCCTCAACATACCGCCCGACAAGACGGGTAAGTTGCCCGCACAAACCGTGAACCGCATGAAGGAACTGGGACAGATGATAACCAACCGGCTGGGTAACGACCTGGCCAAGAACGCACAGGTGGAGGCTTCGGCCACACGTCAGGCAGGCGCCAGCGTGAGCTACGAGGCCGGCAACGTGACCGACGGCGACAAGAACACCTATTGGGCCACCGACGACGGCACCACATCGGCCTCGCTGACCTTCACATGGGACACGCCGCAGACCCTCCACTACGTGTCGATGATGGAGTTTATACGCCTCGGACAGCGCGTGAAGAGCTTCACCATTGAGACCAGCGAGGACGGAACGACCTTCACACGCCGCGGTGGAAACATCAAGACCACCACCATAGGCTACAAGCGCATCGTTCCGCTCAACGGCAACACGGCCAGCAGCTACGACGCTGGCGTGAAGGCCAAGGCCGTACGCATCACCATCAACGACGCGAAGGCTTGCCCGCTGCTCCACACGGTTTCCATCTACTAACCCTTATTCCATTCACCATGAATCTGAAACAATACATCTGCTTGGCCTCGCTGTTCCTGCCCATCGGCACAACTGCACAGACCAGCAACAACCATATCATCTGCGACTTCGAAAGCGAGGACAGCTATACCCAGGTGGGCGAGAACCAGTGGTTCGACGCCGTGTTCCCCATCAGCGGCAATCCCGGAGCCGAGCTTCACAAACTGCTCGTGGTGCCCGACCTGCAATCGCCCCACAACCGCACGAGCGATTTCCTGTTCTACATCGACGACATCGAGCTGAGCACGTCGGCCACACCGCGATTCAGCACCACCTATTATGACATCAACTACGAGAAGACGCAAAAGCTGAATCGCACCGACCGCCACCTCAACAGCATCACCCTGAAGGCCGACGGCAAGACGCAGACGCTCAAGGTGGGTCAGCAGTCGACCAAGATGCTCTACATGCCGATGCTGGAGCAGGCCTTCACGGCCAAACCCGGACAGACCATCACCGCCACGTTCAACTACCAAGGCACGTGGATGAGCGGCTATGTGTTCCTCGACCGCGACAACGACGGCCAGTTTAACGTGGTGACCGATGGCGACAACATCACCAACGACCGCGACCTCATGGCCTACTCGTTCTTCAAGGGCAAGGACAGCAGTGGCAAGACTCAGCCCGACGGCAACCGCCTCAACCCGCCCGCCTTCACGCTGCCAAGCGACCTCAAGCCGGGCGTGTACCGCATGCGCTTCAAGGTGGACTGGGACAATGTGGAGCCCGGAGGATCGCTCACACAGGACAACTCCATCCTGAGCAACGGCGGCGCCATCGTCGACGTGCGTCTCGTTGTGCACAACGACCAGGTGACCATCAAGCGCGGAACACGCGGCACCAGCGGTGGACTGAACGGCGATGTGCTGAAGGCCGACGGATCGAAGCTCACCGAGGAGCTCATTCCGTTTGGAGAGCCTTACAACGTGTCGGTGAAGCCCGCGCCCGGATTTAAGTTCTCCCACTTCCTCATCCGCCACGGCAACATCAGCTCGGAGGACAGCCTGCTCTACGAAACGCCCCAGTTCTTCGACGCCACGGTGCCCAGCTACCTGGTGAAGAACAACCTTTACACCATCCCCGCCAAGTATATCGACGGCGATGTGGAAATCACGCCTTACTTCAAGAGCACAGGATCATCACAGGAGGGAGAGGGCAACTACGCGCTCAACTTCAACGAGGAGCTGCAACGCCAAGGCGACAATCGCCTCGAAAGCTTCACCATGGTGGCCACAAAGGGTGGAACCACGGAGGTGGCGATCGACGAGACGGGCAACAGCGTGTACCGAAAGATGCTCGACACGGAGGTGTCGGTGGTGCCGGGCGACCAGGTTGCCGCAACGGCCAGCTACACGGGCAGCCCCATGCACGGATACCTCTATGTGGACCTCGACAACGATGGGCAATTCACTGCCGACATCTCCGAGAACGGTAAGCCCGACGTGAGCAGCGAACTGCTGTCGTACACCTATTTCAATGGAAAGAACAGTCTGGGACAAAACCTCAGCGACGCCGACAGCGCAGGGGTGGTCCTGCCTGCCTTCACCATCCCCGAGGATCTGCCAGAGGGCAACTACCGCGCCCGTTACAAGATCGATTGGGACAACGCCAATCCCGCAGGCCAATGGACCGAGGGTGGCGAGAACCAAATAGACGCCAAGGGCGGCTACGTCGTCGATTTCCTCCTGAACGTGCACCCAGAGCGCTCGAAACTCGACATCCGCACCCTCAACGGTTACATCATGGGCAAAGGCAACAAGGGTGTGAGCGAGACCATCGCCTATGGCGAGCAGCTGGCGCTCATGACCACGCCTTTCAACCGCGAGTATGCGGCCGAGAACATGTTTATCCGACATGGCCACAACCTCGACGGCGACCAGTTCATCTGCGGCAACCGCCAGTGGAGCGAGGACACGCTGGAGGTCAGAAACGCCTACACGCTGACCAAGGAACAGGCCAACGGCGACGTGCGCATCACACTGGAGTTTGAACCGGTGGGCAATCCGGTCAACAAACTGGTGTTCTCCGATGAGTTCAACGCGCCCGACGGCACCTATCCCGACGCCGACAAGTGGGTAAACCCCACACGCTACAGCGCTGCATGGAACCGATTCATCGCCCAGACCGAGGAGGGACGTCGCCTCACGGGATACATCAAGGATGGCAAGCTCGTCATGCACTGCATGCCCAACCCGCTCGAAACGGAAACAGATAGGAACGGACAAAAACTCGACATGATCAGCGGAGCCGTGGAGAGCCATGGCAAGTTCGACTTCCACTATGGACGTGTGGAGGCTCGCATCAAGACCAATCCGTACACGGGCAACTTCCCCGCATTCTGGATGATGCCGTCGAAGCAACCGCTCGGATGGCCCAACGATGGCGAGATCGACATCTGGGAGCAGATCAACACCGAGAACAAGTCGTACCACACCATCCACTCGAAGTGGGGCAACACGCTCGGACACGCCAACGACCCTGTGAAGTCGGGTAGCGCAGCCACACAAGCCGACGAATATCACGTCTTCGCCTTGCAGTGGACCAACAAGATGCTCACATGGTTTGTTGATGGCAAGAAGGTGTTCTCGTATGCCAAGAGCAAGAAGACCGACGCGCTGAACAATGGTCAGTGGCCGTTCGACAACGACTTCTACATCATCCTCAACCAGAGTGTGGGCAACGGCAGTTGGGCAAGCGCACCCGACCTGGGACACACCTACACCACGCTCTTCGACTGGGTGCGTGTGTACCAGCAGGTCGACCCAACGGGCATCGGGCAGACCACCACGTCGGCCTTCGACTTCTACGTGGGCAAGAATCACGTCAGACTGGTGGCGCCCGAGAAGCAGTGGGTAACCATCTGCAGCGCGCAGGGACAGGTTATGTACCACAAGGAGTTGCAAGGCAACGAAACGGTGACGCTGCCCCACGGCGTGTATGTCATCAACAAGCAGAAGGTAGTAATACCTTGAAACCAAGGAACGATGTCATATTTCTGTTGCAAGGAGGGTGCCGTTACATAAAAAAGCACTACCTTTGTAAACAATCCTAACATCGGCCGCCGTACCGAGTGTGGCGGCCGATGTGTTTAGCGAACGATCAAGCCACATCACTATCATCAAACATATCAACAACAAACAGTAAAAAGCTATCAACTAACAAGCACTACCCCATCACCCAAAAGCCTCTCAGGCCTTACCCCTCAGACGGGAAGGATCAATCGGTCCGATGAGATGGCTTCATTCTATCCAAACCCTACCACGGTGCGCCAACGGACCGACGACGCGCCAACACTTCAACTATCACACATGAAGAAATTCTATTCTTACATCGTCGGCGCAATGGCGCTGGCACTGCCCCTCAGCATCGCTGCAGTGGCCGCTCTGCCTGCCATCAACGACACCGTCGGGGAAACAACGGCCAACGGCGTGGCGACAATCAACTTCGCCGACTCGACCTACGCCACATCGTCTGCCGAGAGCACCGAGGGCGACATCACTGAGGACCGCGTCTTCCAAATCGGTGAGGGCACAATGACCGTCACACCGAGCACTTCCGGCACAGCCAACCGCTTCTGGGCTGTTAAGGGAAAGCCACAGCTGCGCCTCTACGGTGGCAAAATGGTGTTTGAGGCTCCCGAGGGACGCGCCATCACCAAGATTGAATTCACTACGGGCAAGACATGGACCGAGCCCACCTATGAGCCGGCCAACAACGCTACCACTAAGAAACAGTGGGAAGGCAACGCCGTGAAGGTCACCGCTACGATTGGCAAGCAGTGCCAGATCAACACCATCACCGTGACCTACGCCAACGCCAACGAAGAGACGATTAAGCCTGAGGTGAAGGTCATCACATTCGAAACGGCGGAAAATATCGCCACATTCAACGCCCTTCCAAAGGACAGCGCCGTGCGCCTCACGCTCACCGACGCCTACGTAACGAAGGTTTACAATGGCAACATCTACGTGCAGGACGCCACCGCTGCAACCATCTTCCACAACACAGGCCTCAATCTCGAGGAGGGACAGGTGCTCAACGGAACCATCATCGGAAAGCAGGCTCCCTACAACGACATTCCTGAGCTCGCAGCAAACGACAGCACCAACCTCGACAAGGTGGTCATCACTGAGGGCGCTGCCACACCGAAGGAGGTAACGCTGGCCACGGTCAACAACGACATCCTCTCGCAACTGGTGAAGCTCGGTGAGGCCAAGCTCATCGACAGCCTCGGAAACCACTACGCCGTGCAGGGTGAAGACACCATGCAGGTGTACGACCAGTTCCGCGTGCTGGGCGAGGAGTATGTGTGGCCTGAGGAGGCACTCTCTATCACAGCTATCGTGGGCAGCTACAAGGGCAACGTGCAGCTCATGCCGGTGTCGGCTGAAGCCATCGAGGCAAAGCCCGAGCCTGCGCTCGAGAGCGGTGTCTACTACCTCTACAACGTGGCCACAAAGAAGTGGCTGGCTGCTGGCAACAGCTGGGGCACACAGGCTTCGCTTAACGACTACGGACTCGACTTCACCGTGAGCATGCTCGAGGATGGCACTTACACCCTCGACTCGCGTGTGGCAAACAATGCTACGCAGCACTTCCTGGGCGCCAACGCGTATGTCGATGCCAACGCTTACGGTTGGAACATCACCGACATCACCGCTGAGGGCGATACCGAGAAGGTGCTCCAGCTCACCACTGCCGATGGCAAGTTCCTGGCCTTCTCTGGTGAGGGAACAGTGGTGAACGCTACCAACGTCGCTGACGCCGATGCAGCCAAGTGGATTGCTGTGAGCCGCGAAAAGCGCATCCAGGACATCATGGACGCTCTGCCCACTGCATCAAAGGAGAACCCCGTGGATGTGACTCTGCTCTTCCAGGGCATGAACTTCGGTCGCAACGACCAGCGTAACAGCGCTTGGCAGGGTAGCCCCACACTGAGTGGCGACAACGACAACTTCTGCGCCGAAAAATACAATACCGTCTTCGATGTCAACCAGACAGCCGAGGTGCCCAACGGTGTGTACAGCGTGGTGTACCAAGGTTTCTACCGCGATGGTAAGGCTGCCGAAGCTGCTGCAGCACGCACAGATTCCACCGAGAACATCAACGCCGTCGTGTACGCTGGCGAGGTGGAGAAGCCCATGCTTTCGATCTTTGCGGCCGCTGGACAAAAGGATAATGTGGGTACCAACACCACCTTCGGTTATGTGCCGCAGACCATGAACGACGCTTCGAAGTATTTCAGCGCAGGACTCTACAACGACACCATCAAGAATGTGGTGGTCAACCAGGGATCGCTGAAGATTGGCGTGAAGCAGACCGTCGAAGGTAGAGGAAGCAACTGGACGATCTTCGACAACTTCCGCGTATTCTGCACAAGCAACAAGATCGACCTCACCATCTACAAGGAGGCTTACGAGGCTGCCCTGGCCGCTGCCCAGGTGGCTCAGGCCGACACCATCGTCACAGGCGAGGAGATGGCCGCTCTCAACGCTGCCGTGGAGCAGTATGGCACCATCGCCGAGGAAACGCAGGAGGCTTACGAGGAGGCCACAAGCGCCCTGAAGGCTGCCACAGCAAACCTCAAAAACGCTCGCAACGCATATCTGGCTCTGGCAAACGCCAAGAAGGCTGTGAAGAACTATCCGTACGCAGCAGTTCAGAAGGTCGACGACCTGAAGGCCGCCATCGACCTCGCTCCCGCCAATGCCACCCAGGCCGACTCTATCGCAGCCGTCCTGCCGCAGCTCGAGCGCGTAGCTTCGGAGAGCAACAGCTTGGCTGAGGCCGACGAGACCGCTCTGAACATGACCGACCTCATCGTCAACCCGCTGGCTGCCGACGCCATCGACGCTAACGTCTGGAAGATCAGCGGCGGAAAGATCAACATCAAGTCGAGCGAGCCTTGGACTGACGCCGAGGGCAACGCAGAGCATCGCTATTTCGACAGCGACAACTGGAGCGACAAGTCTTGGACAACCAACATGACTCAGGAACTGAAGCTCACCGAGGGCCAGTACATCCTCTCGGTCATGGCTCGCGCCAACGCAGAGATGGAGACCTTCAAGCTCTACGCCAACTTTGGCGAAGACCAGCTGGGCAGCGTCGACATGATGCACCATGGCTCATCTAACGGTCTGTTCAACTTTGGATGGGAGCGCAACTACGTGGTGATCGACGTGCCTATGGACGGCGCTGTGACCATCGGCGTGGAGGGATCAACCAATACCGCACACAGCTGGATGTCGTTCGCCGACTTCCGCCTTGTGAAGATTGGCGTGATGGACTACGATCGCGACACAACCATCACCGTGGCTCCCACCGACAATGTGTGGATGGCTTACGTGGGTCAGGAGAAGGAGGTGAGCCTCACCATCGCCCACACCGGAACCACCGGAACCATCGCGCCGTTCAGCGTGGCCGTGGGCTATGAGAACGCCGACGATGCCGAGCAGCAAGGAAGCCTCAACCCCGCCAGCGTCAGCACCACACCGTTGCACGCAGGCGAGTCGGCTGTGGCAAGCGCCACCTGGACTCCTGCCGCCACAGGTAGCTTCTACCTCTATTATGTGAACGCCGAGGGCGAGAAGGTTCGCTCAGAGAAGGCCATCACCGTCTACGCCTCGAAGGAGGAGATGGAGGCTGTCATCGCAGGCGTTAGCAACATCCTCATCGACGCCAACGCTGCTGCCAACGTCTACACCGTCGACGGCCAACTCGTTCGCAAGAACGCCAAGAGCCTCACGGGGCTGCCCAAGGGTCTCTACATCGTGGCTGGCAAGAAGGTTGTAGTGAAGTAATCTGCCTTAAGCCAATCCACAACGGATTGGACCAAGCTATCATAACAAAGGGCGCTCACAAACGGTGGGCGCCCTTTTTATGGGGTAAAAGCACAAAAAAACAAGCGAAAGGAACGTGGGTTTCGAATATTATTTGTACTTTTACCCAGTTTATCAAAACAAAACCCATTATCTACCCATGAAAGTAATTGATTTCAGCAAATCAAACTCCATCATCAACAAGTACATGGCGGAGATGCGCGACAAAGATTATCAGCACAACCGCCTGTTGTTCCGCAACAACATCATGCGTGTGGGCGAGCTCATCGCCTACGAGCTCAGCAAGACATTCGACTATGAGGAGCGCGACATCGTCACTCCGCTTGGCGTCTCAAAGGTAAGCGTGCCCACCGACCGCCTCGTGCTCGGAACCATCTTCCGTGCCGGACTGCCCTTCCATCAGGGCTTCCTCAATATCTTCGACCATGCCGCCAACGCCTTTGTGAGCGCCTACCGCGAGTACACCGACGAAGCGCACACGAAGGTGGGCATACACGTGGAGTATCTCGCCACACCCGACCTGAACGACACCACGCTGCTCATCGTCGACCCGATGCTGGCCACTGGTGGCTCAATGGAGATGGGTTACAAGGCCCTGCTCACCAAGGGCCAACCGAAGAAGGTGCACGTGGTGTGTGTCATCGCAACGCCCAACGGCATCGACCACATCCGCAAGACCTTCCCTGAAGACACCACCATCTGGTGCGCAGCGGTCGACCCTGGCCTCAACGAGCACAAATACATCGTACCTGGCTTCGGCGACGCCGGCGACCTTTGCTACGGCGGCAAGATCTAAAAGCCAACCCTTGAAGCTCCTAAAGCCCAAAAGGAAAAGGCCTTGAAGCCAAGCACGGCAATAAAAACCAATGGGTATAATAGACAAGATGGGACAAACCGCACGTATCGCGCCAGCCTCCCATCATGCCTATTATACCCATTTTGCCTATCATGCCGGGCCAGCCGTAACGCCCAGTCGGGCCCTCTTAGCCTCCATGCCTGCCCAACCATAACACCCAGCCGGGCCCTCTTGCTTCTTGAACCGCTTTTTACCCATTACCCCCTTTTGTCCAGCGGCAAGAATTTCGGGCGCATATTTGCGCCCGCCTCTTCCCCATTCCCGCCCCAAATAAAAAATATTCGCCGAAAACGTTTGCGGTTTCGCATTTTTTGTGTATCTTTACCGCATAAACGCTAAGGTTCGCACGGCGGCTACGTTTTGTGCGAGCACAGCCTCTCTTAATATCCATACCACTCGCGTGAGCGTAAGTATAGATAACGGTTCTTTTCAACATTTTGGAAGGAAGTGTTGTCGTATATTTACGCAAAAGAACCTTCTATTCATTCCGTTAAGGCAAAAGCCAACACCATGGGCACCACCCCATTGGCCATCAAGCCACAGCTCGCCAAGCGAAAGGCAATGACCGAAAGGGCATCAGGCCATAGGACCGCCAAGCGAAAGGCAATGACCGAAAGGCATCAAGCCACGGCTCGCCAGAGCGAAAGGCACGAGCTGTCCTCACGTTGCGCAACGCCCCGGATTAACCCCAATGTCTACTCTAACCCGTATAACTATAAATCATTGTATCTATGGAACTTAAAATGGCTACAGCCGGTACGATGGAGTCCGGCGACATTATGATTCAACTGGCCCCCTCAGACCATCCGGGGCTCGACATCCATCTGCAGAGCTCCGTTGCCTTTCAGTTTGGCGACCAGATCCGCGAGGTGATCCGTGAGACCCTCATGGGCCTGGGCATCACCAAGGCCGAGGTGTACGCCACCGACAAAGGCGCCCTCGACTGCACCATACGGGCGCGCACAACTGCCGCCGCCGTCAGAGCCACCGGCAACGACGTCTGGAGCGAGTAATTTAGAACAGGTTGCCTCAGGTCAGGATAGGCGGAGCGCACCTTCGCTCCGCCATGGCGAAAAAAGGTGCCACAAGTGAAACTAAAAATCCATTAACTATGAAACGACTGAGAAGAACCATGATGTTCGTGCCGGGCAACAACCCAGGCATGATGCAAGACGCATACATTTACGGTCCCGACTCCATCATGCTCGACCTTGAGGACTCGGTGACCATGGCCGAAAAGGACACGGCGCGCTTGCTGGTATACAATGCACTGAAATCGATCGACTACGGCAAGACGGAGATGGTGGTGCGCATCAACCCACTCTCAACGCCCTACGGCAAGAAAGACGTGGAAGCCGTGGTGAAAGCCGGAGTCGACGTCATACGCATGCCCAAGACCGAGACGGCCGAGGAAGTCGTGGAGGTGGAGCGCGAGATAGAAAGAGTGGAGCGCGAGATCGGTTGCCTGGGCCGCACGCAGATCATGGCAGCCATCGAGAGCACCCTAGGCGTGGTGAACGCCTACGCCATTGCCACCGCATCGAAACGCATGATGGGCATCGCCCTGGGAGCGGAGGACTACTGCGCCAACCTTAAGACCCAACGCTCGCCTGAGGGCATGGAGCTGCTCATGGCACGCCAAACCATCGTTGTGGCGGCACGCGCCGCGGGCATCGACGCCCTCGACACCGTGTACAGCAACCTCAACGACATGGAGACCTTCCGCAAGGAGGTGGAGCTCATCCATCAGTTGGGATTCGATGGCAAGTCGATCATCAACCCCCGACAGATTGAGATCATCAACGAGGTGTTTACTCCCACACAGAAGGCCATCGACAAGGCCCTCGCCGTGATCGCCGCCATCAAGGAGGCCGAAAGCAAGGGATCGGGCGTCATCGCCGTGAATGGTAAAATGGTGGACCGACCAGTTGTCATCCGCGCACAGCGCGTCATCGACCTCGCACTGGCTTCGGGCGTAATTAAAAAGGAGGACTTGGTATGAACACACTGAACGACAGAAAGACCCTTGTCAGCCAAGTGGCTGAGGCAATGGGAAAGAGAGTGTATAACGACGGTGCCGAGAACCACAAGGAAACCGCGCCTCGTCTGGAACTGCAACATGAGAGCCCCAAGCTCGTGAGCCTTGAGGACGCCATTCGCCGCTCAGGATTGCGCGACGGCATGACCATCTCCTTCCACCACCATTTCCGCGGTGGCGACAAGGTGGTGAACATGGTGGTGGCCAAGCTCGCCGAGATGGGCTTCAAGGATCTCCACCTTGCCGCCTCGAGCCTGCAGGACGTGCACGCTCCGCTCATTGAGCACATACGCAACGGCGTCATCACCCAGATCTCCACATCGGGCCTTCGCGGCGAACTGGCCAAGGAGATCTCACACGGCCTGATGGCCAAGCCCGTCATCTTCCGCTCACACGGCGCACGCGGCGCCGCCATCGCCTCGGGCGAGCTCCACATCGACGTGGCCTTCCTGGGCGCCTCATCGGCCGACCCATTGGGCAACGCCTGCGGCTACTCGCGCTCCGAGAACGCCAAGAGCATCTGCGGATCGCTGGGCTACGCCCTGCCCGACGCGCGCTACGCCGACAAGGTGGTGGTGCTCACCGACGACCTTGTGAACTATCCCAACACGCCCAACTCCATCTCCGAGCACGACGTTGACTTCGTGGTGGAGGTCGACAGCGTGGGCGACTCATCGAAGATTGCCTCGGGCGCCATTCGCGACACGAAGAACCCACGCGACATCCTGCTGGCCAAGCAGGCCGCGAAGGTCATCGTGAACAGCGGCTACTTCAACGACGGCTTCTCCATACAGACGGGATCGGGCGGTGCATCGCTCGCCGCCGTAAAATACATTCGCCAGAGCATGATCGACCGCAACATCCAGGCGTCGTTCGCCCTGGGCGGCATCACAGCCCACATGGTGAAGATGCACGAGGAAGGTCTCATCGGCCGACTCATCGACGTGCAGTCGTTCGACAAGGTGGCGGCCGAGTCGCTCAAGAACGATCCGCGACACAAGGAGGTGGCAGCCTACGAGTATGCCAGCAAGCAAGAGCAGGGCTCAGCCACCCATTACCTCGACATCGTGATTCTCTCAGCCCTTGAGGTCGACGTCCATTTCAACGTGAACGTGCTCGTGGGCAGCGACGGCATCATCCGCGGCGCCATCGGCGGCCATCCCGACACGGCCGAAGACTCGGCGCTCTCGATCATCGTCTGCCCAATGCTGCGCGGCCGAATACCGTGCATCGTCGACGAGGTGACGACGCTCATCACACCGGGACGCACCGTCGACGTGGTGGTGACCGAGTATGGCATTGCCGTCAATCCCAACCGTCCGGAGATTGCCGAGCGCCTGCGCGAGGCGGGCCTCCACCTCGTAACGCTCGAGGAGCTGCGCGACCGCGCCCTCAAAATCATCGGCACACCGGCGCCTCTACCTTTCGGCGAGAAGGTGGTGGGTGTGGTGCTCAACCGCGACGGCAGCGTCATGGATGTCATCAAGAACATCAAGGAATAACCGAACAGGGCAGCATAACACAGCATAGCTTAACATTACATTTGCTTAACTAATTTAGGCCATGGGGTCAGCGACATTCGCGCCAACGCCCCATGGCCTTTTTATGTGTTACGTTCCTCTTGCGATCCATGTTTTTTTTGCCATCCATAGCTATCTACGTCCACAGCTATCTTGCTGCGAGGCAAGCCGTTGCAAAGGATGCCGCTTACGGGATGGGCGACCAAAAGCCATCGTGGTCCATATTCTCAATCGCCACCTTGTCGGCCGGCAACCAACAGACCGTGGAGAGCTCGGTACGGTCCAGCCAGCGAGCGGCCTCGTGCTCGAGCAACGTGGGGCGCCCACTGGCCAGTCGACAACGAAAGCAGTGCATGGTGAGGTGAAACTTCGGGTAGTCGTAATCGACCGTGGTGAGCAGCGGCCCCACCTCAATCTCAGTGGCCAACTCCTCACAAATCTCGCGGCGCAGCGCCTCCTCAGGCGTCTCGCCGGCCTCCATCTTTCCGCCGGGAAACTCCCACCAGTCTTTCCACTCGCCATAGCCACGCTGCGTGGCAAACACCCGGCCGGCCTCACAAATCACAGCGGCCACGACCTCTATCTGTTTCTTTTGTTCCATAGTCAAATGCTACCATTGCTGGGGTCAAGCCCCAATCTTCCCCATGCTTACCCAAAGCAAGTTCATTGCATGAGGAATGTTCCGTATTTCTTCAAGTGAGTACGGTTTAGAATTTATAAGGCGACGTGTGTTATCGCCTACAAAGTAATTCGTCCAAACAAGGATAGATATCGTCTTCCTTCTCATAGGGAAGCATGTTGAAATAAGCGTTTCCGTTGAGCATGGCCGAGATGTTGGTCTTGCTTTTGTCGTAGAAGATATGCACCGGTATGTTATGCGCTTCGGCATAAGCCAACTCGTAGCCCACCCCCAGAGACGGACAGGTACATTCCGCAATCACCATGTCGCAACTTCTCAGCCATTCGGTGTCGCGCTCATAGATATGCGTGTCGATCGATTTTGTTTGCGCCTTCACGCTCATGTTCATCTTGCCGATGTGCTCCGTCAGCACCGTATCCGTCTGATTGATGTACTGAATGATTCTCTGATACAGAGCGGCGTCGACCCTTCCGCCCCGGATGGATCCTGCAAAGTATATTTTCTTATTCATCGCAATCCTGTTTTTTGTCGTTCCCCCGCAATCGCTCAGCACGCTATGTAGGACATGAGCCGAAAGCGAAAAGGTGGCACGATGCTAATGGTTGTCTTCCCAGAAATGGGATTTCCAGAAGTTGGAGTCGACCATTCTGACCTCGCGCTCCTTCCCTTTGGGTCCTTCAACGACATACACCAAGTCGGGCGGGAGGGGCACCCTGTAGCTCACGGCCTTTCCCACCTGCACCTTGTCGGGGACAAACAGGTCGATGTTTGACACGATGCTGCCATGGGCCTTCAGCGCCTTCTTGATGCGCGACACATGACTCTTGTCGCGATATTCGCCGCTGTGGTTTCCCTTGCTCACCCGCCTGTAGATGGCGTTGTATTTTTCCAATATCAACTTGTGCGTCTCATCCTTCTCCACATAGTCGGTCCAATCGAGGTTCTCTTCGAGCAACGACATGTAAACCATCAGGATGTAGAGCGTGTAAGGCTGTGGAGTGAGGTCGATCACCAAGTCGCCACCCCCCTCGTCCGGTTGGCCGTTCTGCGCGTCGACGGGCCTGAGCACCACCGGCTTCGCCCGGTTTTGCAGGTTGATGACGAGCTTGTAGTTGGCGCGCTCCTTGCCATAGGCAATGAGGTCGAACAACGAGCGGTGGAACCCGTAATAAAGGAATTTCTTCGACAAGGGCTGGTTCTCTATCACCAGTTTGGCGCTCACCATCGAGCGGTACGAGTCCATCAGGTCGACCACCTGGTCGAGAATGGAGGCAGGCGCGCCGTGAAGGGTGTCGCCCAGCATCTGGTCGATGGGCACAAGCAAGAAATTGGAATGCATGTTGCGCTCCATATCGTCCACCCCACTCTTGTCGGCCACGGCCGACTCGCCAATTTTGAAGAGGAAGGCCGGCTTGGAGTTGAGCATGTTGATGCCCATCTTCTTAAACAGCAACTCGTGGGTGAACCGCGAGGTGGTCATCGAACAGAGGTCGCGCTGAATTTTCTCCACCTTCGCCTCATCGAGCGTGGGTATCATGTATTTGATGACCTTGTGGAGATAATCCCCCCGAATCAGCTTGTAGTCGTCGGCTATCTGGGGGATATACACGAAGTTGAACCCCGCCAACCGAAACTCATTGCTGATGGCGCGATAGTGTTGCCTGATGTAGGCGTCGGTCGGCGTGTGGTCCTCGTTCTCGATGTAGATCACCTTCATGTTCTCTATGAAACTGCTTCCCTCGGGAATGGAGAACACCTGCGCCTTGCCGTCGAGCGCATAGTTGACAGCCATGATCTGCAAGGCCTCCAGCGGCACGCAGGTACCATCCGAGAGCGACATGTGGTGGAGCTTCTCCCTGATGCGTGCCTTCTTGGCCTCATCGCGGAGCGCCTGGAGCGTGCCCACCGCCTCGGCGAAGGTCATGGTCTTGGCTTCCGAGAGCATGCTCATGGTGATGCTGAAGTCCTTCTCGTTCCTGATGCGGTCGAACGACTCCATCTCTTCCTCCTCAACGATAAAGTCGGCCTCGATGAGGTCGGATATGATGCGCGCAAAGGCAATCCTTTCTTCTCTTTCAAACGTCATGGCTGATATTCTGTTGTTAAGATGTTTATAGGAATGGGGTCAAGTAAACGGGTAGGCAGAGGGTGTCGCCGTCTTTCTGCAAGTCTTTCGTATAAACCAAATACTTACGCTGGATTCTGGAGGAGAACTTATCCGAGAACTTATCGATGGAAGTATGCGCCTTATACCCCGACGATTTCACTTCGATAGGACTCACCTTGCTGCCGTCGGCTATGAGAAAATCAATCTCGTAATACCCCTTGCCATCAGGCTTCTTGATGGTATGGTAGTAGAGGTCTTTCCCCGTTGCCCTCAACATTTGAGCCACAACATTTTCGTAAATATAGCCCAAATTGGCCTCGAGCTTATCGCTAAGAAGTTTTTGGTAGATGATGTTGTCAGTAAATTCTTTCGACTTGAATGCCAATGTTACAAACAGCCCTGTGTCGCCTGCATACATCTTGTAATATTCCGGATCTTTGGTCAAGGCGAGTCCCACGTTCGGATCATCGCAATGGTATGAGGCGTTGATGACCTTCGATTCTTCCATCATTTTCAAAACATCGACAACCCTATCTTGCTTTTCTCCAGGAAAGACCGAAGATATCTTATACCTTGAGGTGTTTTTGCTCAGTTGAGCTGGGATGGCATCGAACATTGCCGCTGCTTTTCCCGACTCGTCTATCTTGCGGAAATCTTCCTCGTAAAGAGATATGATATTTCTTTTTACCATATCCACCGCACTGAGATTGTTGGTCTCAATATATTTGCTTACTGCCTGGGGCATACCTCCCACCAACATGTATAACCGAAAGTTTCTCATCATCTTGCGATGAGCCGCTTCGCCTAAAGGTTTGCGTGATTCGAAGATTTGGCGAAGGAGAGGCATGGACGCCGTATCGCCCAAAGCCCATCTAACCTCCTCAAAATCCATTGGATACATAGGCATCCGCATTTCCTCGCTTGGAATAACAATATCCTTTACGTTTTTTCGAATGGAAATGAGCGACCCCGTTTCAATATAGTCGTACCGATGATCTTTTACCAAATGCTTGATGGCTTGCCGAGCCAATGGCTGCATTTGCACTTCATCGAATATGATAACCGATTTTCGCTCATGCAGGGTTACGCCATACATCACCTGAAGACGAAGGAAGATATAGTTCAGGTCCGACAAATCCTTGAACAGATTGTTAACCTCCTCGGCATTTTGAGAGAAATCGATGAGAATATAGGAGTCGTATTCGTTTTTGGCAAACTCCTCAACCAGCGTTGATTTGCCAATACGCCTTGCACCCTCAATGAGTAAGGCCGTCTCGCCGTTGCTCTCCTGTTTCCACTTGAGCATCTTGTCGTAGAGTTTGCGCTTGAAAACCTTATTTTTTGTTGCCATATTCTTCCAAATATTTACGGCAAAGATACGGCTTTTGCCGAAAACCGCAAAATGTTTTGGCCACAAAATGCCGAAAACCGCAAAATGTTTTGGCCACAAAATGCCGAAAACCGCAAAATGTTGGCTATGGGAAGCACCCGCCAGTTGGGGCCCGAGCGCCCTGCGGAGCCTTTCGCATAGCCGTGGGGCCACCCTCTGCCGGGGTGCGGCGGATGGGCGGCGTTTTCCTAATGGGTGTCGGTTTTTAGGCGATGCTGAGCAACTCTATCTCGAAAATGAGGGTCGAATAGCCTGGGATGCCGGGCTGCGAGAATTTGCCATAGCCTTTCTCAGCGGGGATATACACTTCCCACTTGTCGCCCACACACATGCGCTGCATGGCGATGATCCATCCGTCGATGAGGTCGCAAAGGCGAATGGCGAGCGGCGCGCCACCCAGCGACGAGTCGAACTTCTTGCCGTTTATGGTGCGGCCGGTGTAGTGGGCCGTCACGATGCTGCGGGGCGACGGGTGGCGATCGTCGTTGAGCCCCGTCTTCAGCACCTTATAATAGATGCCACCAGGCAGCTCGTTCACTCCCTCTTCGTTTGCTTTCTCGGCGAGCCACTCCTTGTTTACCCGCGCATATTCTTGTTTCTTCATGATGGTTATGTTGTTTGGGTGAATGGCAACGCATGTCGTTTGCCACACGTTTCCAACATGCAAAGGTAATAGACAATTCTTGAACCTCCTAACATCGGTTGCAAAAAAACGGCCGCAAACGGCGCATTTTGGAAACGAATGGCTCCACATTGCGGCCTCTCGCCACGACACGGCGGTCCGAATGGGCCGACGCATGGCTTGCAAGTAGTGTTCCTCGAAGATGCGTCGGTCGTGCGTTTCGCTTGGCTATTGTATGGTTTTTTGGTCAAAAAGTTGTGTCGGGATTTTGGGCGAAATAGCGCGCCCCATCGCCGTTTTTGCGACCTTGGAGCGACAAAAACCCGACATCCGTTTGCCATTGGGCATCTTTCGGGTTGCGATAGCTAAGCTTTCGAGGCGCGAAAGGTAAGAGATCGAGGTGCGAAAGACCATGTATCGAGGTGCGAAAGATGGCTTTTCGCAGCGTGGAATGTGGGATGTGGGGTGTTAAACGAAGCGCTCAAATTGTAAACACCTGAATGATAGGCGGTTACAAAATCGCGTGAGAATCGCGTATTTGGAGGCGAGTTACGGCTCGGCGGAAAAAACTGTGTAGATTGGGGTGTAGTTTATGAAGATGTTTTCAATGCTGCCGATAAGTCGAAACGTAGTGTTTTCGTTCCGTCGTTCCCCCGACACGTCCATCCCCCGAGCGGCCTGTTTTTGTTCCTTTGTTCTGACAAAACCGCACAATTATGAAAAACAATCGACATCGAAACACAATTTCGCCACGCGTTCTTCGTTATATAGAAGGTAAAGTAGCACTTTGTACCTCCTAATAACCCGCGTCAGGGACGCATAACCTAACATTTTCAATTGCAGAAATTAGTAATTAACCATACAACCATACAATGAAACAGAAACATCTAATTTGGGCAACTGCGGCCGCGTTGACCTTCCTTTTCAGCGCATCGGCCATGGCGCAACCCCGCCACGCCAAGAAGAAAAAGGTGGTGGAAGCGAAGGCTGACGTATGCCCCTTTACCGACAAATGGGTAGAAGACGAGACCAAGTTTGAGGACCGAAAGCAAAAGGCCCACGCCACGTTTGTGCCCTATGCCTCTACGGCCTCAATGCAGCAGGACGACTACTACAAGCGCCCTTGGCTCACGCCCAAGCGCGCCAACTACCTGTTGCTCAACGGGAAATGGAAGTTCCGCTACACGGCCGACTGGAAGCAGGGAAAGCCCGAGAAAGACGATTTCTGGGCCGACAACGCCGATGTTTCTTCTTGGAAAGAGCTCCAGGTGCCCCTCAACTGGGAGATGGCCGGATACGATGTGCCCGTTTACAACAACGTGGGCTATCCCTTCGAGAACAAGCCCCCTTTCATCACAGCGTTCAACGACAATTTCGACAAGAACCCCGTGGGCTCCTATCGCCGCAACTTCAACCTGCCTGAGGGTTGGGACGAGGGCAAGCGCGTGTTTCTCCACTTCGACGGTGCCTGCAGCGCCATCGTGGTGTGGGTGAACGGCAAGTATGCCGGCTACTCGCAGGGTGCCAACACCGACGCCGAATTCGACGTGACCCACCTCGTGCGCAAGGGCGCCAACAACGTGTCGGTGCGCGTTTACCGCTGGTGCGACGGTTCTTACCTCGAGGGACAGGACATGTGGCACCTCGGAGGCATCCACCGCGACGTGTATCTCGTGGCCACGCCCAAGACCTTCGTGGCTGACCATTACATCACGTCGGCCCTCAACGCCGACTATGCGTCGGGCAACCTCAAGGTGGACCTCACCCTCGACAACGCAGCCAAGGAACGCTCTGAGAAGACGCTCGAGATAGAGCTCCTCGACCCCCAGGGCAAGCAGGTGGCCAAGCAGGAGGCGCAGGTGGCCATGACCGCCAACGACGCGCAGAAGCAAATAAGCCTCACCCTCGACAACCTCACCGGCCTGAAGGCTTGGTCTACCGAGCAGCCCAACCTCTATACCGTTGTTGTGCGCCAGAAGGCTGCCGGCAAGGAGGAGATGGTGTTCTCCACCAAGTATGGTTTCAGGGATGTGGCCATCAAGGGCAAACTGGTGTACGTCAACGGCAAGCGCGTATTCTTCAAGGGTGTCAACACACAGGACATCCACCCGCTCTATGGCCACGCCATCGACGTGGAGACCATGCTTCGCGACGTGGTGCTGATGAAGCAGGCCAACGTGAACACCGTTCGCACCAGCCACTATCCTCGTCAGGCTAAGATGTATGCCATGTTCGACTATTACGGACTCTACTGCATGAACGAGGCCGACGTGGAGTGCCACAACAACCATTCGCTATCCAACAACCCCACCTGGCGCAACGCTTACGTAGACCGCACGGAGCGCATGGTGCTGAGAGACCGCAACCACCCCAGCGTGGTGTTCTGGTCGCTCGGCAACGAGTCGGGCGGTGGCGACAATTTCCAGGCCACCTACGACAAAGTGAAGGAACTGCTCCCCGGCCGCGACGCGTGGGTCCACTATGAGGGCTATAAGCACGGCGCCAAATACTCCGACTTCGGTTCCGACATGTATCCGAGAATCGAGGTGGTGAAGAAACAGATGGACGGCCTCAACAACAAGCCCTACTTCATCTGCGAGTATGCCCACGCCATGGGTCAAGCGGTGGGTAACCTGCAAGAATACTGGGACCTCATCGAGACGAGCACAGGCATCACCGGAGGCTGCATCTGGGACTGGGTGGACCAGGGCATCTACGACACGCGCCGCATTCGCGAGGGCCTTCCACTGAAGGATCCCAAGACGGGGCTCCACTATTACACCTCGGGCTACGACTACACCAAGATGAACCACGGCTACAGAGGCTTCCAGGGCGACTTCATGAGCAACGGCATCATCACCCCGGGACGTGAGTGGACCGCCAAGCTCACCGAGGTGAAGTATGTTTACAGAGACGCCAACTTCGAGTCGTTCGCCAACCACACGCTCACCCTGAAGAACAAGCGTGCGTTCACCAACCTGGCCGACGTCTACGACCTTAGCTACGAGGTGCTCCGAAATGGCGTTTCGGTGGAGAAGAGCCAGGTGGCCATCCCATCGGTGCTGCCCGGCAACACCTGCCAAATCAACATTCCCTACACCACCACTGTGGACGGGGAGGCCGAGTATGTCATTACCTTCAGCCTCGTTCTGAAGAAGGCCACATCGTGGGCCAAGCAGGGCTACACCATGGCCCAGCAGCAGTTTAAGCTCTCAGCCGACCAAGCTGCGGGCGCATCGGTTGCCGACCCCACCTTCGTGCAGAAAGGCCACGGCCAGCTGCCCACCATCCAGGAGAAGGGCAAGCTCAAGGTGAAGGGCAACACCATCACCGGCAACGATTTCTGCATTGCCTTCGCTGAGGATGGAACCATCGCCCAGTGGACCTATCGCAACACGCAACTCGTGCAGCCCAACGCCGGCCCCGACTTCAACGGCTTCCGACGCATAGCCAACGACAACATCAACCTCGGCGCCACAGGTGGTGTGGCCGAGAACGAGAACAAGGAGGAGGGTGCCCTCACCGGCAAGAAGACATTGGTGAGCGCTCCTAAGAAGCAGGGCAAGAACGTGGTGGTGGAAACGGCCGTTTCCAACGGTACCGACACCCATCAGATTGCTTACACCATCTATCCCAACGGAACCGTGGACATGAAGGTCACCACCAACAACTCGTCGGCCGAAACCCGACGTATCGGCATCACCATGCAGTTTGCGCCCGGTTTCGAGAACGTTGAGTATTATGCCAAGGGTCCGTGGAGCAACTACATCGACCGCCAGCGCGGATCGCTCCTCGGCCGCTACACCACCACCGTGGATGGCATGTTCGAAGAGCAGAGTGCGCCCCAGACCATGGGCGACCGCCAGGGCTTGCGCCAGCTCACGCTCTGCAACGACGGCACCCAGTTGCAGATTGCCACCGAGGGTATGGTGGCCTTCTCGCTGTCGCATTTCGACGACGCCCAGTTCAACTACGACGTGTTCTATGGCGGCAAGCACCCCTACAACCTGGTGCGTTCCCCGCAGGTCTTCGCCCACTTCGACTTCTGGCAGCGAGGCATCGGAAACCGTAGTTGCGGTGGCGACTCGTGCCTGCCCCAATACATGACGCCTACCGGAGCCCACGCGTTTACCTTGCGCTTCACGCCAATGGCCAAATAAATAGGAAATAACGCTATAACCCCAAGGAAGGATGTTACGCATCGCATGTCGTAACATCCTTCCTCTTTTCGTTGCCGCCCCTCGTTTTTACATATAAATAACCGCAAGCAATCGGTAGCAAGCGCTATATTAACTACGTTTCTTACATGTTTCTACAGATGAAGAAAGCAGAATGCATTATGTTTCCCGACCTTCACGGACGCGATTTTTGGAAGAAGGCGCTCGCCAACTCCTGCGAGTGGACCGCCAACAGGCTGATATTTCTCGGCGACTATTTCGACCCTTATCCCAGTGAGGGCATTGCGCCGACCGACGCCATCCGCAACTGGTGGGAACTGCAGCTAACGCTCCGTCAGCACCCCGACAAGGAGGTGGTCTTTCTGATGGGAAACCACGATGCGCACTATGTGAGCGCTACCTTCCGACTGTTGGCGCAAGGCAGCCGGTTCAGCACCAGGTGGCGCGCCACAATAAGCGTGTTGCTCGGCAGCGTCGACTTGAAGATTGCGCACGAAACCCGCATCAACGGCAAGCGCATCCTGTTTACCCATGCGGGCCTTACATATCCTTGGTATCTCGCCCACCGCAACATTATTGGCGAGCTCTCGGCCGACAACCTCAATGGGCTCACCAAGCGTGAGGAGGGATGGGAGGCTTTGGCCGACATCAGCGCGTTTCGCGATGGGTGCGAAGCCTATGGCAGCGTGCTGTGGGCCGACCGAGGCGAGTTTACCCACGACGCGTTAGAGGACGTGCCATTCGACCGGCAGATCGTGGGGCACAACCAGTTCTCGGGCAATGAGGCATTGACCCTTGGCACCGTGTCGATCATTGATTGCCATCACCCCTTTGCCTTAACAGCCGACCTCCAACTGGTACGAATCTAATTGTAAGGAATGAATATGACAACAACAATCGACTTATCGAGCGACAAACCGACAAGAAGTTCTTTACCAACCACGCTTCCTTATTCTTCAGGCATGCGAGCAGCATCCTGAAAGACTGCCGCAACTGAAACAGAACAGCATTGACAGCATTGACAACATAGCGTATCAGAAACTCCTTCGCCCGCTTGCAAAGGAGCGCGAGAGGCTCACCACCGAACAGTTTTTCTACGAGAGGAAAGAGATCAATCGCCTGCTGGAACATGGCAACATTACCAGAGACATAATATACAAGTATATCAAACGCAAACGATAAGCGCATGAGGGCGTGCCCAGTTTCCCCAACTGTAGGCACGCCCTCATTCGTTTTGCTTGTCTCTGTGAGCTACTCCAAGCCGTTAAGTATCTCCACGCTGCTTCTTCCCTCGCCTCTCTTCTGCACATGGATTTGCACGGGGATGCGCTCCATCAGTTCCTCTCGGTGGGAGATGATGCCCACCCGTCGGTTCGACTGTCCGGCAATCTCTCGCAGCTTCTCAAGTGTGGCCATCACCGAGTCGAGGCTCTTCTCATCGAGCGTGCCAAAGCCCTCGTCGATGAAGAGGATGTTCACGTTCATGTCAGGACGGTTGAGCGACGAAAGCGCCAACGACAACGCCAGCGAGATCATGAAGCGTTCGCCACCCGAGAACACCGTGATGCTTCGCACCTGGTTCTTGTTGTAGCGGTCGAGCACGAGGATCGACAGCTGCTCGTTCTCCTCGCTGCAGGTTAGGGTGTAGCGGTCTGTAATCTGCTTCAGGTAGATGTTGGCGTTGTTGAGCAAGGGCCTGAGGATGTAGGTCTGAACGAGCGTGCGGAAACGCGATCCGCCAAAGATGCGGTTCAGCTTGTCCCATTTGCCGAAGGTCTCCTTGGCTTCCTTCAGCTTGTTTTCCTTTTCCTCCAACCTGAGCGTGTTGGCCTTGTTCTGCGCAAGTTGGTTTTCCACTATTCCCCGCTGCGAAGCCAAGGCCTGGATGGAAGCGTCGAGCTCGGCTTTGCGTTGCTCCAACGCGTCTTTGGAAGGCATTTCGCCGTTGTTGTCCTCCTTCAGTTTGGCCGTGATCTCTGCCACCCGTCGCCGAGCGGTTCCAAGGGCGTCGTTGGCCGACTTCAGGTCGGCTTGGGTCTTAGTAACCATTTGGCGTAGGGTGGGTATTTCACCCGTTTGGGCAATAAGGTGCAGCAGGTGGGCTTCTCCTCGCCCTGTCTGCCGGTAATAGCTGTCGAGCTTGGTGGTGGCCTGACCGATGGTTGACTCACACTCCTTGAGACGGTCGCTCAGCGATTTCACGGCAGCATGGTTGTCGGCCCATGCCTTGCTGATGTCGGCGCACGCCAACGGCTTGTTCTTGGTGGCCGGCTCCCATCCAGTGATCGCGCCAACCGATTGCTGTAGATTGTGCAGGGTGCCCAACAACTGCGTCGCCTTCTCAATGTCGGTGCGTTGCTTCTTGTCGGCCTCCTGCCGTTGGGCATATTCGTTGGCGTCGGCCGTCAACTGGCGCTTGGCGGCAGCCACATCCTCCGCCCATTGGGGATAGAATGGGGCGAGATCGGCCGATAGCTTGCGGTTCAGTTCATCGATGTCGTTCTTCAAGCCATCGACCGTCGACTTCAGGCGTGCCGTTTCCCTCTCGTTCGCGTTGAGCGCCGCCTCCGCTTCGCCCTTGGCTTTCTCGGCCCCCGCTTTCTTCGCATCAAGCGTCTTCTTGTCTGCCAACAGACGGTTGATTTGGCGCTGCAACGATTCGGCTTCTTTCTGCGCGTCCTCCAACTGGGCGATGGTGCGCCTTAACGCATCGGCCGACTTCGCGACCTGCGCACCCAAGGTGTCGTCGACGGTGAGGCTTGCCGTCGCCGCCATGCTTTGGAGCTGCTGCTGGATGGCTTCCAGGTTCTTCTGCTCCCTTGCAAAAGTTTTCTCACGGGTGTCAAGCTTGCCCTTCAACGTGTCGTAGGCCGACTTCGCCCCATTCCATCTCTGCTGGGCAAGGGCGAGGTGGGCAGCGGCTTCCTTCTCTTTCGCCTGAAGAGGCGAGAGGATGTTTTCAAACTCCTCGTCGACCAGCAGGTGGTCGATGCCCTGGCCACAGAGCGGACAGGTTGAGGCATGCTCGGCGCGCAGGCGCTTGCGGAGCTCCCTCAACTGTTCGTCCACACCCATCTTCATGGTCGTCAGCAACGCCTTGGCGGCATCAGCCTCTTGGGTGGCTTGGACGTAGGTGGCGTGCGTAGCCTCGACGTTGGCGGCCAGCGTTCCGAGCGCCTTTTGGTCCGAATCGATGGCTGCCTTCAGCTCCATCTGCTTCTCTTGGGCCTCGGCCCTACTCTTAAGGCGCTGCTCCAGCAAGTCTAAGTGGGTCTTGCGTTGGTTGGCGTCCTTCAGGTCGGCATTGACCTTGCCTGGCGCGAGCGCCTCTTGCTTCTTCACAAGGCCGTCGATCTCCTGCTGCTTGTTGTCCACGGCCCCTTCGGCCTGCTTGAGCGCTTCCACAGCTTTCGAGAGGTTACCCTCCAGTGCCTTGGCCTTGTTGGCCTGCTCAGCGAGACGCGCCGACTCTTTTTCCAGGTTAGTCCGCTTGTCTTCCAACTGGTCGATTTGGTCGGCCACCACACCCGCCTTGCCGTAAATGTCCGCGCGGTCTTGACGGTCGGCAAGCCATTGCTTGAGGGCACGATGAGCGCTCCGCTGCTCATCGAGCTGTTCCTTGCGACACACCAAATCGGCCGACAGCGCTTCGAACCGCTCTTTCGCCTCTGCCAATGCCTTCTCTGCCAAGCCCTTGTTCTTTTCCGCCAAGAGCTTGTCGGCCAACAGCTTGCGCTCAGCGTCGGTGTCGTCCCAATCGTTTACCCAAGCCACTTGTCGCTTGAAATCGTCGCTCTCCATGACGCGTTCAAGGTCCTCTTTGCGCATCTCTTCCTTTTTTGCGTCATGCTCTTTGTTTTGCAGTTCAACCACGAGCGTAAGCCTTTGAGCGTTCTTGTCGCTCTCGCGCTGCTTGTCGTTTAGCGAGGCGGCCTTCTCTTTTAGGGCGCGCTCCAACGCCTCCACATCGGCGGCACTGAGGGCGTGCTCCTTCTCCGTGTCAAGTTCCTTCTGGGCGAGGTCACACTGCTGCTTGGCCCTGTCGTAAAGGTTCTTGATGGCCTGGCCGTAGACGGAGAACTTCTCGGTGTTGGTGAGTTGCTCAAGGATGGCCTCGCGCTGCTCCTTGGTTCCCGTGAGGAATGTGTCGAACTGCCCCTGCGCCAACATGGCCATGCGGCCAAACTGCGCGAACGACAATCCGATGGCGTCCAAGAGCGGTTGGCCAGTCTTGGCCTCCACTTTCGTCCACGGCCCTCCATCGACGGTGTAGTCCCATTGGGACGTTCTGTGCTTGATGTGACGGCGGCCCGTGGTCTTGTCGGTGTTGCCCAGCTTCAAGCCCAGCGTTAGGCGGGCATGGTATTCCTTACCGTCGTTGCCCACGAATACCACCTCGCTGTAGCTCTCGTCCTTGGGCGAGATGCCCATCCGCGTGTACTGCTCTATGCAGTTCACCCTGATGCTCTCGCCCTCCCCATTGTTAAATTCGTTGTTGGTCTTGTTGGCAACGCCCGAGATGCGGGGCGTGGTCTTATACAACGCCATGGATATGGCGTCGAGGATGACCGATTTGCCCGCACCGGTATCGCCCGATATCAGGAAGATGCCGGCCGGCTCACCCGTCATGGCGTCGTTCAGTCCGTGTTGCAGATCGATGTCTGCCTTTTCGATAGACGCAATGTTTCTGATAGATATACTTTTCAACTCCATAATGCCCTACGCTATGCTTGTGTTCTTGTCTTTTCTCTCAGCCTTGGCCTTCTTGGTGGCCTGCTCCTCCTCGTTCATGCGAACAATTTCGGCCTCTACCTCCTCAAAGGCTTTGCGCACCATGTCGAGGTCCAGATGCTCATATTGGTCCTTGGTCTTCTCAATGAAGTCCATCGGGTTCTGCATCTCTTGCAGCTCAGCCACTTCAAACGTGGGCTTGCCCATGGCGTCGGTGCGCTCCTCGGCCTGCCCCTCCCAAATGATCTTGGGATTATAACGTATCTCGTCGCCATAGGCCAGCAGCTCGTCGTAAACCATCTGATTGAAGTTGGAAGGCAACGCGACGGCATAATCGACCCTCAAGCGGAAATAGCCCGTTGCGTGATCCTTGGCAAACTGCGCCACGCCCGCTATGACCTCCTCCGCACTGTGGTAGGCGCCTTCGTGAGGGAGCACATGGAAATGGCGCAGCTCATCTATCCGAAGCTGCTTGACGGTCACGGTTCCCTGATGCTTGTCGATATCGACGAGGCTTACCGTATGGGGATAGGCCTCGTCGCAACTAACGTGGAGCGCGCTGCCCGAATATCTCACCACAGGAGCCGGATAACTCACCTCCTCCTTCATGCAATCCTCCTGATGGCCTATGGTCTGCGGCTTATGGATGTGGCCCAGGGCCAGGTAGTCGTAGCCCTCGCCAAACTCAGAGAGCGCCTGCGTCTTGAGCTTTCCGATCTCAAAATCATGCCCCGTTGCGTCGAGGCCAGCCACTGCCGTATGGCCCATCATCACCACCGGCTTGCCTTCGTCATTCTCTTGCGCCACCTTGTCGAGAAGGGCTTGCAACTGTTCGCGCCTTGCGCCGATCATGTGTGGCAAGGCCACAACGTATCCCGTCTTCAGGCGAATGATGAATTTCTCCTCCCATCCTTCCAGCGCCACGATCGACGGGCCCGTGCCTATGATATGCGTGTTGGCGAGCTGCCACACCTCACGTTCCGTTTGTAGGCGCGAAGCCGAATCGTGGTTTCCCGCCGTGATAACCATCGCCATGCTTGGGCATTGGCGGTGCAGCTCCATAAACTGGTTGGCGAAGGCCTCCTTGCTGGTGGCCGATGGTTGCTGAATGTCGAACACGTCGCCGCTAACGAGCAACGCATCGGGCTGGTAGGTTCTGCACCAACGGGCCAGCTGGTTGAAGAAATGGCGGTGCTCGTCGCGCCGCTCATAATTTTGGTAGATTACCTGTCCGAGGTGCAGGTCGGCGGTATGCAATATTCTCATATCCGAATGGGGTTTATGTTAGGTCGAAAGCCGCGGGCACATCCCTTGGCTTTTGCAAATATAGCCATTAAAACGCATTATCCCAAGAAAGGATACGTGTAAAAAGCCTCTATCAGCGAAAAAACATGAGCCGCACCATGGCCTTTGTCCGCACAATGTGGTAGCTTTGCAAGCAGAACGCAATACCTATTATCAGCATAGCCTAACGCAACACACACATTAGCACATTTGGCAGAACCCCTCATCGATGGCAACCTCTACATCATTAAGAACGGCGAGAAATACAACATCGCCGGAATAAAATTGAAATAACCGCCGCCCACCACAAGGGTCAAGCAATCGTGAAGTCGAAAAAACTAAAGACCATTGTCAACCAGCAGCTTAAGCAAGACCTGTTTCCTCGTCCGGCTGCAAAAAGAGCTTTGTTGATATGAAAAACAAGATTATTTAGTGTTTACTGAATAATTTATAACTCTCTGATATTTAAGTTTATATAACTTTA
>OGJV01000062.1_pt1 | contig 74713 bp, 55 predicted proteins | sample 1572271 | NCBI WGS metagenome assembly OGJV01 (sample SAMEA2582107, study PRJEB24529) | metagenome | biome: Human gut stool | place: China | collected 2011
ATTTCTGTTTTTTATCCCAACTGGCTTATAATTCGGAAATTTTATCTAAATTTGCATAAGATAGGCTGCACTCGGCCATTTGAACGCGTGTTCCCTAAGGAAAAGCAGACGATGACGTCATACTGTTGCCCCAACTTATTAATCTATAATTATATGCAAATGAAGACACTTCTGATCACTTCGGCCTTGGCGGCTTCGGCCTTGGCGGCGAATGGACAGTCGATCAAGTATCCCACGGCTCCGAAGGACGCTACGGTCGACGAGTATTTTGGAGTTAAGGTGGCCGACCCGTTCCGCCCCTTGGAGGACGACACTTGTGCGGCCACGGCGGCATGGGTGGAGGCTGAGAACCAGGTGACCAACGCCTATCTGGCAAAGGTGCCGCAGCGCGCCAAATATCTGAAGCGCCTGAAGCAAGTGGTCAACTATGAGAAGGTTTACACGCCTTTCGAGAAGAACGGAAAGTGGTATGTCTACAAGAACAACGGCATGCAGAACCAAGCCGTGCTCTATCAGATGGACGCCTTAGGTGGTGCGCAGCGTGTGTTCCTCGACCCCAATAAGTTGAGCGACGACGGTACGGTGGCCCTGAAGGATATCTCGTTCTCCAACGACGGCAAGTATTTCGCCTATGTCATCTCACGCAGCGGAAGCGATTGGGAGGAAATTTACGTCATGGACGTGAACACCGGCAAGATGCTCTCCGACCACATCGTGTGGGCTAAGTTCACTGGTGTGAGCTGGTATGATGGCGGTTTCTACTATAGCGCCTACGACGCCCCCGAGAAGGGCAAGGAGACCTCGGCCAAGAACGAGGTGCAGAAGGTCTACTACCACAAGATGGGAACCCCGCAGAGCCAGGATGTGCTCTTCTACCAGAACCCCGCCTATCCCTTGCGTTTCTATAGTGTGTCGGTGAACGAGGAGGAGACGATGATGTTCCTTTACGAGACGGGAATGGACCAAGGCATCAACATCTACGTGCGAAACCTGCGTGTGCCCAACTCGCAGTTCATACAGATGACGGGCGATTGTAGCAAGAACTATTCGCCTGTGGAGATCATTGGCGATAAGATTTACATGATGACCAATGCCGGCGCTCCCAAGTATCGCATGATGGTGGCCGACATCAACAAGCCGGGCTACAACGATTGGAAGGAACTGGTGCCCGAGAGCGACGCCGTGCTCGACAACGTGACGTTTGTGGATGGCGACAAGATGGTGCTCACCTATAAGAAAGACAACTGCTCGCAGGCTTACCTTTATAATATCAGCGGCAAGAAGATCGGCGACATCCAACTGCCGGGCGTGGGTAGCGCCAGCTTCTCGGGCAAGCGCGAGCGCAAGGAGCTGTTCTACAGCTACACCTCGTACACCGTTCCCTCAACCACCTACCAGTATGACTTGGCCACGGGCAAGAGCACGGTGATGAGCGCACCGAAGGTTAGCTTCAAACTGAGCGACTATACCTCCGAGATGGTCTACTACACCAGCAAGGACGGCACCCGCATCCCGATGTTCCTCACTTATAAGAAGGGCATGAAGCTTAACGGCAAGAACCCCGTGCTGATGTATGGCTACGGCGGCTTCAACATTACCTATCCTCCCTCGTTCTCGGCCATGCGCATTCCGTTCCTCGAGAATGGCGGCGTCTACGCCTATGTGGTGTTGCGTGGCGGTGGCGAGTATGGTGAGGACTGGCACCTGGCCGGAACCAAGTTGCAGAAGCAGAACGTATTCGACGATTTCATCTCAGCAGCCGAGTGGCTCATCAGCAACAAGTATACCGACAACCAGCACCTCGCCATCATGGGCGGCAGCAACGGTGGCCTGTTGGTGGGTGCCTGCATGACCCAGCGCCCCGACCTCTATAAGGTTTGTATTCCCGAGGTGGGCGTGATGGACATGTTGCGCTACCACAAGTTCACCATCGGTTGGAACTGGGCGCCCGACTATGGCACCAGCGCCGACAGCAAGGAGATGTTCGAGTATCTGAAGGCTTACTCGCCCCTTCACGCGCTGAAGGAGGGGGGGAAGTATCCTGCCACCATGGTTTGCACAGCCGACCACGACGACCGTGTGGTTCCCGCCCACTCGTTTAAGTTTGCTGCCCGCTTGCAGGAGTGCCAGGCCGGTCAGGCTCCCGTGCTCATCCGCATCGACAGCAAGGCGGGTCATGGCGGTGGCAAACCGCTCTCGAAGGTGATGGAGGAAACGGCCGACATCTACGGCTTCATTATGTACACCATGGGCATGAAGATGAAGTAAAAAGAGCCCATTAGCGCACCCTAACCCTAAGGGGCGAAGCGTTTTGCGGATTATCGCAAAGGCTTCGCCCCTGTTCTCTTTTTCGCCTTGCGGCGTTGGGTCTTATGTGATGTTCCTACCGACCCTTGCTCGAGGTTAGTCGATGTCGATAACCTTGAAATGCTTGTTGAAGGTGATGTCCAAGCCGTTGGTGAGCTCCACCTCGTGCTCGTTTCGGTCTATCTCAATCTTCTTGACAGATTGGCCGGGGTAGGTGGCGTGCAAATAGCTTTGGATGGGCTGGGGGATGAGGTTGGCGGGAACGGTTCCCTGCTTGCAATCCACCTCGGTGAGGTTGCCCTTCTTGTCAAACTCGAGCTTGGTGCCATTCTGCAACACCACGTCGTAACTCTTGTTTACAATGCCGGCCTCTATGGTGGCGAGCACCACCTTTTGCTTGTTGAAGTGCGTGGTGAGTGTGGTCTGTGCCTTGGCCGGAAGATTGCTTACATCAATGGGCTTGTCGTTGTCGGCGCAAGCCGTGGCGCTACACAACACAATGCTGCTAAGGGCAACCAGCATCATTCTGATTGATCTTTTCATAAAGTAGTTGGTTTAAAAGGTAATAAAATCAATTGTCATCAAACGTTTGACGTCTGATAATTAAATTGACGATTGGGGAGCGAAAAAGTAAAAGGGCTTTAATGTTTCTTAAGAAAAAAGATGGCAGACGGCCATCGCCCCAAGGAGGGAAAACAACAATCCCAGTCACACGGGGCTGGGATTGTAGGAATAGTAGGTATGTGGGTTGCGTTACTTCACAAACTTCTTGCCACCCTTGATGTAAACACCATGCTGGGCGGGCTTCTCCACCTTGCGGCCAAAGAGGTCGTAGATGGCGGCGTTGGCGTTGGTGTCGTTGCTCGTTGTGGGAGTGCTGATGCCCGTTGCGAGATCGTCGTCGTCCACGTCGACCACGGTAAACACGTAGCTGTCCTTCAGGTCGGCGTCCACACGTTTAATCACCTTGTCGGTCGTGATGCCCCATTGCTGCGGTGCGGCGTTGGGCGTGACGCTCGTCATGGCCCATTTGCCACCCACCTCGCGCAAGATTACCGAGTTCCACTCCGAGTAGTAGGGGTTCTGGTTGATGCGTCCTTCCTCGTCGAGGAACTTGTTTTTGTTGAACGCAATCTTCCATCGGCCCGATGTGGCGTCGGTGGTGATGGTCCACTTCTGGTACTTCTGCTTCGTGACATCCTTTCCCTTGGCCTTGAAGGTGGGTCGGCTCAGGGCCGAGAGCGACGAGGTGGTGGTGAGATATTCGCCCTTGTCGTTCTTGATGTAATAGGTCTTTCCGCTTTCGATCACGGGATGCTTCCCGTCGTTGCCCTTCACCGGCACGATCTCGAAGATGGCGTCGTTGATGTGGAGGATGGGGTTGTTGTCCTTGTCCTTGGCCAACGGCGTGTCGCGCTTGATGATGCGCGTCTTGTTGGCTCCCAGGAACTTGCGGCTCACCTTTGCGGTGGTTTGGATGGCATACTTGCCGTTTACGCGGTAGATGTCGTAGCTGTGCCACTCGGGGTCGTAGGGGTTGATTTCCTTGTTCTCCCAGAACTGTCCCTTCTCGTTGAGGTAACGGCCATCCTGCGTGTTGGCAATCTTGTAACGGCCCGTGTTGGGATCCACGCTGATGGTCCACTCGCACTTCTGCGGCTGGGTGTCGTCGATGGCGTCGGTCCAGATGGGCATGTCGCCCGTGCGGTCGGCCGAGGCGTTCTTATTATAAAGGTATTTGCCGTTGTACTTGATGTAGTAGTTGCCCGTTTCGAGCACCTGCACGGGGAAGTTCTCCCAACCCTCGGTGTACTTGCTCTTGTAGGCTATGACCAACTCGTTGAGCTGCTGCTTGAGGAAGGGCTCCACCTTCTGCGTTGCCACCACGGGCTTGGCGCTCTTGATGGTTCCTGAGAAGTTGCGCGAGATGAGCGCGTCCTCCTTGGTCATAAGGTCTTGTATGTCGCGGTAGTCTTGCAGGAACTTCGCCGTGTCGCCACTGTCGATGAGGCCCCACATCTCCACGATCTTCTGTCCGCGCTGGCCCATGTATTTCATTTTCTGCAGCCACGGTGTGATCTCGGTGATGAGCGCGGGGTTGTAGGTGTCGGCCAGCAGCGCGTCGGCCGCTTCCACCATCAGGTCAAACTGGTCCTTCTGCTCGTCGAGCGTGCCGTTCACGTTGAAATTGGGGCTCTCGCCCTCGCGGCGCAGTCCGTGCACGGTCCATCCCAGGTCCACATTGTGCTCGCAGAACACGTGGAAAGCCTCGGCGTTGTTGGGCATCAGGTATCTGATGGCACGCTCCCAGTTGGCCTCGGGGTTGTAGTCTTTCATGTTCCAGGCATAGTCGGCCACACCGTAGAGCGCCACCTTCGAGGCCTCGGCATACTCCATGGGGTTCGACGTGAAGGCCGTCATCTTGCCGCCAAAGGCGTTGTTGCCCTTGTCGTTGCCGTAGAATTTGCCCATGAGCATGTGTCCGATGCAATAATCGTTGACGGGATAGTTGAGCCAGATGAAGGGCGCCATGCCCCCCGTGGCGGTCTTGAAGAAATCGAGGTCGCCCTGGTTGATCATGTCGGCCACGCCGTCGCCCGTCCACATCACCTCAATGCCCTTGTGCAAGCCCTTGCCCAGTGCGCGCAGGTAGTCGTCGTTCTTGTTCCATCCGGCATAGGCGGCGTTATACTTGGTGGGGCACATCGAGAGGCGGTTCAGGTCGTCGTGCTTCTCAATGAAGTTTTTCCAAACATAGTTGCACTCGGCCACCTGCAGGCTGGCGTCGGCGCCACCAAAGTCGTCGAAGAAGATGGAGAAGTTGCGTACGCCCAGCGAGTAGACGTGCTCCAGCTTGTTCACCACGGCCTTGAAGTCGCTCTCGCTGTTGGAGATGCTTCCGCCCGTGTGGATCGACCACACAAACGACACGTGGTTCTTCTTGGCGGCCTCGGCCAGGCCACGGATAATGGCGGCCTTGTCGGCGGGATAGTTCTCGCGCCACTTGGTGCGGTGGTAGGGGTCGTCCTTGGGACCGTAAACATAGATGTTCATCTTGTTCTTGCCATAGAACTCAAACTGGCTCTTGCGGTCGGCGTCGCTCCACGGATTGCCGTAGAAACCCTCTATCACGCCACGCTGTGCGCAGGCGGGATAGTCGCTAATCTCCACCTCCATCACGTTGGGCTGTGCCAGTATTTGCAACAGGGTCTGCACGCCGTAGTAGGTGCCGGCGTCGTCGGCGCCAGCTACGATGATGCCGTTGGCGTCCACCTTGAGGTAATAGCCCTCAGCCGTTTCGGGAATGTTGGCCTCCACGGCGCTCACGGCCGCTTCGCCCTTCTTGCCCACCACCAGGCTGATGCCGTCGTCGGCCAGGGTGAGCTTCTCCTGCAGCAAGGCCACGGCGTAGGCGTCGGTGGTTTCGGCCTTGGTAAGGCTATACTTGGCGTTGGCCGACTCGAAGGCCTTCTCGCCCCAGCTAACCGATTGAGGCACAGGCGACACCTGTACCTGTTGCGCCCACGACGCCACTTGGACAAAGAGTGAACAAAGCAGCAGCAAGCTAACTTTTTTCAGGTAATTCATCATGTTTTAGGAAGTTGTTATGGTTTATTATTAGGTTCGTGGGTGCAAAGGTAAGCACTTTTCGCCAAAAAATCCTCTGCTTGCTGCAATTTGTTGCTTACCTATACCTATTTTTATAGGTGTTTGTAAACTGGGTGCAATTTGGCTCAAGGCTCGCCTGCGGACGTTGGCTATTTGGGTTTATGGTATGGCTCCTGCCGTTGTTCCCTTGGGAATTTTCGCAACAATCTATATGGCAATCTACACGTTTGTCTTCGACGAAGACAATGTTGGGCGCAAATACGCTATTCTCAGCAAAGTTATGAAAATGCTTGGCGTTCAGCGCTTTGTGATTTATAGCTGCTCGTTGCTCGCTCCTCGTCTTACATTACCCCTTGCCGTTAGGCATGTTTCGCACGTCGAAAGATGGTCTTTCGTGGTGCGATAGCTGGCCTTTCGAAGCTCGAAAGATGCCCAATCGCAACACCAAAGATGCCTTTCGGCAAGCGGATGTCTCGTTTTTGTCGCTCCGATGGCGCAAAAACGGCGATTTCGCTCGCTGGTTCGGTCAAAATCTCGACACAACTTTTTAACCAAATATCTTGAACCTTCGCTCGGCTTGGCCATGGAGGTGGAGGGATGCGAGGGTGAGGGTATGGAAAAGAAAAATCCCTTGCAAATCAGCGATTTACAAGGGATCGATAACTTTTTGGGAGTACCCAGACCCGGGCTCGAACCGGGATGCCTTGCGGCACTGGTGTTTGAGACCAGCGCGTCTACCTATTCCGCCATCTGGGCTTCTTCGTTAAAAGCGATGCAAAGGTACAATGTTTTTTCGATACGCCCAAACATTATGGCGTATTTTTTTTGAGATTTATGCAAAAACCTGTTGGCGAAGGGGTGCCGCGGCGGGCGCAAAGGCTGTAGGGCCACTACTTTTTTAGCCCATTTCTGCGTGATGGTATTGAATTATTTGTTACCTTTGCAGTCAAACGCGTTTTTGAAATGAAAGACATTTGCAGCATAGGGCACATTACCCGCGATAAGATCGTAACACCTAAGAACACCGTCTATATGGCCGGTGGCACCTCTTATTATATGTCGTATGGCATTAGTCGCCTCCCAGAGAAGGTTAGTTACCAACTGGTGACCAAGGTGGGCGAAGGCCAGATGGGTGAGGTGGAGAAGCTGCGCCAGGCGGGCGTGGACACCCTTTGCTATCCGAGCCGTCACACGGTGTACTTTGAGAACCGTTACGGCATCGACACCAACAACCGCACGCAGCGGGTGCTGGCCAAGGCCGACCCCTTCACCTTGGAGGAGGTGCGCCCGTTGGAGGCCCGTGTGTTCCACTTGGGCAGCCTCCTGGCCGACGACTTCTCGCCCGAGGTGGTGAAATACCTGGCCACGAAGGGACTGGTGTCGATCGATGTGCAGGGCTACCTGCGCGAGGTGGTGGGCGAGGATGTGCGCGCCATTCCTTGGAAGCACCAAGAGGAGATTCTGGCGGCCACGAGCATCCTGAAGCTCAACGAGCACGAGATGGAGGTCATCACCAACTCGAAGGATCCTCGCACCGTGGCCCGTACGCTGGCCGACCAAGGTGTGAGGGAGGTGGTCATCACGCTGGGCAGCTATGGCTCGCTCATCTATGCCGACCGCCATTTCTATGAGATTCCCGCCTTCCAACCGCGCGAGGTGGTCGACGCCACGGGTTGTGGCGACACCTATTCCACGGGCTACCTCTATTGTCGGTTGCAGGGCATGGGCTACGCCGAGGCCGGTAGGTTCGCCGCCGCCATGTGCACCCTGAAGTTGGAGCACAATGGCCCGTTCGACGGCACGTTGGCCGACATAGAGCGCGTCATGCGCTAACCCTCCCCCGCAGGTTCAATGATTTGCGCTCAGGCGCGGTCTGAGCGCTAAAAGGAAACCATTCGGGGTGAGAGATTTACGCTCGGACGCGGTAACAACGGATTTCTCGAATTAACGAGACCCGGCGAAGCCCCACCGACCAAAAGGGAGGTAATTAGTGTAATCGTTCTACGATTACCAATTTGAACGAATTTAGCTAACGCAATTTGGAAAAATTCGAAAATTAGGGAAATTCGTTGTTACGCCGTCTGAGGCCAAATAAAACTATTCGTTGTTACGCCGTCTGAGGCTAAAAGAATTACCATTCGGGGTGAGATATTCACCCCATCACCTCATCCAGGGAGGCGTGTTGACTTTCCAGGAGCTGGTCGAGGTAACGACGCAAACGGTCTTTACCCACCTCTTCGAGTCCGTTGCCAAAGGTTACCAGGTGGTCGGCCAGATGCACCGCCAGGTTCAGGTCGTGGGTGGAGAGCACAATGATCTTCCCCGTGTCGTGGGCCAGGCTACCCAAGAGCCGCAGGGTCTCCACCTTGCTGGGATAGTCGAGGAAGGCCGTAGGCTCGTCGAGGAGCACCACGGGTGTTTGCTGCGCCAATGCCTTGGCAATCATCATCTTCTGTCGCTCGCCATCGCTCAGCGTGCCTACCTGCCGCTGGGCCAGAGGGGTGAGGCCCGTCATGGCGAGCGCCTCGCCCACCATGCGGCGGTCGTCGTCGTTGAGGCGTCCGAAGAAGCCCGTGTAGGGCATGCGCCCCATGCCCACCAGTTGCTCCACGGTGAGGTTCTCCACCTCCACGCGGTCGGTGAGCACCACGCCAATCCATCGCGACAGCTCGCGTCGTGAGAGTTCTGACAGCTGCCGTTCCACGCCGTCGGCCACGAGCGTCACCGTGCCCGCCAAGGGCGGCTGCACCCCCGCCAATGTGCGCAGCAGGGTCGACTTACCCATGCCGTTGGCACCCACGAGCGCCGTGAGGGTTCCGCCCTGCAAGCGGGCGGTGAGATGCGAGGCCACCACCCGGTGCTTGTAGCCCACCGACAAATCAGAGATGATCATTTCGTTCATGCTGCAAAGATACGGCTATCCCTCCAGATTATCATCATGTTGTGTGACAATATTGCGCACGAACGTGACAAAAAAGGCAACATCTGGCAGACGGGCATCCCCCTGATGCCCTTGGCACGCTTGTTGCTTAAGGGCATAGTGACAACCGAGGCTATACGATAAGCCAGATGAGCGGAGCGTACTTTGCATGGCGTGAAGGGGTTCCCACGAAATGGATGTCGAAAAAGCCGAAGCTAACAAAAGATAATTATAACATGAAGTCCCGACCGAACCACAAGGCGGGGAGAGGACGACAAAACAAAACTGGAGGTAAATATTATGTTGTTAGTTCGTAGAAACAATGATTCTAATTGGTTGAACAATTGGTTTGACGACACACTCTTTGATGTAGACCTGATGCCGCAGACCAAAGCCACAGCGCCCGCTATCAATGTGCTTGAAACTCCCAAGGACTATAAGATGGAGATGGCCGTTCCCGGTTTGAGGAAGGAGTGGGTTCGCGTGAACATCAACAACGACGGACTGCTCCATGTGGCCATTGAGAACAAGATGGATCACAAGGAAGAAGAGCGCGACAACAAGGAGGAGAAGCACGAGCGCTACTTGCGCCGCGAGTTTGGCTACAGCAACTATGAGCAGTGCTACACCCTGCCTGAGGATGTAGACCACGACCACATCACCGCAAGCGTAGCCGATGGCATCCTCACCATCACCGTTCCGAAGATCACTCCTGAGCAGGAGGCGAAGGTCATGAAGAACATTGAGGTGAAATAACATTCCCCTGGCGAAGCGCAAAGACATTCGCCGAGCATAACACACATCAGCCCTGGTTTCCCACAAAGGAAGTCAGGGCTGATTCGTGTTCTATGCGTGGCGGGGGGATAGAGTGGAAGCCGCCTCATGCCTTTTTGTTTTCAAAGTTATAAAAAATAATTGAAGCATACCCCGTTTGCGACAAGAAAATAGAAAAGAAACTCGATAATTGCCAAATGGCAACAAAAGTGGCGCAATGCTATGGCCTGTTGTGAAAGAAGAGCAAATAAGATGGCAACGTATTGGAACGCGATGGCAACGCATTGGAACAATGTTTTTATCAAAATACCAAAAGAATGTGCTATCTTTGTATAAGATAGGCTGCACTCGGCCATTAGAGAACAAGTTCTCATGGCTCTCGCTTGCACTATCTTTGCCCACACCTAAATCAAACAATAACGTAATGAGGAATATTTGTTTTGCAGCAGCATTGTTGTTTTGCCTCCAGGTATATGGGGCAAAAGCAGAATCCATGGATTCTCATACAACATACCTTAATTATAAGGTGGCGACACGCAATGGACAAGGTTCTCGAAGGTGCCCTGCTAACCTCGCTTTTCTGCCATCGACATGGATTGATGAAACAAGACTCTATATGAAATGGCGCTGTAATCTTGGAACAGTTAATATATACGTAACTGACGCAGTTGGGCATGTTGTTTTACGTAATATTGCAAACTGTAATTTTGGAGAAGTTACCTCTTGGGATATTAGTTTTTGGGCAACTAATATATACACATTATTTATAATGGTAGGCGAGAACTCGTATTATGATACCTTTTCTTATAACGCCTCACACACATGTTAGTAATATGACTCTTATAGACAATTTTCTACATCCCAAAACCAATGCGGAAGAAGCGGTGTCATTATTATGTGAATCCTTCAAACTAAAATTATCTGATGGCACTTTATGTCGTCAGCTTAAACGTCATCCATTCTATCCAAGCATGTTAGCTATTCATGATGTGATGGAGAATTTCGGGGTGGCTTCTGTAGCTTATAAATGCAGTGACGTACAGGAAGTACTGAAAGTGGAAATTCCCTTCCTGTCTCAGGTGTCCGACGGTAGCTTAAGCAACCATAAGCTTTTCGCTACAGTATTTGGGCGTAGCGATAATGCTATAGATTGGTTTAACCCTAAAGAACACAAGCGTGAACTAATTTCTATTGATAAGTTCAGTGAGGTATTTACAGGCTATGCTATGTTCTTCGCTACAACAAAAGATGAAGGGGGCTTAAGCCATAAGGGTTACCGATGGAAAGAGAACTTGCAAAGAGCCATTGAATATTTGGCCATTTCCATGTTGCCGATTGCCTTAATGGTTATTAGTGTTTACAAAGGGCTTGTAGGTAGCATTGGGGTGTTGTCGTTGGCCTATTCTGTGTTTTTACTAATTGGTTGTGTTGTGTGTAGCCTTTTGCTTATGCACGAATACAACGCATACAATCCTGTGGTGATGGGAGTTTGTGGCGACAATAAGAAAGTTAACTGCAACGCAGTGTTGGCATCTTCTGGTGCCACATTCGCAAATATTCCATGGGCTGTTATTGGAAGTGTGTATTTCCTTGGATCTTTGTGTGCCTCGTTATCGTCGTGTATGAGTGAATGCGTAATAACATGCCTTGCTTACATGAACATTGTGGCCATTCCTTATACGGCATATTCTCTTTATTACCAAAAAAGGGTTGTTAAGCAGTGGTGCCCTTTATGTTTGGCTGTATTGGCAGTTATATGGGGGTTGTTTGCTATTTCCTTATTGAATGGTAGCCTATCAAGGTTTAGTCTTATGACGCCTGAAACTCTATGTTGCGTTTTCGTAAGTATGTTCCTTTCAGCATTAGGTGTTTTCCTACTATGGAAATTTGGCATCATTCTTGAGAGATCGGAAGAATCAGAGCATTCCCTTTCGAAAATAAAATATGACCGAGCAGTATTCGAGGCGTTACTAAGAAAAGAAAGAAAAGTGAGTGTGCCCATTGAAGGATTTGGTATAACCCTTGGAAACCCAAATGGCATGATGCATATTATAGAGGTGTGCAATCCATTCTGTGGCCATTGTGGGAAAGCGCAGAAAGAACTTAGCAAGTTAGTGAAGAATAACAGTAACATTTGCTTACAGATAATATTTGTGTCGGGACCAACTAACGTAGGGTACGACCATACGCCCGTCGACACGTTTCTGACTCTACAGAAAGAGGCCGAGGATATGTCAACGGTTCTTAACGACTGGTTCGCGCTAAGCGTAAAGAATGTTGAGGAGTACGAAAAGCTGCATCCTGTTAAGTCCCATCGTTCTAAAGATAACGACGACAATGCACAAAGGATGTCGGAATTTTGTGATGCCATGAAAATAACTCATACCCCAACAATATTCATCGACGGTTATGAAATGCCTCGTTTGTACAATGTTGGAGATCTCAAATATATTATTTAATTTTAAAATTCAAACCTATGAAGAAATTCAGATTTAACCAAGCAAATTTGGGCGAAGTGTTATCGCGCGAGGAACTGAAGCTAATTACTGGTGGAAGTGATGTTGATTCAAGTCAATACAGATGCAGTGGTATTTCTCCCGAACACGAGCATGTATGTGATTCGAAATCATCAGGAGAACCTTGCAGCTACTCATACGGTTTCTTAGGAAGTGTAAAAACCGGTTATGGTATTTGTTCGAAACGGGGAAGCTGTCCTGGAATGTTCTGCGATTAAGCCTGTGTGTAATAGATTTCCCATGAAAAGATTCATCCTTCTACTTTGCATGATGTTCTCGCTCTCGCTCATGGCGCGCGACATCATGATAAATGTGAAAGGCCGCACACTCGACAATTTGACGGGCGAAAACATCGGTGATGTTACGCTTGTGCTGATGAACGCCGACAGCATACCGATCGACACGATGGTCTCCATCGGGCCGCCCAACCATCCGATGCTTGTCGGCATGTTCGCTTTCAAGGTGGGCGAAGTGGGGAAATACATCATCCACGCGTCGGCTGTGGGGTACAAGGACGCGTACGTCAATTTCCGCGTCAGGTCGAGGCGCGAGTGGCTGGTTAGGGTAGGCGACATCCGCATGGTCAAGGCCGTCAAAGAGTTGCCTGAACTTTTGGTGAAGGCCACCAAGATCAAGATGATTTATAGTGGCGACACCATCGTCTACATCGCCGATGCCTTCAAAATGGCCGACGGCTCCATGCTTGATGAGCTCATAAGGAGGCTTCCCGGCGCCACCCTGTCGGCCGATGGGCGAATCTACGTCAATGGGCACTATGTGGAGAACTTATTGGTCAACGGTAAGGATTTCTTTGGCGGTAATGCGCAAGTGGCGCTCGAGAACCTGCCGGCCTACACCGTCGGCAAGATAAAGGTCTACAGCCGCTATGGCAAAGGAATGCCCGTTTCCGAGAGCGACATGAAGGACCAACCCTACACGATGGATGTGAGGCTCAAGAAAGAGTATAGCCACGGGCTTATGGCCAATGCGGAGGTAGGTGCGGGCACCGACAACCGCTACAGGTTGCGCGGGTTTGGAATGGACATGAAAGAGAGCTCGAGGGTTATAGCCTATGGCAACGCAAACAACGTGAGCGAGAGCCAAACGGCAAGCACCCTCGGCCGCTGGAAACCCGAAGATACGGGCAACGGTGTCAGCCATATCAAAAGTGCGGGCGTCGACATCTCGCACGATTTTGACCCTGGCGCCTTCGCTGCCTTCAGCACCGTCTATGAGCACAAAAACAACATAAGGGAAACGGAAAGCAACCAGCAGACTTACTTTCCCGGCGGCGATGAGATGAAGCGCGCCTGCGACAACTCGCGCGTAACGTCGGACAAGATCGACTTGAAGGGCAACATGTATATTCAGCGGAATGAATATTTCGTCATCAACGATGCTCAGTTGTCCTTCAAGGCCTTGCGCCAGAACAGGTCGCTACAGGAGAGGCGCTTCGCCAATGGCGCCACGCTCAACACGCTTAGTGACAAGACGAACAACAAGAACCGCCAATGGAGCTTCAAGATGACATCGACAAACGGAATTAACCTCGTGGCCGATTTTCTTCGCCTCAACGCCTCGCTGGCCTACAACAATTACGACGGCAAGCATTTCTCGCTTTACAACCTCCGCTACTCCGAACCATCGGCCTCCACCGACAGGCGCCATACGTACCTTAAGGCGGGCAATCACGACTTCAATTTCCGTTTTAAGACGAGCTACGACTATCGTGGCTTTGGCAAGATTCTCGCGCCTTTCTATGAGGTGGTTTACGAGCGCCGCCATAACGACAATATGTTCTACCGATTGGACCAGTTGCAGCACGACACAGTCCGCATCTCCTGGCTACCGTCTACGGCCGATGCCCTGCGCAGGGTGCTCGACGCCAACAACAGTTATGTTTACCGCGAGCACCAATGGCAACACCAAGTGGGTGTCTATTATTCGCAGACGTTTCAGAACGGCGAGCTTACCGTTACACTGCCTCTGCGCCACATCCGCACGAACCTCTCAGCGTGGCGCACCACAGACCAAACCGTGGCAAAGCGACGCACGCTCTTTGAGCCTGCCGCCACCTTCAGGTGGAAAGCCAACCGCCACCACGTTGACATCAGCTCGAAATACTATACGCGCCTCGCCGACCTCACGCAGATGATCGATTACCACGACGACAGCAATCCGCTATACGCCATTAACGGAAACAAGCACCTCAAGGATACACGCATCCTTGAGGTCGGCGCCAACTACACCCACGACCTTAAGGCGCAGCAACGGTTGGGCGTGGCCGTGCAATGGAGCAGGCGCTATAACGATGTGGCGATGATGACCACCTTCGATCGCAACACAGGGCGCACCACCGCCACACCACAGAACGTGAACGGCAACTGGACCATCGCGTCCAACATCCATTTCACCACGCCTGTCCTCAAGAAGCAGAAGATGCTGCTCTCCTTCGCCCTGCAACCCTCCTACCAAAACAGCGTGGACCTCGCCTCGGAGATGGGGCAGGCGCATCCGGCAAGCATCGTCAGGAGCCTCGGCGCCGATGGGCAATGCAAGGCCGACTGGAACCCCTCGGAGCATGCGCAGCTCTCGCTGTTGGCAAACGCACGCTATCGTCACATTACGGGCGACCGACCCGACTTTGCCACCATCAACGCCGCCGACTTCGATTATGGCTTCAGTGCCATCGTCGACCTGCCGTTGTCGCTCCAGTTGTCCACCTCCCTTGTGGCCTACGCCCACAGGGGCTACGAGGCGCCGGAGATGAACACCACGCAATGCATATGGAACGCGGAGCTCTCGCGCAAGCTATGCCGAGGCCAACTGCTGCTGGCCATCAAGGCATTCGACATCCTGGGACAACTGAAAAACCAATCGTTCCACGTCGACGCGCAAGGACGAACCGAAACATGGCACAACGCCATACCGCGCTACGCCATGATTTCCCTCGCCTGGAGGTTCAACGCCAACCCGAAGAGGTAAACAATTGGAGAGCAGATAAGCCACGAAGGAACAGGGAGCGCATAAGGGCTACAAGAGCGGCCTGCGACCTGCTTTTTTCGCCTCCCTACCTTTCGTATGGCATTTTGACCACGATGACCTTAACGTGCTCTTGTTGTTTTCCGGTTTTAATTTTTGCGATGTGCCAATCGCATGGGAACATGATGCAGAAGGTGTTGGGTGCCATCTCGAACCGCTTGAGGCGTGTGGCGTCGTAGCGGTAATGCTCCACGTCGGGGGTGTAGTCGGCGAGGGGGGTGGCTGTGTCGTGGTCGATGAGGGCCAGTCCCTCCACGCCGTCTACCACGATCATGAAGTCGATGTTGTCTCTGTGGCTCTCCGATCCCTTCCCATTCCTGAGGTCGTGCTCCGAGCACCAGTTGGTTCCATCCTCCACGGAGGCCACGAGGCCCGTTTTGCCGATGGGCGTGCGCCCTGGCTTGAGCGCCTTGAGGTCGTTGTTCTGGAGCCATTGGAAGAGCTCGTCCCACAGCTTGGGGTTCCTGCTATACTGTATGCAAAACTCGGTGAGGTTGACCGTAGGGGCGGGAACGGCCTTGTTGAACGCTCCCCTCCATTGTCCCTGCTTCACCCATTTGGCGGCGGCGCGCTCCACAGCCTTGGGATAATGGTGCGTGTAGGTTTGTGCCGTGGCTCCTGTTGCGAGGAGCGTGGCGACGATGGCCATGGTGGCCATTTTTCTCTTGACTTGTTTCATGTTGTGCTGATTGTTTTTCTTATGCAGGTTCTACTTCGCCCTCACGATGCGTATGCCTATCTGCGAGGGGTGCTCCGCCATGTAGGTGGCCAGGAGCTTGGGCTCCTCCACCACCTTGCGGTGCAGCTGCGATGCGTTGAGCATGTGTAGCCCGTCGGCGTGCCACACGGCTATGCCGAGGTGACTGGTGTCGAGGCCCTTCTTGGAGGTGAGTATCACGATGATGTCGCCGTTGCGTATGGTGCTCCGCAGCAGTTTGCTGTTCCTCAGCTGTCCCTTGGGAATGTAGCGGTAGCGTCGGCCGCTGATGGCCCTCTCCATCTGCCGCAGGGGCGCCACCCATTGGGGATGGGCCGCAAGCATGGGGTAGAGGTGCGTGTGGGTGGTCATGTAGTTGGCCCGCACGGTCTGCACGGCGGTGAAGGGCGGCGTGGGGCCTTGCACATCGGCCACGAGGCCCTTGCGCACGTTCTCCTCGATCCAATAGGTAAAATAGTGGAGGCGGTGCGTGTAGGCCACCTTGCCATCCTCGTAGCGCAGGCGCTGCAGGTTGCGGCAGAAGGCTTGGAAGGTGTGGGCCTTCTGCTTCATGCAGAGCGCGAGGGCCATCACCGTTTCCACGTAGGTGGTGCAGTCGAGCTGCCGCAGGTTGACCACCAGCCGCTCCTCGCGGTTCACCTCGAGCGTCTTGGCCACGTAGGGCAGTCCGCGCAGTTGGCGTGCGAACCACAGCGTGTGGTTGGTTTTTGGGGGTAGGGTTGCGGCTTTTTCCAACAGTCGCACTACCCTCACCGAGTCGCTTCGCCAATAGTGGGGCGTTGAGGCTTGGGAGCCCATGGCCGTTGTGGCGAGCAAGATCAAAAGCGTCAATATTTTCTTCATAGCGTAAAAGGGTGTTGGGGGCTACCTTCGTCCGAAGTTGTAGCCGAAATAGATGTTGACCGATCCAAAGATGTTGTTGGTCTTAAACTGATCCTTGCGGTAGTTGTAGGCGTGGAACACGGCGCTGGCCCCGGCGTACCACCGTGTGTTGTTCCACACCAGTCCGAGGCGGAACAGGCCGTCGAGGTTGATGTTCTTGAAATCGAAGGTTCGGAAGAAATCCTTCTCCTCATTTTGCACGTCGCTTGTGGAGCGCTTATAGCTGAGCGAGGCCATGGCCGAGGCGTTGAAGAGCCAGTTGTAGGCAAACACCCAGTTGATGCCGTAGCCCCCCGAGACGGAGTAGTCGGTGTATTTCACCTTCGAGAAGCGCATCGACGAGTCGATGATGCCGTCGGCGTTGGTGGTCCCGAGGCGTTGCTCCACGAGGTCGGCCAGCTTGGCCCAGTCAACCTCGAGCGAGTGGCGTGTGTAGCCAATGCCCATCATGGGGCTTCCCGCCGTTCGCCGCTGCACGGTGCTCTGGCTGTAGGCGGCGGGATAGGAGAACTTGCGGTGGTTGAAGATGTAATAGAGGTTGCCGCCAGTGATGCTCGAGTGGAACCCGTCGAACGAGGCTCCGCGCATGCGGCTGGTGTCGTACTGCTTGCCGAGGTCCATGCGCGAGATGGTGTAGTCGTTTCCCGACTTTCGGTAGAACACGTCGATCCCTATCTGGTTGCTGTAAAGGCTGAGGTTGAGGTCCTGCTTGCGGTCGCCGTCGCTGAGGTGCGTGAGGTCGACGGTGTAGCCCAGGAACACCCATCGCCAGCCTACATAGGGTCCGAGCTTCACCGATGGCTTCGGCACGAACACTATTTCCTGCCCCGTCTTGTTGGCCAGGTGGTAGATCTCGTAGGTGTTGGTGTTTTGGAGCATCACGGTGAAGTTGTAGTGCTGCGGCTCCACATACAGCGTGTCGACACGCGAGAACTCCTTCACAAACTGGTAGGCGGCGTTGAGCAGCGGATTGCGCAATTCGTGGCCCGAGGTGCGGGCACGACGCCCTTTCCGCCCCACCTGTGTGGAGTCGGTAGGGTTGGCGCTGGCGTGGCAGGCCAGGGCGATGGCCACGAGGGCGAGCAACACACGCTTGGCCATGGCTCAGAACTTGCCCAATATGCGGTCCATGACCCAGTTGGTGGGTGTGGCGCTAACGCTTGTGCACTCGCACACGCCCACGCCCTGCAGATGCTCCACCACCGCCCGTATGAGGGGCAGCTGCACGTGCGTCGGGTTGGGGATGGCGAAGCGCTGGTGGCCCTCGCTGGTGATGAGGCTAATGGGGTCGTAGCTATACACCGAGAAGCCCAGCGTGCCCCTGTCGCCGATCACCATGATGCGGTCTTCCTTGGCGCTCTCGTGGCCCACGAAGCACCACGAGGCGCTGCCCGGTATGCCGCTCTGGAAGATAAACGATGCGCTGATGGTGTCTTCGGCCTGGTAGAGGTGCGCGCGGTTGGCGGGGTATCCGTGTGCGCGTATGATGAACCCGAAGAGCTGCTGCAGCAGGTCGAGCTGGTGGGGCGCCAGGTCGTAGAAGTAGCCGCCGCCCGCTATGAGGGGCTGCACGCGCCACGGCTGGTTGCTGCCCTGCGCGTTGTCGAACTCGCGTGGCGGCGCCGAGAAGCGAATCTGCACGTTGAGAATCTTGCCCAGCGTGCCGTCTTCCACCAGTTCCTTCACCTTCTGGAAGTAGGGCAGGTATCGGCGGTAATAGGCCACGAAGCACGGCACGCCCGTCTGCTCGGATATGCGGTTGATGCGCAGGCAGTCTTCGTAGCATGCCGCCAGCGGCTTCTCCACATAGCAGGGCTTGCCCGAGCGCATGGCCATGATGGCGAAGGTGGCGTGGCTCGAGGGCGGCGTGGCGATGTAGATGGCGTCGACGTCGGGGTCGTCGACGAGCTCTTGCGCGTCGGTGTACCACTTGCGTATGTGGTGGCGCTCAGCGTAGAGGCGCGCCTTGTCGGCGTTGCGGCTCATCACCGCCACCACCTGCGACCCAGGCACCTCGCCGAAGGCCGGTCCCGACTTTTTCTCCGTGGCCTCGCCGCAGCCTATAAAACCCCAGTTGATTCTCTTCATAGTGGACTGAAAAATATACGTTAATGGCGGTGCGGCCCTATCGCCGCCGCCTAACTCGAATGCAAAGATAGGGCAAATCGAAGACAATACAAAATCTATGGGCTAACATTTTGTTAACATCCCATTGCGTCGAGGAACACTTGCAGATGTCCGGCGTAATAGAGCGGTATGTTGTATAACTTGAACGACTTGCCCTTCTGCGTGGTTACTACGTCGGATGTCATGGGTCCGTTCCAGAGGCGCAAGGCAATCGTTGCGGTCGACTCGTCCATATACTGGTGCAACGAGCGAAGCTTGGCGTTGTTGCCCGTCTTCACTTCTATGGGCAACAGGTGCGACTTGTGTCTTATCACAAAGTCGACCTCCGCTTGCGAGTTTCTGGCGTCGCGCACCCAAAACATTCTTTTCTCGCCAAACGTAACCGTTGAGCCCAACAGCTCTTGGCCCACTGCATGCTCGGCGATGTCGCCATTCCAAAGCTCGTCGGCGTCTTTGTTGAACAGCAAATCCTCCTGCATGCCCGCCACATAATTCACCAAGCCAGTATCGAGCCACAACAGCTTCGGACTCTTCTTTAGGTCGGGCAAGATGGGAAGCGATGTCGACGTGATGGGGTAGACCAATTCGAGCAGAAGCGTCTTTTCCAAGGTCCTGAATGCGTTGCCCACCTCGGCCGCCTTGAATGTGGTACCTGTGAACTTCGCAAACTGGATGCGATGGCCTGCCGCCGTCCACCCATAGTTTAGGATATACCTGATGGCGTCTTGCTCCTTGGGTTTGCTGGCATACTTCTCCACGTCGTCGCGATAGCCCGACAACAAAGCGTTGAACACACCATTTAGCCTTACCAAATCGTTGTGCTGGGCATAGTTGGCCACTGCCTCTGGCAGGCCACCTACGATCATGTATTTCTTAAACAAGTCGATGGTGAGATGGTGGAGCGATGCGGGCAGCGAAACCGTCTCCAAATGGTTGGCGATGGCGTCGTGCCCCATGGCCCTAAGAAATTCCACAAAGGTGCAGGGGTGCAACGCCATATACTCCACTCTGCCCACGGGGAACGAGATGTGTCGACCCATTAGGCTCTCTAAGAGCGACCCGGCGGCAATGACATACAAGTCGGGGCGCTTCTCGTAGAAGTATCTCAAGGCTTGCACCGCCTTGGGCTCATTCTGTATCTCGTCGATAAAGATCAGGGTTCGGCGGTTCTCGCCCTGCATTTTGTTTGCCTTGAAGAAAATGCCAGCCAACAAATCGTCGAAAGAATAATCGGCGGCAAACAACGCCGCGTTTTCCTGCTCCTCCAAATTAAGATATATATACGTGTCAAACTCCTTGGCGAAAAGTTCCACCAAGGTGGTCTTGCCCACTTGTCGGGCCCCACGCAGCACCAGCGGCTTGCGCTCTTCCTTTTCGGCCCAGTGGCGAAGATACCGTATGGCTATTCGTTCAAACATACGCTTTGCTTTTTGTGATGATAGTGCAACTTGAATGTAAAGTTAGTGCCAACGAGGGCCATGAGAACTTGTTCTCGGATGGCCGAGAGCCGCCTAACTTCTGCAAAGTTAGGACAATTATTTGCAAATCCAAAGCAAAAACGCAATAAAACTTATCCATTTCCAAACCAAAAACAGAGAAAAACGCAAGCATTTCCAAATCAAACGGAGCGAAACCGTGAGCATTTCCAAACCAAACGGAGCGAGAAAGGAGGGTATTTCCAAACCAAACGGAGCGAAACCGCAAGCGTTTCCAAACGAGGTGTGCCCTTAAACGCGCCCTTATAGAAACGCTCTCCGCATATCAAGCAAGCCTGTCATGTGGCATTCTTTTCATTCCTGTCAAACGAAGCGGGCTGAAAGCCCAATGACCTCCTTAGCCCAGGCACCGCCCTGGGTAAACCGCCACGTTACGCCACGCCCCGTAAGGGCAAAAGTGTATCTAACGTACTCTGTTTCAACATCTTATCATTGTGTTGCGCTTGATAGCATTCCTTTTTTATCCAAGGCTTTCTTGCTTAGTCAAGCGGCAAAGCCGAGCGACCGCGTCTGAGCGCAAATACACGTGTGTTCATTATCACCCCCAATATAGGATAACCCTGAATTATGGCGACAATCTATATTGAAATCTACATGGTTTTTATCCACGACCGAAGCGTTGGGCGGAAATACGCCATTCTCAGCACTATAACGCAACCTGTTGGCGCACAGAGGGTTAGCGCAAGAAGAGAAATTTTTGGCGGCCGAACCATCCAAACCGCGTTGCGAAACATGCCTAACCGAGCTGCAATACATGGTCTTTCGCACCTCGTGACGTGGCCTTTCGAGGTGCGGATGGGTAGGTATCGCAACGCGAAACATGCCTAACGGTGAACGCACGGCGCAGATTTCTGTCGGCGAGCACGAGGAAACGGCCATCCCGTTGTCTCTTTCAACGAAAAACGCCGCACAACTTTTGCACCAAAATATCATACAGAACGTGTTGCGCTCCCCATGCCACATGACAAAACGCATTCTACAATATAAAATCTATTCCACTCTTCCACGATCCTCATTCCAGATCCTCAAACCCGCATTGCAGGGATCGTCGAAGATGCCCGAAACGATTGGGGCCATTACTTTTAGCACCTCCCTGTGCCGCTTTTGCTTACGTTCGTCAAGTGTGAGACGCTTTTAGATGACCGAAAGACATAATATAATAAGGTAAGACCGAAAGGACGAGGGTGGCGCGTTGTAAGGTTACGGAAAGAGGAATTGGAGCGTGTTTGTATTACAAAACGTTGTTATTACACTCGTTTTAGCGGTAAACTCTCATAAAATTGCACGAAAACAGAATAAATCTTCATATTTGTTTGCTCAAAACCGTTTATTCGATTACCTTTGCATCACATTTAAGATTATTCATAATCATTTGGGAAATTTATGAAAACACTAAAGTTACTCTTTCAGGGTAAGATGAGCAAGGCCTTGTTCATCATGATGATGCTTTTTGCAACCGCGCAGACCATCAGCGCCCAGTTGCCTTCGTTCAAGCTTAAGACCATTGACGGAAAGACCGTGTCGACCGACACGTTGCGCAACGACGGCAAGCCCTTCATCATTAGTTTCTTCGCCACCTGGTGCAAGCCCTGCAACCGTGAGCTCAGCGCCATCGCCGAGGTGTACGACGAGTGGCAGAAGGAGACCGGCGTGAAGCTCTACGCCGTGTCGATCGACAAGGCCCAGAACGCCAACAAGGTGAAGCCCCTGGTGAACCAGAACGGATGGCCCTACGAGGTGATGCTCGACCCCAACTCAGAGTTCCGCAAGTCGTTTGGCGGAGAGATGATACCGTTTGTCATCATCTGCGACGGCAACGGAAAGATCATCGAAAAGCACAACGGCTACACTGAAGGGTCGGAAGAAGAGATCATCGAGAAAGTGAGGGAGCTGACCAGCAAGTGAGCCCCGCACGGTAGCATACCGTCCCCACCAACACACGAACGGCCCCATGCCCTTGGCGTGGGCAACAAACGCAAGACATGAAACGAAAACTCATACTCACCCTTGCCGCCACGCTCGCCACAACGGCCCTGATGGCACAAGAGAACAACAACAACGACGACAAGATCACCCTGAGCGGAAGCATCCAGAGCGATGTCATCATACCCCAGGAGGACAAGAAGATCGGCACAGAGAAATATAACGAGTGGGCGCTCACCAACACCTACGCCGACATTGCGGCGCGCAGCCGTCATATCGACGCCGGCCTGCGCTTCGAGTTTACCAAGCACCCATTGCCGGGCTATGCCGCCGCGCCCGAGGAACGCTTCAAGGGCTATGGCGTGCCCAACTTCTACCTGAAGACACATTTCGACAACTGGGACCTGACGCTCGGAACCTTCTACGAGCAGTTTGGCTCGGGATTCATCCTCCGCACCTACGAGGAGAGAAGCCTCGGCATCGACAACTCGTTGCTCGGCGGACGCCTCGTGGTCCGACCCGTGAAGGGCGTGCAGGTGAAGGCCCTCGCCGGTAAGCAGCGCCACTATTGGAAGTGGAACGACGCATGGATCAGCGGCGGCGACCTCGAGCTCAGCGTCGACCAGTGGTTCCGCAGGATGCAGGAGGCCAACACCTACCTCACCCTCGGAGCATCGTGGGTCAACAAGTATGAGTCGCCCAACGAAGACATCATGGTGGATCCCACCCACAAGCTTCGCCTGCCGGGCAACGTCAACGCCTTCGACCTACGCACCAACCTCCAAGCCGGCAACTTCAATGTGCTGGCCGAGTATGCCTGGAAGACCGACGACCCCTCCTACGACAGGCTCTATCCCTACATCTATCGCAACGGAACGGTGGCCATGCTCTCCACCTCTTATTCGAAGAGGGGCCTGAGCGTGCTGCTCCAAGCCAAGCGAAGCGACAACATGACGTTCCGAAGCGACCGCAATGTGTATGGATTGTCGTCGAACATCAACAACCTGCCCGCCTTCACCACCGAGCAGACCTACGCCCTCGCCGCACTCTACCCCTACGCCACACAGCCCAATGGCGAGTGGGCCTACCAAGCCGAGTTGGGCTATACCTTCAAGCGCAACACCCTGTTGGGCGGCAAGTATGGCACCAACCTCAAGGTCAACTTCTCGCATATCCACTCCATCAACCGCAACGACCATAGCGTAGACGGAAACCCACGGGGCACAAGCGGCTACGGGTCGGCCTTCTGGAAATGGGGCGACCAGACCTACTACCAGGACCTCAACATCCATCTCAACAAGAAGTTCTCGCGCGTGTTCTCGCTCAACCTCATGTATATGAACCAGTTCTACAACAAGAGCGTTGTGGAGGGAGAGGGCGGCATGGTCCACTCCGACATCATGGTGGCCGACGCCAAGTATCGCATCAACCGAAAGATGACGCTGCGCGGCGAGGCGCAATACCTGGCCACCGACGAGGATGAGGGCGACTGGATGTTTGGCCTGCTCGAGCTATCGATCCTCCCCAACTGGATGATCACCGTGTCGGATATGTATAACAACGGCGAGAGCAAGCTCCATTACTACCAGGGACTTGTTACCTTCAACGCCGGAGCCCACCGCCTGCAGCTCGGGTATGGTCGCACGCGCGCTGGCTACAACTGCTCGGGTGGCGTGTGCCGATATGTTCCCGCAAGCAAGGGATTCACCATTTCTTACAACTATAATTTCTAAAAAGGAAGATGAACATATTTAAGTCGTTTAGCTTAGCCGCCATCCTGATGGCGCTCACCCTCACGTCGTGCTCAGAGATCGACGAGAACGAGCGCATCATCTATGTGAAGCCGGCTGAGGTGAAGAAGCATGTGCTCATAGAGGACTTCACCGGACAGCGCTGCGTGAACTGCCCCAACGCCGCCACCATGATCGAAAAACTGCAAGAGCAGTATGGCGAGGACAACATCATAGCCGTGGGCATCTACGGAGGCGACTTCGGTTACACCACCGTAGCCCAGGGCCATCAGCCGCTGTCGCTCACCACCGAGACGGGCAATTCCTATTACGCCACATGGGGTGTCAGGGCACAACCCAGTGGTATGGTCGACCGCTTTGGAGGCGTGCTCACCAACCTCGTCTATTGGGCTGCCTACGTAAATGGCATGATCAATAGGGAACCCACCGTGATGATCACACCCACCACTACCTACGATGAGGTTTCGCGCAACCTGAAGGTCAACGTCAATGTGGCCGGATTGAAAACGCTTAGCGGTGCCAAGTTGCAGGTGTGGCTCGTGGAGGACAACATCAAGGACATGCAGCTCATGCCCAATGGTAGCGTCAACAACGATTATATCCACAAGCATGTGTTCCGTGCGTCGGTCAACGATAAGGACGGAGAACCCATCAACGTGGTCAACGAGAAGTCGGTGAGCAAGACCTACAACATCAGCCTCGACAACAGTTGGAAGCCTGAGAACATGTCGGTCGTCGCCTTCGTGTTTACCGACGAGGGTGTGCAGCAAACCGAGAAGACACCCGTCGTTAGCCAATAAAAGCCCATGGGGGTGGCCGTTCGCTTGCCTATGGCAAACCATCTGCCCCCTTGGAAACATCAAAACAAACAGTAGTAATCATTAAAATAAAGAAATAGAATATGAAAAGAGCATTTGTCTTCGCCTTCGCTGCTTTGCTCAGCATCGGAGCCTTCGCACAGGAAGAACTGCCTACATTCCAGTTGTTCGACAAGAACGACAATCCTGTCGCCGATGGTGCCACCTTGGTGCTCACGGAGGGAGAGAATTTGGGCGAATATCAAATTCCCAGTGGCCTTTACCTGAAAAACAATTCCGACGACACGCAAGGTGTGGGCATCGACGTCAAGCTGGTAAGCATCGACAACGGATCGTTCTCTTGCTGCTTCCCCATGAATTGCAAGACCATCTCAAGTCCAGGGGTATATGAGGATTACAACTCTCCCGCTACCATGGATGCCGGTGAGAAGAGGATTCTGCAAACCGAGTGGATACCCAGCAACTACGGCTCATGTACGGCCGAGCTTCAATTCAAGGTCTTCAATGTAGAGAAGCAGGATGTGTTCGGTACTACGGTCTACTCGCCTTCCGATTTCAAGGAGTATGGTCCCAAGGTTACTCTTCATTTTGTTTACGCCGACCCCACAAGCGTCGACGGTATTAAAGATAACACAAACACTACGGTCCTCGTCCGTTACAATGCCAATGGCATGAGCGTCAAGTCGGAAGTGAAGGGCTTGAACATCATTCGTCTCTCTAATGGTAAGACCATCAAGCAAATCAAAAAATAATTAGTTTCATTATGAGGAAAACTTTACTCTCTTTATTTGCACTCGTGCTGACATTAGGCGCGAGTGCACAGAAAGCCACACCCTTTAGTGGCCATCTCGACAGGAGCTTGGAGGCCGCTCAGCAGCGCGTCGTTACGTTGGCTCCGAAGAAAGTCGACTTGCAGGATAACCAGCGCCTCGTGGGATATTACACCACCGACGAGCTGGCGCAGTATGGATTGGGATTGGCAAGCCTTGGCGCCAACGACAATTGTAAGGCCGCCATCGACCTGACGCCCGATATGTTGGAGCCCTACGATGGCATGAAGGTGGTGGCCATCCGCTTCGGCCTTTGTTACAAACTGGATAAGTCGAGGGTGTTTATCACGCCTATCACCAACCAAGGCCTTGGCCTTGATGTGGTGTCGGAGAATGTGCCCTCCACGGTGAAAGGATGGAACACCGTAACGCTCAGCAAGCCTTACGTCATCTCCAAGAACCAGGAGTTCTTCGTGGGCTTCGACTTCGCGCAGAAAGCCATCAAGAACGGACAGTATTACACGGAAGAATGTTATCCGCTCTCCGTCGTGGAAAGTGGTCGCACCGACATGCCGCTCCTGATGTTTACCAACATCTCCGAAGCCAATGGTGGCCAAGGCGAAGGTTGGTACAACCTTGGCACGGGTGAGGGAAACCTCAGCATCCAACTGGTGGTGGAAGGCAATTTCCCCGACTACAATGTCATTCCCAGCAACTTCAATCTGGTGTCGGCGCTTGTCGACACCGACGTGGAACTGTCGGTCGATTTCTTCAACAATAGTAAGGAGGCTGTGAGCCAACTCGACTATGTGGTGTCGGTCGATGGTGTGGCCACCGATGAGCAGCACGCCAACCTGGAGAAGGCTGTGGCAACAGGCGCCAACGGATCGTTCAGCGCCATCGTGCCGGGCATCGCAAAGGTGGGCAAGCACAACGTTACGGTTGAGGTGACCAAGGTGAATGGGCACGACAACCTGGCGACCAACAAGGTGGCTAAGGGCGTAGTGGCCGTGGCCAAGACTACCTATCCCAGCAATGTGCTCATCGAGGAGTTTACCTCTGAGGGTTGCGGCAACTGCCCGCCTGTGGCCGAATACCTTCACACCGCGCTCTCTATGGCCGACCAAGGCCGTGTGTATGCCGCTTGTCACCATTCGGGTTATCAAACCGATTGGCTCACGGCCAAATGGGATAACCTCACGGGGGTTGCGTTTGGCAACAGTGGGGGCACGTTCAACCCGGCCATGATGTTCAATCGCAATGAGGCGTGGGTTGAGGGCAACGTCAACAAGGCAGGTCTTGTGGGCATCCCTGCAAACGCTGCCGTCATCACCGCCACAACGCGTGCCGCCATGGCGCAGCCTGCCAACGCGCAACTCGCTATTCAGGTGGTGCCCAACACCGATGGCTCCAAGGCCACGGTTACCGTGAGCGGCGTGTGCAACGAGGCTTACGACACCGACAACTCGCTCCTGACATTCTATCTCACCGAGGATAGCATCAAGCCTCATAGACAGTATGGAGCCAAGAGCTCTTTCCGCCACATGCACGTCATCCGCGCCAACAACAGCACTTGGGGCGAGCAGGTGCAATGGGAGGGTAACACCTTCACCACCACATTTGATGTTAACATCAAGGCTGCGTGGAAGAAGAAGGACCTGAAGTTCATCGCCTTCCTCAACAAGCACAACGAGTCGAACTACACCGACAACAAGATCGAGAACGTCATCGGCGTTACCTACAACGATGCCGTGACGGGCATTCATGGCGTTTACAACGATGCCGAGAACGCAACGGTCGTGGGGTATTACACCATCGACGGCATGAGGCTCAACGCTCCGCAGAAGGGCCTGAACATCGTGAAGATGTCTAACGGCACCTCACGCAAGGTGATGATGAGAAAGTGATATCGGCCTTGGCCTCTTACGGCCGGGGATCATGAAAATGGGGCGAGAGGCCACGGAGGGCATGGTTGCCAAGAAGACGTGACCTCTCGCTTTTCCACAAACACACCAGCAACGCCATTGGGCGCTCAGGATACACATTTATTTTAAAGTTATTATTATGAAGAAATTTTTACTCCCACTCATGTCGCTTGTGTTCTTTGCGACAAGCACAAACGCTCAAAACTTAAATCGTAACGCCGTGAAGGCTGAGGTGCCTGCACAGATGAGCCTGGCACTTGCACAGCCCGCCCAGAAGGGTGGCGTCAAGAAGTTGGCCGACAACCAGGGCCTCATTGGGTTCACAGGGTCTGATGGCGCCAACGGTATTGGTCGGGCCGGATTCCCCACATGGTCGAGCGCAAGCATGGTAATCTCCGACCTGGACATCAGCGACGTGGCGAACGACCTCAAGGGCTGCAAGGTGGTTGGCCTTCGCTTCGCCGTGACGGGTTCGCTGGGCAATAACGCCGGTGTCTTGGCGCTTATCTTTAAGGGCAAGAATGATCAGAACGGCACAGAGTTGGGCGCCGACCTCGCCGACTACGACGTGACGGTGATTTCCGACAACCAGCAGTCGGTAGATGTGGCCTGGAACGAGGTGAACTTCGACCAGCCTTACGAGATCACGGGCGAAGAGACCGAAGTGATGTATGGCTATGCCTATACGCAGGTGAAATCGCAGACCAACAAGAATGCCACTCCCGTGCTCTTTGGGGTGAACAAGGATTCGAAGGATTACGATGATATGTTCCTCGTGTATGGCAAGCCCAACGCAGGAGATAGCGAGGGCCTTTATTACGTCTCTAGTGAGGAGAAGCCCTATGTGCCCTGCTTCCAACTCATCGTTGAGAAGCCCGGTGGCTCAACGTCGGTGATCGGCATCAAGGGCTCTGAGAAGGCTGTCGCCTCAAAGTATTACACCATCGGTGGCGCTCAGCTCAACGCTCCGCAGAAGGGCCTGAACATTGTGAAGATGTCTGATGGCCGAACTGTCAAGGTGATGAAGTAATCGGGGCTTCGACATTCCCCCAAACCCATACGTCCCCATGAACTCAAAGCTAATGATCGATTTTGGGTGGCGGGACCTCTTAACGCTGCGTCGCTCCGCAAGGTTTTCCTTGTTGGGCGACGCAGTTGTCGTTGGGGCGCATCCTGCATCACCCCAAACCCGATGCATCTTGTTTGCGCCTTGTGCCTGCCCCAAGCCGACGGCCATCGGTGGCTTCGCTGGTATGATTTGTGTAGTTCATTCAACAAAGACTCGGTGTTTTGCATACTAAAAAGAATATTATTCAGTAACTTTGCAGCATGATTTATCCCAGCAATTTCGAAAACAAGATACAGTTTGGCGAGATACGGTCGCTGCTGAAGGAACGTTGCCTGAGCCAATTGGGCAAGGACAAGGTGGAAAAGATGGCGTTCAACGACGATGTGGAGCGCATCAACACGTTGCTCAGGCAAACGCATGAGTTCCGTCGCTTGCAGGAGGAGGCCGACGAGTTCCCCCTGCAATATTTCTACGATATGCGCGCTTCCATCAAGCGCGTGCGACTGGAGGGCACCCATCTCGAAGAGAATGAGCTCTTCGACCTCCGCCGCTCGTTGGAGACCATTGGCGGCATCGTGAGGTTCCTGAGCCGGGGAAGCGACGAAGGGGTTTGCGATTTCCCCACATTGCACGACCTCACCGAGGGGGTGCTCACCTTCCCCGACCTGTTGCGCCGCATCGATCAGATCCTCGACAAGTATGGTAAGATCAAGGACACGGCATCGCCCTTGCTGGCCGAAACCCGCGCACAGTTGCGGAAGGCGGAGGGTAGCGTGTCGCGAACGCTCAACAGCATCCTGCGAGCCGCCCAGAGCGAGGGATTGGTGGATAAGGACGCTACACCCACGCTTCGCGACGGACGTCTCGTGGTGCCCATCGCTCCGGGCTTGAAGCGTAAGATAAAAGGTATCGTTCACGATGAGTCGTCTACAGGAAAGACGGTGTTTGTGGAGCCCGCCGAGGTGGTGGAGGCCAACAACCGCATACGCGAGCTGGAGGCGGAGGAGCGCCGCGAGGTGGTGCGCATCCTTGTGGAGTTCTCCAAACTTGTCAGGCCCCATGTCAACGAACTGATGTATTCCTACCAACTGCTGGCCGAGGTCGATTTCATTCGCGCCCGCGCTGAGTTGGCATCGCTCATGGGAGCCATGGAGCCGCGGGTCGAAGCCGCACCTGTCATGGATTGGGTTTCGGCACGTCATCCGTTGCTTTGGCTCGCATTGAAGAAGCAAGACAAGACGGTGGTGCCTCTCGACATCACCCTGAAACCCCAACAGCACATACTGATCATATCGGGTCCTAACGCCGGTGGTAAGTCGGTTTGCCTCAAAACCGTGGGATTGTTGCAGTATATGTTGCAATGTGGACTGTCGGTTCCCATGAGCGAACGGTCCAAGGTGGGCATCTTCCAAAACCTGATGATTGACATCGGCGACGAGCAAAGCATCGAGAACGACCTCTCGACCTACTCGTCTCACTTGCTCAACATGAAGATCATGATGCGGCAGTCGAACGCTCGCACGTTGTTGCTCATCGACGAGTTTGGTACGGGCACCGAGCCGCAAATAGGTGGAGCCATGGCCGAGGCCGTGCTCAACCAGTTTGTGAAGAAGCAGGCGTGGGGTGTCATCACTACCCACTACCAGAACCTCAAGCACTATGCCGACTCGCACGAGGGCATTGCCAACGGTGCCATGCTCTACGACCGCCATGAGATGCGACCTCTTTTCCAGCTCGCCATAGGCCAACCCGGTAGCTCGTTCGCCATCGAGATCGCGCGCAAGACGGGCATTCCCGAGGAGGTGATACGTGAGGCTTCGGAGATTGTCGGGTCCGATTATATCCAGAGCGACAAGTATTTGCAGGACATTGTGCGCGACAAGCGCTATTGGGAGCAGAAACGACAGACCATCCATCAGCAGGAGAAGCGTTTGCAGGAACGCATCGACCATTACGAGCAAGACATCAACGCCGTGGAGCGCGACCGGCGCGACATCCTGGCGAAGGCCAAGCAGGAGGCAGAGGAACTTCTTCGCGAGAGCAACCGAAAGATCGAGAACACCATTCGTGAGATTCGTGAGCAGCAAGCCGAACGTGAGTCGACACGCCGCATCCGACAGGAGCTTGAGGGCTTTAAGCAGGATGTGGAGGCTTTCGACACCAAGGCCGAGGACGATAAGATTGCCCGTAAGATCGAGCAAATCAAGGCTCGCAAGGAACGGCGCGAGGAACGAAAGAAGAAAAAGAAGGATGATGAGCAGAAGGCTGCCGAAGCCTTGCGATCTGCGGCTTTGCGTGACCAGAAGGTGCGCGACAACGTCATTGCCGTAGGCGATAGCGTCCGCATTCGTGGGGCGAAGTCGGAAGGCAAGGTGGAGAGCTTGAGCGGAAAGATGGCTACCGTCATCTTCGGCGATATGCGCACCAAGCTACCAGTGTCGCGCCTGCAACTATTGGCAGCGTCATCGGAACCCGCAGAGGGTGACGCAAAGGCCGAAACGTCATCGCAACCCACCAAGATGGATGTGTTGCGCGAAGGACTCCAAAGCTACAAGATGTCGCACATGACGCAAGACACCATCGACGACCACCGCAAAAACTTCAAGCAAGACCTTGATGTTCGGGGCATGCGAGGCGATGAGGCGTTGCAAGCCGTGCAATATTTCATCGACGACGCCATCCTTGTGGGTATGCCGCGCGTTCGCATTCTCCATGGTAAGGGCAACGGCATCCTGCGACAACTCATTCGCCAATACCTGTCGGCGGAGCCCAATGTCACCCATGTGCGCGACGAACACGTGCAGTTTGGTGGCGCCGGAATCACCGTCGTGGATTTGGGATAAATCTAAGGAACTATTGGGTTTGCGCAATTATATGCATTTCCTTGCCATGCAAACAAACGGCATGGCAAGGAAATGAAAGGTTTTCTATAGTTTTCCGACGACGTGCTCCTCGGCGTATTGCAGGTCGCGCTCGTCGTCGATTTCGTACCAATGCACATCTTTCGCATTGAGAACAAACACCCGGCTTATTGCCTGCGACATGTGGAGCAACTCGTATTCGTAGCCCAACTTAGGCTTCTCGTCGACGATTTGCGCATAGTCGGCGCACATCTTCTGGTAGAACGAGGCCGAGAGCTTGTGGATTCCCACCAGTTCGCCCTTGGCGTCGATGGCATCGCGGTCGGTGGAGCATCGGGTCAGCGTTCCGTTGGCGTCATATTCCACGTAGTATTGGTCTTGGAATTTGGTGACCGGCGTGATGAGCATGATGTCGGGATGGGCATCGTCGATGAGCTCCGTCAGCGCGTTGCGGCTGAAGATGATGTCCGACTCGAGCAAAAGGAAGTCGTCGTTGCCAATGGCCTCACGGCAGTTCCATAATGTGAACATGCTGTTCGTCTCGGCATAACGGGGCGAGAACACACATTCGATCTGCGGAAAGTTACTTGCCAATTGCTCGTAAGCCTCTTTCTTATAGCCCGTTCCGATAATGATGCGCTCAATGCCACAAGCAATCAGCGCCTCGATGGAGCGCACCACCATCGCCTTTCCGCCACACTCGATGAAGCCCTTGGGCATGGTCTCGGTCATGTGGCCGAAGCGACTGCCTAAGCCGGCAGCCATGATGACAGCAGTCTTAATCATTGTAATGGGCGGGAATTTGAATGTTGTTCTTCACCAAAGCCTCCTTGAGAACCACAAAGAAGTCCTCTATGTCCTTCACGTCGATGGTGCCGAGCGAGCAGAGACGGAAGGTGTTGGTGGTTGAAATCTTACCCGGATAGATGGTGAATCCGTGCTCGTAGCAGTAGTCGTGCACGCGGCCGAAGTCCCAGTTGGGATCGTCGGGGTACTTCACCGACACCACCAGCCCCGACTGGATGTCGCGTCGGATGACATCGCGCAGCCCCAACTCCTCCAGTCCACGATGGATGGCCTCGAAGGTGCGGTGGTGGCGTGCGAACTTAGCCTCCTCGCCCTCGGCCCAATACTCCTTGAAGGCTTGGATGGCTGCATACACCGTTTGCACTGGCGGGGTGAAGTGCATCTCGCCACTCTTCTCGAAGAAATCATACTGCAAGAAGAGGTTGCAGTAGTAAGAGCGCTTGGGATAGTCCTTTGATCGCTCAATGATCTCGCGGCTTCCAACGATAAAGCTCAGTCCCGACATGGCCATCAATCCTTTTTGTGCCGATGCCATGCAGAAGTCCACATTGTCCTGGTGCAGGTCGAAGGGCACCATGCCGAGGCTCGATGTGGTGTCGACCACAAAGATGGCGCCATGGGCGTGGGCCATTGCGCCAATCTCGCGGATGGGGTTGAGGATGCCCGTTCCCGTCTCGTGATGGGTGGTGTACACCAAGGCGATGTCGGGGTTGGCGTCGAGCGTGTGCTCCACCTCGTTGAGCGAGGGCTGCTCAAACACCGATGAGCGCAGGTCGATGTGGGGCAATCCGTAGTACTGACACACCTCAACGGCGCGCGATGAGTAGGCGCCGTTGTTCACGATGAGCGCTTTCTTTCCCTCCAGCAGGAGCGAGTTGAGGCAGATGTCGATGTTGATGGTTCCCGATCCGCAGAAGAGCACAGCCGTGTCTTTTTGCAAATCGCCATGCGCCATGCGCACGCAGTTCTCGCGCAGACCTTTCATCAGTCCGGCGAAGTCGTGCTCGCGCGGGCAGATGTCGGGCACCACCTGAGCCATTTTCACGGTGTCGGTGGTGGTGGCTGGGCCCGGATTGAGCAATATGTTACGTTTGATGTTCATCATTTTTCCGATGGTTTATAGTATTGGTTGTTATCGTTCGTGTTATCGCTTCAGGAAATCCATGAGCGCCTCCTTGTTCTCCACAGGCGTGGTGGTGGGGCGGCCGAGGTCGGCGCGCGCACCCTTCTTCACCTTGATCTCGAGGAACAGCGGTGCGTCGTTGTCGGTGAGGTCGGCCAACACGTCGCTCAGGTCGTCGGCGTTGTCAACGCTGAGCACCGTCTTATAGCCGCAAGCGGCAGCCACCTCGGGCAGGTCGACCTTGTAGCCTACGGTAGGCTGTCCGCCCACCGAGTCGTGCACGCCGTTGTTGAAGAGTATGTGGTAGAAGTTGGCGGGCTGCATGCTGCCCGTGATGGCCAGTGCGCCCATGTGCATGAGCACCGCCCCGTCGCCGTCGAAGCAATAGATGTTGCGGTCGGGTTGGCTGAGGGCGATGCCGAGCGCAATCTGTGAGGCGTGACCCATGGATCCCACAGTGAGGAAGTCGCGCTCGTGGCCTTGTCCGCTTCCGGCACGATATTCGAAGAGCTCGCGACTGATCTTGCCCGTTGTCGATACTGCGGCGGCGCGGCTGTCCATTGCTTCGGCCACCATCTGTATGGCCTTCTCTCGTGTGAGCTGCGACTCGTCGGCCACGGTGTTGATCAGTTTGTAGTCGGCAAAGGTGCCCTTGCGAATCACCAGCGCATAAGCCTCGCCCGTCTCGCGCATGCGCTCTGCGGCGTGGCGCACCTGCTGCTCCGCCTCGTTCTCGTCGGCAGAGAGGGTGGTGTGCTCAATGCCCATGGCGTCGAGCAACGGCAGCGTCACCTTGCCCTGCTTTACATGTTGCGGCTCATCGTGCACACCGGGTTCTCCACGCCATCCGATGATGAGGAGCAGGGGCATGTGGTACACGTCCTTGTCGGTGAGCGACATGAGCGGGTTGACAACGTTTCCCTCGCCCGAGTTTTGCATATACACGGCAGGGATCTTGCCTGTGGCGAGATGGTAGCCTGCCGCCAGGCCTACGGCGCCGCCCTCATTGGCGGCGATGATGTTGTTGCGCGGGTCGGTGTGGTCGGTGATGTAGGCACACAGGTTCTTCAACAATGAGTCGGGCACGCCGGCGAAGAATGTGATGTCCTCGTTGGCGAGCGCTTGATAGAATTTCTCGGGTTGTATCATGGTGGTAATGCTATTAGCTTATTAGTATATGGTGAAATGCAGAAACGCTTACTTTTTCTTTCCCGTAAGTTTGCTGACGAGGCGTGTCAGGGCCGACATGCGGTATTGGCGCCTCACCTCGGGCAGCACCTCCTTGTAGCTGCGGTGAGTGTCGAACACCACTTGCCCATGCATGCTGGGCGCTTGTATGGGCGTCATGTAGTTGTCGCCAAACACGGCTCTCAGCACGGTGTCGGTGTCTTTGGGCGCTGGCACCTTGATGTTCTCAAAGGGAAGCCACACGGTTTCGTCGAAGAGGCTTCGGTCCCATTGCAGTTTGGGTCCCATGTTGACCACCTCTCCTACGCGCGTTCCGGGCAGGTCGGCCAATCGGCGCATCTCGTCGTCGGCCTTCTCGTAATAGTGGAGCCAACCGTTGCGACGCACGCAATGGCGCGCCTTGAGCTTCCGGAAGATGAGGCCCAGGCGTCCTGAACTGATGCAATGGGTGTTCTTGGCCTTGAGGAATTTCAACGTCTTCAGCGCGCTGCGGTAGGCGCGGTGGAGCGCTTCCTGGTCATCGGGCACGGCCTCCAAGGGGAAGATGTCGATGAAGATGCCTTGGTTGAAGGGTTGGAAACAATCGGATGGGCGAATGGCTGTGGTGTCGCTGCGTCGGAACTGCGCGTGGCCGCGATGATAATCCACGTCCGAATAGGCTGTTTGGAGGAAATAAGGGGCCTCAATGCCTTTGTTTCCAATGGTTTGGCACATGCGGTCGTAGTCTTCGCGTGGCATCATCAGGTCCACATCGTCGTCCCAGGGAATGAAGCCCTTGTGGCGAACGGCACCGAGCAGCGTGCCGCCCTCGGCCCAGCAACGCAGGTTGTTGGCTTGACAATACTCGAGAAAACGGCGGAGCAAATCGAGCTCTATGGCCTGCACCTCCTTCATTTCGGCGCTGGCTACGTACCCGTTGGTGGCCTCTTGGTTTGTTTGCGAGGCTTGTGTATTTTGATTAGACATTGTGCTTGTATGGTTGATGCAACATATCTTTCTGCAAAGTTACAAAAAAAACGCCATCTCTTATCTTTTTATTCGAATTTATAATATGCGTTATATGGGTTTCGTGCGCCTTATATAAAAAGGTAAATTATAAGTTGTTTGCATATTGTGTATGAAAACAGAAAGAAAAACGCATATTATTAAAACATTTTATAACTTTTTCTTTGTTGTTTGATGATAAAGTATTAAATTTGCAATCGAAAAAGGACGTAACAATGACCGAAGGCCGTCGACTGCGGCGTGGTAATGGCAGGGTGGGACGTCCCAGAAGAGAGAATTGACGAACTTTACATTAAAACATCAAGAATATGAGAAAAACTTTACTCACCATGGTTGCCATGCTGGCAACAAGTGGCGCTGTGATGGCGCAGAACGGTATTACTGAGGTCCCCGACGCTGGCATGCTGGGCACAATGGCTACTGCCATGTCGCCTAACGGCCGATATATTGGTGGATCGGTTTACGCCACAGACGGTGGCTTCCTGTTTGATCGCGAGACCAAGAAGGTTCAGATGTACGACGCTCTGGACGTGAACACCGACCTGCAGATCAAGTCGATCTCCAACGATGGTCTGGCTGTGGGATGGAACGGTCCAGCCTGCACGTTCGACTTCAACACCAACACCGTCAAGTCGTTTGGTGCGGCCGACCAGTACCTGTTCATCGGCATCAGCCCCAACGGCAAGCTCATCGTAGGCGCCCGTTACGATGGTGATGATGCACAAGGCACGCCTTGCTACTTCAGCAATGGCACACCGGTCGACCTGCCCCAGTCGTCGGATAAGTTCCTGGGCTACAATTCCGACGGCGCTTCGGCCCTGTCGGTGAGCGACGACTCGCTGATCTCGGGCTATTATGTTGACAACATGGCTACGCGCCCCGCTACGCTGTGGGCCCTCAACAAGGACGGCAAGACATTCTCAAGCTATCCCATCTCACGTCGATTCTTCGCTTCTTCGATGGAGTCGACCATGCCTTACGTCATCTTCAGCTGCGACCAGACGGTGATGAGCGCCAATGGCAAGTGGCTTGCTGTGAACTTCGAGAAGTACATTGGCCAATGGGAATCAGTGAAGGGCGTGGCCCGTTACAACACGGAGAACGACTCGGTCGACTTCTTCATTGCCAACGAAGACGATGACCGCTTTGCCGACGTAGGCACTGAGACTTACGCCTTCGCTGTGTCGAACGATGGCACCGTGGTAGGTTTCTATGGTAGCGCGTTTGCTTCTCGTGTGGCATACAGATGGAAGAAGGGCGAGGCCGACATTGAGCGTCTTTCCACAGCTTTCCCTGGCGCTACTCGCTTGGCCGCTTACGATGAGGGCGGTTTCAACACACCGAGTGGCATCTCTGCCGATGGCCGTTACATCTCAGGTTTCGGTTATGCGGCCGATACCACCGCTGAGGTTGAGGATGGCGAGGAGCCCCAACGCAACTGGGTGTCATGGATTCTCGACACAGAGGATCCTGCCGCTTCGGTCGGCACCGGTGTTGAGAAGGTGCAGGTCAACAAGGCCAACGCAGCCAGCGTAAGAGCACGCTACGCCATCGACGGCACCAAGCGTCAGAGCAAGTTCAAGGGTTTGAACATCCTGCAGCTCACCAATGGCAAGGCCATCAAGACCATCGAAAAATAAACATAGCATAAGTTCATAACTACCGAGTGGAAGCGAACCACTTGGCACCTATAGCCCAGGGCGTGATGCCTTGGGCTATATTTTTGGTATGCTACCCACGGGTAGCGATATAGATTATTTGTTAAACATACTGGCAAAACCATTGGTGAGAGCACCATTATGGGCGCCTTGCCAGGGTTGTGGAGGAAGAATAGCACAAAGGCGTACAACCAATCTCGATGAGACTTTGGTTGTACGCCTTTGTCGTTTAGCGAATCCGCTGATGGGTGGTGTGGCCTTAGCGCTTGTTGCTGAGCGCGCCCACTTCGTCTTGGTTGAGTGCGCGGCTCCACTGTTGCAGGTTGGTGCTGAGGTTGCCACAACGAACGTTCTTGAGCTTCAGTCCCTTGCAGGGAATGTACAGCTCGAGCACCTCGTTGCGGTAAACGCGCAGGGTGGCGCCGTCGTAGGTGGTGGTCAGCATGGCGTCGGTGATGGGCGTAACGTGGGTGTCGCCCGATGTTCCGATAGAGTAGAACGCCCAGTTGTCGGCTGTTGCGAAGAGGTTGCCGCTCTTCACGCTCTTGGCCTTGCTACCCTTGCCCATGTTCACAAAGATGTAGTTGTCGGTTGTGATGCCCACCGTCAGTTGGTCGCTGGCGAAGAGCGTGGCGTCGCTGGTGCGCTTCCCGTCCTTCTCCTGATGGAACGTGGCGGCAACGCTAAACTTCTTGCAGCCCTTGGCCTGTGTCACCAGCCCGTTGCCGAGGTCCACCTTCTCTTCCGGCAGGTTGTAGTCGGCCACGATGCTTGTGGGGTAACCCTTCGGATAATGCTTGTTGACCATCCAGTAATAATAGTCGCCATGCATCCACGCCAGTCGCAACGCACTGTTCTTTGAGCCCGGCAACAGGTAGGGGCGCATGTTGTTCTTGTCCGAGTTGCGTGTCAGCTGCTCCGACGATTCCACCTTGCCATTGTCGGCCACGTTGTATTTCCAAATCTCGTAAACGCCCTCCTTATTGTATGCGCCCTCCTTGGTGGGAATGGAGAGGTAGAGCGTGTTGATGTTCTCAGGGTCGAGCGCCATGCCACCACTGTAGCAACGCTCCGTGCGGTTCCAGTTCTGGTGGAACGCGTGGCCTCCCAGCTGCACCCATGTGTCGCGCCATTCGCTGCCCGTCCAACGGCCGTAGTGGTAGGCATGCGTGGTCTTGGCGTTGTCGATATGGGTGTAGGCAATCACGGGGTTGGCGTCCTGGTCGAGCGCGATCTGCCACACCCAGTTGCGCACACCCGGCGTGTGGTCTACCACGGTGAAAGGATACTGGTTGAGATACGCCTCACTCTTGTTGACGCGGAACACGCCGTCGGCCACCTGCTGCAACGTGTTGCCCTTGATGTCCTTGAGGATGGGGCCGTTGCCGTGGTTGATGTCCACCACGTTGAAATACAACCAGTTGGGCATCTCGTTGTCGGGATGGCCCGTGGTGTAGGTGAGGTAAATCTTGTCCTTGCCGTTGCTGTGATACTTGGCGTAGGGACGTGCGCCCGTCGACTGCACGATCTGCTTCGGTCCGAAGTCCACCGTCACATTGTCGTTGGCGTCGGGCATGGTGATGCGCGCCATGGTGGGGTGCCAGTTGATGCCGCGCCAGCAGAGGTAGATGTGGTTAGGGTCGTCGCTGAGGATGAAGGGCGACGGATAGGTGGTGTTGTTCTTTGTAGAGATGAATTTCTCCTCACCGAGCTGCGTGATGTCGCCCGGCTTCACCGACACGCGATACCAGATCTTCGGCTCGTCGGTATGGCGGGTGTAGAAAATCATGACACGCTCGTCGGGCAACACGATGAACGTGGGGTTGTTGTGGTCGTCGGGTTGGAACACCGAGCGTATCAACACCTCCGTGCGACGGTTGTTGCGGAAATCTATTTGCGTAGCCTTCACATTGCCATGAACATCGATGTAACCGATGTAGCTGGCGTTGATGGAGCCACTTGCGTTCTCGTAGTGGATGGCGCGCGGGTCGGCAAACCAGCACCAGGCGCCCTCGTGGGTCACGGTGTGCGATGCCATCGCCGATACTATGGCCGCCATCGTCATGACCAGTGATAGTAGAATACGTTTCATTTGTTGATTGTATTAAGTTTGTTTGTATGTTTCAGATGTCGATACAGAAGCCAGAAGGCGGGCACGAGGAACACGTCGGCCGCCACCCACGCCACCGGGTCGCCCAGGCAAACGCCCGTGAAGGCCAGCGCCGGCACGAGCCACAGGCTTACGCCGCAGCGCGCTATCATCTCCATCACGCCCGAGAGCATCGAGAGGTTGCTGTAGCCCAGTCCCTGGATGGAGTAGCGCAGGATGGTGAGCACCCCCAGCAAGGGGTAGAAATAGTTGGCTATGCGCATAAACTGGGCGGCGTTGTCGACGACAGCCTGCTCCGAGCCGTCTACAAACATCCGCATCATCTCGTCGGCGAAGGGATAGATGAGAAGGAACGTGAAGACAAAATACACCAGCATGATGCGCAGGGCGTCGAACACGCCACGCCGCACACGGTTGATCTCGCCGGCCCCGATGTTCTGTCCGCAATAGGTGGCCATGGCCACGCCGATGTTCTCAAACACGCAGGTGAAGAGATACTTGATGCGCACGGCGGCGGTGAACGATGCCACGTAAAGGGTGCCAAGGGCGTTGTTGGCGCTCTGCAACATGATGACGCCGACGGCCGTGATGGAGAATTGCAGGCCCATGGGCACCCCGTTGTTGAGCAGGATGGATATGCGCTTGTTGTCGTAGGCGCGCTCGTCGCCCTGCGGAATGAGCACGGTCATCTTCCTGAGGATGAAGCCATAGCATAGCGCCGACGAGAAAGCCTGTGCCAGCAGTGTGGCCACACCAGCGCCCAGCACTCCCATGCCGAGGCCGAAGATGAGCACTGCGTCGAGCGCAATGTTGAACAGCGACGAGAAGATGAGGAAATAGAATGGGTGCTTGCTGTCGCCCAAGGCGCGTATGAGACTGGCCTGAAGGTTGTAGGCTATGGTGAAAGGGATGGCCAGGAATTGCAGGAAGAGAAACGTCCATGCGTCGTCGAAGATGTCGGAGGGCGTGTTGACGAGGTGCAGGATCTTGGAGCAGAAGGCGCAGCTGAGCAGGGTGATGACCACGGCCAGCACCACGCCGATGCGCACGGCGTTGCTCACATACGACCGCATCTTGGCAAAATCCTTGGCGCCGAAGGCTTGCGCCACAGGTATGGCGAAGCCGGCGCACGAGCCGTTGCAGAAACCCATGATGAGAAACATGATGCTGCTCGACGCTCCCACAGCGGCCAGGGCACCCACGCCGATCCATCGGCCAACGATGACGGCGTCGATCACTTGGTACATCTGTTGGAGAATATAGCCCAATACGAGCGGCACGGCAAAGCGGAGGATGCCGCGGGCGGGCGATCCCACGGTCATGTCGGTCATGCCGCCTTGGGTGCGAGGGCTATGGAGCGTGTTGGTGTTGTTGTCCATAAGGGTTAAACCATGATGTCGTCGAGGTTGAGGGCGGAGCCCAGCATACCCTTGATGGTGCTCATGCGGGCCTTGCGGGTGAGCGAGAAGTCGCAACTGTGGCGGTCTACATAGGCAAACAGCAGGAATGCCTTCTCGAGCAGCATGTCGCGCAGCGGCTTCTGCTTGTAGCTGCCTTCCACATAGAGCAGTTCGGCCAGCATCTCCAGTTTCTGCGTGCGTCGGTCGTCGGCCCACTCCTCACGTGCATAGTCGATGGCCTCGTGCGCGGTGAAGTTGCGTAGCGTCTCGTAGTCGCCCACATATTGGCGATAGAGGTCGCGCAGGTCGTCGTCGGTGCGCTTGTCGATGTCTTTCTCCAGGAAACGGCTGATGGCAGCCATAAACTCCTCGATGATGCGTATGAAATAGTCGCGTTGTAACATGGTGGTTGCTTATTCGATGTTGTCGGGTTGCGGCTCGCCGCAGGAGGTTGCGGTGGCCGCCTGTCCGTGGTGCAGGTCCTCGATGTATTGGTTGAGCTTCTTGTAGAACGGATGGCGCGTCATGGTCGATGCGTCGCCCAGGATGATGAGCTTCATGCGGGCCCGGGTGATGGCTACGTTCATGCGGCGCAGGTCGCGCAGGAAGCCGATTTGTCCGTCGTCGTTGGCCCTCACGAGCGATATGAGGATCACGTCGCGCTCCTGTCCTTGGAACCCGTCGACCGTGTTGACGGTGATGAGGCGTCGGAAGGGCTTGAAAAACTCGCGCTTCTTGATGAGGTGGCGCAGGTATTGAACCTGAGCGCGATAGGGCGATATGACCCCCACGTCGATCTGCTCGTCGAGCACTCGCTGCTTTCCTATCTTCGTGAAGTATTGCTCGAGCGTTTGCAGTGTGAGGTTGGCCTCGCCCTTGTTGACGCGCCCGAAGCTCTCGCCCACAAACTGCTCCTTGAAGGTGGGCTCGTCGGGCCCCACCTCCATCTGCGAGGTGTCGATCCAGTCGATGGGATAGTCGAGGTCGAGTATGCCGCGATGGCTAATCTGCGGTGCCGTTTTCACCTTGCCGCCATAAAACCAGTCGGAGCTGAAGCGCATGATGTCGTCGTTCATGCGATACTGCACCTGTAGGAGCGTCACACACTCGGGCTTTCGCTCCACAATGCGCTCCATGAGCGTCTTGCCCAGTCCGGCCTTGAGGGCGGCAATGCTCTTCACCGTGGGCGGCAACTGGCAGTGGTCGCCCGCCAGGATGACGCGCCCGGCGCGCCGTATGGCTATCCAGCAGGCCGCCTCAAGGGCTTGCGCGGCCTCGTCGATAAACAGGGTGGAGAATTTTTGGCCCTCCAGCAGGCGGTTGGCGGCGCCCACGAGCGTGGAGGCGATGACGCGCGCCTGCCCGAACAGTTCGGCGTTGATGCGTATCTCGAGTTCGGTGGCGCGACTCTTCAGCCGTTCCAACTTCTGGTGGTAACTGGCGTCGCGCCCCTTGCGCTTCTGCCTGAGCTCACGAATGGCCTTGCGGATGGCCCATAGCTGCGGATAGTCGGGGTGGCCCTCAAACTGTCGCTCGTAGGTGAATCCGAGCATCTTGTCGTTGACGCGCGAGGGGTTGCCGATGCGCAGCACGCTGATGCCACGGTCTACGAGCTTCTCGCATATCCAGTCGACGGCCATGTTGCTCTGTGCGCACACCAACACTTGGCTCTCGCGCATGAGTGTCTCGTTGATGGCCTCGACGAGCGTTGTGGTCTTACCCGTTCCCGGAGGTCCGTGCACCACCTCCACGTCCTTGGCCCTGAGCACCTCGTTGACGGCGTGCTCCTGCGTAGTGTTGAGCCAGGGGAAGCGCATGGGCTCGAAGGAGAGCGTCTGCGGCTTCATGTTGGTGTAGAAGAGGTCGCGCAGGTAGGCCAACCGCCCGTTCTTTGCCTTCATCACGCGGTCGAGCGCCTCAAACATGCAGCGGTAACTCGTCTCGTCGAAGAAGAGTTGCACGCCGATGGGCTTGGTGCTGCCTTGCAGGTCGAAGGCGTGTCCCTCGGGGATGGTCACCACCATGCGGTCGCCATCCACATACGACACGGTGCCGGTGAAATTGAAGTAGCGCACGCCACCCTGGGCCGCCGGTGTGGCGGTGGTGGGCTCGTCTACGGTCCAAAACACCACAGGCTTGCCGTATTCGAAGTTGTGCTCAATGTCTTGGTCGGCGGTGCGTGTCACCTCCACGCAATACTGGTTGAGCGAGTTGTAATAGGTGCGTCCAACGCTGAGGGGGAACCACGCGTCGCCGCGTTTCACCTTGCGGCCGAGGCCCACGCGCTCGGTCTGCTTGCGAAACGCCTCTTTCTCCACCTGATACTCCAACTGGAGCAACAGGCGTTGTTGTTGTAAAGCTTGTAAGGGCGATACTGCATTCATCACTGCAAAGTTATGAAAAAGAAATCAGATAGTGCGTGGTTTGTTTGGAATTTAGTGTCAGTAAGCCTTTCATTCGGCTTTTTCGTGGGGCAGTGGCGGCTTTTCGGGCAAATCCGAGCGACACCGTTTGAGGCCAAGACGAAGAGCAATGGAACGCGCCGCCAATCATTTCCAATGAGAGATGCTCCTGGGAAAAACGCCAACAAACCTTTCCTCAATTTAACATTTGTTCTTCACCGCAGGTACATTCGCTCGTAAATACGCCATTCTTGATAGTTTTTGCAACTGTCAGATAGTCAGCGAGTTGCAATCAAGTGTACGTATTTTGGGTTTCGCTCTTCCCATTTCGCCCTCCCATCTCTGCCTAATGGCGTGGCGAAAGACCATGTATCGCATTGCCATCTCTTAGCTTTCGCGTCTCGATAGATGGTCTTTCGCGTCTCGATAGATGCCTAACCGCAAGCCGACGACTCATTTTTCGTGCTTTCGTGGCGTAAAAACGGTCCATCCGTCCTCTGTTTCACGCAAAATCGCAACACCACTTTCTAACCAAAAAACCTTACGAACCACACCCCGCTCGTCGCCTCCTCGCCCACCCCGACAGCAGCGGTTGGCGGCCATAAGTGAGCGAATGATAGAGAAAAGAAGTGCATGTGAATGAAGCCGAAGAGATGCCTCTTGTAGCCCTAATGGTTAACCCTTCATCTGCTAGAAACGAACAATCCCATTTTTCACTTAGTCTTATTAGCAACTTGCTTAGTTTCTTGTTTGTGTTGAAACGGAAGTCGTTGATGGATGAAGACTTATAGAGCGTATAGTTGTAGCCAATTTCTTGCTCGTACATCAGGTCGTATGGATCTAAAGAGACTGTACGTTGGGATTCTCGTGCAGAAGTGTCATTTTGCCTTTACATCCTCAACACACTCGTCTTTGCAAAGGTATATCTCGTGTAATGCTGATAAGATATTGTAACACTAGTAGCCGTTGTATGTGCAGTTGCGTCTGCTAAGCACCTTGTTGACGGTTTTGTCGAGAGAGCGTTAAAAACCTTGTTATAAAAAAATGCATCTAAAAGAAGCGGCTTTCTCAGTTTTTATGCTTACCTTTGCCATTTAGCAGATGTTCTTTATTTGAGTTTTAAGCAGCAAGAAGGTAAGAGCATTGTCTGACATACGCAAGCTGTAGACAAGTTCTTGATGTTCAATGGTTTGCTTTCTCATGAAAAGATAAGTCTGCTACTTTTTAGTAACGATTAGAACATATATAATATGGACACAATAATCATAGGTCAAGGATATAATCTAAAAGAGAATACATCCGTCGGTAAAGAACTTATAGGGTTGTTCAAGTCTCATCGATACAATTCGTTTACCTGTCTTGTGGCATTTGCAAGTCAGGGAGGTGTCTCTGCCTTATCAAAGGAAATCCAAGAAGCTAAGGGTAGAGGATGTCAGCTAAAAATTATCCTTGGTGTTGACCAAAAAGGCACTTCTAAAGAAGCTCTTGAAGAAGTGCTGTCCTGGGGTGTTGATGCAAAAATCTATCATACTAATGAATTTAACATTTTTCATCCGAAGGTTTACTTGTTTGAAAACGAAGATATTTTTAGCCTTATTGTAGGTTCGAATAACCTCACTGTTCCAGGATTAGTTCAGAATGTGGAATGCTCATTGATGATAAAAGATATTAAGAGTAATCCTGTTTTGGCTAATTTCTATGAATACTGGAAAGGCATTCTTGAAGGTACAGAAGTAAATCTTTACCCTTTGACCCAAGAACTTATAGAAAAGTTATACGAGGACAGAATTGTCACTTTGGAGTCACAGCGTTCTGAAAGATATGATAAAGGAACCGATGATGAGCCTTCTGCCAGTAAACATAGAAGTATAGAATTTGGAAAAGCTGGAATACAAAAATTGCCAGAAGGATTTACTCCAAAACGTAAACAGAGACTGGTTAAGGTAAAGACTGCAAAAGCAAAACAAAAGGGTAAAAAACAGACAGAAGAACTGCGCCCAATTGGAGAACAGGTCTTGATCGCTGAAATCGGAGGAGGACCTCGTTGGAAACAAGTTAATTTTCCTATTGAGATCTTCCAAAATTTCTTTGGCGCTCAACGCAATGATAATACATACACGATTGATTTAATGAATATCTCGAAAGATGGTGCGTTAGGGGCTATTGAGACTAGGCAAGCGGTCACTGTAAAGAGTAACAATTTCCGTTTTGAGATTAAATGTGCTGAAACTATGGGAGAATATCCGGGGAATGACAAACGTCCAATAGGTCTTTTTGTAAAACTCGATAGTTCAGAGTTTTTGTATCAAGTTCTAATGCCTGATTATCCAGCCTATGAGGCAATAAAGAAATATCTATACATGGAGGCGAAACCAAGACGAACAGGCGAATTAAAGCGTGTTATCCGCGATGTTGAAGCTGTTCATGCACTATATCCAGAACTTATTGTGTAATGATGAAATACAACTTTAGAACCCTTAATTATCTAGGTAGTAAATTGCGCCTGCTTGATTTCATTGAGGGTAATGTGCTTAATGTTACTAAGGAAGGTGAAGGCGTCTGTGATCTTTTCGCAGGCTCTGGTTGCGTTTCCTATAAATTGTCAAACAAGTTCTGTGTTACTTCATGTGATATTCAGGCATACTCCAGGGTGATCACTAATGCACTTATGAAGGACTTCCATGTTACTAATTTGGACATTGATGTTTTTTTGAGCGAGATTGCTAAAGAGGGCTCTTTGTATGAGAGTTTCCTTCCCTTAATAACAATGGAAGAGGAGGCTATAGAGCATAAAAATCTTGAGGTTCTCACAGACATCCTTGAACATGGCTCTGTTGAAGTTTATAGTATTGAACATAATGTCTCTCATATAACCGAACAACTACAATCGGTTTGGGATAATTTAAAAAGTAATGATTTATTAGACGTAAGGTCGCTGATAAGTCGTTATTATGGAGGCGTGTATTTCTCATACAGGCAAGCTGTTCAGATAGATCTAGTATTGGAGGCCATAAGTACATATGTTGAAAAGGATAATAGAGACTTATACCTTGCCGCATTGTTGAGCACAGCCAGCGATGTGGTCGATACTGTGGGTAAACATTTTGCCCAACCTATCAAAGCTCGAGACTCAAAGGGTGAGATCAAGATTACTGTTTATAACAAAGCTGTTAAGGATAAAACTATAGATGTACTTGGACTGTACAAGGAGTGGTTGCAACGCTACATAGAGTTGCCTAGGTCAAATAATGAACATGTGGCCATCCAAGGTGACTATATGGATTGTTTAAGAGGTCTTTCTGATAATGTGAGAACCATTTACGCTGATCCTCCATATACTCGCGACCACTACAGTAGATTCTATCACGTATTAGAAACAATGACACTAAGGGATACACCAGAGTTGTCAACAACAAATATACATGGAGGTTTTCATGTAAGTAACGGAATATATCGAAAAAATAGACATCAGTCACCATTCTGTATTAAGAGCCAGGCGCCCGATGCTTTCAAAACTATGTTTGAAAATGCTTCATCTACAAACAGGAATCTGCTGTTGTCTTACTCGCCTTACGATGAAACAAAGAAGAGTCATCCGCGAGTCGTTACGATGCAACAACTCATAACATGGGCAAAAGAATACTTTGCCTCAGTGGAGATTGTTTCTGCGGGTTCGTTTAAGCATAATAAATTGAATTCAGCAGAACACTTCCTCGATGCGTCCGATGAGGCGGAATTATTAATTGTGTGCACAAATAAAGACAAATAGGAAATGCAATTAAAGGATAATATAAAATTTGTTTATGACAAGCAAATATCTGTAGGAAATGAGAATTGCCAAAACCTCCTAATCAAAGGAGATAATAAGGCGATTCTTCCAGAACTTGCGTCAGTTTATAGAGGGAAGGTAAAGTGCGTCTATATCGATCCTCCTTATAATAATGGAGACTCATATCACTACTATGATGATAATACTTCAACAGCTTTATGGTTAAAGGAAATGAGGGTTGTACTAATGTGGTTAAAACAACTGCTTACTAAAGATGGTAGTGTGTGGATATCTATAGACGATAAGGAAATGGCCTATCTTAAAGTTGAGGCAGACACTATATTTGGTCGAGAGAATTTTGCAAGTACAATTATATGGCAACAACGAAAGACAAGAGAAAATAGGGCGGTTTTCTCGTGCAATCATGAGTATATTCTTGTCTATACGAGGGATATTAAAGCATTCAAAAAGTCTCGCAATCTTTTGCCTGTAGGGGAAGGTTTTATAGATTCAAAATACAAGAATCCTGATAATGATCCTCGTGGACCTTGGCAATCCATTTCTGCAAGTGTGCAAGCCGGCCATGCTGTGGCAAGTCAGTTTTATTCAATTACCTCTCCAACAGGAAAAGAGTTTAATCCGCCCAAAGGGCGTTGTTGGAGTTATAACCAAGAACGCATGCTTAGGGAAATTGCAGATGGTAATATTTGGTTTGGTCTTGATGGAAATAACACTCCCCGTATTAAGAAGTTTCTGAAAGACGCAAAAATTGGCTTAACTCCAGAGACTCTATGGTCTGGTGACAATTATGGCACGACAGATTCTGCAAAGAAACATCTTCTGTCATTGTTTCCAGACGTGGATCAAGTATTTGATACTCCCAAACCTGAAGAATTGATTAAGCAGATTCTTGAAATTGGAAGTAATGAAGGTGACTTGATTTTGGATTGCTATTTAGGATCAGGTACAACTATAGCCACTGCTCACAAACTCAATCGTAGATATATTGGCATAGAAATCGGTGAACAAATGACCAATCTTGTTGTGCGCCGATTAAATGACGTTATTGCGGGAGAACAAGGTGGAATATCTCAGGTTGTAAATTGGCAAGGAGGTGGCGAATTTGCTTATTATGACTTTGATAATAAGATAAGAGAAAAACAACCATCTTCATTAACAAGATCGGTAAAGAATGTAAAGCCTGTTTCTGTAAAGCAACTAAATTTGTATGAACTCTTTGACCGATATAAAGATAATCCCATCGTAGAGAATAGTATGGTTCATGAGGATCTTAGTATGAACGTATATGGAAGTTGTGGCAATTCAAGCATTCTTCCATCTAAGAATTGTCTTATTGGCCTTGTCAAGAAAGACAACTTAGAACAATACGTTGAGCGGTCGGCAAAGATTTACTATACAGGCAAGAAGTTTCCATCTACAGTGGCACTCAACAAACTTTTCTATTTTATGCCATACTTGAAAAATAAGGGTGTGCGTGATCTTTACCTTATCAAGGTTGCACGTATTGGCACTCGTAAGGAAGGGCAGTGTGGCGAGGCAAAGAATGATATTCGTTTAGTGTTTGACATAGAATTTGTAAAGCAGTTCTTCGACGACTATATGCCAGTAGAGCTTAAGATTTGGAGAACATTTACGGATACTACAGTAGAAAAAATAATGTTAGCGAAAGACGAACAAAAGAAGTATTCAAAAACCAATTAAGACATAATATAAGATCCGAAAGAGCGTAGTAGGTATATGCGGAGTTTTTGTCTTATTTTTTAAATTTGCTTTTTGTTGGCAACAATCCAGTAATGAGCTAAGCTAAGATAAACAAATGCCATAGAGCAAAGCGTTTGCTATATCCATGTGGTGGGTATATGCGTAATTATTGTCTTCTCTTTCCAAATGTTGTCAAGATTGACGCATATAGTTAATGTGTAATTGTCTATATCTCTTGGTGCCTCTTTAGATTGACGTTTCCTTGACGATATCTTTATAGATATTATTCAGCGATATACCTTACCCCATGGGGTGGAATAAAAATGCATGTGGGTTTCGGTTGGCGGCCATTGGGGCGCTGGCTACGGCAGGCTAACACATGAAGAAGCCGGCTATTCGCTCGAACGGCCGGCTCCACGAGAACTAAGTATAACTAAAAACTCGCGTGATGAATTACAATCTTCTTACTAAGTGTTTTCCATAATACCCCCTCGGCCCATGGCCATTTGGGGCGATACCTATGAGTTGTCAGGGTTGCAGTGTAAATCCTACCACAAGATAGGCCTTCTCGGTGCTGGGGTTGGCGGCCACCTGGGCAAACACCGGAACGCTGAACGCATCGGTGATTTTCAGGTCCTTGGTGGCCTTCAGGCCTACGTGGGTAACAGCAAAGCCGTGGGCGTCGCCGTAGAACGATGTGGCGTAGGGCACGGCGCCGATGCTGGCCTGCCAATCGCATCCGCCCAGTTTGAAGGGCGCTGAGGCCTCCACGTAGGATGAGTAGGCGCGGTCGCCATCGTTGTTCACGCCGTCGTTGCCGGCAAAGTTGGTGTACCAGTTGAGTGCCGCCGGACCGAAGTCGTAACCCACGTTGGCCTCAAACACGTGCGATGTCTCGTGGGCGGCATAGGCGAAGTAGCGCTCGTTGGGACTGTTGAACCAATAATCGGTTACGCCAATGTGGAACCCACCGGTGGAGTAGGCCGCCGTGAGGTCAAACTCCTTGGTATCGGAAGGCTCGGAGATGCCCACACTTCCCCAGGCTGTCAGCGAGAAACCCTTGTAGCCGATGCCCAGCGTGGGCTGCAAGGAGATGGCGCCCAGCTCCTGACTACGCCAATAGTACTGGCTCACTACGTCGGCGGCGATGGTGGTCTCTACCTTGTCCTGGGCGTTGGCGGCAGTGGCGAAGGCTGTCAGGCCGAGTGCCATGGCGCCCACCATGCGGATGTTCAACTTGTCGGCTAATCTTCTCAAATCTTTCATAATGATTAGGGATTAAGACCCAGCCGGCCTCCCACATAACAATGGAGAAAAGGTTAAGTGTCGAGGCCGACGTGGGTGCGGTTTTTTGAATCGTGTTAGTTGTTCGCTTGGGAGGCTTAGTTGTAGCAGCTCTCTCCGTGCTCGTAGATGTCGAGGCCTTCCTCCTCAATACGCTTGTCGACACGCAGGCCAACCAACTTCTTGATGCCGTAGAAGAGCACGATGCCTGCTGCGATGGCCCATACGTCGATGCAGGCGATGCCCAGCACCTGTGCTCCGAAGAAGCCCCAGCCGTGACCGTAGAAGGCGCCAGAGTCGACAGCCAGCAGACCGGTCATGAGCGTTCCGAAGATACCGCACACACCATGTACGGAACTGGCACCCACAGGGTCGTCGATGTGCAGCTTGACGTCGATAAACTCGATGGAGAACACCAGGATGATACCTGCCAAGAGGCCAATGATGAGGGCGCCCAGCGGACTAACGAGGTCGCAACCTGCGGTGATGGCAACCAAACCAGCCAAGATGCCGTTCAGCGTCAGCGAGAACGAGGGCTTGCCATACTTGATCCAAGAGGTGAACATGGTGCCCAATCCACCTGCCACAGCGGCGAGGTTGGTGGTGAGGAACACATGGCTGATGGCTACGCGGTTCACCTCGCCTGAGGCTGCCAGCTGCGAACCGGGGTTGAAGCCGAACCAACCGAACCAAAGGATAAACACACCCAGGGCGGCGGCCATCAGGTTGTGGCCAGGAATGGCGGTGCTCTTGCCGTTGCGATACTTGCCCAAACGGGGACCTAAGCAGATGGCGCCCACCAAGGCCAGCACACCACCTACGGAGTGGACAATGGCCGAACCGGCGAAATCGTGGAACGTGGCGCCAAACGTGCTCATCATGAACGATGAGGGATCGGCGTTGCAGAGCCAGCCGCCACCCCAGGTCCAGTGACCCTCAATGGGGTAGATTAGCAGTGAGATAAAGAACGAATAAACGCAATACATGGAGAACTTTGTGCGCTCAGCCATGGCACCCGACACGATGGTGGCGCTGGTGGCGCAGAACACGGTCTCGAAAATCAGGAAGCCCTCGGTGGGGAGGTCGCCTTTGTAGAACGACAGGTCGCCGAAGTTGGGCATGCCGATGAAGCCGGCGCCGTCGCTGCCAAACATAAATCCGAAGCCCACAAACCAGAAGAGGACGGAGCCTACCATGAAATCGACGAAGTTTTTGAACAATATGTTTGCCGTGTTTTTGCCACGTGTGAAGCCCGCTTCGCACAGCGCAAAGCCTGGCTGCATGAAAAAGACCAGCATGGCTGCAAGCAACATCCATACGGTATCAACTGATAATGCTAAATCCTGTACACTCATAATCTTTACCTTAAAAGTTCAACAATCGGTAATTCTTTTTCTCTCGCTTGAGCCAATTACTTCTCCTGTTCGGCGTTGTAGAGGGCAATGTCGCCGCGCTCGCCTGTGCGGATGCGCACCGTGTCCTCCACGGGAATCACAAAGATGCGGCCGTCGCCAATCTCGCCCGTTCGGGCCGCCTTCTCGATGGCGGCAATGGTCTTCTCCACGTTCTTGTCGCGAACCACAATGTTGAGCAGCATGCGCTCAATGCTGCTGGTGTCGTACATCACGCCACGGTAGATGCGTGCCTGTCGCATCTTGCCTTCGCCTCTCACATCATAGTAAGAGAACCATTCGATGTCGGCGGCCAAAAGAGCCTCTTTCACATCCTCGAACTTCGTCTTGCGGATGATTGCTTCGATCTTCTTCATGTTTAATCTCTCCTTATTTAATATGAATACTCTGTTAATTCTCTCTCATGAACACAAGGAAGCAAAATGACTGAAAACAATCCATTTGCCTTAAAGGATGGTGCTTTGACTTTCCTTTTGTCTCTTTTCGAGTGCAAAGGTATATCAAAAAGTAAACTTATGGATATGTTTGCTTGCGTTTTGTTCTATTAAATATCAACTTGTTTTAATATGGTTAGTGATTTGACTAAAAATGCACCAAACTGTAAGGTTTCAACTTTTCTATGCTTACAGTTTGTAAATTGATGGCTTGTTGAAGGCACGTTTGTGGTTGGCCACTGCGCTTCGGTGTGTCAACCCCAAATCGGTATAATGGCAGATTGGGGTTAAAACGACCCACCGCAAAGCGCCCACCTAACGGCTTGGTGCATGTTTTTTCGCACGAAAACGCTCTATGGCTTGCCATATTCAAATCAAATTCGTAATTTTGCAGAATACAACTAAAAATCGAACTAACGTACATCCTACCTAATTATGCGTCAAATCTTATTGGCTCTCATGCTGATGGTCGGTGTTCACACTGCCTCAGCGCAACGCCCCTTGCAAGTTCGCTTCAACCAACCCGCGCCCGAACCCGGCGAGTTCCAGCCCTATGGCGGTGTAGATCCGCAGTGGGAACGGCGGTCGTTGCCTATCGGAAACGGCAACATCGGAGCGTCGCTCTTTGGCTCTGTGGCCACCGAGCGCCTCTCGCTCAACGAGATCACGTTGTGGAATGGTGGACCAGGCACCAGCAAGGGACCGGCACATTATTGGAACGTCAACAAGAAATCGACCGATGCCTTGCGACAGATACGCAAGGCGTTCGCTGCCGGCGACTCGGCCCTCGCCGCCCAGCTCACGGCCGATAACATGAACGGTGTGGCCGCCTACGAGCGTGGCGCCGAGCCCGAATGGCGTTTCGGCAACTACACCACGCTGGGCGAGCTGCGTGTGGCGACGGGCATCGACGCCTGCGATGAGGGCTCCTACAGTCGCACCCTCTCACTCGACTCGGCCTTGGCGCGTGTCAGTTTCACGGCCGGTGGTGTGCGCTATGTGCGCGAAACGTTCTGCTCGCATCCCGAGAATGTGCTCGTTGTGCGCTTCACCGCCAGCAAGAAGGGCAAGCAAAACCTCCTGCTCAAATATGTGCCCAGCATGGAGGCCAAGGGCACCACAAGCAATGTCGACGCCAATGAGTTGCTCTATGTGGGCAATCTTACCAACAATGGCATGAAGGTGGTGGTGCGTATCGCCATGCGGCACAAAGGTGGCAAGGTGGTGCGCGACGGCCATGAGGGCCTCCAGGTGAAGGGCGCCGATGAGGTGGAGTTTATCCTCACGGCCGACACCGACTACAAGATGAACTTCGATCCCGATTTCAACGACCCGAAGACCTATGTGGGCGTGGAGCCTATGGAGACCACCGCCAGTTGGCTGAAGGCCGCCAAGGCCTTGAACTACAAGCGCTTGATGAGGCGCCATCTGGCCGATTATCGTCCTATCTTCACGCGTGTCAGCCTGTCGCTGGGCGCCGACGCCAACAAGGCGCTGACGAGGACGGAGCTGGAGAAGGCCACTCCCGACCGTCTGGCCGACTATCGCCGTGGCGTGGCCGACCCCTATCTGGAGGCGCTCTACTACCAGTTTGGCCGTTACCTGCTCATCTCTTCGTCGCGCGCCGGCAACCTGCCCGCCAACCTGCAGGGACTGTGGCTGGCCAACTCGGACGCTCCTTGGCACGCCGACTACCATAACAACATCAATATCCAGATGAATTACTGGCCTGTGATGCAGGGCGGTCTGCAAGAGTGCGCGAAGCCTTTTGTCGACTATGTGCGCACATTGGTCAAGCCGGGTGCCGTAACGGCACGCGATTACTTTGGCGCAAGGGGATGGACGGCCTCCATCTCGGCCAATCCCTTCGGCTTCACAGCACCGTTGCGCGACCGCGATATGTCGTGGAACCTCTCGCCTGTGGCGGGTCCGTGGCTGGCCGCCCAGGTCTATGATATCTACACCTTCAGCCGCGACAAGGAATGGCTCAGGAACGAGGCGTACCCCATCATCAAGGGTGCAGCGCTGTTCTGTCAGGACTTCCTGTGGCGTAAGCCCGACGGAAACTACACCGTGGCACCCAGCACATCGCCCGAGCATGGCATCGTCGACGATGGCGTGACGTTCTGCCAGGCCGTGGTGCGCGAACTGCTCACCGACGCTGTGGAGGCCGCCAACATCCTGGGAGTGGACCAAGCGGAATCGGCTCAGTGGCAGGATGTGTTGCGCCATTTGCCTCCTTACCGCATTGGCCGCTACGGACAGCTCATGGAGTGGAGCCGCGACATCGATGATCCGAAGGATGAGCATCGCCATGTAAACCATCTCTTTGGCCTCCATCCTGGCCACACCGTGAGTTGGGCCCACACGCCCGAGTTGGCCAAGGCCGCGCGGGTGGTGCTCGAGCATCGTGGCGATGGCGCCACAGGCTGGAGCATGGGATGGAAACTCAACCTATGGGCACGTCTGCTCGATGGCAACCATGCCTACAAGCTCTATGGCAACCTGCTGAAGAACGGCACCGCCGACAACCTATGGGACCTGCACCCGCCTTTCCAAATAGATGGTAATTTCGGAGGAACGGCTGGCGTTACAGAGATGCTGCTGCAAAGCCAAGATGGCGACATCCATCTCTTGCCTGCCCTGCCCGACGCATGGGCCGACGGCGAGGTGAAGGGATTGTGTGCCCGCGGCAACTTCGTGGTGGACATTACGTGGCGCGGCGGACAGCTTGCCGAGGCGCGTGTCCGCTCCAACAGTGGCGAGGCCGGCGTGGTGCGCTACAAGGGCCAGACGCTCCCCGTCGACGTGAAGCAGGGCGAAACGCTCGTCGTTACATGGGAAAAGGGTAAGTTGCAGGCCGAGAAAGTGCGCTAAAAAACGCGTCCGTCGACCTTCGAGGGTCAACGGGGCGTTGATCGATAACTAACAGATAGACATTCCAATAATAAAAAATACATGATCAAGAAAACCATTATTGCGGTGTGTTGCCTCATGGCAGCCTTTGCGCCGCATCACGCTTCGGCCGTTAACGACAAACCGTTTGTCATTCCTGAACTGAAAGTGTGGAAGGGAGGCGAGGGCCTGTTGACCTTCACCGCAGCCGATGGACAGCAGGCTGCGGCGCCTGCCATTGTTGTGAAGAAAGACGCTAACAGTGCCAAGGTCAAGGAGGTGGCGCAGATTCTCGCCGCCGACCTGAAGAAATCGCTGGGCGCAGAGGCCCAACTGCCTGCACGCAACAAGGCACAGGCGGGCGACATCTACCTGGAGATTAAGAAAGACAAGGCGTTGGGCGAGGAGGGTTACACGCTCACGGTTACCGACCGCGTGGTGATCAGCGCTCCCACGGTGAAGGGTCTTTACTGGGGCACCCGAACGCTCTTGCAGATGCTCGACAACAGCAAGGGAAAGAGCCTGCCCAAGGGCGTGGTGCGCGACTGGCCCGATTACAGCTATCGCGGTGCGTTCCTCGACTGTGGACGTAAGTTCCTGCCCATGTCGATGTTGCGCGATTATGTGCGTATCCTCTCTTATTATAAGATGAATGCGTTGCAGATCCACCTCAACGACAACGGTTTCAAGCAATTCTTCGACAACGACTGGATGAAGACTTATGCTGCCTTCCGTATGGAATGTGACACCTATCCCGGCCTCACGGCACGCGATGGTTACTACACCAAGCGCGAGTTTGTGGATCTCCAATTGCTCGCCGACAGCCTCGGCGTGGAGATAATCCCAGAGATTGACATGCCCGCCCATGTGCTTGCCTTCACCCAGTATAAGCCGGAGATTGCCAGTGAGAAGTATGGCATGGACCACCTCGACCTCTTCAAGCCTGAGACCTACACGTTCCTCGACGCCCTGCTCAAGGAGTATCTCGATGGTCCGAACCCGGTGTTCCGCGGCAAATACATGCATATCGGCACCGACGAGTATTCGAATGGCGACCGGGAGGTGGTGGAGAAGTTCCGCGAGCTCACCGACCGTTACATCCGTACCGTGGAGGGCTACGGCAAGAAAGCCAAGGTGTGGGGCGCACTGACCCATGCGCGCGGCACCACACCCGTTAAGGTGAAGGATGTGCTGATGGACCTGTGGTACACGGGATATGCCAACCCCGACTCGATGCTCCAGTTGGGTTACAACCTCGTTTCGATCCCCGACGGATATGTTTACATCGTTCCGAAGGCTGGCTACTACTACGATTACCTCAACTGCAAGTGGCTCTACGAGGACTGGACTCCCGCCAACCTCGGTGGCAACAAGAAGTTCCCTGAGCGCCATCCGCAAATCAAGGGTGGAGCGTTTGCCGTGTGGAACGACATCGTGGGCAACGGCATCACCGACCAGGACATACACTATCGTTGCATGCCGGCTATCCGCACGATGGCCACGAAGATGTGGACCGCGTCGGCCACCAAGCTGCCTTGGGCCGACTTTGAGCGCCAATCGCAGGACGTGCGCGAGGCACCGGGTGTCAACTACGCCGGTTATCATCCCACGGGCAAGTTGCAGGTGGCGCAGGTGAAGCCGGGCGACACGCTGCCGATCGACAACATCGGTTGGAACTATGAGGTGAGCTTCGACATCGATGCGCAGCCTGAGGCACGAGGCACGGTGCTCTTTACCGATGGCGGCACCACGTTCTACCTCTCCGATCCTGTGGCGGGCTTGCTGGGATACGGTCGCGATGGTTACATGCATCATTTCAACTACCAGTTCTATCCTGGCGAGAAGGCACATGTGGCTATCCGTGGCGACAAGGAGCAGACAACCCTTCTGGTCAACGGCAAGGTCGTGGAGACGCTCGGGGTGAAGAAGGTGAACTTTGGCGAGCGTGGCGACATGTACTACATTCGCACCTTGGTGTTCCCGCTGAAGAAGGCCGGACAGTTCCGCAGTCGTATCACCAACTTCACGGCTGAGGCTGCCAAGTAAGAACGATCATTACGAGATGCTCATGGGGTATGTGCGTTGCGCCATGGCCCATGGGCATTTTTTTTGCTTTCAACCCCCATGGGTCATTAGGTCATCATTGTTGATGGCGTTTAGCCTAAATCGGTCGTTGGATAGGAAAAGAAACTATGGCATCCTAACCATCAACCCGGTTCGGTCTAACGACCTATGGGGCTTAGGGTTACAAACAAATCAAAAGACAGAAAGATATGGCACTTATTCAAACGGTGAAGGGCAAGACTCCCCAGTGGGGCGAACGCTGCTTTCTCGCCGAGAACGCCACATTGGCGGGCGATATCACGATGGGCGACGACTGCTCGGTGTGGTTTGGAGCCGTTGTCAGGGCCGATGTCGACGCCGTGGTGGTGGGCAACCGAGTGAACATTCAGGATTGCGCTTGCATCCATCAGACAGCGGGAGCGCCCGTGGTGCTCGAAGACGATGTGTCGATAGGCCACGGGGCGGTGGTGCATGCCTGCACTGTGAGGCGTGGAGCGCTCATCGGCATGAACGCCGTGGTGCTCGACAAGGCCGACATTGGCGAACAGGCCATCATTGCCGCTGGCGCCGTGGTGCTGGCCGGTTCACAGGTGGGACCACGCGAGATATGGGCTGGCGTCCCTGCGCGTAAGGTGAAGACCGCGCCCGAAGGGCAGGCTCTGGAGTATGCAGAACATTACATGTACATAAAAGAATGGTACAGAGAACCATGAAGACAAAACTGTTATTTGTTTGCCACGGCAACATTTGTCGCAGTCCGATGGCCGAGTTCTTGATGAAGAAACTGGTGAAGGATGCGGGCCGGGAGGCCGAGTTTGAGATTGATAGTATGGCAACGTCGACCGAGGAGATAGGCAACGACATGTATCCGCCGGCCAAGCGTTGCCTGCGCAACCATGGTGTGCCTTTCCAACGGCGCGAGGCACGCCAGCTGACACAGGCCGATTATGATTATTATGACCGCATCTTCGTGATGGATCGCAACAACCTCAGGTGGCTGAAGATGTTGGGCATCAACGACACCGAGGGCAAGGTGAGCCTGCTCATGACGCTCGTAGGCGAGCACCGCGACGTGGCCGACCCTTGGTACACTAGCGATTTTGAGAAGACTTTCAGCGACCTCAGCGAGGCGTTGCCCACATTGCTCTAACGCACGAGGCGCCAGCCGCAGTGGGGCATGGAAAATATCGCTGCGTAACGCGGTGAGTTTCGCCGATCCCATGCCACTCGCATAGCGTCACATTCCCTAAAAAACAAAGGGCTTGTCCGTGGGAATCGTCACGTAGTGTCGTTCCGCGGATAAGCCCTTCTCGCTAAACAACTATTTTTCTAACTAAAGCCTAATATTGTCTTTGGTCTGCTATCGGGACGGCGCCAAGTGGTTCTCGTTCCATAGGCGCTGTGGGCGAATGGAGCGTTGTGCGCCCTTAGCCCTCTTGTAGGGGTGTGGGGTTGCTGTTTCCCGTTACACATAAATAATACGCATGATTGCGAAGATGCACCCAAGAAAATCGACACGAAACGACATTTTCTTGCTGATGGAAGGGGAAGCGGACGTGAGCCGAGGATGTTTTGCCGTGATATTGAATGGGGAGGGATAAATATTTGTGGTTTTCTTTTTGGTCAGTTGGCAGATTGTTTGTACTTTTGTGGATGTAGAAACCAAACAAACCAATGCTATGGAAGGATTGTTTAGAGAAGAAATAGAGACCCGGCAAGTCGACATGTTTTTTGCCAACGAGATGGGGCGGCAGATCCATCGTTACATCAAGGCCATGCATGGCTCGCTGGCGATGCTCGAGAAGTTTGAGGCCCGCATGAAGACCCTCACCGTGCCGCAGCGCGAGGAGGCTATGGCCCGTTACATCGATCTCAACAGAAAGGTTGTCAAGGACCTCTCGTGGCGCATGCTTGTGGCGCGCGCCATCGCCAACTATTGCGACACGTTCCATTACTTTATCAGCATGATTGGCGATGATGAGACCATGTCATTCTACGTAACACGCATGAAGGACAAGTACCTCAAGTATCATGAGGTGTTCGAGAAGGATGGCAAGTATGGCATCAAGGACTATGAGGGCAATGTGCTTTTGTCGCCCGAATATGAGTTCCTGCGCACACCCTACGTCTATGTCGACGACATGATGACCATGCCTATCATTGCGCAGAAGAACGGTAAGATGGGACTGGTGCTCCCCGATGGCAGCCAAACGGTTGTCGCTCCTTTCGAATACGACGACATTTCGCTGCGCGATGTGGAGCCATGGTTCGAATGCACCAAAGGCAACGAAGTTGAACTCAGATAAACGACCTTGAAGCACAAGATATTTCTGATTGTCGCCACCTTTGTGGCTTGGACATTGCTTTTCATACTGCAAAAACCGGTGTTCCTCCTCGTTTATGATGGAGGATTAACTGATTTGTGGCCCGTGGTGGGCCATGGCTTGCCGCTCGACCTGTCGATGGCCGGATACCTCACGGTGATTCCGGCCCTCGTGCTGTTGCTGAGCGACTTGCCGCTGGCCGTGTTTCGCCGACCGTCGGCCGACCGATGGTGGCGACTTGCGTTAGCCGCCTATTTCGGGGTGGCCTCGGTGGCCGTGGCCCTGAGCTTCGTGGCCAATATGGGATTGTATGGTTATTGGCGCTTTCCGCTCGATAGCACCCCTGTGTTTTTCCTCACCTCGTCGCCCGCCGACGCCTTGGCCAGCATCAGTTGGGGCCAAGGCTTGATGGCGCTGGTGGGCTTGGTGCTGGTCGTGGCCCTCATCAGCCTGGTGTTCCACCTGCTCTATCTTAAGGCCTTCCGACAGAAAGGTAAGCGTAAGGTGTGGCCTGTGGTGGTAGAACTGTTGCTGCTGGCATCCCTCTTCCTGCCCATCCGCGGTGGCGTTACGGTGTCGTCGATGAACACGGGCAAGGTGTATTTCTCCCACCACTCGGTGCTCAACCATGCCGCCGTGAACCCGCTCTTCTCGTTTATGGAGAGCATGAGTCACCAAGAAGACTTCGCCTCGCAATACCGTTTCATGGACGATGCGGAGGCCCATCGCATCGTGGCAGACTTGAACCGACCCGTGGGATCCGCCAACCATACCCAAGTGCTGCGCTGTGAGCAGCCCGATGTGTATGTCGTCATTCTCGAGAGCTTCTCTGACACGGTGATGCATACCCTCGCAGAAGGCATGGATGGCCGTAAGTGGCCTGTCACGCCGAACCTTAATAAGCTTAGCGAAGAGGGCATCTTCTTCCGCAATTTCTATGCCAACAGTTTCCGCACCGACCGCGGCCTGTTGTCGATCCTCATGGGCTATCCCGCTCCGTCGGTGGTGAGCCTGATGAAATATCCCAAGAAAACCGCTGCCCTGCCGTCGATAGCGAGCCATTTGGCCAAGGCGGGCTATGGCTTGGAGTATTATTATGGTGGCGATGCCGACTTCACAAACATGCGCTCGTTCTTGGTGAACCAGGGGTTCTCGTCGATCATTTCTGATGTCGACTTCCCCGTTTCAGCCCGCCTCAGCAAGTGGGGTGTGCCCGACAACTTGCTGTTTCAGCGTGTGGAGAAGGAGTTGAAAGTGGAACGCCCGTCGCGGCCTATGATGCGTGTCATACAAACTTCGAGCTCCCACGAGCCTTTTGATGTGCCGCCTGGGTATATGCAAGACAAGACGCTCAATGCGTTTGCCTTTGTCGACAGTTATTTGGGCGATTTTGTGAAGAGTCTTCGCAAGACCGATCGCTGGGATCGTTCGCTCGTTGTCATTGTGCCCGATCATCTTGGCGCATGGCCTGAGGAAATCGATAATTTTAAGCCGTGGCGCTTCCATTGTCCTATGATTTGGACGGGTGGAGCCATCGAGAAGCCGATGGTTGTAGATACATACGCATCGCAGCAGGACATTGCTGCTACGTTGCTCGCACAGTTGGGCTTGCCCCACAACGACCTACTATTCAGCAAGGACATCTTCGATGCGTCGATACCCCATTACGCCTTCTTCCTGATGAACGATGGCATTGGATTCATCGACACCGACAACACGATGATTTACGATAACAAACTGGGGCGTACGGTCATCGATGAGGGCCGACAAAAGGGTAAGAACCTCCAGCGGGGCAAGGCGCTTCTGCAAGTGTTGTTCGACGATATCGCCCAGCGCTGATCTTCATCGGCGCCATGCTCTATCCGCTATGCGCCCCGTCTCATGGGGCGTGGGTGAGCAATGAACCATTCAAAACGTAACTATGACAGACTTGTTATTATCTACCGTCATTCAGACCCTTGTTGACTGGGACACCCAAATATTCCTGGCCATCAATGGTTTGCACAATGATTATTGGGACAATTTCATGCAGATGTTCAGCGGTCGGTTCATCTGGTTGCCGTTCTACCTGAGCATCGCCTATGTCATGTTTCGTTGTTTCCCGTGGCGAGTGAATGTCACTTGCCTCATTGTATTGGCCTTGCTCATCACCATCAACGACCAGATGAGTGGTTCTCTCATACGCTCTTTCGTGGGACGCTTGCGCCCCGCCAACACCGATAATCCCATATCGCCCCTCGTGCATATTGTGGATGGCTATCGTGGTGGGCGCTATGGGTTCCCATCGGCCCATTCGGCCAACTGTTGGGGATTGGCGTTCTTCATCTATTATGTGTTCCGACGCCACCTGCTCACCACCACGCTCATGGCGTGGGCCTTCATCACTTGTTGGTCGCGCATGTACTTGGGGGTCCATTATTTCGGCGACATCATTGTGGGCATGCTGGTGGGCGTGGTCACCGCCTCGCTGGTCTATTATGTTTTCCAACGGTCGCTCCATCGCATGACCGAGACCTATAAGCCTTACCAACCCGATGCGCCGCATATGTATATCCCGGTTATGGTGTGTTGGTTGGAGATTCTGCTGATGCTGATTCTGTCGTTTGGCTACAACGCGCATACCGACACGTTCTGATAAACGCTTGTTTTACCCGTCATGACCATCACTCCCATAGCCCATTTCCATTCACCGTTTGCCTCCAAGTTTGGCGTTCCCAAGCAGAGCGGCTTGGCTCCCGACTTGCGTGGCACCATTGTCTTTGAGCCCGAATGGCGCAATGCTGATGCGTTGCGTGGCATCGAGGAGTTCGATTATCTCTGGCTGATTTGGGCCTTCTCGGCCAACCGCCACCAGGCCGTCAGTCCTGTGGTACGCCCGCCGGTGTTGGGGGGCAATGTGCGCATGGGCGTGTTTGCCACGCGCTCACCGTTCCGCCCCAATCCGCTGGGGCTCTCTTCGGTGAAACTCGACCATGTGGAGTGGGCCACGTCGAAAGGGCCGGTCATCCACGTCATGGGCGCCGATCTCATGGATGGCACTCCCATTTTCGACATCAAGCCGTATGTGGCTTATGCCGATTGCCATGAGGGTGTGCGGTCGGGCTTCGTCGACAGTCATCCCATGCAACGCCTCACGGTGGTCGTGCCTCCCGAGATGGAGGCTGCGTTGGGTGCCGACGCCACCGCCGTGTTGCGCCAGGTGCTGGCCCTCGACCCACGTCCCCATTATCAGAACGACGCCAACAAGACGTATGGCATGCCGTTTGAGGGCCGCGATGTGCGTTTCACGGTCCAGGGCAATGTGCTCACCGTGGTTGAGATCGTGTGAGCCGCATTGCACAATAGGAAGTCGCTTAGATGCGATGCGTTCTTTCGCCCATCCCCCTTAGGTGTCTTTTCTTCCCTAAGGTTTGAGGAAAGCCTTCACCTTATTGAGTGGAATGCCGAAGTTGAAGTTGTCGCTTGCGGCCAACTTGGCGAAGTTTACCGCCACCAATCGGCCCTGGCTGTCGATGACAGGGCTACCGCTTGACCCCTGCACGGTGGGTATGCTGTAGAGCAAACGGTCGCCGTCGGGCAGTTGGGTCACCTTTCCGCTGGTCATCTGCACCTGTATGCCTTGCTTGGTGTTGGCCAATACCGGACCTGCGTTGTAACCAATCATGTACAACTGTTGGTCGATTTGCAGAATCTCATCGTTGTGCGAGGAGAACAGGTCTTTCACCTTGGCCACCAGGCCCACGTCGGCCTTGCCGTCGGTATTGAACACGTATGCCCCTTCGGGTGTGGTCTTGTTCTTCAGTTGGATGAGCGCCAGGTCGGTGTCTTCCTTGCCCGACACCTTCGTCACCACACACGGGTTCTTGTCGAGCAAATCGCTGCTCGAGGTCACGTAAGTGTTGTTGTAAGCAATGCCCACCTCGCAAACCACCGCTATTTGCAACTCGTCTAACGACACATGGTCGTTCATCGACTCGCGCACATCGCGCAGTTGGTTGAACTGTTCCTCCAGTTCGCCCTGTTGGGTGGTAATGGCTTGCAGTTTCTCCTCGTCCTGATAGGCGTTTCCGTAGAAGTCGAAGCTCACACAGTCGCTCTTCTGGTTCTCCAGCGTGCGGTACTGATCGGCCAGTTCTTCCATTTGGGCGCCGAAATAAGCCTTGAGGGATGCCACCAAACTGTTGTAGCTCTCCTTCACGGCTTTCTTGTCGATGGCGGGCTGGGCCACATGGCGGTTGGTCATGATGGTGCCCTGTTTGTCGATGAAGAAGCCCGTGCCACTGAGCGTTTGGCGCTTGCCCTTGATGTCGTTGTAGTCCGCCGACAGGTTCTCAAGGCTTCCGTCGTCGTCTATTCCTGTGAAATACAGGGTGTTGCCGTTGGGCAGCTTCATGGTGTAGTAATACTCGTTGAGGATCAATACGACCCCCGACTTGTCCTCGTCGAACAGGTCTTGTGGGGTGCGTTCGCTGCAACTCACCAATGCGAGGAGCGTGGTAATGAGGAGAATCGCTTTTTTCATGGTATTATTTCTCCTATTTTGGTTTAATGACTGATTGGGGTTGAAGAAATGAGCAAGCGGTTGTGTCATCAAGATGAAGGCCAGATGCCGGATGTTGTTTTATGGTTTGATTACACCAAAGGCTCGCAGAGGGTGGCTATGCGCTCCAGGCCTTCTTGGTCGATGGTGTCGAAGGAGTTGAGCTGCTCACTGTCCACGTCGATGACACCCACCACGTTGCCGTTGCGCAGGATGGGCACCACGATCTCCGAGCGGGAGCGTGAGGAACAGGCGATGTGGCCGGGAAATTGCTCTACATCGGGCACAATGAGTGTCTGGACCTGTGCCCACGACGTGCCGCATACGCCGCGTCCCTTGCCAATGGTGTAGCATGCCACGGGACCTTGGAACGGTCCCAGTTCCAGTTGGTCGTCTTTCACGAGATAGAATCCCACCCAGAAGTAATAGGGGAAGGCCTCTTTGAGCAGGGCCGTGATGTTGGCAAGTGCTCCCACATGGTTGGTTACGCCGTCCACCAGGCATTGGGCTTGGGCCACCACGGTGTCGTATGTCCTCTTTTTGTCGTCCATGATGATATGGGGTTTTATGGGTTTTAATTGTTGTTGGGTTGCGTTTTCTCTTCTGTCGCCTCGGTGTCGCTCTCGATGAACATCGATTCGTCCATCTCGTCGAGCGTCTTTTTCTTCTTGTTCTCCTTGGCGCCCGCCATCAGCAACTTCTTGGCGGCGGTGATGATGCTGGGCCCATTGTCGGCCGTGGTGATTTTCAGCTTGGTCATCTTTTTGAGGGTGTCGTTCATGCTCGACTCCACATCCATGAAGCGCATGCCGAAATCCTGCACGCGGTCGATGATGGTGTTGGCCGCATCGATCATCGTTTGCTGGTTTTTCAATTGTCGCACCTGGGTCCACATCATCTCCAGCACGCGCAGGTTCATATACATGGTCTGTGGGCCGAGAATGAGCACGCCCTGGTCGTAAGCCTCGCGCCACAGCGAACCGTCGTTGAGCAGGGCCAGGTTGAGCGCGCCCTCAATGGGCACATACATGATGGCGAAGTTCAGGCGGTTGTAGCCGCTGGGCAGATACTTGGTGTATTCTTTCTTTGCCAGGCGCTTCACCTGCGCCCTGACGCTGGCTATGTGGGCCTTGAGATAGTCGGTTTTCTCCGCGCTGCCGTCCTCGGCGTTCATGTAGCGCTCATAGTCGGTGAGCGACATCTTCGAGTCGACCACCACGTGCCGGTTGTTGGGGAAATGCAAGATGAAGTCGGGAATGAGGCCCTTGCCGTCGTCGCCCTTGGCCGAGCGTCCCACCTTGTCGCGCAACGTCTCTTGCGTGTCAAACTGTTCGCCTTCCTTGAGGTCCATGTCCTCGAGCAACTGTTTGAGCTTCAGCTCACCGAAGTTGCCTTGCACCTTCACCTCGCCCGTCAGGGCGCGTGTCAGGCGGTCGGCCGTCTCGCCCAGTTCGGCGCTCTTCTGCATGTTGATCTTGATGGTCTCGTCGAGACGGGTCAGCGCCTCGCTCTGCTGGCTCTTCGAGAGGTTGAATGCCTCCTGCATCTCCTTCAGGCTCTGTTGCAGCGGGTCGATGATCTTCGACACCTGCTCCTTGTTGCGCTCGCCCAACTCGTCTTGGCGTCGTTTCAGCACCTCCTCGGAAGTGGTTTGCATCTGCTCGCGGATGAGTTTCATCTGGCTGTCAACCTGCTCCTTGTTCATCAGGCGCAGCGCCTCTATCTGTTTCTCCGTGCCGTCCTTGGTCTGTGCCAACTGTTTTTCGTAGGCGTCCTTGAGCTCCGCCAGTTGTTTGTCGTAACCCTCGCGCAACTCGTTGTGGCGTCGTTGCTGCTCCTCACGCTCGCTCTTGAGGGTGGCGTCGGCCTCTTCCTTTTGCGAGCGTAAGCGCTGTTCGTAGTCGTCTTTCTGTGAGGTGAGCTGTTCGCGGAAGCTGTCGGCGTGTGCCTTTTGCACATCGCGCTCGGCCGTCAGGTTACGGATGGTTTCTTGCTGTGCGGACAACGTCTGTTCCTGCTGCTTCATCTTTTGGTCCTGATTGGCCAGTTGGTAACGCAGGTTGTCGAGCAGCACGGCGTTGTCGCCCTGCTGACCACTCTTCCCACGGGTTCCAAGGATGAAACCCACAGCGACCATGAGGATGGCCGCCACAATGCTGATGATGATAGTTGTAGTCATTTCGTTACAAAAATACACATTATTGTTGAATGTGACGAGCCTCCAGGGCAAGTTTTTTGGCTTCGCCTTAAAATAATCGGTTGTAGTGATACGTTATTATAAAAATGATTTGTAGCGTGAAGCACTATTCTGTTTCCTCCTTCCAACCCTCACGACCTGCTGGACAACGGTCGGTGGTGGGACTTGCCGCACAGCCGATGGAGCGTGTGCGGGTGGGCTTTGTGGGCTTGGGCCAACGTGGACGCGAGGCCGTGATGCGTTGGTGCCACTTGGAACGCACCGACATAGTGGCCGTGTGCGACCTGTCGGCCGATAGCGTGGCCGATGTTCAGCAACTGTTGCGCGACAATGGGCGACCCGAGGCGCACGCCTTCTCGTCGGCGGAGCAACTGTGCGACATGCCCAACCTCGACCTCGTATATGTGTGTACCGATTGGGCCAGCCATTTCTCCATGGCTTGTTGTGCCTTGGAGCACGGTCATCATGTGGCGGTGGAGGTGCCGGCGGTGATGACCATCCGCGAGGCGTGGCAGTTGGTGGATTTGGCCGAACGCCAGCAGCTCCATTGCATGATGCTCGAGAACTGTTGCTACGACTATTTTGAACTGGCCACGGCGGCCATGGCGCAACAGGGCCTATTGGGCGAGGTGGTGCATGGTGAGGGTGGTTATTGCCACAACCTGGGCGACCGGTGGGAGCCTTGGCGACTGCGTTACAACGCTGTTCACCGGGGCGACGTTTATCCCACCCATGGGCTGGGGCCTGTGTGCCTGGCCATGGGCGTGCATCGTGGCGACACGCTACGCACTTTGGTGAGCATGGACACCATGCCGTCGCCCGCCGTATGCCAGCACCACGCCAGCATCGTGGCTGATGAGGCGGGATCAGCATCGACCGCGCCCAACGGCTTTGCCAATGGCGCTGTAACTACCACGTTGATGCGCACCGCCTTGGGGCGCACCATACAGCTTAGCCACGATGTGCAGACACCGCGACCCTATAGTCGTGGCTACCGACTGGTGGGAACGAAGGGTTATGCTGATAAGTACCCTGTGGAGCAACTTTGGGTAGGAGAGAAGGAGGTGAAGCGCGATGAGGTGGAAGCTATGATCGAGCGTTTTCTGCCCGACGACATTCGCAGCTTGCGCCACACGGCTGAGCAATACGACAACCGCGGCGGCATATCCTACATCATGGATTATCGTCTCGTAGACTGCCTGGTCAAGGGCCGACCGCTCGACATGGATGTGTACGACTTGGCCGAATGGTGCGCCGTGGTTGAGCTCTCGGAACTGTCGATCAGCCAAGGGTCGGTGCCGGTAGCCGTTCCCGACTTCTGCCGCAAGTAATAAATGAGGGGCATTCCCATATTAGGAATGTCCCTAAATCTTAACCTTACTCGTCCGCAACCACATTGCGGTATTCAGCGGGAGTCATGCCAAACTTCTTGGAGAACAGGCGATAGAAGGTTTGGCGGATGGGAACGCCACACTCGTTGGCGATGGCCTCGATGGTGTAGTTCGACTTGTCCTTCAGCAACTTGGCGGCATGCTCCATGCGCAGGTCGTTGATGAAGTTGGTGAACGACTGGTCGGAGAACCTTGCAAACAGTTCGTTGAAATGGCTGGTGGAAATGCCCATTTCCTTCGCCACATCCGAGCGCTCCAACTTAGGTTGGAGGAACAGGCCCCTGTCGATAACCATTTTCTCTATCCTCAGGAACTCGTCGTACTGCTGTTGCTTGTCGTCGTTGGCCTCGAGGGGCTTGCGATTGTTTTTCGCGTTGTTGGCTTCGTCGGCAGCCAAGTGGTCCATAAGTTGCTTCTTGTATAGCAGCAGTTCGTTGACGAGCGTGGAGGCCGCTTGGTTCTTGGCCTTCAGCTTCTTGTTGATGCGGAAGCCGATAATCATCAGGCCGATGCAAATCACGAGCAGGGCGCCAATGACGATGTTGGCGATGTGGTTGATTCTCAGAAGGGTTTCTTGTCGCTCAATGTGTTTCTTAAGCATCTTCTTGCCCAGTTGCTCCGACACCCTGAGCGCGTTTTGGGCCTTGATGCGCCTGTTGAGCGAGTCGTTGAGGTCGTAGGCGCGCATGCCCGTCTCCAAGCTTTCCTTGTAGCGGCCCATCGCCTGCAATGTCTTGGCTTTGTTGGCCAAGATGTTATGGATATAGTTGTAGTCGATGGAGTCCTTGCCGCTACGTGTCCACACGCTTTCCATCTCGTTCACTTTGCTCAGGGCCTCGTTGTAATGCTTGGTCAGCATGAGGTAGGGCACAACAAATGTGGCGCCCTCGGGCGTGTTGGCGGCGCGCGTCACGATGAGCTTGTCGTAGAGGGCGCTGCCCTGGGCGTGGTTGCCCGTCTCCTCGTAGCCGATGGCGTAGATGGAGTAAAAGGTGGCGTTGGCCAGGTCGTTCACGCCGCTGATGCCCTCAGGCAGGGTGTTCAGCTTATTCAGCGTGCCCTCATATTCGGGCTTCATCTGGAAGAGTTCCTTGTATTGTTTCATCTCCAGGTAGGTGTTGGCCTTCAGCGCGTTGCTGGTGGTCAGCGCGTAATAGAGGTTCCAATTGGGCGACTTCTTCACTTCGTCCTTGAAGATGATGATGCTTCGGTCGAAGCAGTTGATGGCATGGCCCACATTGCCTATCTCGCTGTGACACTGGCCCATCGTGGTGAGCACCTTGCCCACGAGCTGGCGGTTGTCGTATTTGTAGCCGGTAGTGATGGCGCGGTCGGCCATGTTGAGGCACTTGGCGTAGTTGCCACAGTTGTAATACTCCAGCGCGGCCAGGTACAGCAGGCTCATCAGCTGCTCAGGGCGGTTGTTGATGTCCGGGTCGTTGAGCGCGGCCTCGGCGTAAAAAGTGGCTTTCTTGTAGTCGAGCATCGAGTTGTAATACACCTTGCTCCTGAGGATGTTGATGTCGATGGGCGACATCAACTTATGTTCTTCGGCGTGCTGCAACACCTGCAACGCCTTCTTAGGCTGTGTGACGCTGATTTTCTTAACGTATTCGTACGAATAGCGTTTGTCGGTATTCGTCTGTGTGGCTCTCTGCGATGCGTCCTTGCTCGTGCAAGCGACCATGACCGATAGTAAGGCCATGAGAAAGAGAGCGATCTTAATAGGTAGTTTCATAAGCGACTCCTTTCTTATTAGGCTGTGCCTACCGCATGGGTGAGGCTACTGCCATTTCATAGTAGTGATGCAAACGAATTTCTTGATTTTCTAATTTCCCCCAGTCCGTATGCTAACTGTCTGTTTGCAAAGATAGCGCATTTTTGTAACAAAACAAGGGATGTAACACCTTTTTTTTCATCGAAAATGTTACAAAACGATGATTTTATGCCTATTGTCTCATTTTAGAGAAATGTTACAAAAGGTGGATTCCTTACAACGTTAGTCTGTAATTGGTTGATTTTAAGTGGGTTCCGTCTTTTGAGGTTTGTAACATTTTCGTATGGGGCCTCCCTGGGCGATCTTTGCGGTGTCACATTTTCACTTTTGTGGGAATGAAACTGTAGCATTGCGAAATGCTACAAAAATGCGACTTTCAAATGTTACAATGTAACACTCCAGATGTTACATCTATGAAAGAAATTGTAAGGTTCTTGATGATTTTTTACGCTATCTTTGTAACGACAAAATTCAGGGAGGCGCGCGGCGACCCAACCGTGAAACCATAACCGAAACGTCTCATAGCCGTAAAACAGAAACAAGGCGTAGATGAAATGCAAAGGTCGGCACCTATTATATAATGTTTAACCTCTTGATCAGTTGGTCGAGGCTGCGCTCAAGAACAACATTCGATTGCTATATGGAAAAGTTAAAATTATTGATTTCAAGTTGCCGGGGCATGATCAGATGCGCCGCAACTGCAGTTCTGTTGACGGTGGGAATGGCGGCAGCCGCCCAGACAGTCAGCATCAGCCCCAAGACGGGTAATGTCATTTCGGCAGTTAGTTATTCAGGCGAATCGCATCTTGAAAACTTTGGTGGAGTTTGGGTCCACAACCAGTTGCCCATGACGCTTGTTACCTCGGACAAGAGTGATTTGATGGAAAGCGGTATGATGAAGGAGCATGCCAACAACGTGGCCGTACTTGATGGTTGCTTGGTGTTTGCGTCGGGTGCATCTGCTTCGATCGTTAACCACATGTCTTTGTCGTTGCCCAAGGGCTATCGCTTCACGAGCTATAAGATAGTTATGGATTATGAAAAGGATAGTAAGGCTCCTAGTACGTTTAAGGAAATGGACGGTACTTTCAAAAATCCTAAAGGGAGTAGTGTTACAGTCTCAAGTGGCGATAAAGGAAAAATCTTGCAGCGTACTTCCCTGAACAACACTGATATGGGTAACATCCTTTATTTCTATCAGGGACACACAAACGGTATGGCACGCGTGAAGGTAACGTCTTTCGTTGTTACCTTCGAATGTACCGATAAGTTCAACGAGTCGCTTCACACTGGCGTGACAGAGCTTGCTAATCCGGTGAGTTGCATAGCATTGCCGTTCCAAACCAACCGTACGGATCTTGGTAAGATAGAACCTTCTACTCAAGGATACACATCTTATAAGTACAATTACCAAAACGTAAAAGACCTTTCGGCTGACTTCCTGTTGTACGATCAGGCAGGTGTCGTTGGTGGTACGGCCGTAGCTGGTACGGAAGGCGATGGTGCTATTTCTTCCGTTTATTATAACGGACAACTTACCTTCGTAGGTCTGAAGAACAACACCTATTGGTTGGAGACGCCAACCGATGCGATCACGCAAAATGGCACACGCACTCCTGTGGGTTATCGCATCGTGGGAGCACGCTTGTTGTATGCAAACAATGCCCAAAGCATAGATTTCCAAAAAGGTGATAACATCTATATCACGGATGGTGATGGCAAATATATGAACTCATCATTGAAGTTCACCAATACTAAGGTTGAGTGGACTTACGGTGCAGACGGCAAGGTGTCGACGAAGAGCGGAAACAAAACATATTACCTGCGTCATTACAATTCTACCTTGACTACAACGACTTACAGTATCCTAGCTTCCGTCTATAATACTAAGGGCTTGTATTTGTTCTATGGAAGTGGGGCTAATGCTTACATCATTTCGCATGATGCCTCAGGCAATGCGGTGTATGATAAAGATTATAAGAACAATGCGGTGGTTGTCAACGCTAATCCTACGACGGGAACATCCACAGGATTTACCATCAAGCTGTTTGACAAGACCGGTGAGCTTGTGGCACAACAAGCACAAGTGGACGCTAACCATGCGGAGGGCGAACTCCTGTTGACGAAGATCAACAACGACGCCATCAAACTGAAGATCGAGGGTCTGGAGGAAGGGCAAGAGGCATTTGTGTGCTTCCAGGTGCAGCTCGAGGCGCTCAATCCTTACATCGATAAGATGGACATTACGTGCACGCAGCCCTCAGGAGAGCAGGCACTGAAGAATCAGTATCTTGCCGACGACTTCACCATTGGCACTGATGGTAAGGTGGACTTCGGCGTGCCGACAAACTTTGGCACAACAGGTCTGAGGTTTGCGTTCGACGGATTGCACTCCAAGAGCGCCGACGAGACGTATCCTGCTGGACAGGTGGGTAAGTATTCGCGCTATCACTTCGTGAAGTCTGATTATTACAACCTTATTGATGAGAACCTGCAGGCACATCGCAGCGAGGCTGCCGATTACGACTATACCAAGAAGGTGAGAGTGGATGTGGCTGGCGACAAGGCCTTCTATTGCAACAACTCTGATAAGTTTAAGGCAGGCACAACAGGTTCGGGCACCTTCTATTATGAGGAGTACCGTTACTCGAACGCCGCATACAACACCCAGGGCGGACACTGGAAGGAGATGGTTGCCAACAGTGGCGACGACTATGTGAAGCGTTACATCGTGGTTTGCGACGAGACGCGTTACAACATCGCACCCACCACCACACCGCGCCATGCCATCTACGCCTACTATTCAACCAACCTCAAGTTGACCACCGTCGACTACACACCTGAAATCACTTACACCAAGGTCTACGACGACGCGGTCATTCCTACAGGTCCCGACAAGAACTATTACGTGGGCGCTACCCTTACGTTGAAGTCTAAAGATGGTACGGCCCTGCCAGAGGGAACGGGTTATGCTTTCACCAAGCAGATTATCGACCAAATCAACACCGACATCGCAGCGCAGAAGACCAACGCACCGGTCGACGCCAACCATATCCTCTACTTCGACGCCAGCAAGGTCAACTCATTGCTCTTCAGTAGCAACAATGCGGCGTGGGGTCAGCTCGAGGACCTGAAGAGAAAGCTCGGTATGAACGCACTGATCTTCTTGCCTACGGGTGTTACCGACAACCACGACAACGTGGCCTCGAAGTCGCTCTCTGGCGACGACTTCATCGCTGAGAACAACATCGTGCTCGAGGACCAGTGGCCCTTCTTCTCACCTTACGACATCCGTATCAACGCAGCCAACGAGGTGAGCTACAAGCGATTCGTGGCGAATAACAACGACACGAAGAAGTGGGTGTCAATCGTGATGCCGTTCACCGTGGCTATCAACGCCGAGACCGGTCAGTACACCAATGAGGACGACAAGTGCGACTTCACTTTCTACAAGATGAACGCCACCAATGCCTTCAGCAAGCCTAACCCAAGCGGTGAGCTGATCTTCACCGATATCGACGGCCACTTCTCACCCTATGCGGGAGTGTTGACAACCCAACCGAACGACGCCTACATTGTGCGCATCGACAGGGCTGCGATGACGGAGAAGGAAGCGAAGCTGATGTTTATCCTGCGTCAGCGGGGTTCTACCATCGTGAAGACACCAGTGGGTCGTACCATCCAGGGGGCTGCCTCTTCAGGCACTGTCGATGGCCAGAACATGGATCTCATACCGCAGGCCACCTTCTCAGGTGCCGAGGTCGACAAGATGAAGCCTATCTTCTACTTCAATAAGGATAAGTTTGTGTCATCATTGGCACTCGAGATGTCCAACACGGTCAAGGTGCTGCCGTTCCGCTCTTACTACGATTGCACGGGCACGGGCACACGCAACATCCGTTACATCAACATCTCGCTCGAGCCTAACAATGACCCGACCGACATCCAAGAGGTGACAACCGACGCCACTAACGCGGGATTCGTGTTCTCTGCTCAGGCAGGACAACTCACCGTCAAGGCTACCAAGGATCTGCGCGTCAATGTGCGCAACGTCAGCGGTCAGACCATCGATGTGAAGGCCCTCAAGGCTGGCGAGTCCCACTCTGTGAAGCTGCCAAGCGGCATCTATGTGGTGAATGGAACAAAGGTGATGGTTCGATAACAACGAACCGATAACCTGATTACTAACGATTTAACACCGAGCATTATGAAAAAGAAGAAATATATTAGCCCCACCACAGAGGTGGTGAATGTGCAGGCGAGGTGCTCCATGTTGTCAGCATCTGTTACCGATTGGGCTGATGCCAAGCCCAACAACCCAAGCCATAACCTGTGGGCAGATGAGGAGGAGTACAGTGCGCCTCAAGAGAAGAGCACCAACTGGGCCGGATACCAAAAAGACATGAGTCTGTGGTAATCGCTTCCCTTCAACCTATTTCGGTCTCATGACCGATTGGGGTTGAATAGGCCAAAATCATATAGCAACCCATGGTTTTGGGGTGAATACCGTTGGGGTGGAAGCCTTTGGGCAACCAACTATCGGCAAATTCCTTTAGGGACCGTCACATGGCGATACTTCTCGGAAGGCACCCTTAGGCAAATACCTCTCAGTACACGCCTAAAGGAACCCACCTCTGGTAACGCACCTCAATTCCATGGAAGGCCTTTCAACGCTGAATGGCCATCGGCTTATGATAGGCCCTTTGTCTATGCACTCCCCAGGCTGCGGGAAGATTTGATCGAAGCACTCCCCAACTGCGAGAGTCATTGGTTTTGCAATCCCCAAGCAACGAGAAGAGTTGCCCTAATTAGTTTCTGATAACATGCGCCCTCCCCATCGATAATAAGATAGGGGAGGGCGCTTTGGTTTTTCTCCTTCCCTTTTCCTGCTTTCGTCTTTTGGTGTTCAGCGCATAAAGAGGTCCTCTTTCATCCGGTTGTTTCTGGCTTACGATTGCCAGTGGATGTTGGGCTGGCAGTCCACGCATCATGCTTTGTTATGCTTTTTGGTTAAAAAGTTGTGTCGTGTTTTTGTTCAAACCAGCGAGCGAAAATCCCTTTTTTGCGCGATCGCGGCTGGCCAAACGGAGCTGCGCGTTGCGATAGGCCATGTATCGCGTTGCGAAAGATGCCCATCCTCGTCTCGATCGGGCGTCTTTCGTCGTGCGGTTAGGCATGTTCCGGGGTGCGAAACATGCCTAACCGCAGCGTGTAACGTGGAATGTGGGGGATTGAAAGTGCGCTTACTGATGTAAGGCGTTGAATAGTAGGCGGTTATGTAAATGCGGTGAGAATCGCGCGTTTGCGCCAAACATCCTTGCTGTTGAAAACAAACGTGTAGTTTTGGGGGAGGTGTGTCGCAATCTTTCGGTGGCGTTCGCAGAGGTGCATCCTCCTTTCATTTTCTTTTGTCCCGTTTTCATCCTCCTTTCATCTTTTTCTCTCCTTTTCTCTCTTTCTTTTTTCCTTTTGCGCGCTCTTTTTTCTCCTTTTCGTCCTTCCCGTTCCCTTTGGGCGCATATTTGCGCCCACCCGTTAGTGATCCTCCTTTCGCCTTTTTCTCTCCTTTTCTCTCTTTCTTTTTTCCTTTTGCACGCTCTTTTTTCACCTTTTCATCCTTCCCGTTTCCTTTGGGCGCATATTTGCGTCCACCCGTTAGTGATCCTCCTTCCGCCCTTTTCTCTCCTTTTCTCTCTTTCTTTT
>OGJV01000069.1_pt1 | contig 67844 bp, 55 predicted proteins | sample 1572271 | NCBI WGS metagenome assembly OGJV01 (sample SAMEA2582107, study PRJEB24529) | metagenome | biome: Human gut stool | place: China | collected 2011
ACGGTCACTTTCGTCAGCAACCAATTAGTTATGCGGTACACGACATTCCGCCAGTCGACATTGTCTTGTGACAGATACGAATAGAGGATATCTTTCTTACCGCCAAACATACGACACAGCGCCGAACCATCATAATGGGAGAAGCCTTTGATTGCAAAGAATGGAAACAGTAACAATATCTGGAACACTTGAAGGTTCGTCAACTGGCAGTTCTCACGTTTCAAACCACCAAGGCTGCGGTTGTCCAAATTTAAGCCTTCAAGCAGGCGCGTAAATGTATCCATAACTATACTGCGACGTTTTTCTGAGAAAAAGTTGCGGATTTCTGAGGGAATATTTGTAATTTTGCTCATGGCTTTGAGTTTTGAGTAATGTTTTTTTTGTCACATCTAATTTACTCATTTTCCGTGACATACGGAAATACTCAAAGCCTTTTTTATACAATAAATTCAACCTCAAAGTCTAAATCCGAAACTTGAGTTATCTATATGGGAAAAATTAGAGGATTTCTCTTTGCCGTACGACACAGAGAAATCCTAATGACCGATTTGGGTTAAATGAAAAGCATTTGTCAGGAAGGCAAACTCCCTACCTTGTTCTTCATCATAGAATTTTACGAGTCTGAGTTTCGCCGGATACTTCCGGTATGAATTGTATTCAGTGAATTCAATCACAGCATCTGTCAATATATTCTTTGGCAACCTGCGCCTCTATTTACAGCATTTGTATTGCAGATTCTTCTTGGCTCGCACAACAAAGAACGATTCATGCTGATGTACTTTGAAAAGTTCCTTGAATGCATTGTATCCACGGTCGAAAATATAGTAAGAACCTGATTCATAAGGAATTTCCTTCATTGCCTTTGAGTCGTAAACTGATGCTGTAGAGATGTGGAAGAAAGCTGGAACCTGAGTTTCGAGGTCATATAGTACATGTGCTTTTACTCCTCCCTTCTTCTTACGGAACTTTGCCCACCAGAAGACCGACAAACACAAAGGAATTGTCGTTGAGTCGAAAGCATACACATTGCCTTTCAACTTGAAGATATCCGTCACACGTTTCTTCCTGGCTTGCTCCATCATATAGAAAGCAAAGTCTTCAAAAATACGGTAGTCACGATTCTGATTGGCAGAAGCAAATGTCGTTTTCGCAATAGGCTTACGTCCTAATCCAAGATGGTATTGCTTTGCTCTATGTGCTTCAAAAGCAACAATCAGATCTCGCAAACTCTCTCGATTACTCAGTTGACCAAACATCATTGCAAGCAACTGATTCCAACAAGTGAAATGCTTCACATAGCGGTTTCCGTCATACTTGCGAACATAGTTGTTAAACTGAGTTCTGTTCAAAAAAGCGGTGAGTTGGGCAAAAACGTATTTGTCTTGGAACATAACAGTCATTTGAATTTGACTGCAAAGTTACGAAATCAAGTCCGTTTCATTCCAAAATACCACCTAATAGACTGTATTTCAATTAATTCAAAGAGCGATTAGTCCACTTTAACGGGACAGTAGTGAGTCAACATTATTATCGTCATTCTGGCTTAGTTGGGCTTCGCAATCCCTTCGTGCTCAAAAGAGCTTACTCAGTTGACTACGTTGAAGATAAGCTGTTCGTTGTCATCTTCCTTGTCGATTCGGATGGTAGCTCCCCCGTTTAGGTCGCCCGAAAGGATTCGCTCGCAGAGTCCGTCCTCAATGTAGGTTTGCATGGCACGTTTCAGGGGACGTGCACCAAACTGTACGTCGTAGCCCTTTGTGGCAACAAACTCCTTGGCCGCGTCACTGATCTCCAGCTGGTAGCCGAGGTCGTTTACACGCTTGAACAAATCCTGCAGTTCTATGTCGATGATGCGCTTTATAGCGCTCAGGTCTAACTGGTCAAAGGTGATAATCTCGTCGAGACGATTGAGGAACTCAGGCGCAAACTGCTTGCTCAGGCTCTTTTGGATGATGGAGCGCGCATACACCTTATCCTTTTCATTGAGATTCGAAGTGCTCGACAGTCCGCCAGCGTTGAATCCCACGCCATGACTAAACTCCTTGAGTTGGCGTGTTCCAGCATTGGAGGTCATGATGATGATCGTGTTGCGGAAGTCGACCAATCGGCCGTTTCCGTCAGTCAGTCGACCTTCGTCGAGAACCTGCAGCAGCATGTTGAACACATTGCCATGTGCCTTCTCAATCTCATCAAGCAGTACGATAGAGTAGGGGTGGCGTCTCACTTGCTCGGTGAGTTGTCCGCCCTCCTCGTAACCCACATATCCCGGGGGTGCTCCTATGAGTCGTGACACATTGAAGCTCTCAGTGTATTCACTCATGTCGATACGTATCAGGGCCTCGCGCGACCCAAACATCTGCTCAGCCAGTTTCTTGGCCAGATAAGTCTTACCCACACCCGTGGGGCCGAGGAACATAAATACGCCTATGGGGTGGTTGGGTTCCTTGAGCCCCACACGGTTGCGCTGAATGGCCTTTACCATCTTATCGATGGCCGCATCTTGAGCTATGACCGCGTTTTTCAGTTGGCCACCCATGTTTCGCAGGCGCACCCCTTCGCTCTCGGCCATACGCTGCACAGGAATGCCCGTCATCATCGACACCACGTCGGCTACCTCAACGTCAGTGACATGGTGGCGTGTTGATGAGTCGCCCTCCTGCCATTTGCGCTGCATCTCTGCATATTCCTGTTCAAGTTGCGTCTGCTTGTCGCGGAAACTGGCTGCTAACTCGAAGTTTTGGTTGCTCACTGCCAACTCCTTCTTGTATTTAACTTCACTAATCTCCTTCTCCTTGTCGGTCAATTCTGCAGGAACGTCGGTGTGAAGCAAATGGGTACGTGCGCCCACCTCGTCAAGCACATCAATGGCCTTGTCGGGGAAGAAACGGTCTGTGACATAACGTTCTGTCAGCTTGACACATGCCTGCAACGCCTCATCACTATAGTTCACATGGTGATGTGCCTCATAGCGGTCTTTGATGTTGCGTAAGATGCAGAGCGTCTCGTTGGTGTTTGTTGGCTCCACAAGTACCTTTTGGAAACGGCGCTCAAGGGCTCCATCCTTCTCTATGGAGTTTCGATACTCGTCGAGCGTCGTGGCTCCGATGCATTGTATGGCGCCCCTAGCCAAAGCAGGCTTCATAATGTTAGCCGCATCCATACTGCCTGGCGTGGAACCAGCTCCAATGATGGTGTGAATCTCATCGATGAAGATAATAACATCGGGGTTGGCCTCCAGTTCCTTTAGCAGGGCGCGTATGCGCTCCTCAAACTGTCCGCGATATTTGGTGCCTGCCACGATGGCAGTCAAGTCGAGGCTCACCACTCGTTTATTGAACAGCAGCGGTGAGGTCATGTGCTTGTCGATGAGCTGTGCTAGACCTTCCACGATAGCGCTCTTTCCCACTCCGGGTTCGCCGATGAGTATGGGGTTGTTCTTCTTGCGTCGGCACAGAATCTCCGTGACACGTTGGATTTCCTTTTCACGCCCCACTACAGGATCGAGCTTTCCCTCATGGGCCGCCTGCGTAAGGTCGGTCGAGAAGTTGTCAAGCACGGGAGTCTTTGTAGCACCTTGCTTTTTGGTTGTGGTTGTCGATTGGTGCGAATTGCCTGCATTGTGTTGTGAGGCCATAGCGTCGTCTTCATATTCCTCATCCTCATCGGGCAGTCCGAGTCCATCGGTCGTGGGCTTCTTCTGTAACATCTGTAGAGCTGTTTCGTAGTCGAGTTGGTTATTCTCGAGCGCCACTTTGGCTCCGTTGGCCACTTGGTCGTGCAAGATAGCCAACAGCAGGTGTTGCACATCGACAAGTTGGGTGTGCTGTATTCTAGCTTCAAGAACTGCCAACTTCAGAATATTGTTGGCTTGTTCGTTCAAGGCGATTTCGCTTATGTGGGTGTTTTCCTGAGTTATTTCCTCTTTTACGCGTTGTTCCAGTTCCGCCTTAAGCTTTTGGATGTTTATTTCCAATCTGCGAAACAGATCTATTACGGGTCCGCTCTTTCCTCTGAGAATGCCAAGCAGCAAATGCTCAGGGCCAACCGACTTGCTGGCCAGGCGATTCGCCTCTTCCCTGCTAAACGCAAGGATTTCTGACACTTTAGGTGAAAATTGGCTGGTCATAATCTTATATTCCTTTCTTTATAATGCAATGCAAAATTAATCATTTTCCTTTCTATGCAGCAAGGAATGTGCCAAGAATTGCTTAAACGCCACAAATTTTATGATAAGGGCATGTTAGGCAGCGTTCTGATTGTGGCGTGGGGATGAACGGCATGTCGGGGTTGAATATCTCTGAGAGAAGATTTTTAAGCGCATCGATAAACTCATTGTGATAATCAGCAATGTCGTTGATAGGCACTCGAGTTCCCCGTTTCTCACCTGCAAACTGCAATATGGGCGTATAGCCTGACTTCTGCGCATTGCGTATGAAGAGCAAGGCGGGCGCCACTGGAAGACATGCGGGGTTGACTTGAGACATCGTTGTGGCGCCATGACGGATTAGCGAGGCGTAGAGGAAGGCCTGCAAGTAATAATCGGTGTGGCGTGTTTCCACCAGTGACGAGTCGAAGATGTCGGCCACCGACGAAGGAAGCGACGTTAGGGGGCTGCCCGTTTTATAGTCGACGACCCTTAGGTATCTCGCATTGCACTCGATGCGGTCGAGTCTGTCGACCTGTCCGCCTATTTGCACGGTGCATTCGTGGCCATTAACCGTGAACGTCAGGTCATCGTAGAAGTCACCCTCCAAAGATAGAATGGAGAATGGCGCTGTACGCATGTCGATTTCCAAAAGACTACGAATGTAGAGGTAGATGACTTTACGATTGAGCAGTTGTATGCCATTGTATTTGGGTAGAAAGCGCGGGTCATCAACTTTGAAAAGTTTCTCGCGAAAGGCATTGTCGATGAATTCGTAGAGCGCATCACTATTGTCGTATAAGCGCTTGATCTCGTCGGCTGTAATGATGCGGTCGGTGTTCTGCGATAGGCTGCGATAAATGAGTTCTGCCGTTCGGTGGAATATGTTTCCGAAAGTCATGTTGTCTATTTCGTTCTCATCGTCGTTGTCGTCCTCGTAGAGTTTGCAAACGGTATGATAATAGAACTGTAGCGGACAGTGTAAGTAACGATAGATGGCTGTGGGTGAAAGGCGCAATAAGCTATTGAGGCGTTGCTGTACGACAGCGTCTTTTTCAATGCGGTTACGAAGAATTAGCGATGCGCTTTGTCCGGATTGTAGCGTGAGGCGGCGCAGCAGATGGCGCCCCTCATTCTCCACCATCAATTGAAGCATAAAGCGGCTCATCTCGCCCTTCTGTCCATCGTCGGTAGCGTTGTTGTAGGTTAGCGTAATGTCGCTGGCCCGTTGCAGAAGTGAATAGAAATAATAGGCATAGATGGCCACTTTGTTCTCGACCGTGGTCAGTTCATAGGCAGCTCGAAGCGAGTGGGGGATAAACGAAGCGTCGTTGACCCCCTTGGGCAGTTTGCCCTCGTTGCACGACAATACCAGTACATGGTCGAAGTCGAGGTTGCGCGTTTCCAGCACGCCCATAATCTGCACACCCTTAGCCGGTTCGCCGTGGAAAGGAATGGAGGTCGTTTGCAACAGTTGGCTCATGAGTTTTTGCAGGATGGCTATGCTGACAATTTGGCGGCCTGTGGCGTCAACGCCTTGCCCAGAGAGGTTGTCAGCCGATAAGGGCGAGAGTGCCATGATCGTGTCGAGGCGATTGATGAGCGTATACATGCGAAACACCGCCTCGTGCATCAGCGGATCGTCGGTATGTGCAGAGCCCACTCCCACACGCTTGAGGATGCGAGCTACCCAGGCGAGCAGTGGAACTTGGCCATCGCATTCGGTAACATTCTCAAAAAGTTCTTGCAACGCTTCATCGCGTCCCTTTATGAGAAACGAGCGTTGGGGGTAATACTGCTTGTGCTCGTTGATCTCATTGCAAAGCGACAGGCAGTCGGCCGACACGTACTTGGCGTAGGAATGGCGCAGCACTTGGTTTATTTGCTTTAGGCGGAAGCGCTCGCCACCCTCGAGTTTGCCGTGCAACTGCAGGTCGATAAGGAATGCGACAAAGGTGCTGATGGGGGAGGCCGACAGGGGGAAACCTGTAGTGATGTTTACGTTGCGCACCTCCTTCGGGAGACAGTGGACAACGGTTTGCAGCAAGCTCTCATCGGATAAGACGATAGCCGTGCGGCTTCCATCGCGGTAACGGTCTTTCTCTTTCAACCAATGGCTTACGTATCGCGCTTGGATGTTCTCTGTGGGGGCGGAGATGTAAGCCACGTCTTTGCGTTTCGAGAGATTGTTATAGATGTCGTCAGGGTCGATGCCTTCCGAGGCACGCTCGGCAGACAACTCGTTAGGGAACTTGTCAAGATAGCGCGATATGTATCGCCCCGCCTCCTGATGCGATGGCGGCATGTAATACTTGTCGAAATCCCAATAAAACTCGGCTCGTCCTAGGTCTTTGAGGCGGGCAAACAACTTTTGCTCAACCTTCTGCAGCAGATTGAAGCCCACAAAGACATAATGCTTGTAGCGGAACGGGGTCTCTTTACTCTCAGCCACATCGCGATAGAGCATGCCCTCGTAAGCCAGATGCTCTTGGCGCAACACCTTTTTATATAGGTGATATATATCGGCCAAATGTTCCCATATCTTACGAAACTGATTTTGCAAGACTGTATCGGCAACAACATGTCCGAAGAAAGCCTCTATGCTGGCCCGCTGTTGGTCGGAAAGAAACGAGAAATCGTCCATGTTCTTCAGCGCCTCCAGATTGGAAAAGATGTGGGTGGCGTCGCCCAAATTTTTGTCGAGGTCGTCGAAGTCGGAAAGCAACAACTGGCCCCACGAGTAGAAATGATCGAGAGTCTCGTCGGTTTGCAGCAAATCACAATATACGTTATAGAGTTTGAACGTCAGCAAGATGTTGTCGGGCACCTGTAGGTCAGAATGGTTGCGAAAGAGGTCACTGATGGTGAGGTAAGCAGGACTCCACACAGGGTGGCCAGCTTCCTCATATAGGGCTTTGTTGAGGAAGATTGACGCACGCTTGTTGGGGAACACAACAGCCACGTCGGCCAACTCGTTGCCGTGTTTGGCCAAAAGGTCTTTAGCTACATATTGTAAGAATGTCATGATCGGATTATTTTACGGGTAAGACATGATTGGTGAGGATGTACCAAAGATAGCCGCTCACATGAGGATAACCCATGTGACGCAATAAGGTCATGTATTCGTTGACCTGCCGTTGGTGTTCGGGACGTTCGGCGCCCGTCTTAAAGTCGATGACCACCATTTGTTGCCCATCGTAAACCACACGGTCGGGGCGTTTCTCCACCAAGGTTTGTGTCTCGTCATCGTAGGTGAGAATGGTGCACTCGTTAAACACCTTCCAGTGCGGATCAAACCATTGGCGCACTTCGGGCGACTGCAAGCTGTTGGCTATGGTACTGCGCAGTTCGGCGCGGGTGAGCGCCTTATCGTAGAGCACGCCGTCAAACTCCAATTGGTTGATGGCCTTGTCCAAATCGTCAAGGGTATAGATCGAAGCGAACAACGTGTGCAGGATGTTTCCCGTGTCGATGTATGTGCGGCGGTCGTTGCGTAGCTCTCGCTCCTCTTCGGTCAAGAGAAAATTGCTGCTATCGTAGCTTTGTACGAAATGGGCGCGTGAGTCGTAATTGCGAATGTCGATTTTCAAGCCCTCGTCTTTTTGCTCAAACACATTGGCGCTTTCGGTATCGGCCTTGGTCGACGTTGGGCAGAACTCGCCATACCTGAAATGCCAAACGCCTGTGTTGCTGTCGTCGTTCAACTGACTATCGGCTTGTAGCAACTCGCTCTGGCTCGAGAGCTCGTTGCCCAACTTTTGTAGCACGTCGGCTATAAGTTGCGATGGATATTGAGGCTTTTCTTTCCTTCCTAATATGAAGAGGTTGCGCGAGGCACGGGTAAAGGCTACATAGAGCACGTTGAGGTTGTCGACGATGTTCTTGATATGCTCGCTTTGATAGTCGTTCTTGTATATCGAACTGAGTAATTTAATCTTCGATAAACTAATGGGAGCAATCGGCAGGTCGTTGTATGGCTCCACCTGCGGCTCCACCCACAGTGTGTCATCGTTCTTCTCCAAGTCCCAGTCGCACCACGGCAAGATAACATGGTCGAACTCCAATCCCTTACTCTTGTGGATTGTCAAAAGGCGAATGCCATTCTTTTCATCGCTATGTATCGTCTTTGCACACAGTATGTTATCCCACTCGGTTAGAAAATCGCTGATGCTCGCCACATGACGTTGAAGATACTTAGACAGTTGGTCGAAAAATGCGCACATGTAAGCGCTCTGTCCTTCAATTCGAGCGAGATTGAACGTTTGGTACAGACGTTCTGCCAAGTCTATGATGGGCATCGACAAGAACTCATCCCAATGGTCGACCATGTCGGTGGGTAATAAGGTGCGCAAGTTGTCGGTGCCTACAAATAATTTCGTGTCGGTAGCTTCCTCATTACCGAGGCAGACCTTGCGGTAGGCTTTGACCAATGAGGCCATGGCCAACATGTCGGTGGGGTTGACCAACACGTACATGGCCGTGACAATGGTGTTTACGGCGAGCGACGCATCGAGACGAAATGCCTCATCGGAAACCATTGGAGCCATCACTTCCTGCCCATTGACCATGATAGGGTTTTGCTGAAACCATTCGGCCAACCGGCTAATAATCTTGTTCTTGCGCGCAAGGATAGCTATCTTGCCCGGTGGGGTTCCCTGTTCCATGAGTTGCTCCACTATTTCCTTCACTTGAAGTATCATCTGCTCGTCGTAGTCGTCTGTCGGTAAAAGGCGGATGTCGACCAATCCTGCATTTTCGCGTTTTGGGGGCACCTTCTGCACGACATCGTTGTATGCATTCTTTATGTCGGCGGCTTCAGCCTTTGTTGTGGCCTCAGCCCCTTGTGCGTCGAGTTCCTCGATGGCTTGGTCGCTTGTTATCGATGCAGCCGTTTGGAAGAAAGCATTGTTAAACTCGATGATGTTACGTTGCGAGCGGTAATTAACTTCCAGCGACTTCACGCCAATGACTTCTGTATTTTTCTCACTCAACTGTTGCAGCAGACGCCAGTCACCATTGCGCCATCGATAGATGCTCTGCTTGACATCGCCCACAATCAGACTGCCATTATCGTGAGCCATGCAGTCGTCAAGCAGCACCTTGAAGTTTTGCCATTGCACCATGCTCGTGTCCTGAAACTCGTCAATCATAATGTAGCGCACCTGTCCACCAATTTTCTCATAGATAAAAGGCGAATCCTGTCCGTCGATAAGATTGTGGAGTAACTGCTGGGTGTTGCTCAGTAGAAAATTGTTGGTGGCCTCGTTGATGGCGTTTACCTCTTGCTCAATACGTCCCAACAACTGCAACTCATTGATATTGCGTAATGTGAGGTCGACCGAGTTGACGGTTACCAGGCACTCAACGCGTTGCGCCTCAGCCTCTCTCAACAGAGGCACAATACGTTGTTCGATAGCATAAGCTTGATGATCGTCGGCCGCTTTTCCAACTAAGGCCGACGCATCGTTGAGCGCGGGTGCAACGTAGCTGTTGGGGCCTTTCCCGTCTAGGAAGCCTCCATTCTCCAACCGCTTGAAATAAGCCGATGCGCTCTGGCTGGATCTATAGAAACATTTGTTGGTCAACTCCTCATCCTCAAAAATCTCATGGTAGCGTTTGGCAAAGTCGGACATGGTCTTTAATGCTTCGCTACGTTTACGCTTCAAGCCCTCCTTGTAGATTTTGAAGTATTCGGGGTCGTCCATCAATTGGCGCATACGATCTTGGTGGGTCATGTAGAATTCCTGGAAGATTGACAGTCCGAACTCCTTGATTGGGCCTATGACGTTCCAACTCTTATTGTCTTGTATCTTCTCCTTGATAAAGCCCATGATCCAATTGAGCAAGGGGTCGTTGTCGTGTTGGATGTTAGCAATAATGTTGTCGACAGCCTCGTTTTCCACTTCCCGGTTGTTCAGGCCAACGTTCATGTTGGCCGCAAGGCCCAACTCATGGGCAAGATTGCGGAGCACACTCTGGAAGAAACTATCTATAGTTTCCACGCGGAAGTAATGGTAGTTGTGGATGAGCAACTGTAAGGCCTCCTCGGCGGTAGAACGTATAAGGCGCTCGTTCTTTTCTGGAAAAGCCTTGCTCACTTGTTCCATGTAGTCGTCGGCGTCAGGCAAACTGTTGGCAATGCCGTATAGCTTGCCGAGGATGCGGGTCTTCATCTCTTCCGTAGCCTTGTTGGTAAAGGTTACGGCCAAGGTGTAACGAAAGTTTTGCGGGTCTCGAATGAGCAACTTGATGTATTCCACCGCAAGGGTAAAGGTCTTTCCACTTCCGGCGCTTGCTTTGTAGATGGTTAAGGGCTTGGACATAAGCGTATGTGTGTTTCCTAATCGTATTCTGTTGCAAACAAAACGTTAATACATTGCAAACTTACAAAAAACAATCGTATTCTGCCGATGAAATCACATATTTTTCATATTCTATCTATAATTTTGAGCGTATCTTGTTAAACAAAACCTAAAAGATGCTTGTTTATCGAGCAAATGCAGTAACTTTGTATTTCAAATAAAAAAACAGATGAATTTCTCTTTCAGAACATTTCTGATCGTTCTAAGCCTTGCTTTTGCATCGGTTTCCAATGCTCAAGGAATAGGAAACGTGCAGTTTGGCTCTACCTACGAGGAGGCCACTGCTCGCATTGTGGAGACATTTGGCCATCCTGCGCATGTCACCTCCGACGAGATAGTTTATAATAACAAGTCGTTTGAAGGTTTCCGCTGGAACAAGGTGACGTTTAGGTTTCGCAATGGTCAATTGTGCGAAGCACGCTTTTATAAAGATCATAAAAGCAAATGGATGGCCAAGACAGAACTCGACTCCATTGCTAAAAACCTGAGCAAGAAGCACGCCATTTCGCTCGATTACGAGGAAGATGGCACACGCTTTTACGCAGGCGGCCAGTCACCTTTGGGAATAGGCCGATTGTTTACCGTGTTTGTTGCTCCCCGAAATGGCCATTGGTCCGACCAACTGCGTTTTGGACCATTTAAATTTAAAACCAACCAATTATGATTAAACGTCTGATTTTTACGGCAATAACCTTACTTGTTTCTTTGTCGTCGATGGCAAAATCGATGGTGGAGATTTGGAGCAGTATTCCTGATTCGGTCATCCCATACATCGACCGTACCCATCGCTTGGAAATGACCGACTTCATCAAAATGGGGCTGAAAGGCGATGTGAACCATTCGTTGGGCGGAAAAAGTGAGATGGACACCATAACTGCCGACTACATTCATCTGACGCTTAACGAATCGGTTACTATGGAATTGAAACGACTTCCGTGTGAAGGTGAGGATTCATTGTTGTGCGTGGTGACGACGTGGAAGGGACCTGCAGAGGAAAGCAACGTGAAATTTTTCACCCAAGAATGGCAAAGCATCATCGTGCCTAAAGCGTTCGAAGGTGGCGATTACTATGAGTTGGCAAGCCGATTGACACAACGTCCCGATATAATGAGCAAGGCGCGCTACGACGAATTGTGCGCCATGATAGATCCCATCATGTTGAGCGCTAAACTGTCGATAGCTGACAATGTACTACATGTGAAACTATCACTGCCGTTGCTGAAGGCCGATGACCAAAGAAAACTTTCGTCTGTTATGAACCCCATAGATCTTCATTGGGATGGACGCGGCTTTAACACCAAATAAAAAGTGTAGGTCTTGCTTGTCTTTAGCTATTTTGCCCTCGTTGTAACATACGCTTTTGCATGACGTCAGTTAGAAGTTTTCTTAAACTTAGTAGGACTTTTAGGTGAAAGGCATTTTTAGGGCTCGTTCTCATCAATATTCCCGCAAAATTGCTATCTTTGCAACAAAAATATAAAAAGAATAATATGAATCTGAAAGTACGCTTGTCGCTGATGAACTTCCTGCAATTTGCTGTGTGGGGAGCCTACTTGACCTCTATGGGTCGCTATTTGGGTAATATTGGAATCGCCTCCGAAATTGGATGGTTCTATTCCATGCAAGGTGTCGTGTCGATATTTATGCCCGCTTTGATGGGAATTGTGGCCGACCGGTGGATTCCTGCCCAAAGACTGTTGGGCTATTGCCACCTGTTGGCAGGCGTCTTTATGTTTGCCACCGCTTATTATGGAGCTACAGCCGGAGACCACGTAGCTTTCTCCACCATCTTCTCTCTGTACACCGTCTCCGTGGCTTTCTACATGCCCACATTGGCCTTGACCAACTCGGTGGCCTATTCGGCATTGAGCCAAGCAGGTATGGATACAGTGAAAGACTTTCCCCCGATTCGAGTTTTCGGAACCATTGGCTTTATCGTCACTATGTGGTTTGTTGACTTGATGGGCTTCCAGTCTAACCAATATCAGTTTGTGACATCAGGAGCTATCAGTATTATATTGTTCCTCTACACTTTCTCGTTGCCACATTGCAACATCAGCGACAAAACGGAGCAAAAAAGTTTGGTTGATGCGTTGGGGTTACGCGCGTTTGCCTTGTTTAGACAAAAGCGAATGGCTATCTTCTTCATCTTCTCCATGTTGTTGGGTGTAAGCCTACAGATTACTAATAGTTTTGCCAACCCTTTCCTTTTTAGTTTCAAAGCTATTCCGGAGTATGCCAACTCGTTTGGTGTACAACATGCCAATATCCTCATTTCCTTGTCGCAGGTTAGCGAGACTTGCTGCATTCTTCTCATACCATTCTTCATGAAGCGTTATGGCATCAAGAATGTGATGTTGATTGCTATGTGTGCTTGGGTGTTGCGCTTCGGCCTGTTCGGATTTGGTAATCCTGGAATGCCTGGCGTACTGCTCTTTGTGCTTTCAATGGTGGTTTATGGTGTAGCCTTCGATTTCTTCAATATCTCAGGTTCGTTGTTTGTCGACCAAAGCACCGATTCAGGCATCCGCTCGTCAGCCCAAGGATTGTTCATGCTGATGACAAATGGAGTGGGTGCAACCATCGGAACCATAGCAGCCCAAGCAGTCATAAACCATTACACGTTTGCCATGCCATTGGATGGCGACGTGCTGACCGTTGGTGATTGGCAATCGTGCTGGTTTGTCTTTGCAGGCTATGCACTGCTGGTGGGCGTGTCGTTTGCGCTGATTTTCCGCCCCAAAAAGCAAAAAGTCAATTAATCCATGACAAAGATAGCACTTACATTTAAGAGCGTATCGGAGATACAAGGCGTAGACGACATTGGCTTGCTCGTATTGGTAGACGAAAAATGCGAAAGGCAATTGGCTGTTCCGTGCGAGAAGTCGTTGTTCGAAGCCTTTAAGAAGCGTATGACCAATGCGGTATCTACTGCCAAGATGTTGCCAGAAGTGCTATGGAAACTGGTTGAAAGCCAAGTGGGGAACCGCATGGAGGCTTTTATCGACAGCGTCAAGAATGGGCAATATGGCGCAGTGCTTATCGACAATGACAACTTCGCTGAGCTTCCCATATATGCTTGCGACGCCATACTGTTGTCGCTAATCAGTAAGGGAAAGGTGACTGTCACTATCGACAAGACCCTTTTCCTTAAACAAAGCACTCCGTTCAGCCGTAATAGTAAGGGCGTTTCGCTGCCATTGAACACCATTACTGACAAGATGCTCGACGCTGCCTTGCAAAGGGCCATAAACAACGAGGATTATGAGGTGGCTAGCTACTTGCGTGATGAGATTAACAAGCGAAACAAATTGCGCAATAGTAACAAGGATAATTCAATGAATGACCATGAAGGAAATTAGATTTTTCTATGTGCCAGAGGCTGGTAAGGTGCAAGAGCTACCTGCAGAAGAGGCCACCCATGCCTTGAGGGTTTTGCGCATGAGGACGGGCGACGAGATGTACTTGATGGATGGCCAAGGGGTATTCTATCATGCTGAAGTCGGCATGACAACAAACAAGAAATGCTTCTACCATATTCGTGAAACCCTTCCGCAAGAGAAAACTTGGAGGGGACGCATCCATCTTGCCATAGCTCCCACAAAGATGATGGACCGCATAGAGTGGATGGTGGAGAAGGCTACCGAAGTGGGAGTCGACGAAATTTCTTTCCTCAACTGTAAGTTCTCTGAACGACAACAAATTAGGATTGACCGAATTGAAAAGATTGTTGTGTCGGCCATGAAACAAAGCCGAAAAGCTTGGAAGCCCGTTGTTAATGAAATGACCGATTTCACATCATTCATCAACACCTCCCGCCAAGGCACAAAGTTCATAGCCCATTGCTATCAGGAATTTAAGCGCGATGATCTCTTCCGCGAGCTACAACAATTGGATGTTGATGAGGATGTTACCGTGTTGGTTGGTCCTGAAGGCGATTTCTCTGCCGACGAAGTTAAGTTGGCTTTAACCCGAGGCTACCGCTCCATATCATTAGGCAACAGTAGGTTACGTACCGAAACTGCTGGTTTAATGGCCGTGACGATGGCTCAAATTACCAAGAGAAAAGAATGAAAAAAATAGTTTATCTGATTGCATTGGTGTGGATGGGGCTCATGAGCTCCTGCTCCAACAACGATTATCTCAACGCCATCCCGGCAGAGAGTAGCATGCTCATATCCATGAACACCGCTAAAATGAGTGGTGCAGGTAGCCAAACCTTATTTAAGGCGTTTCTGCACGTCTCCAACCTGAACAATACGGGTATAGATGTCTCGAAACCCGTCATGTTGTTCGAAGATGCCCAAGGCAATCTTGGCGTTTGTGCTAAGACCGACAACACGAAACAACTAGGAGAGATGTTGCAGAAAATGGGATTAACCGTTCTGGAACGACAAGATTTCCATTTTGCCATATTGCCCAACCTTTGGATCATTGGTTTCTCAGACCAGTCGACCTTATTGATGGGACCTGTGGTGCCTGCAGCCCAACCAGAGATGATGCAACTCATGGCCAGATACCTAAAGGCTAAGGAGGACGATGGTATTGTGGGAACCCCCATGTACGACAAGCTCGACTCCATCGACGCTCCTATGGCGATGGTTTGCCAAGCCAAGGCCTTGCCCGAATATCTTGTTGCGCCTTTCACACTTGGTGCTCCCAAGGGTACCGACCCTTCTCAGGTGCTCATCGCAGCCGACATGGAGGTTAAGGATGGTTGCTTGTGGATTAACGGACAAACTTTCTCGTTTGTCAAACGCATTAACGACGCACTGCAAAAAGCGCAAGCCACTTACCGCCCTATTCAAGGCAAGTATGTGGCATCTATGTCGAGCCATGATGCGGCAGGCCTGTTTGTGAATGTCGACGGTGGTCAGTTTATCAAACTCATGACTGACAACCGTGGCATACAAGCCATGCTCTCAGGTATCAACACAGCCATTGACATGAACAGCATCATTAAGAGTGTGGACGGTGACATGGCAATCATAACGCCCTCATTGGGCCAATCGTCTTTCCAACTTATGATGGCCGCCAAATTGAAAAACGCTGATTGGCTTGCTGACGTTGACTATTGGAAACAAAGCGTTCCATCTGGTGGACAAATAGGCGAGTGGGGGCGCGAATGCTATTACTATCGCGACGGTAAAACGTCGTACTATTTTGGTGTTACCAACGATTGGCAATACATGAGTGGCGTTAGCGAACAGGTGGCCTTACAGAGCATTCATGCGGCATCCAATCCCATTTCCCCCGTGATACAGAAAAAACTTAAAGGACAGAAGATGGCACTGGTGGCCAACATCTCTTCCATCGACAAAGGTACAGGCGTCACCACATTTCTAAAACCGTTGTTTGGCAATGTGAACACGCTTGTTTACACTTTGAAAGTGAATTGAACCATTTGTGCATGTTAGAAGAGAATCTGATGGTAATATTAAACTTGTTCTTCACTGAGTAGAGCGTATATCATTATAAATAAAAATAGGATAGGGTAACACTCGCGGCGCAACACCAAAGCTTTTTCAAGGCACTGCGGCGGAGAGGGTTAAAAAGTAAGACTATGAATAGTATAAAACTTAACAATGTCTTGCCACACGTTTTCGAACAAGTCAGCGACCTGCAGTCTGACGTGTGGAAGAAAGACATCTGCTTTGAGAAAGGGCACCTTTATTTGGTCGAAGCAGCCTCGGGAAAAGGCAAAAGTACCTTTTGCAGTTATGTGATTGGATATCGACATGATTACACTGGACAAGTTGTTTTCGACCAAAAAGATGTTCGCACATTTAATGTCAACAATTGGGTAAACATACGCCAAAAGCATATCAGTCATCTTTTCCAAGAGTTGCGACTCTTTCCAGAGTTGACAGCTATGGAGAATGTTAAGATCAAAAATGACCTTACAGGGTTTAAGACCGACAAGCAAATCGTACAATGGTTCGACATGTTGGGTATAGGCGACAAGCTCGACGCCAAGATTGGACGCATGTCGTTTGGTCAACAACAACGCGTGGCCATGATACGCGCCTTGGTACAACCATTCGACTTTATCCTTGTTGATGAGCCTATCTCACACCTTGACGACCACAACTCCCAAATCATGGGCGACATTATGATGGCCGAGGCAAAGGCGCAGGGCGCAGGAGTAATAGTTACGAGTATTGGTAAGCATATGAAGTTGGATTACGAAAAAACGTTGATGCTATGAATTTGGTTTGGAAGTTATTACGCCAGCACATCAGCATACCTCAATTTGTAGGCTTTTTCTTCGCCAACCTTTTTGGTATGCTTATCGTTTTGTTGGGTTTTCAGTTTTACAAGGACGTGTTGCCTGTCTTCACATCCGAAGACTCGTTCATGAAGGCCGACTATGTTATTGTCAGTAAGAAGATTGGCATGGGTAGCACCTTGTCGGGTCGCTCCAACGCATTCGAATCGTCGGAAATCGAGGACCTTCGCAACCAGCCCTTTGCCACAAAGGTTGGGGCTTTTACTACTACAGAGTACAAGGTGTCGGGCAACATGGGAGTTAATGGCACCAGCGTACTCAACTCCGAATTGTTCTTCGAGAGTATTCCTGATAGCTTTGTTGATGTTCCCCTTTCTCTGTGGAAATATTCAGAGGGTTCTAAGGAGGTTCCTGTCATTTTGCCACGCAGCTACATTGCCATGTACAATTTTGGCTTTGCGCAAAGCCATTCATTGCCCCGAATCAGTGATGGTCTCGTGGGTATGATTGACCTCAAGATCTTTGTGCAAGGAAATGGCCATAAGGATGAATACAAAGGAAAAGTGATCGGCTTCTCAAGTCGCCTTAACACTCTCTTAGTCCCGCAGGCTTTCATGGATTGGAGCAACCAATATTATGCACCCAATGAGCACTCCGATCCAACCCGCCTTATCTTGCAGATCGATAATCCAGCCAACGAAAAGTTCTCTCAGTATACGGAGAAAAAAGGCATCGAGATTGAAAACGACAAGCTCAACAGCCAGAAAACTACTTATTTCCTGCGTATGATGGTGTCGATGGTCATGGTGGTGGGCTTGGTGATTTCTATTCTCAGTTTCTACATTCTTATGCTGAGCATCTACTTGCTTGTGCAGAAGAACTCATCGAAACTCGAGAACCTCTTGTTGATCGGATACAGCCCCAACAATGTGGCCCGACCTTACCAATTGCTCACCATGTTTCTGAACGTGGGCGTGTTGTTGTTGGCCTGGACTATTCTTTATTTCATTAGAGACTATTACATGGGTTTCATAGAGACGCTCTTCCCCGATATCGACAAGGGTAACGTGCTGCCTGCCGTAGTGCTTGGCGTTGCTCTTTTCTTGTTGGTGAGCATCTGCAACTTGCTGGCCATTCGTCACAAGATTACCCGTATCTGGAAACGCAAAGAATGACAGACAATATATAGATGGAAACACAAAATAAATACGATAAATATGTGGTTAGCGAGGAGGCACCCTTGCTCAATTGGTTATTGGCAAATCTTAAGCTAAGCCGTACAAAAATCAAGGATATCCTTCATGGACAGGGAATCCGAGTGAATGGAAAAGTCGTCACTAAGTTTGATTATCCTTTGCTACCCGGCATGAAAGTTACGGTGAGCAAGTCGAAACGCAATAATGCTTTCCACAGCCGTTATGTAAAGTTGGTTTATGAGGACCAATACATTGTTGTGGTTGAGAAAAACGTTGGCATACTTTCGATGGCGGCAGGGCACAGCACACTTAACGTGAAAACCGTGTTGGACGACTATTTCCGTAGCACCAAGCAGCATTGTCAGGCCCACGTGGTTCATCGTTTGGATCGCGACACCAGCGGCTTGATGATTTACGCAAAGGACAAGCAAACCGAATTATCTTTGGAGCGCGATTGGCACAACACTGTGTTCGATCGTCGATATGTGGCCGTGCTCTCTGGTGAGATGGAACACAACGAGGGAACGATTGAAAACTGGTTGAAGGACAATAGGGCTTTCTTTACATTTAGCAGTCCTGTCGATAATGGTGGCAAATACGCCATTACTCATTTCTACACGCTCGACCGCCGAGAGGGATATTCGCTTGTGGAGTTTAAGTTGGAGACTGGACGCAAAAACCAAATACGTGTTCACGCAGCTGATATGGGTCATCCTGTGTGTGGCGATGTGAAGTATGGCAATGGAGATGATCCGCTTGGTCGCTTGTGCCTCCACGCCTATGTGCTCTGCTTCTACCATCCGGTAACGCATAAGCCTATGGAGTTTGAAACTTCCATTCCTCAATCATTCCTGTCACTGTTTTAAACAAGACAGTATTATTTACCCAAAAGAAACAAGCCGTGTTATGACTTCAGGCATTTCTCTTTACATTTTTATTTTTATAGCAGCCGTTGTGGCGCTGATTGTTGTTAAGAAAGTAACCAGTTGCCTTTTCAAGACGGCCGCTCTGTTGGCCATCATAGCCATCCTGGCCATCATTTACTTCACCTACATGCATTAACACCAGTTAATAATAGGAAACGCCACAATCATTTGTGACGTTTCCTATTATTAGGCCTTATCTTGTTGTTGCACTGTTGGGGTGGGGTGAGATTTGTTTTCTTCTTTCCGTGCCAAATGCATGGGCCTATCACCCTCGCGAGTTACATATCGCTGCCAATAGGCAATGATGATGGTGGTTAGGGGGAGGGCTACGATGAGACCGATGAAACCTAAGATAGTGCCCCAGACCGACAAAGACAAGAGCAACACAGCAGGGTTGAGCCCCATAGCCTTGCCCATAATCTTTGGGGTTACAATCATGTCAGTAATAATTTGCACCACGGCAAACAAGCCAACGGCCAATCCGAATATTACCCAAAAGTTCTGACCTGTGTCGGCCGCCTTGAGCATAGCAAGAAAAGCTGTGGGAATCAGGGCAAAAGTGTGCAGATAGGGCACTAAATCCATGATACCAATTAAGATGCCAAGGCCTATAGCCATGGGGAAATCGAGTAGGGAGAATCCTACACAGAACATCACACCCATACAGGCGGCTACGGCGCTCTGACCTCGAATGTAATTATTCAATTCGCGCTCCACATCGTTCATCAACTCATTCCAAAACGGACGTACCTTGGGAGGGAAGATGCGTATCCAATTGGCCGTAAGATACTCATAGTCCATGAGAATGAAGAACATATATAATAAGGTGATAAGTGAAGCCACAATACTCAGAATGATGCTTGCCGTTTGGCTTAGCACATTGAAAAATTTCGGTGCAGCGCTCTTCAACGTGGCAGTGAAATCGGGACTTTTGAAGAATGCTTCTATACGTTGATGGTTTTCTGTGAGAACCTGTGACAGCCATTCGGAAATGGAGTTGGTGTGTGTTGTCTCGTGTACCCAATGGCTTAATATGACATAAAGTTTTTGGAACTGGTCGATCATCGGTGGGATGATAAGGTAAACTATGAGCGACACCACTGACACAACAAATATCATTGTGATGATAATCGACAAAGCGCGAATGCGAACATGAAGCTTGTTCTCCACAAACTTCACTATGGGATAAAGTAAGTATGCGAGCAACCAAGCCACAAAAAACGGAATCAACACACTGCTCAGATAGTTGATTAAACAGAAGATGGCTGCTATCAAGAGGCCGATACCAGCCATGCGTACAAATCTGTCGAATGTTATCACTTTAGCCATAAACCTGTTGTTGTTTTACAGTTTGAAATCTTTATAAGTTGTTATCCTCAAAGAGATCTTTCGACAAGGCATTACGTTTGTCTTCCTCAATGGCCTTTTGGAAACAATCGCGGCAAAGCGGCTCATATTCCATCTTTTCGCCAAGCATAACTTGCTTGTCGTTGCGTACAAGGCGATGGCTTGCATAGGCCAAGGCACCGCATTTCACACAGATGGCGTGCACCTTTGTTACCTCGTCGGCAATGGCCAACAAAGACGGCATAGGACCAAAAGGCTCACCGCGGAAATCCATATCGAGTCCTGCAATAATAACACGTATTCCTCTGAAAGCTAATGTGTTACAAACATAAGAGAGCTTGTCGTCAAAAAACTGCGCCTCATCAATGCCAACCACGTCATATCCTGCGGACAGTTTCAAAATGTCTGCACAGTTGTCGATTGGCGTTGAATGGAAACTGTTGTGGTCATGACTGACAACATCAACGTCTGAATAGCGGTTGTCCAATTTGGGCTTAAATATGGCAATGTTCTGCTTAGCAAATTTTGCACGCTTCAAACGTCGAATCAATTCCTCGGTTTTTCCCGAAAACATTGACCCGCATATCACTTCAATTCTTCCATGGTGGCGGTTTTCGCCTGCGAAGTTTTCTATATTCATATTGCAAAGATAGGCAAATTTTCATAAATTGGATCATTGCATCCATATTTTTTAATTCTACGTATTGTTATGAGGCTTTACACTGAAGTTTATTATATCTATTTATCATAATCTATATTATAGATTCGTTGTTTATTGAAGCACTTTACTCGTAATGTCATGTAAAAGACAATGGTTCATAAAGGCTGCAAACCATATGCAAATACTAATACAAACTATAGTGAAATCTACACTGTTTTTTTGAACGAATGAATAATTGGCTGCAAATACGCGATTGTGGGACGAATTTTGTAATCACCTTATTAACAGACGTTTAGGTGAATAATATCCGTAAGCGGCAGCAACATTGCGTCAGTCACACTACGAAAAGCCACCTTTCGAGTCACGATAGTTGGTTTATCGCACCTCGATAGCTGCCTAATTGAAATGCGAAACATGCCTTCCCGTAAGCCGAAACATGCCCAACGGTAAATGGATCGCCTCACTTTCATCGTTCGGATGTTCTGAAATGGCAGATTTTCTTCCTAGATTATCTCAAAAGCCCGACAAACTTTTTAACCAAAAAAGCTTACAGTAAATGTACGATTGTAGCTCTTGGGTGTCTTTAGTCGAATTTGTTAGTTGTTTGTATCGCCTCAAACACTAAAAACACATCGTCTTGATATAATCGTTTGTGCTCTCTTGGGATATAAAGTGAACAAGATGAGCATACTACGCAAGTTTTCAGAAAAAAACTCGTTAATAAATGCTTTTTCGTGAAATCCATTTGCAGCATATCCTAATTATTGGTATCTTTGCACGCCTTTTCCATAAATGGAAAGGTAAACCCTTCATCATTGCAAGGGGCGTCAGGGTAAAAATTAGGCATTAGAAATAATTAAAACAATAACATGCGTCAACTTAAAATTCAGAAAAGTATCACCAATCGCGCTGGCGAAGCATTGGACAAGTATCTCGTTGAGATTGGCCGAGTGCCCATGATCACAGTGGAAGAAGAAATTGAGCTTGCACAAAAGATCAAGAAAGGCGGACGTGAGGGTGAACGGGCTAAGGACAAACTGGTTAAAGCCAATTTGCGCTTTGTGGTTTCCGTAGCCAAGCAGTACCAACACCAGGGGCTTGGTCTTACCGACCTCATCGATGAGGGTAACATCGGACTGGTTAAGGCTGCAGAAAAATTTGATGAGACACGTGGATTCAAGTTCATCTCATACGCTGTATGGTGGATTCGTCAGAGTATTCTGCAGGCCATCGCCGAGCAGAGCCGTATCGTAAGGTTGCCACTCAACCAGGTTGGTGCGCTGTCGAAGATCAACGCTGAGATTTCGAAGTTTGAACAAGAGAACCAGCGTCGTCCGTCGGTTCACGAGTTGTCAGATTTGACCAACATCGATGAAACGAAGATCGACCAAACCATTAAGGCCGACAACCATCACATGAGCATCGACGCTCCTTTCCAGGAGGACGACGACAACAGTATGGCCGATGTGCTGGCTTCAGGCGAGGACAGTCGCGCTGACAAGCATGTCGACTATGAGAGCATGTCGCACGAGCTCGACACTGTTCTTCGCAATGTGCTGAAGGATCGCGAGATTACCATTGTGCGCGAGTGTTTTGGCATTGGCTGCAATGAGAAAGGACTTGAGGAGATTGGCGACCAGCTTGGTTTGACGCGCGAACGTGTCAGACAGATTCGCGAGAAAAGCATCGTCAAGCTCAGAGAGAGTGGTTACTCGAAGCTGCTCATCAAGTATTTGGGCTAAGCGACGTTGAAAATAGCCTGTTTCGTTAGAGATAAAAGGTCGAAGCAGGCTATTTCGCGCCCTTCTCCATCTCCTATTTACCTAATTATTATAGTGTTTCCAAACCGCAAATCGTTAGAATGGAAGAGAATTGCATAGAGGTTAAGGGCGCGCGGGTCAACAACCTGAAAAACATAAGTTTAAACATTCCGCGCAACAAGTTCATCACAATCACTGGTGTTTCCGGCTCTGGCAAATCATCGTTAGCTTTCGACACGCTTTATGCAGAAGGCCAGCGACGCTACGTTGAAAGCCTTTCAAGTTATGCCCGTCAGTTTATGGGTAGGATGAACAAACCTGAATGCGATTTTATCAAAGGTTTACCACCCGCCATTGCCATTGAACAGAAGGTTATTTCGCGCAATCCTCGTTCAACGGTAGGCACCTCCACGGAGATTTACGAATATATGAAGCTGCTCTATGCACGCATAGGGCATACCTATTCACCCCTCTCAGGCCAGGAGGTGAAGAAACATTCGGCCGACGACATTGTGAACCAAACGTTCGGCTTTTCTGATGGCACTCGCTTCATGGTGCTCGCACCATTACATGTGGTCGAGGGACGTACCATTGAAAAACAGTTGGAGATGTTCCTTCAGGAGGGTTATACTCGATTGATGACGGGTTCCGACGTGGAACGGATAGAGGACATTCTCGCAGATGGAGCATCATCGAAGGTGTCTCTAAGCAACTCGTATTTGGTTATCGACCGCATGAGTGTCTCGCATGAGAAAGATGCCATAGCCCGCCTTACCGACTCAATAGAGACCGCCATGTACGAAGGCGACGGCGCCTGTCGGCTGGCTTTCTTGCCATCAGGAATCGTATACGATTATTCATCGCGATTCGAAGCCGATGGCATGACCTTTGAGGAGCCCAATGAGAATATGTTCTCATTCAACTCACCATTGGGTGCTTGCCCAACTTGCGAAGGCTTCGGCAGCGTTATTGGAATTGACGAAAAGTTGGTTATCCCCAACTCTACCCTATCTGTTTATGATGGGTGCGTTCAATGTTGGCATGGCGACAAGATGCAAGGATGGAAAGATGAGTTTTGCAGAAGAGCCAAGCACGCTAACTTCCCTATCTTCAAGCCCTATTTGGATTTGTCGCTTGAGGAAAAAGACTGGCTTTGGCACGGCCTTCCCTGTGACCGCGATGAAGCAGGCCATCTTCGCGATGACGCCGTTTGCCTGGATTCGTTCTTCCAAATGGTGAAGAACAACCAATATAAAATTCAATACCGCGTAATGCTCAGCAGGTACCGCGGAAAGACGGTCTGTCCTGACTGCCATGGAAGTAGACTGAAAAAGGAAGCCTCGTGGGTGAAGATCAACGGCCGTAGCATTATTGACCTCGTGCAAATGCCGGTAGAACAACTTCGTCAATGGTTTGCAATGCTGCAACTGCCAGAGCATGAGCAGGAAGTGGGTAAGCGCCTGCTAACAGAAATCAACTCGCGACTGAAGTTTCTTTGTGAGGTGGGACTGGGCTATCTCACGCTTAACCGCATGAGCAACACCCTGTCGGGAGGTGAGAGCCAACGCATCAACCTCACCACGTCATTGGGATCGTCGTTGGTGGGAAGCCTATACATTCTTGATGAACCTAGCATAGGTTTGCACAGTCGCGACACCGATCGCCTCATACACGTCCTTAAAGAGTTGCAGGCGCTTGGCAACACCGTCATTGTGGTGGAGCATGACGAGGAGATTATGCGTGCTGCCGACTGGCTCATCGACATTGGCCCCAATGCAGGTGACCTTGGCGGTGAAATTGTATACGAAGGTCCCATTCCCAACGGTTTGGAGAACAAAGAAAATGACTCTTTGTGTCAGCAACTTCTAAAAGACCATCCGAACAGTTACACCATCAAATACCTTACGGGGAAAGACACAATTGCTGTTCCTAAATCACGCAGAAAATGGAATCTTTCTATTGGCTTGAAGGGGTGTCGAATGAACAATCTGAGAGGCATCGATGTGGATATTCCGCTCAACGTGTTGACGGTGGTAACTGGTGTGTCGGGCTCGGGAAAGTCAAGTCTGGTGAAGGGTATCCTCTACCCTGCCCTAAAGCGACACATGAATGAGGTGGCCGAAACACCTGGCGAGTATCTCGCTTTGGAAGGCGATTGGAATGCGCTTCGTCATGTGGAGTTTGTTGACCAAAACCCCATTGGCAGAAGCACACGTTCGAACCCGGCCACATACTTGAAAGCATATGACGCCATTCGTGACCTGTTTGCAAGCCAACCATTGGCCAAGCAGTTGGGATTTCCCGCCCAATACTTCTCCTTCAATGCCGAAGGTGGACGCTGCGAGGAGTGCAAAGGGGCCGGAGAAATCACTGTGGAGATGCAGTTTATGGCCGACCTTACATTGGTGTGCGACGCCTGTCATGGCAAACGCTTCAAACAGGATGTGCTCGATGTGAGGTTTGAGGGGAAAAACATTTACGATGTGCTGAGCATGACCGTCAGGGAAGCCATCGATTTCTTCGGCACCCATAAGCAAAAGACCATCGTCGATCGCCTCAGACCATTGGATGAAGTGGGACTGGGTTACATCAAACTCGGACAGAGTTCGTCGACGTTATCGGGGGGCGAGAACCAACGAGTGAAACTGGCTTATTTTATCGGGCAGGAGCGTCAGGAACCCACACTATTCATTTTCGACGAGCCTACCACCGGTCTTCATTTCCATGACATTGCACGCCTGCTGCATGCCTTCAACGCACTCGTTGAACGGGGTCATAGCCTAGTGGTCATTGAGCACAACCTGGATGTAATCAAAGAGGCTGATTGGGTTATCGACTTAGGACCCGATGGAGGCGACAAGGGTGGACAACTGGTTTGTGCTGGAACACCAGAGACCATAGCCAAATGTGCGAATAGCGTTACGGGAAAATACCTGAAAGACAAACTTCAATAAACTGATACCTATGCTGTCTATACTGATACCGACATACAATGACGATTGCTATGAGCTTGTCCAAGCGCTTACTCTCCAAGCGAAAGCCCTCAACTTAGCGGATTGGGAGATTATCGTTGCCGACGACGGATCGACCGACGGTCAGGTGATAGCTCGTAACAAGAATCTCCAGGACATTCCTGGATGTCGGTTTGTTAGAAACAATGACAACATGGGGCGTGCGGCCATCCGCAACTTCTTGGTAGAGCAAGCGCGTGGTGAATATTTGATATTCATTGACGCCGACATGAAAATCTGCGAACCCAACTACCTGAAAAGGTATGTTATGGCGCAAGCACTTGGCAATGTTGTTTATGGAGGCTACATTGTACAAGGAGGAACAAAAACGAACCTGAGGTTCCTCTACGAAAAGCAAGGTGAGAAAAACCGTTCGGCCCAACTTCGCAACAATCAGCCCTACAAAGATTTTCACACATCCAATTTCATGGTTTCACGCAAGGTGATGAAAGATCTTCCATTCGACGAGCGTTTCCGCCATTATGGTTACGAAGATGTGTTTTGGGGAAAGCAGTTGGAAGTATATGGTGAGAGCATAGTTCACATCGATAATCCCGTGGCTTTTTGTACCTTTGAGCAAAACTCCGATTTTATCGTTAAAACGGAGGAAGGCCTTCGTACCCTGCGACTTTTTCGCAATGAGCTCAAAGGTTATTCGCCCTTGCTGAAAGTTGCTGATAAACTTGAAAGGAACAAGCTTAAACCGTTGTTTGCCTGCATTTTCAGAGTAATGGGAAAAAGATTAAAAAGGCTCTTGCTTTCCAAACACACGAACCTGCTGGCATTTCAAATATATAAGCTGGGATATTACCTTAGCCTCAAATAAGCCCCAAACTCACAATAGACCGTTGGCAGAGCAGTCCTGTTGCAAGTTTATTCTACTGCCTGAGGAAATCCTTGGAGCCGAATGCGCCAAAAACCATTGGTGCGAACCATTTGAAAATTATATTCCGACTCGCCTTTCACCAAGGTGATCTTGTCCAAACTGTCCATACGGAAATAGTTGGATACATGAACCTCTATGGAGGCCATACTGTCGTTGTCGAAACTGAAGCCGCCCAAGGTGCACTCCACGTCGCTCTCGGTTGCCTTAAGACTGTCAATGTCGTCTTGTGTGACTTGAGAGGCCATATAACGTAGCCAACGTTGGGATGATTCGTCGCAATATGTACTGGATTTTTGAAATTGCCACCTAAAGAACGATTGGGCAAAAGAATCGGCACATGAAGTTAGCTGCTTATCGCTATTTGCACACGAAGAAAACGGCAAAATAAGCAAAAAACAGCAGAAAACTGCCAACAACAAGGTTGTTAAGAAAAACATGTGTCTCATTCACCAAACGATTTTTATAAGCATTGCAAAGGTAAGCAATCCATCTGTGGAAGCCAAACATCGCGCTTACTTTTTGTTGCTGTCTTCCATGATGGGTTTAACAAGAATGTGAGTAATGCATGCTGATTAAGGATTTTTGCATATTAAAAGTTGAATATGTCCTTTCTTTTAGCTAACTTTGTGGGAAAATTGAAAACAAAATGTTGCATTATATATCGTTTGGCAGTGGAAGCAGCGGAAACAGCAGCTTCCTCTTCACGGAGACTGATGGACTCCTGATAGATGCCGGCATAGGTATTAGGGCGCTCAAAAGACAGTTTAAAAATTTTGGACTGCACATGTCGAGCGTCAAAAACATTCTCATCACGCACGACCACGCAGACCACGTGAAGTCGGTGGGGAGCCTAAGTAGAGACTACAACCTGCCTGTGTGGACAACAAAAACTGTCCATGATGGCATCAACAATAATTGGTGTGTCAGGTGTAAAATTACGCCTGAGAGGGCAAAACGTGTTCAGAAGGAAATTCCTTTTCAGTTGGGCGACTTCTTGATCACTCCGTTTGGTGTACCCCACGACAGTGCCGACAATGTAGGATATTGCATCCAATATAAGGATGTTACATTTGTCTTAATGACCGACATAGGACATCTCACTGATGAGATGAAAGGATTTATCAGCAAGGCAAACTATTTGGTTATTGAGGCCGACTATGAAAAGGAAATGCTGATAAGCGGTCCTTATCCTGAACACTTAAAGAGACGTATTCTGAGTCCGTATGGACACATGAGCAACGAGGAATGCGCAATGGCCTTAGCCGAAAACGCCACCTCGAACCTCAAGCACGTATGGCTTTGTCATTTGAGCGACGAGAACAACCATCCCGACTTGGCGGAAAAGAGCGTAAAGCAGATTTTACGGTCGCATGGTATTGTGGTTGGCAATGAGCCAGGGGCAGATTTCAAATTGGAAGTTCTGAAACGAAAGACCCCAACAGGCATATTTGAGCTAAAGTAACCTCAAGACAGATTGACTAACTTAATCCCATTCAAACAATGAATAGACATACGAAACTCAACATCTTATGGCAATCATTGTTGGTCGCCATGTTGATGACTTTCTGTAATACCTTGTCTGCCGAAGAGACCGATCGGCAACGAGCCGATGAACTCAACCGACAGGTGGACTTATTGATGGGACGTCTGCAAGCCACGCGCGACACGTTCACATACTTCAACACCTTAAGGCAGGCTGTTGAAACTGCGCTGCAATGTGACTATTATGATGGTATGCCAAACGCCAAAGGAAAGGTCGACCCCAAATACCGCCATATCAATAGCAAGCGCCTGTCGCCCATTGGTACCCGACTAATCGATGCTGGAATATACTATTATAGCCATCGACGCAACGAGGAAGCGCTCGAAGTGCTGAAAACCTACCTGCACTTTTCACGAAGTCACATCTTTAGATGGAAGAAAGACCTGTATAAAGGTCAAGCGGCCTACTACCTGTCTTTGTTATGCTATGGGGCTAAGAAATATGCCAAGGCAGATCATTATGCCGACATAGCGCTTCAAGATGCCGAGTACGCAAAAGACGCCGCTGAGGTGAAAGTGAGTTGCATGAAGGAAATGATGGTTACGCCCAACGACTCGGCACGCTACCTGTATACGTTACTCGGGCTACATGATAAAGCTCCCAACAATTCCACCTTTATGCGATTGTTAATGGAGTATTACTCAACAGATGGGCACGAGCAGGAATTGGAGCAGTTCGCATTGGAAGAAACGCGTAAATCGCCTACAAGCAAGCAGGCATGGGCCTTGTTGGGAGAAACCAAAATGAGAAAGCAAAACTGGCAAGAGGCGTTGGAGGCTTTCCGCAATGCCATCCGACTTGACACCACATTTGTGGAGGCCATATATAATAAAGGTATCTGTATCAGTGCCCAAGCCCAACAAGCGTTGCAAAATATAGAGACTAAGCCCCAAACGCTCCCCGACTCTATCAAAGCTTTGTTGCAAGAGGCAAGGAAAAATTTCGAACAGGTGGCGCGACTGAATCCGCATGTCGAAGAAATGGATTGGGCCACACCTCTTTATTTAGTATACAACCTTTTAGGTGAAGACGAAAAAGCCAAGGCCATCAAACCAAAAGTAGAGGAACAAAAGATAAAAAAATCATGAGAACAGAATACACGCCTTTGAAAAGCAGGCTAACTTGTCGCAAATTTGTTACACCGAGATGGTGGTGCATCATATTTACCTTATTTATTGGTAGTTGGTGTGTTTCCACTACTACATTTGCACAAAAGAAACAGATTTCTAACGCCAAGGAGAATGTAAAGAAAGGTAATAATCTCGAGAATGCGGAGAAATCGATGGTAGAGTTGTTGAAGGATTCTGCCAATCGGCAAAACGATAAGATATGGACCATCCTTTTCGATGCTCTCAAGAAACAATACGACCAGGGCAACGAGAAGATTTACCTGAAACAAAAGTATGACACAGCAAACTTGTTTAATATTGCCTCACGTATGTTCCAACAGATGGAAGCCTACGATTCTATCGATGCGCAACCCGACGCAAAGGGACGCGTGAAACTCAACATGAGGAAAGACAACGCCGCATTGCTTAATCGGCTTCGCCCCAATTTATTAAGTGGAGGCCATTACTTTGTCCGAAAAAAGAAGTACGCTGAAGCATATCAGCTCTTCGACCAATACATAGACGCAGCCCAACAACCTCTGTTTGCGTCGTACCGCTATATGGAGAAAGACAAGAACATACCAATGGCTTCCTATTGGGCTGTGTATTGCGCCTATAAGATGCAAGATAGCAAAAAAACGCTTAACCACACTTATCAGGCCCTGAAAGACACCACTCACTATGAGATGATGCTCCAATATCTGTCGGATACTTATAGACGCGACGCTGACACAACTCGTTACGTGAATACACTGGTTGAAGGATTCCAAAAATATCCACTGTCGCTGTTCTTCTATTCGCATCTGATAGAGCATTATTCGCAGACAGGGCAATGGGACGAGGCACTTGCGCTAACAGACAAGGCACTTAATGTCGACTCAACCAACCAAGTATTTTGGCAGACAAAGGGCTCTATATTATTGAACTTAGGCGACTTCCAAAAATGCTTCGACATTAGCCAACGGCTCATTAGCAAAAACGACAGCTTACCAGAGGCATGGCTGAACGCCGGATTGTCGAAGTTTAACATGGGGGTTAAATTCGACAAAACGTCATTGGCAAGCTCCAAGCAACGTGCCGCCACCCTTAAGTATTACAAGGAGGCTCTCCCCTATTTGGAAAAGTACAGGGCCATGAGACCTGATAGAAAAGACAAGTGGGCTTTGCCTCTTTACACCATATACCTAAACCTGAATATGGGCAAGGAATTTGATGAAATAGACAAACTGATGTAACAATGAAAATAGAAGAAATAACAAATAAGTTGGGCATCAAGCTCAACGACATGCAAGAAGCGTCTGCGCAAGCCATTATCGGAGGAAACGCCGACCTGGCTGTTCTGAGCCCAACGGGTTCGGGAAAGACCTTGGCTTACCTTCTTCCAGTGTCGCAACTGATAGACGAGCTGCAGGACGAGGTGCAGGCCATCGTTATTGTTCCAGGACGCGAATTGGCCCTGCAAACAACCAACGTGCTGCAAAACATAGGCACTGGAATCCGTTCCTTTGCCGCATATGGTGGCCGTCCGACCATGGATGAGCACCGTGTGTTGCGTCGACTAAAGCCACAGGTGGTGTGTGGAACACCGGGACGCCTGAACGACCATTTAGATAAGGAGAACATCGATCCGTCGCATGTTAAGTTTGTCGTCATCGATGAGTTCGACAAGTGTTTGGAGATGGGCTTCCGTGAAGAGATGAAAGCGTTGCTCAGAAGAATGCCACGCCAAGCAAGGCGAATCCTCTTGTCGGCAACCGACTCAGAGGACATCCAGGGCATGGTAGGACACGCTATGCGATTGGACTATAGACAAGAGGACGAGCAGGTACCTGACCGAGTAAAGGTGCTTGCCGTTCATTCTCCCGAAAAAGACAAATTGGAGCCGTTGGGACGCCTCTTACTTTCATTTGGGCAAGATAGCACTATCGTCTTCGTAAACTATCGCGACTCAGTGGAGCGTACGGCCGCTTATCTTCGCCAAATGGGCTTTACGCTAAGTGCGTTTCATGGAGGCCTGGACCAAAAGGCACGTGAGGACGCTTTGTATCGTTTTGTTAACGGATCAGCCAACATCATGGTTAGCACCGACCTCGGTAGCCGTGGACTCGACATTCCCAACATAAAGAACATCGTTCACTACCACCTGCCCGAAAGCGAAGAGAGCTATGTGCATCGTGTAGGACGAACGGCGCGATGGCAAGAAACAGGACAAGCCTATTTCATCCTTAGCGCCAATGAGCAGGTGCCTGAGTATGTACACGCGGAATTGACCGATTACGAAATACCCGAAAACGAAGGGGCAGAATGTCCACAACCTCGAATGTCAACCCTTTATATTGGAAAGGGCAAAAAAGACAAAATATCAAAAGTCGATATCGTTGGTTTCCTTTGCAAGAAGGGAGGACTGAAATCGCCTGACATCGGACGCATCGATGTGAAGGACCATTATGCATACGCAGCCATCGACAGGAAGCAACTGAAAAGTGTGCTAAAACGCATTGCTGGAGAAAAAATCAAAGGTATTCGTACCATTGTGGAAGAAATAAGATAAAAACCTTGATCTTTGGATAGTTAGCGCATGAATATGTAATATAAAGTGTCGTTTTAACAGTATAAAAATTCATCGATAAATTATGGATAAATTATTTGTTTTATTAAAATAAATACCGTATCTTCGCATCGAATTATTATGAAAAACAATATTAACCCTATAAAAAATTGAAGTGATGAAGAAGTACAATTTTAATGCAGGTCCTTCGATGCTTCCCCGCGAAGTGATTGAGAACACAGCGAAGCAACTTTTGGATTTTGACGGCCATGGCCTTTCTTTGATGGAAATCAGCCACCGTGCTAAGTATTTCCAACCTGTTATAGATGAGGCTGTAGCTCTTATCAAGGAATTACTCGACATTCCAGAGGGTTACTCTGTCATCTTCCTCGGTGGCGGCGCTTCTTTGCAGTTTATGCAGATTCCAGCCAACTTCTTGATCAAGAAGGCTGGTTACGTGAACACTGGCACATGGGCCAAAAAGGCCATGAAGGAGGCTAAGATGTTTGGCGAGGTTGTTGAGGTTGCATCGTCTGCCGACAAGAACTACACCTATCTGCCACATAACTTCGAGATCCCGTCTGACTTGGATTATCTTCACATCACCACCAACAACACGATCTATGGTACCGAGATCCGCAAGGAAATCAACGCACCCGTTCCATTGATTGGTGATATGAGCTCTGATATCATGAGCCGTCCTGTTGACGTTTCTAAGTACACAGCGATCTATGCTGGTGCACAGAAGAACATGGCTATGGCAGGTGTTACCGTTATTATCGTCAAGGACGACATGTTGGGCCAGGCTCCTCGCGAGCTCCCCACAATGATCGACTACCGCACACATGTAGACAAGGGCTCTATGTTCAACACTCCTCCTGTGGTGCCTATATATTCGCTGCTTGAGACTATGCGTTGGGTGAAGGCTCAGGGTGGTGTCACTGAGATGGACCGCAGAGCTCATGAGCGCGCAGACATCCTTTACGGAGAGATCGACCGCAACAAGTTGTTCCGTGGAACAGTAGCGGAGGAGGATCGTTCTCTGATGAACATCTGCTTCGTGATGAACGACGAGTACAAAGAGTTGGAGAAGGACTTCTTCGATTTCGCTACAGAGCGTGGTATGGTCGGCATCAAGGGGCACAGAAGCGTAGGTGGTTTCCGTGCAAGTTGCTACAACGCTCAGACTATCGAGGGTGTCAACGCCATGGTTCAGGCCATGAAAGACTTCGAGGCACAACATTAATTTCACACTTAACCTTATTTAATCATGAAGATACTTGTTGCTACAGAGAAGCCTTTTGCCGCTGCCGCAGTTAACGGCATTAAGAATGAGGCACAGGCTGCAGGCCACGAGGTGGTTTTGCTTGAGAAGTATACAGATAAGCAGCAGTTGTTGGATGCTGTTGCCGATGTCGACGCAATGATTGTTCGTTCAGACAAGGTTACTCCTGAGGTGCTCGACGCTGCTAAGAACTTGAAGATTGTGGTACGTGCCGGTGCCGGTTACGACTCTATCGATACCGCCTATGCTAAGGAAAAAGGTGTTGTTGTTGAGAACACTCCCGGACAGAACTCTAACGCTGTAGCCGAATTGGTGTTTGGTTTGCTGGTGTTCACAGTTCGTAATTTCTTCAACGGTAAGAGTGGTAGTGAGTTGAAGGGCAAGAAGCTCGGTATCCTTGCTTTTGGTAACGTAGGTCGCAATGTGGCTCGCATTGCCAAGGGATTTGGCATGGATGTTTACGCATTCGACGAGTTTGTTCCCAAGGAGAAGATTGAGGAGCAGGGCGTACATGGCGTTAACAGCCGCGACGAACTGTTTGAGGTATGCGATGTTGTGTCATTGCACATCCCCGCTACTGCCGAGACTCGCGAGAGCATCAACTATCAGGTTGTCAACCTGATGAAGAAAGGCGGCATAGTTGTTAATACAGCCCGCAAGGAAGTTATCAATGAGGCTGAGCTGATTAAGTTGCTCACTGAACGTGAGGACCTGAAATATATCACCGACATCAAGCCTGACGCTGATGAGGAGTTCCGTAAGTTTGAAGGCCGCTATTTTGCAACACCTAAGAAGATGGGTGCCCAGACTGCTGAGGCTAACATCAACGCAGGTATTGCAGCTGCTAAGCAAATCATTTCCTACTTCGCAACAGGTGACGAGAAATTCCGCGTGAATAAATAATTAATGAAAAAGAAGGCTCTGCCGACATTCCGTTCATTCGGAGTGTCGTCAGAGCTTTTGTTTAACTACAATAACCCCAAAACCTTAATACTATGGCAACTATCAAACCTTTCCGTGGATTACGCCCTCCAAAGGATCTTGTTGAACAAGTGGAATCAAGACCCTATGACGTCCTCGACTCAGAAGAGGCTCGTGTGGAAGCTGGTGATAATGAGAAGTCTCTCTACCACATCATCAAACCTGAGATCAATTTTGAACCCGGCGTTTCTGAATACGATCCCCGTGTTTACGAGAGCGCAGCTGAGCAGTTCAAGAAATTCCAAGATAAGGGTTGGCTCGTCCAGGACGCAGAAGAGAATTACTATATTTATGCGCAGACCATGAATAATAAGACCCAGTATGGTCTTGTCGTTGGTGCTGCCGTAGACGACTATATGACTGGTGTGATCAAAAAGCATGAGCTCACCCGTCGTGACAAAGAGGAAGACCGCATGAAGCACGTCAGAGTATGCGATGCAAACATGGAGCCTGTCTTCTTTGCTTATCCCGATAATGCCGTTCTCGATGCATTGATCAACAAGTATGCTAAGACCGCACCCGAGTACGACTTCATTGCTCCCATTGATGGTTTCCGCCATCAGTTCTGGATAGTGTCTGACAAGAACGATATTAATCTTATTACCGAGGAGTTCCACAAGATGCCCAATTTGTATATTGCCGACGGCCATCACCGTTCAGCAGCTGCAGCTCTTGTTGGAGCAGAAAAGCGCAAACAAAACCCCAACCATAAGGGTGACGAGGAGTACAACTATTTCATGGCAGTTTGCTTCCAAGCCTCTCAGCTTACCATTCTCGACTATAACCGTGTGGTGAAAGATCTCAATGGTATGACAAGCCAGGAATTCCTGAAAGCATTGGAAGAGGACTTCGTTGTTGAGAACAAGGGCGCTGAGGATTATAAGCCCCAACACCTGCACGAGTTCTCGCTTTACCTCGACCACGAGTGGTATAGCCTGACAGCTCGCAAGGGCAAATACAACCCCAATGATCCTATTGGCATTCTTGACGTCGACATCTCAAGTCGCCTTATCCTCGACAAGTTGATTGGAATAAAGGATTTGAGATCCGATAAGCGTATCGACTTCGTGGGTGGCCTCCGTGGATTGGAGGAGCTCCGTCGTCGCGTCGACAATGGCGAGATGCGTTGGGCATTGGCGCTCTACCCTGTCACCATGAAGCAAATCATGGATATTGCCGACAGTGGCAAGATCATGCCTCCCAAGGCCACATGGTTCGAGCCGAAGTTGCGCTCCGGACTAGTAGTACATAAATTGCAATAATGGATTCGTATAAGACAATTGACGAAACAATCATAGGCGAGGGCTACTATACTGAAAAGCGTAGTAAGTTCCTCGCTTATGCTCATCATGTTGAAACAGTAGATCAAGCAAAAAGCATCATCGCAGGTTATCGTAAGAAATACTACGACGCTCGCCATTGTTGTTTTGCGTATGTGTTGGGCCCTAACGGCGAAGAGTTCCGCGCCAACGACGATGGTGAGCCGTCGTCTACTGCCGGCAAGCCCATTATGGGGCAAATTACATCGCATGAACTTACCAATATCTTGATCTGCGTCATTCGCTATTATGGAGGCGTAAACCTGGGTACTGGCGGACTTATTGTGGCCTATCGTACGGCAGCTTCCGACGCCATCGATCATAGTAAGATCGTCACGCGGTTGGTAGAAGAACAAGTTGTTTTCCGTTTCACCTACCCTATGATGAATGGCGTTATGGGCATTGTCAAAGACATGCAACCCAAGATTATCTCCCAGACATTTGATAACGACTGCGAAATAGTGTTGTCTATTAGGAAGAGCCAGGCTGAAGAACTTCGAAATCGCCTGAACGGTTTAACCTTTGGTGGGCTATAATCTTCTGCCCTCTATCAATCGTCATTACCTCCTTTTGGTCGGTGGGACTACACCATATCAAGCAACTTCATTAGGCCCCCAAGTCTTACCCTGCCCTCCACTACGTCCTAAGGATGCGATAGTGGTACGTATAGTCTATGATGAAAAGGGGGTATTGTCATTTACCTAAAGTTACTGCCCAAAATATCATGGCGGCAATCATTGTGTTGGATAATGATTGTCGCCATCAATGTTGCTTTACATTGCGGTTAGGTTTGGGCCAAACCTCAAAACATCCCCTACTCTGCTTATTTGGATGAACGTAAACAACAAATTTCATCCTTCGTTTTCTCGTCATGGAAAACTCAAGCAAACTTGGTTATGCTCATCTGGCTAAGCGAAAAAGCACCATATCAAAACACCTTTTCTCGTCATGGCAGTGCATAGGTTATGTCCAGCTCAGCTCATCTGCCTCAACGAAAACATGTCATTATATGGCGCATTGGGCAAATGCTTTATTGCTCCTTGACTTCTGCAGGGTGTTTCTCTTGATAATAGCTCAAGAACAGGCGCAAAGCCTTGTTGGTAGCTATTGCCAAATTGATATCTCGACCAAAATCCTCGGTCAATTTGAATGTGCGCACATCGTCTTTAGAGCCATATCCCAACCAAACAGTACCTACGGGGATGCTTGGGGTTCCACCGCCAGGACCAGCTACACCGGTGGCAGAGATGGCGTAGTCTACGTTCAGGGCTTCGCAAGCACCAATAACCATTTGACGGGCCACTTCCTCACAAACCGCCGTTTGCTCTTCCAACACCTCATGCGAAACATGAAGAATGTTCTCTTTTACCTCGTTGGTGTACGACACGACACCACCCTTAAAATAGTTGGACGCACCAGGTACAGATATGATAGCCTCGGCAATGCGACCGCCCGTGCAACTCTCAGCTGTTCCGAGCGTGTGTCCGTTATCATAAAGAGCCGCCTGAATTTCGCGACTCAAAATCTTTGTTTCTAATTCCATTGGTTCGAATGATTATGGGCAACAAGCTGACGCTTGACTTGCCCCAATGAAAGAAATGATTATGTGAATGTTACTTTGGAGAATGCGGGAGCGTCAATGGGACAGAAGTCTTGATCCTTAAACTTACAGTATCCCACAATGCCAATCATTGCAGCATTGTCGGTGGTGTAACTAAATTTGGGGATGTAGATAGTCCAACCATAACGATCCGCATGGTCGTGGAACGCCTGTCGAAGCACGGAGTTTGCAGAAACACCACCTGCCACAGCAACGTGCTTGATGCCTGTTTGTTTAACGGCCAAGCGCAACTTCTTCATTAAGATGTCGACGATTGTATACTCAAGGCTTGCTGCCAGGTCTTCCTTATGATGCTCCACAAAATCGGGATCCTCTGCAACCCACTTACGAAGGTTATAAAGGAAAGATGTCTTCAATCCTGAGAAGCTATAATTTAAACCTGGTATGCTTGGCTCAGAGAACTTGTATGCTTTCGGATTGCCGTTCTTTCCCAGTCGGTCGATGATTGGGCCACCGGGGTAACCAAGTCCCATAACCTTCGAGCACTTGTCGATGGCCTCGCCCGCTGCGTCGTCGATGGTTTGACCGAGCACCTCCATGTCGTTGTAGGCGTTTACCTTAACGATCTGCGAGTTGCCACCCGACACCAGGAGACAAATGAACGGGAACGGCGGCATGTGCTGGTCGTCGTCACTCTCTTTAATAAAGTGAGCCATGACATGCCCCTGCAAGTGGTTGACATCAATAAGTGGAATGTCCAAGCTACGCGCAAACCCTTTTGCAAAGCTAACGCCTACGAGCAAAGAACCCATCAATCCGGGGCCACGTGTAAATGCCACAGCTGACAATTGGTCTTTTGTAATGCCTGCCCGTTTGATGGCTTGGTCGACCACCGGCACCACGTTTTGCTGATGGGCTCTGCTGGCCAACTCGGGCACTACGCCACCATAGGCCTTGTGCACTTCTTGTGAAGCCGTTACATTACTCAGCAAAACACCGTTGCGAAGCACAGCGGCAGAGGTGTCGTCGCAACTGCTTTCAATTCCAAGAATATAAATATCGTTCATACTTACAATCTTATTCATTATCTTGAAAGAATTTCTACACCCGTTTCGGTCATAAGGAACGTGTGTTCCCACTGAGCGCTGGGTTTCTCATCGCCACTTATAACCTCCCAACCATAGGGATCATCGGCGTCGATGTAGACTTTCCATGTGCCCATGTTGATCATCGGCTCAATGGTAAACACCATTCCTGGAACCAACAGCATGCCCGTTCCCTTGTGGCCGTAGTGTAGAATTTCGGGAGCCTCATGCATCGACAATCCCACGCCGTGTCCGCAAAGATCGCGCACCACTCCATAGCCATATTTCTCCGCGTGCTTCTGAATGGCATGACCAATATCGCCCACGAAACAATAAGGCTTTGCAGCTTCTGCGCCAATCTCCAAGCACTCCTTTGTTACACGAACCAATTGCTCTTTCTCGGGAGTGGTCTTTCCGCCGATGATGAACATACGCGATGCGTCGCCATAATATCCATTATAGTCGAGTGTCATGTCTACATTCACGATGTCGCCCACTTGCAACACATCCTCCTTTTTCGGAATGCCGTGGCAAACCACCTCGTTGATACTTGTGCAAACACTCTTTGGAAAACCTTCGTAATTAAGGCACGATGGATGGCAGTTGTTCTCCTCGCAATATTTCATACAGATGTCGTCGATTTCCTGCGTGGTCATGCCCGGATGAATGGCAGCCTCCACAGCGTCGAGGCATCCTGTGTTGAGTTTACCTGCCACGCGAATGCCCTCAATCTGCTCAGGCGTTCTTACCATATTGCGTGTGGGAACAAGTTTTCCCTTGCTTTCCCAATACATGACTTTTTCGTCTAGTTCTGTCAATGGCTGACCGCTAATGGCGTGCCATCGTTTCTTTTTATTTAGCATTTTCTACTAATTTAATATCTTTGTACAAAGTTAATGCATTTAATCTGAATGGCGAAATTGCGAAACAAAAAAATGCGCGGCGTGCCTGTTTAGTGAACCTTTCTCTCTTCTCCAACACAACTATGCATCTTGGTTTTCGAAAAGATTCAACTTATTTTTGCGCGCCTCATCGAGCGACACGATGCGCTGCTGTTCCTGCGCATAATCGTCTCGCAACTGTGTATATTTCTCTTTCAGTTCCTCAGCATACCGTGGCATTTCCTGTTCGTTAAGCATGCGTGCTGCCGCCAACACGTTTTGCGCGGCGTCTTTCATCCAGGCCACCACTCCACCGTAAACAGGAGCTATTTTTAGCGCCACATGAAGTTCCGAAGTTGTTGCTCCACCTATCATGATGGGCACCTGCAATCCCGCCTTGTTGAGTTCCTCGGCCACATGCACCATCTCGTCCAACGAGGGTGTGATGAGTCCACTCAGCCCCACCATGTCGGCATGTTCCTCCTGCACCTTCTTCACGATTTGCTCTGCAGGCACCATCACGCCCATGTCGATTACCTCGTAATTGTTGCACGCCATGATGACTCCCACGATGTTCTTTCCAATGTCGTGCACGTCGCCTTTCACGGTTGCCAACACAATTTTTCCAGCCTTGACAGATCCTTCTTTCTTCTCGGCTTCAATATATGGCTGCAGGATAGCCACAGCTTGCTTCATGGTACGAGCGGTTTTCACCACTTGCGGCAAGAACATTTTTCCTTCTCCAAAGAGTTTTCCCACTTCGTTCATTCCATCCATGAGCGGCATCTCTATGATATTTACGGCGTGCGGAAACTTCTGCAGCGCCTCATGCAAGTCGTGGTCCAAATGTTCGGCCACCCCCTTTCGCAACGCATATTTCAGTCGTTCCTCCACACTTCCCTTGCGCCATTCTTCCTCAGGCGCATTAGTGTTTATGGCTCCCGGCTGACCTTGCGCAGCGGCCTTTCGGGTATCTTGTTCTTCCTTTATGCGTTGCGCGAGCTCGATGAGATCCTCTGCCGCTCCTTTGCGACGATTGAGTACAACATCCTCAATAACAGACAGTTGGTCGGCTGGAATATCGTCGTAAGCCACTTTTGTGGCTGGATTCACAATGCCAAAATCCATACCCTTCTGAATGGCGTGATAAAGGAACACGGCATGCATGGCTTCACGAATATAGTTGTTTCCCCTGAACGAGAAACTAAGATTGCTCACGCCACCGCTGACATGCGCTCCCGGCAGGTGTCGCTTAATCCATCCTGTTGCACGGATAAAGTCTACGGCATAGTTGTCGTGCTCCTCCATACCCGTGGCAATGGCCAAGATGTTAGGGTCGAAGATGATGTCCAACGGATTCATTCCCACCTCGTCGACCAACAAGTGGTAGGCGCGTTCGGCAATCTCGATACGCCGTTCATACGACGTGGCCTGTCCCTGTTCGTCGAAGCACATCACCACAACGGCCGCGCCAAACCGTTTTATGTCGCGCGCATGCTGCAAGAAAACCTCTTGGCCTTCTTTCAGTGAGATAGAGTTGACAATGCATTTGCCTTGCACACATTTCAGTCCGGCCACGGCAACATCCCAATTCGACGTGTCGATCATGATGGGCACCTTGGCTATGTCGGGCTCCGATGCTATGAGGTTAAGAAACGTCACCATCTCCGTCTTGGCGTCAAGCAATCCATCGTCCATATTCACATCGACGACCAACGCTCCGTTCTCCACCTGCTTCCTGGCAATCGTCAGGGCCTCCTCGTAGTTTTTCTCCTTGATGAGTCGCAGAAACTTACGCGATCCAGCTACGTTGCAACGCTCGCCCACATTCACGAAGCGCACCTCCGGCGTTACGTCGAGCAACTCAAGTCCCGAAAGCCACATGGTTTTGGGTCGTGGCTGTGGAACATGCGGCTTCTTTCCCTGTGCCAACAGGTTGTATTGGCGAATAAACTCGTCGTCGGTTCCGCAACATCCTCCCACAATGTTCACCAATCCCTCGTCCATCAGTTCCTCTATCTGTGGCGACATGCTTTCTGCCGTCTCGTCGTAGAGTCCCATAGAATTAGGCAACCCGGCGTTGGGATAAGCCGAAATGTAATAAGGTGCCTTGGCTGCCAGCGAGGCAAGGAAAGGCTTCATTTGCTTGGCTCCAAACGAGCAGTTGAGGCCAACTGAAAAAATATCATACTCGCTGACGCTTGCCAGAAAGGCGTCGAGCGTCTGGCCGCTCAGCGTTCGTCCAGCCAAGTCGCTTACCGTGACGCTCAGCATAATGGGCAATTTTCGTCCTTGTTCGCCCATCACCTTATTGGCGGCGTCAATAGCACATTTGGCGTTCAGCGTGTCGAAGATTGTTTCTATCAAGAGCAGGTCGGCTCCCTCTTCCACCATGGGCGTAATCTGCTCACAATAAGCGTTGTATAGCTCATCGTAGGTCATGTCGCGTGCGGCGGGGTTGCTCACATCCGGACTGAGCGAGCATGTCTTGTTCGTAGGTCCTATTGAACCTGCCACAAAGCGCGGCTTTTCAGGCGTAGAGAACTTGTCGGCCTCCTCACGGGCCATGCGCGTCCCTACCCTCACCATCTCCACGCAGTCGTCCTGCAAATGATAGTCGGCTTGCGAGATGCGTTGTGAGGAGAACGTGTTGGTCTCAATGATGTCGGCGCCCGCTTCGAGATATTTCCTGTGGATTTCGCGAATGATGTCAGGGCGTGTCAGGTTCAACATGTCGTTGTTTCCTTTCATCTGCCCAGGCTTATCCTTATAACGCGTTCCACGGAAATCGGCCTCGGTGAGGTGATAATCCTGTATCATTGTGCCCATGGCACCATCGAGAATCATTATTCTCTTTTTTACAATATCCTGAATAGTCATCATGCTTATGGATTAGAAGTGCTTGATGGCGCGGTCCATCTCACGTCGGTCTTCCTTCTCTTTAAGCGTCTGTCGCTTGTCATACTCCTTCTTTCCTCGCGCCAAGGCTATGTCGAGTTTGGCTCGTCCTTTCTCGTCGATAAACAACAGGACGGGCACAATGGTGAATCCCACGGCCTTTGTGTCTTCCATGAGTCGTCGGATCTCGCGTTTGTTAAGCAGCAATTTTCGGTCTCTCTTGGCTACATGATTGGCGTACGACCCATAGAAATAAGGGCTGATGTTCATGCCTTTTACCCATATCTCGCCGTTGTTGATGAAGCAGAAACTGTCCACCAACGACGCCTTTCCATTGCGTATCGACTTAATCTCGGTGCCTGTCAGCACGATTCCTGCCGTATAGGTGTCGATAAAGTAATACTCGAACGAAGCTTTCTTATTTCTTATTTGTACAGGACTTTTTTTCCTGATTTCCTGTTGCTCTTTGTTCATTTCTCAATGTGTGCAAATTGTTCGATGTGCTCGTCAACATAGTGTGCCACGGCCGATGTGAATTCCTCCTCATACTCCACGAACGTGTCGTCGAAGTCGTCGAAGCATGGGAACTGCTCGTAGAGCGCGTCAAACTCCTCCTGTGTGCAATCGGCTTCAATCTCCTCGTGGTAGATGTTGTAGTAGCGATGACATTTGTTGATGAGCTTATAAAGGTCGTGTATTCCCCAGTTGCGCATGGCCCTATCGAATGGGTTCTTAAAGAAGAACGGGCCGTATCCGTTGTGGATGAGTTGTACAAATCCGCCATCCATCACCTCGTCGCGCAAGGCGATATAGGCCAACAGGGTTATTTGGTCGGCGTTGAGATCTTGCATGTTTTCTGCGTTGAGTTCTCCACCGATCGCATGATGTATGGCGTCTGTAAACACTTGGATAAAAGCATCCATTCCTTCTCCTGCAGCCTTTTGCAGGTCTGTATCTTTAACCACTACCGCTTTCATATTCCTTGTTTTGTTTGTTTTGCAAAGATACATCAAAAAGTTGAAAATCAATCATTATGACGCAAAAACGTTGTAAATGACGGAATTGCAGGAACGCCATGAAACCAAGGAAGGGCGACTGCCTTTCGTAGCAATCACCCTTCCCTATCATGTTTTTTTAGCTCTTATTGAGCCACACACGCATTTACTTCTGGAAATAGCGCTTGTAGAGGCCCATGAAACCAGCAGAGTGGCGAGCCTCGTCGCGTGCCATCTCATGAATGCTATCGTGCAGAGCGTCGAGGTTGTTGGCCTTAGCCAGCTTGGCAGCCTCAAACTTGTCGGCTGTGGCGCCCTTCTCTGCAGCCATGCGCACCTCCACATTGGTCTTGGTGTCGTGCAGGATGCTGCGGCCCAGGAATTCAGCGTAGCGAGCGGCGTGTCCAGCCTCGTCCATGGCGTAGCGCTCAAAAGCGCGGGCAATCTCAGGATAACCCTCACGATCGGCCTGGCGAGCCATAGCCAGATACATACCCACCTCGGCACACTCGCCAGCGAAGGTAGCGCGGCAATGCTTCAGCAGCTCAGCGGGAACGCCTTCCTCCAAGGCAACGCCCAACTTGTGCTCGGCTGCAAACTCAGGGAGTGTATCCTCTGTCAACTCAGTAAACTTACTGGCGGGAGCGCCACAGATAGGGCACTTCTCAGGAGCGGTCTCACCCTCGTGGATGTATCCGCATACGGTGCAAATAAACTTCTTCTTCATAATGTTTTTGTTTTTGTATGATAAGTAATCAGTTTCTGCGCGACGCGCAGTCCCTGCAGATTCCCTTGTAATAAACTTGAGCCTCGTCGACAATGTGACCATCCACCTTTCTCGGAGCGTCGATTGCGGGCACCTCCTCGTTCATCAGGTCGAACACCTTTCCACACTCGCGGCAGAAGAAATGCACATGTGGGTGAACGTCGCCGTCATAACACACGCGATGGTCGTCGATGGTTATCATCTGTGCGGCACGGTGCACCGATAGCAACCGAAGCGTGTTGTACACGGTTGTGCGACTCAAGGTCGGAATTTCGCTCACTATTCCCTGAAACACATCCTCCACCGTGGGATGGGTGCGATGGGTTTGCAAGAATTCCATTATCGCCAAGCGTTGCACAGAAGGGCGCAGACCGCATTCCACTAACCTGTCGTAGGCTTCTTGTCTCATGTCTGTTTGCTCTTTGTTCTATTTTCTTGATTACAGTTGCAAAGATAGTGAATTGTTTTTATATCTCCAAACAATTCTGTAATTATTTCAAGTTAATAATAAAAATAATATTTGCTCCCTTCCAACTTCTAATGGGCGCATGGTTCATCTATATATAATAAGGTGTAGGCTCCTAACGGTTTGTTTTCGCACACACCGTTGAATCTCCCAAAAGCCTGTTTCTTTCATTTTTTACTGTTTTACGCAAAAAAAGATGTCTATTTGTAGGTTTTTTGCAAGAAACACTTTATCTTTGCAACCGGAAACAAACAATTAGATAGACAACCCATTGTAAAACTGTCGAGTCGTCGGCATTCTGCAATTCAGGATCGTCACAACAACAACCAATACAACACATTATGAAAGCATCGGAAGTAGTAGAAAGATTGCAACAGGTCTATCCTGGCCAGCCCGAGTACATCCAGGCCGTTAGTCAGGTGCTGGGCACCATCGAGGATGAGTACAACAAGCACCCCGAGTTTGACCGTGAGAACCTCATTGAGCGTTTGTGCATTCCCGACCGTATCATCAAGTTCCGCGTGAACTGGATCGACGACAAAGGCAACGTGCAGACCAACAATGGTTACCGCGTTCAGCACAACAACGCCATTGGCCCGTACAAGGGTGGTCTTCGTTTCCACGCTTCCGTCAACGAGAGCATCCTTAAGTTCTTGGCTTTCGAGCAAACCTTCAAAAACTCGCTCACCACGCTGCCGATGGGTGGCGCCAAGGGTGGTTCCGACTTCTCGCCCCGCGGCAAGTCGACGGGTGAGGTCATGCGTTTCTGCCAGGCCTTCATGCGCGAGCTTTGGCATTATATTGGGCCCGACTGCGATGTTCCCGCTGGCGACATTGGCGTAGGCGGCCGCGAGGTAGGCTACATGTTTGGCCAATATAAGGCTCTAACCCACCAGTTTGTGGGCATCCTCACGGGTAAAGGCCAGGAGTTTGGCGGTTCGCTCATCCGTCCTGAGGCCACAGGCTACGGCAATGTCTACTTCTTGGAGAACATGCTGAAGACACGCGGCATCGACCTCAAGGGTAAGACGGTCCTCGTTTCCGGCGCTGGTAACGTTGCTCAGTACACCCTCGAGAAGTTGCTCCAGTTGGGCGCCAAGCCGCTCACCTGTTCCGATTCGGATGGCTACATCTACGACCCCGACGGCATCGACGAGGAGAAGTTGGCCTACATCATGGAACTGAAGAACGTGGAGCGAGGCCGCATCAAGGAGTATGTGGAGGAATATCCCTCAGCCAAGTATGTGGCAGGCGCCAAGCCTTGGTTTGAGAAGGCCGACATCGCTACACCTTGCGCCACACAGAACGAGATCAATGGCGAGGCAGCCGAGGCGCTGGTGAAGAACGGCGTGATTGCCGTAAGCGAGGGTGCCAACATGCCTTCTACCCCCGAGGCCATCAAGGTGTTCCAAGACGCCAAGATCCTCTATTGCCCGGGCAAGGCCAGCAACGCCGGTGGCGTGGCCGTGTCGGGATTGGAGATGACGCAAAACTCAGAGCGCCTGAAGTGGAGCCGCGAGGAGGTCGACGCCAAGTTGCATAGCATCATGAACGAGATTCACGCCGAATGTGTGAAATATGGCACGCAGCCCGATGGCTACATCAACTATGTGAAGGGTGCCAATGTGGCCGGCTTCCTGAAGGTGGCCAAGGCCATGATGACACAGGGCGTATTCTAACAACAAAACATCAACACAAACACGCAGAGGGTGGTTGGCCACCAATGGCCATCCTCCCCATTCGTCGAAAAGCCGCATTCCATGATTTGGATGCGGCTTTTCGTATATAGGAAGTTGTCTGTTGATGGCCAAGCCTTCAAAGCGCAAGCCGAAACACCTGCTCGAAACAAACGCTAACAAGAATTAAAATCTGATGACCGATTTGGGTTGAAATATGCAGTCCGATTGAGGCTGGAAGAAAGAGCCCGCCCCCATCGGAATGTTAGGCAATATGAGGGCACAAAAAAGCCATGCCCCTTTGTGAGACATGGCGATTATTTGTTTTTTACTTGATGATGCCTTGTTCTACGAAGATCTTCTTCAGCACCTGCACACCCTCCTCCACTTGTTCTTTCGAGTGCGACGCCATCAAGGCGAAGCGAACGAGCGTGTCTTGCGGAGCGCAAGCAGGCGGGATAACGGGGTTGATGAACACACCAGCGTCGAAGGCGAGCTTTGTCACTAAGAATGTCTTGTTGATGTCGCGCACATAGAGCGGGATGATTGGGCTCTCTGTCTCGCCAATCTCAAAGCCCTCCTCGCGGAAACGCTCCAAGGCGTAATGGGTCACATCCCACAGGTGCTTCAGGCGCTCCGGCTCGTTCTTGATGATGTGAAGAGCCTCAATGGCGGCAGCCGTAGCGGCAGGCGTGTCGCTGGCCGAGAAGATATAGGTGCGTGAGGTGTGGCGCAGATAGTTGATGGTGTCCTTGTCGCTGGCGATGAAACCACCGATTGAAGCCATACTCTTTGAGAAGGTACCCATAATGAGGTCCACCTCGTCCGACAGTCCGAAATGATCGCAAACGCCGCGGCCCTGCTCACCAAACACGCCCAAGCCATGCGCCTCGTCGACCATGATCGAGCAGTTGTACTTATGCTTCAGCTCCACGATGGCGGGCAGATTGCATAGGTCGCCCTCCATAGAGAACACTCCATCGACCACAATGAGCTTCACGGCCTCCTGCGGCAGCTTGGCCAACACGCGCTCCAGGTCGGCCATATCGTTGTGCTTGTAGTGCAGCTGTGTGGCAAAGCTCAAGCGGCGGCCATCAACGATCGATGCGTGGTCGCGGTCGTCGCAGATAAGGTAGTCGCCACGTCCCACCACCGCGGGAATGACACCTGAGTTGACAGAGAAACCAGTAGAGAAGCAGAGGGCGTCCTCCTTGTGCTCAAACTCGGCGAGCTCCTTCTCCAGTTGCACGTGGATGTCGAGCGTTCCGTTCAGGAAACGGCTTCCGGCACATCCTGAGCCATACTTGTCGAGCGCCTTCTTGGCTGCCTCGATCACGCGGTCGTCGCCAGTAAGACCTGTATAAGCGTTGCTTCCAAACATCAAGACCTTATGGCCACCCATGGTCACAACAGGGCCCTGCTTGCTGGTGATCTCTCTGAAATAAGGATAAACTCCAGCCTCCATATACTTCTGAGGCTCACGGTAGTTCTTGTATCTTTCTTGTAATTGTCCCATCATTAATAATAGGTGTAGAAAATCTACGAGTTATACATTTAGGCTGCAAAGATAATCATTTTTTTTCAGTTGGGTGATAAAAAACAGAGAAATCGTATTTGTAGACTAAAAATAGACGTCAAAAATCGCCTATTCATAAAAAATGCACTAATTTTGCAATATGAAGAAACGCATCCTTTTTATCATCAATCCCATATCGGGCGCTGCCAGCAAGGCGCGCATACCAGAGGCCATCGAGGCGTATCTCGACCACGACCAGTATGAGTACCGCATCGTGGAGACGAAGTATGCCGGTCACGCGGCCTCGATAGCACGCGACGCCAGCGTGGAGGGTGTGGATGTGGTGGTGGCCATCGGCGGCGATGGCACCGTCAACGAGGTGGCGCGGGGCATCGTCCACTCCAACACGGCGCTGGGCATCATTCCTTGTGGGTCGGGCAACGGATTGGCCCGTCACCTGTTGCTGCCGCTCAATGTGCGCAAATGCATTGAGATCATTAACCGTTACGAGGTGCACGACCTCGACTACGGCATCATCAACGAGTATCCGTTCTTCTGCACCTGCGGTGTGGGCTTCGACGCTTTCGTCAGCCAGAAGTTCGCCGAGGCCGGCAAGCGAGGTCCCATCACCTATCTGCAAAAAATACTTGAGGAGGGCACCAAGTACAAGCCCGAGACCTACGAGGTCGACGCCGACGGCATCAGCACCAACTACAAGGCGTTTCTCATCTCCTGCGCCAATGCATCGCAATATGGCAACAACGCTTATATCGCCCCACAGGCGTCGATGAGCGACGGACTGATGGATATTGTCATCATGGAGCCTTTCGACATTCTCGAGGCGCCCCAGATAGCTATCGACATGTTTAGCAAGACGCTCGACATGAGTTCCAAGATTAAGAGTTTCCGCACGCGCTACCTCCATATCCATCGCTCCCACCCTGGCGTTATCCACTACGACGGCGAGCCGGTCATGACAGGCGAGGACATCGACGTGCGCATTGAGGAGAATGGCATCAAGATCATCGTCAACCCCGATGGCGACAAGCGCCAACGCCAGCCCAACATGCTGCAAACCACCACTTGTGAGTTGTTTAATGACCTCAGCGCCATCCGCCACGATGTGTTCTCGCAAACGCGAAGGGGTGTGCGACTGGTAAAGCTCATCCAGCGAATGATTGAGCGTAACCTGCCCGGGCTCAATTAACGTGGCTGCTCTGAGTTGAGCCGAGGCGAGAGATGCCCAATGGTGGACGGTGGTCTTATACCAGCGTTCGTGTTTCTTATCCTGTGGGGAGCCGTGGGCTGCTTTTTACCGTCTTATTGCCGCATGGCATTTCGCATCCTTGTTCATCCAAATATCGCAACAATCTATACACCAAACTACATATTTCTTTTCTTTCACAGAAATATTTGGCGCAAATACGTAATTCTCAGCGCATTTTTGCAACCGCTTGACATTCAGCACATTGCAGCCTCTGTTGTATATTTAGCACCCCGCATTTCTTCATGCGCTCTGCGGTTAGGCGTCTTTCACCAGGCGATACATGCCTAACCGCATTGCGATACCTTCCTAACCGCGCTGCGAAAGATGGTTTATCGCACTTCGAAAGATGCCCTTTCGCAACTCGATACATGCCTAACGCCCATTCGCCGCTCGCTTTTTCGATCTTCCCTCTGACAGAAACGGCTTTTTCGGTCGCTAATTTAACCGTAAACCCCTACAACCTTTTGGGTTAAAAAACCTGACAGAGGCAATGGCATTATCTACGCTCTGCGCATCATTTTGTTAATCAAAAAAACGGAAAACATTTGCATCATTTCATTTATTTCATTATTTTTGCAAAAAGCACTAACCATGAAGAACCTTAAAATAATCACCACGTTAATACCGTTAGGTCTTTTGCTATTTGTCCTTACGAACTGCGGAAGAAACTATAGCCGGACCATCGATAGGGCCTATGGTCTGGTCGATACCGCCCCCGATAGCGCATTGGCATTGCTCAGCGGCATCAGTCACGAGCGTCATGGCCACGAAACGGCTCGCTATGTGCTTGTTTATACCATAGCGCAGGACAAGAGCGGATGGGACGTCGACGACGACTCGCTACTCCATGTGGCTTATGCGTATTATGACGGCAAGCCGGATGACTCGCTGTACGCCAAGTGCCAATACTATATGGGCAAGTATTATATGCTGAGCGACAGTAGCGAGAAAGCCATCGGTTGTTTTCAGAAATCAATTAAGGCGGCTCAAACGTGTGGCGACCAATATACCCAATGCCTTGGCTTGGAAAAACTGGCACACCCGACAAACCCTGTGGAGTGCTGTGCAGATGCTAACCCAAAAACTATGTTGCCAAACGATACATGATTGTCCAAAAGTAGTACCTTTGCACTATGAAGAAGACTGTATTTAGAGACCTCTAAACAACTACAAACAATGAAAAACATATAGAGATAAATCTCTGTATATCAACTACTTTTAGATTTTAACACTTCGGACTTGCTTTTTGGTGGTTCTCAAAAATCCGCTTACCTTTGCAACGCATTTCTACCGCGGAGAATTTTGAGGGCTTTTATTTTGCCATCTCGTGGACAGGGTTGACAAAGGTTGACAAGAGTGTACAACGGTTGATTGATGAACGAGAGGGAAAAGAGTAAGGAAGTGACCTCATTTGAAGAACGTGACATCGTGGAATGAGTTGACAATGGGTGTCAATGATTGACGAAAGTTCGCTCCGTGGTGGTTTGCATGAAATTGATTGTAAAACCACATAAAAAGGAGTCAAATGAGAAAGACAAGAAAATGTGCCTTCTGCGGAAAGGAGTTCACTTGTAACAGCGGCTCGCAGAGGTATTGCTCAGAGCATTGTGCCGAGGCGGCAAAGGCTCAGCGCAAGAAGAGACAACAGGATTTTTTGAAGGCAGTCCAGCCTGTTATAGACATCGCCAGCCAGGAGTATCTCACATTCTCCAAGGCTGCCATCATCATGGGATGCTCCCGTCAGTACGTTTACAAATTGGTAAACGAGGGTAAACTTCCTGCATCACGAATCAGCAGCCGGATGGCATTCATCCGCAAGGCAGACATTGAGCAGATGCTTGCGGGCAACCCTTATCATAGAGTGTTGCTCTGTGCTTCGTCAAACAAGCCAAGCAAGAAATCATCCAATTCATCATCTTCTTCCCTTTCGTCGAGGAAAGACAAGAACCACATACCAGAAATTGATATGCGGTCATCAGAACCACTTGAATACATCTCTGGCGAGGACGTTATGGCAACCTACAAGGTTAAGAAGTCATGGCTCTATGTTTCAGCCAAGAGAAACAACATACCTGTGTGCAAGATTGCAGGCAAAAACTATTATAGCCGAAAGCACATGGATGCACTCTTCGGAGTTTCCGCTGAGATAGAAGCCTTGACAGAATGGCTGACAACGAATGAGGCAGAGGCACTCTATTCCACGACGAAGGAATCCTTGCGCACCCAAGCCTACCGCCGTCATATTCCCACCAAGCGAGAATATGGCAAGACCTATTATTCCAAGAAACATCTTGATGACATCTTCCGTCCCGACCTGAAGGCGAGTGATGCCTATTATACCACAGCCGAAGCTGCCGATAAGTACGGCATGACCAAGAGTAACATCTGTGTTATCGTCAAGACGAACAACCTCACGAAGGTGAAAGTCGGAGTACAGAACCTCATTGTCAAGGAGGAATTAGACCGAATAATGGCAAGTAGACTGGCACAATTCGGGACTTACAGACTTCAATAATGCCCAATAATAAGCATCAACAGCGTGAAAGTACAATTATCCGTGAGTTATGAAAGGATAAGTTGGTCACACTTTCATCACGCAGTTACTTTGCACTCGCTATGAGACGCATAGCCTTCGATTATTAACAAAACAAATTTCATACAAGTATGAGTAACATTTGCAAGACAGTAACCTTGCGTACACGTAAGATAAAGAAAGGTACGCAACTGAGCTTCTACCTTGACTACTATCCCGGCTACAGGGACGAGTCAACCATGAAGGTACAGCGACATGAGTCGCTTGGCATCTACATCTTTGCCAAGCCCAAGAACCAGCGCGAGCGTGACTATAACGAGCGCATGACGGAAAAAGCCGAGGCACTGCGCTGCCGACGCTATGAGAGCATCGTGAACGAACGCTACGACTTCTTCGACAGAGAGAAGGAAAAAGGCAACTTCCTCGCATGGTTCAAGAAAAAGGCCGATGCCAGAAACACCAAGTGGCAGAACGTCTATAAGCATTTCGAAACTTTCTGCGAAGGCAAATGCACCTTCGGGGAGATAGACGTTGACCTGTGCAACAAGTTCAAGGAGTACCTTTATACCGCTCCACAGACCATCCACAAGAAGCAGAAACTGCACACCAACACCATTGCCGGCTACTGGTCAACCTTCCGTGCCGTGCTACACACAGCCTACCGTGACCATAAAATCAAGGAGAATCCCAATGGCTTCCTTGACAGGATTGACACTATCCCTACGGAGAAGGAACACCTCTCACAGCCGGAACTCGTAAAACTTGCCAACACCGACTGCAAGGAACCTGTATTGAAGAAAGCCTTTCTCTTCTCCTGCCTCATTGGACTCAGAAAGAGCGACATCAAGGCGCTGACATGGAAGAAGATTCAGCCATACGGAGATGGAGGCATGTATATCACTGTACGGATGCAGAAGACTCAGCAGCTCGTGAACAACCCTGTCAGCGAAGAGGCCCTTGAACTCATTGGGTTCTATGAAGGAGAACACGAACCCGAAGCAAAAGTCTTTCCCGACTTTAAGGACAAGATGACAGGAACCACCTTGAAGAACTGGCTCAAGGCAGCGGGCATCACCAAGCACATCACGTTCCATTGTGCCCGTCATACCTTCGGTTCCTTGCAAGTTGATGCTGGTACGGGTATCTACACCGTCCAGCACATGCTCGGACACAAGAACGTGGAAACAACTCAGATTTACGCAAACATGGCAGATGAGAGCAAGCGTGAGTCGGTCAACCGCATCACGCTGAAGCCAAAGATAACTCCACAGCTGAAAGTCGTCGGGCAGGGATAAAACTATTTGTTGGTTCTATTTCTTCGAGAAATGAAACCAAAGGCACTATTTCTAAGTTGAAAACATGGAAGAATGAGAACCAACAGGATTGGCTCTCATTTTTCGTTATAACTTTGCCGAGAAATCGAATAACTGCGAAAAAGGAGAAAAAGGCGAGTATAAAAATCATACTTACTTCAAGTATGATTCACATATAAACATAAATCATTGGCCTACAGACGGAAAGGATATACGTCATAAGTAAAATTCTTCTTAACTTTGCAGCACAATTTCGTAACAACGAACAATAATACGTAAAGACAATGAAAATAGATTCACCATCTTCAATCACTTCTTGTGAGGCATCCATCCGACTCGAATGGATCTCCACAAGAATACTGCCAGGAGTTGCAGTACTACTTCTTTCAATTCCACTAAGCCAGTGGGCAGACTCAAACCTTCCCGATGGCATTATTCCTGTCTATGTCATCTATATGATGTCTGTGACTGTCCTATGGTCAATGTACATGGCTGTACAGTATGCTTTCGTCGGAATAGCGCAGACAAGGAAAGCCAAAATCAATGCTACTACAGACAACAACAATTCCCACGAAGAAGATGGGAAAACACCTGTTTTTCTTTTGGAGGCAATGCCTATGGTTGCTGAGTCAAATGGAACTGAGAGTGTCTGCGATGCTGAGGTGGTCGAGGAGATAGCTGAGAAGACAACAGTTACAGATTCCAAGGTCATTTCGGAAGAAGCCAATCCCGACAATGAGCCATCCACTGTTGCTACTGCTTCTGCCAGTTCAACCTATCAGCAAGGCATTGATGACTTCTATCAGATTCAGGCAGAATGCCAGAAGAAAAAGCTGGACACCATTCATGAATACCTTCTCTACATCATGTCCCCTTTTGTCTATGAGGAAGACATGGACGAGTTCTGTACAGACCTGTTGAGATTCGCGATGGATCACAACTACCGCCCTGAAGTTGAGTGGAAGAGATTCAAGACAAAGCTGAGCAGCTTTGATGTCCGTCATCTGGTCTGGAGCATTGCCATCAGATTGGGACTTGGCAAAGGCAAGGTTTACAGCAACGATGATTGCGCCTGCTATATCGAGCGTCGTTTTGCTTCTTTGTGTGTAACAGCCAGTGGGGAGCCATTGTCACATAGCACACTCAGGAACTTGACAGTCACATCCAACAGCGACCAGATACATTGTGACATCCAGGGAGCAGACGGACTGCTATTCCATATTCCTTCACAACTGGGCGTAGAGAAAGGCTGATACCAATCTTTCTCACCTATTCAGCATCTTTACTTAGACATCACATATTGGAGCCACATTAGAAACCAAACTTTGGTGTGGTCCTGATGTTCCTATGCCCTTTTGCACTGAAATCTTACCCCAAAACAGCCGAAATCACAATTGTCATTCATTATACTTATATGTTCGATATTGTCAAAATCCGCTTCAAAATCCTGTTTTATCCACGAATAACAGCCAAAAACAAGGCTCAACTGCGTGATAGTTTTGTGATGCACCAGTTATAAAACTGTGGCTTGCCCTCCGATTCATAACGGGGTTCCTTTGCAGCACGATCCCACAAAAGGGTCGTGTTGTCAAATGATAAAAGATCAAATTACGTTCAATGACCTTCCACAGGTCATCGCCGAACTTCGGGATGAAGTATCAGGCATGAAAGCGTTACTGCTGAACCTTCAGAACAGACCAACTCAGCAGAGAGAGAACAGACACCGCCCTGTCACACCAGAGCAGGTTGCCGAGTACACCAACATTCCCCTTGCGACCATCTATCAGAAACTCGCAAACAGGGAAATCCCCGGCTCCAAGCCAGGCAAGCGATGGGTAATCTACCTTGATGAGATAGACAAGTGGCTTGAAGCAAACCGAAAGAATCCCATTCCTTTGACGGATGAGGAACAGAACGCTGCTATTCTTGTATCGCACAAGCGCAAGCCGAACAAGTCCAGCTGGAACGATGAAGGTTTAGCTCGACGAAGTCAACCTATTGCAAAACCATTTGACGGGGATAAAATCTAAAATCAAGCAATTATGTACGACCACAAAATTCATTACTGCTTCACACTGTCCGAGGAACAGCTGGAGTATCTACGCAGCAAGAAGTACAAGATTGACCGCATGGAATGCTTCATGTCGCTTGTAGAACTTGCTGGACGCGAAACGGAACTGGTACAGATAAGCAAGACTCAACAGGTTGAAATCTTGCCCGGCCAAGTGATGGTTGACAACACCCAACTTGCCAAGCTCTGGGATAAAGACCGCAAGACGGTTCCCAAACTTATAGAGGCGATGGAGACTCTAGGTATTTCCTCTTCACAGAAAGTGGGAGATAACCGCATCCATACGCTTCATGCTTTTTCGGGCTGGTATGTGGATGGCATGTTTGTCAAGAATCCCTTCGCAACAAGAAGGAATGCCGATGGCACTGCAATCGACACCGCGGAAGTTCCACCTGCCAAGGTCATCACTATCGAGGTGCCAGATGACAGAAACAAAGGTGCGGAAGATTCTGACTTTGATGGCGACAATTCCCAAGGAGGAAACGCGGGTGTGATTCCGTCTGCCGATAGCAGGGTTCCCCATCCATCACCACCATCTAATGATAGTAACAATGTGGGTAAATCTGTGACGGATGAAAGAACATCCGATTCTTCTCAGAACAACATTTCCCATCAGTCTGCTGACATCCCTTCTTCGCATGTAGAAGCCGATGGCAGTCAGAAAGATAATGCAAGTCGAACGCAGAGCCAAACTCGTTTGAGCTATGCTGAGACGCAGCTTATCTTATCTAATGAAGGGAAAAGAAATGATGAGCCATCAGCACAGCAAGAAGGACAATCGCTAAATCCTAACAGCACCTCGTCTGATAGCAACGATGACAAACATCAAAAGCTTAATGGCTATTATAACCCTAATGGCTTCCATAACAACGAGTGACTATCCTGAAGGACTCTGGTTTGCGACCTGCGCTGCCCAACCATCCCAAGGGAAGTTTGCCAATACAGGCTGCAAGGAAAGCCGAAACGGACTTCTAAGCCCTGACGGGAACTTTGGAGTTAAAAGACCCGCTATTTTAGAGGGACTTTTCGAGAAATCCTTTTGTAGTACAAAACAGGTGCCCCTGTTTCTGTCCTTCTAAAAGTTTCTCGGGCTACTCGCAGGCTCGCAGACCTTGTCCTTCTTTCTAACCAATTTATATTCATCCCTTTCATTAAAAGATATTGACAATGAAGAAAAAGAACATAACCAAGAAACCGCTAACCAGAGTACATGCCTTCAGATGTACGGATGAAGTCTGGTCGCAACTAAAGGCGCTTGCCAAGGAATGTGGTATAAGCCTGAACCGCTATCTCACGGAGACAGGCTTGAAGCATCACCCTCGCCAGCGACTCACCAAGGAGGAGGTCGATGCCCTTAACTCCCTTGTCTATGCCAGGACTGACCTGAAAAAAATCACCAGCGTCCTCTCCAAGAAAACGGAAGAGGAAAAGTTGAAACTCTTCAGGACGGAGAGGTTCATGACATGGTGGATAAAGTCTGTTGCGGAACTCATCCAACATTGGTATAGCATCGAAGAGAATATTTCATCACCTGTGCTGACAAAAGAAAGGAGCGAACTATGATTATGCTTGCAAAAGTCGTACCCTACGGCGGCAATGCCGTTAGGTACGCATTGGAGAAAGAGAAGGCAAAAGTGGTCAAGGTGAACCACATGCCTGAAAGTATCGATCCGACTGCCATCTGGTATATGATGAAGCATCACTGCCAGTTGCATCAGCAGGACAGGACAGTGGGGAGAAGTCTTGAACGCCTCATGGTGCAGTTTGTAATCTCCCCCTCCAAGGAAGAGGCAAAAGACTTCAGCATGAAGGATTGGCGGAACCTTCAAGATGAAAGTCTGGATACTCTTGATTCTGTCGGACTCATCCCCAGGGGCATGAAGCAGGAAGTGAAGACCAACTTCCGCAACTCAATGAACGTGGGTGGACTTCACTCTGATTCCAAGTCGGGAACGCTGCACCTCCACATGGACTGCTGCCGTGTTGACCTTGACGGCAACACCAACGATGTCCATGATATTCACAAGCGGGCAATGATGGCTGCGGAAATCATCAACATGCGTCATGGTTGGAAGCAGCCAAAGGAAATACGTGATATGCGGAAGCAAGAGATTGCGGACTTCTGCGAATACACCCTACAGAAGATGCAGGAGTTTGACGTTGACTTCTATTTCAAGATGCTTCGCATGAAAGGCTATGAGGTTACACCTCGTTACGACAAGAACAAGAAACTTGTCGGCTACACCATCGGCAAGAATGTATCTGTGTTCAAGGCTTCTGAGATTGGCCGTAGGTTCATGGCATCACAGCTTGAAGCTACATGGAAGAAGCTTCATCCGAAGCCTGCACAGGTTAAGGTGAAACCTTATGCACCGACTGTTACCCCAGGCAGCCGTTCTGTTCGTCCGACTGCCCAGACAACGGCATCTACCCAGCCTAAGGTGCAGCAAATAGTCCAACCGAAGCCTGTGCCATCCTTCACTACATTCAACATCGATACACCTATTGGCAGCAAGGCTATTGAGATTCCGAACTCGGTCAAGGATATTTTCCTCAATGAGGCTCAGGTTCCAGAAGACAATGATACCGCCACTGTTGAGAAGGTTCAGCTCGACGAAGTCAACGTTGCCCATACTGCAATGCTTCTCTTTGCTGGCTTCATTGATGCCGCCACGTCCATGTCCGAATCTTGCGGAGGTGGTGGCTCTGCACCTGAATCAGGATGGGGAAAAGACAAGGACGAGGACGAAAGAGCCTATGCCCGTCGATGTCTGAAGATGGCTCACTCCATGTGCAAACCTAAGCCACGCCAACGTGGTTTCCACCGTTAAAACAATCACACATATTTATGATAAGAAAAAGTAAGAACAATGAGGACAAGCCAGACTTCGATGTAATGTTCAACGAAGTTCAGGAGGAAATACAGGAGAAGGATGCCGAACAGGACATTGTCAGCCGTGTTCCTGAAATCAAACAGTTGAGTATCGACATTGACAAGGCAACAACTGCCGTCATCAATGCCAAGCTATCCTTGGAATCTTCAATCCGCCAAACCCAGCGTGAAGAAGGAGTACTTGGTGCTGCTGTGAATACCATCAGCAAAAAGGTCGATTCCATAAATGAGCACATCGACCAAGTCATGGAAGATGCGCCCACAAAGTTGAAGGTAACCGTAACAGTATGTGATACTGACTGGCAGAAGATGCAAGAACTCCATAACCAATGGATGGAACAAGAGAAACAGATGCTTGCCGACCAACGCAAACAGCAGGAAGCGCTATGGCAGAAGCAGAGTCACAGACTTATAGAGATTGTGAAGAATAACGAAGGAGTTTGGCTATCGCAACGCCTATTCTACATCATAGGTTCTCTTTCCCTATTATCAATCTTCACAATAGTTTTGGAGATTGCTTTCTATGTGTACTTCCATTGGTGTATATAGAAAGCGTTCAATATTAATATTTTTTATCAAAGGAAATGATAGTTGCTGCTGGCAAAAGAATTGTCGGCAGCAACATTACATATTGCACTTTTCATTTAGTGCTATTTCCAATACTCCTCCAGTCGTTGCGCCTCTGCCTCAGTAATCTGAGTGACAGCACCGTGCTTCTGTTCAGAGAAGTTGGCACGTTTGGTGGGGCCGTCGCCAAAGTGGCCGAGGTGACGGAAGGTCTTGAAGTCGGTGGTCTCCATGAAGCCGAAGTTGTGAGGCTTGATACTGAAGATGTCGTACATGAGAAGCCACTTGTCCTGCCCGATGAGCTTGTACATCGTCGGGGCCTCGCACGAGCCTTTCTCGGCGTCGATTTGCTGGGGCTGGTATTGGTAGCCACGGTTGATGTGGTTGCTGAAGGCTATCTTGATGCCTGCGGGGCCTTCCTGCGAACAATAAGTCATGCAGTAGCGGCCGTCGGGCATGGGGATGATGTCGGCATCGAGAATCTGGACGTTCTCGTCGGGATATTCAAACAGCAACTGGGGGTCGGTCACGAGTTTTGTGAACTCATCGTTGGCATAGGCATAATAGAGTTTGGTCTTGCCCTTGCCCGTAGGACGGATGGTGAAATAGACCATCAGTCTGCCTTCCTCGGGGTCGTAGATGATTTCGGGTGCCCATGCGCAGCCCAGTTCGCCGAAATGCTCGGGAAATGCTTCGTCGATGCGGAAGACGGTGTGCGTCCAATGGATGAGATCGCTTGACTTCATCAGCACCAGGCTGCGATTATTTCCCCAGCCGTATTTTTCTCCGTCGCGTTCCCATTCCGTGTCGCGCTTGCCATCACGCTTTCCAAAGACATGGAGGTCGGTGGCAGCCACGTAGAAGGTGCCATCGGGGGCACGGTAGATGTGAGGGTCGCGGATGCCGCGCTGCTGGGCGATGCTGTCGCCATTAACGATGGGGCGATCATTGTTCAGAGCCGTCCAGCTGTAGCCGTCGCGGCTTAGCGCCATGTGGAGGCTGTGGTCGGCATCCTTGTGATAGACCATGACATAGGCACCCATCTTCGGCATCTGGCCGACACCTTCGGTGGTAGCGGGAATGCTGCGGATGCGCCCTTCGGCGTCGTAGCTCATAGGCTCGGCAATGATACTACGACTGTAACTAGTGCCATCAGGCAGACCGCCGTTGTGGGAGAAGAAAAGCCATCTATCACGGAATTTGATGATGGCAGGATGGGTGGTGTTGGAGTTACCGGCAATCTCGCTGATGATGCCCATGGGGGTATATGGGCCGCCGATGTGGTCGGCTACGGCGTATGCAATCTTTTCGGGCCACTCACTGGCGTAGGTCAGATAATACTTGCCATTATATTTATGCATCCACGGGGCCTCGGTGAAGTTTGGTACATCGATGCGATGAATCTCGCCGTCAATCTCCGTCATATTGTCCTTCAGCTTGGCGTAGTAGCACTCTTTATTACCCCAGATGATATACGGTGTGCCGTCATCGTCGATGAGGATAGCGGGATCGATGCACGCCCAACTGTGTTTCGAGGCGAAGCAATCCTTGTTGGTGAGCAAGGGTTTCCCGAGCGCGTCTTTGTACGGTCCGGTAATTTTGTCGCTAACGGCCACGCCGATGCCGCACCAGTTGGTGGATATGTACCAGTAGTAGCGTCCGTCCTTACCGCGTGCCACGTGTCCGGCGTAGGCCTGATGGCTGTCGGCCCACTTGAAGTCGTCGACGCGCAGGGGCGAGGGATATTCTGTCCAGTGCTTCATGTCGGTGGTGGAGTAGAGCAACCAGTCTTTCATCACGTAGCCCGACTGATTGCCGGCGGCATCGTGTCCTGCAAAGAGCCAGAGAGTGTCGCCCTCCACTAATACGGCGGGGTCAGCAGTATGTTTGTCACGGATGATGGGATTGCCGTTGCTCTCGAACTCGTGCGTCAGCACATAGCCCCACTTCTGCTGTAGGCGTTCCAGTTCGTCTGCAGTCACCGACATCACTGTGCCGTGACGAGGAAAGAAGTCCTTGCGGAAGGACTCTGGTTCTTTTGTAAACGTCTTGAGGTCCTTCGACCGCTGGAATTCATAGCGACCAGAACTGTAGAGGTCGTACATCAAAATCCAATCCTCGCTGTTGTTCAGCTGGAACACTCCGCTGCCCTCCACATGTGTCCTCGTGCCAGCGTATGCATCCAAATACTCAAAATGCTCCTTATATGGTCCCGTCAATTTTTTCGACGTTGCCTGTTGGATGCCGTTCTTTATTTCCTTACCGTTCTCGTCCTTCGTGTTGCCCTTGTAGAAGAGGTGATACATGCCGTCCTTGTAGATGATGTCGTTGTCTATCGAACCGTACTTGGCGGAGAATAGCACCTTTGGTTCGCTCTCGAAAGCCGTGAAGTCCTTGTTTGCGTATGAGTAGTAGGTGATGAGTGTCTTGCGGTCGTTACGTTGCAGCGTGAAGTAGATCATGTACTTCCGGGCCTTGCGGTCGTAGATGGTCTGCGGCGCCCATACCCAGTAGGCATCACCAAAGTTCTTACTCCAGTCCTTTGCGAGGTTGATTTTCGCATGCGTCCAGTTCACCAGATCCTTCGACTTCAGCAGCACGATGCCCGGGTTTGCACCCCATCCCTGCTTCGGGTCGTAGGTATGCATGTCTGTCGCCACGATGTAGTAGCACCCGTCCTCGCCGCGCAGGATGTGCGGGTCGCGTATGCCGCCGCTCTCGCTAATGCTGTCAGAAGCGATTATGGGTCTGTTGTCGTTCAGCGCATACCAGTTCTGTGCGTCCTCGCTCACCGCGAAGCGCAGTTGCTCCATCAGGTTTTGGTCGCCGCTGCCCTCAAAATAGGCGAAAAGGTAGCCGGCGAACTTTTGTTTGTTTTGGGCCTGCACTGTAAGTGTCAGCCCTAATAGCATTAATAAAAATAGTCTTTTCATTTTCGCTCTATTTTTCTACAAACGTGTTGAATGAATGGGCGGCAAGAGTTGCGGTGAGGTAACGCTTGCCTACGGGAATACTAAGTTCACGCGCCTCGTTGTTGGTGTTGCCGCAGATGACGACGCGCTTGCCGTCTGGCCGCTGGAAGACAATGGCCTGCAGACCGTCTTTTATCGGATAGAAGGCGATTAGGGTGCTGCCTGGCTCAACGAAGTGAGAGAAGTGCTTGTAGGCGTAGTACTCGGGGGGTGTAGCGATAAGTGCGGTTGGCTGAGCGCACCTGCACGAGGGCATTTTGCTTCCAGCCCCAGGCACTGCGACCCTGGTCGCAAAGGATGAAGTTCCAGTTGTAGTACTCATCGCAGCCACGACCGATGTACTCGTGTAGCAGGTAGAAGGTGTGCTCGCCAGCGCGCCAGTCCATCTGGCCGTTGCCGCACTCGCTCTCGCTGCTCACCATGTGAAGGTCGGGGTGGTGCTCGCGCATATAGTCAAGGTTCTCACGACCTTCCCACTGAAAGCCGAGACCCTCCACACAGCCTTGTAGTGCGTTGACGATGCGTTGCACGTAGTCCTGCCGGTTGGTGTTGAATGTGCCCGCATAAAGCTTCACCTCGGGATGTTTTGCGCGTAATGTGGGCGCCAGATATTCCTTGTTGAAACGTATCGTACCTTCTGCCGTCCATGCGCAGCCTGGGTAGGGCGTATAGCTGTACGCCTCGTTCTGGTACATCACCATGTCGATGGGAATGTTCTCCTCTGCATATAGGTCGATGAACTTGCAGAACATATTCGCGTAGGCCTGCAAGTAGCGGGAGTCTTGTATGAAGTAGTTCTGCGAGGCCAACTTCTTGGGGAACAGACCCTTGCGCTCTCCCAGAAACTGCATCTCGTTGGGATCGGGCACGCCGCCGTCGTCGAAGAGCAGATAGTCCTTCTCCTTCGGCTGTGTGTTGAACGGGCTACTGGCCACGGGGTAGTCTTGGTTGATCTTCATCCAAGCGGGCGGGCTCCACGGCGAGAGCCAGAAGGTCATCGCGGGCTGCCACTTTTGGGCCATCTTGATGAGCTGTATGACGTTCTCCTTGTCGTGCTCGATATTGAAGTACTTCAGCTGGAAGTCGCCCGCCACTGTGTCGCACGAATACCATGCACGACTGTAGTCGTTAGCATTCATCGTCAGTCGCCCACGGGTGAAGCGCAGGTCGCCGTCAGGTGCAAAGATGTCGTGCATAATCTTCTCCTGTTCCTCTGGCTTCAGCAGACGGATAGCATCGAGGTCAAGCTCGTTGAAGCAAGTGCCCCAAGCCTTGAACACCTTGGAGTTTTGAGTGGGGAGTTTTGAGTTGAGAGTTTGTTGCATCTTCGCTTTCGTCGAGAGCGACACCTTGCCTTTTGTTTGCCATGGCAGTTGCTCTGTGGTGGTGTATTGCGTGAAAGTCTGTGCCGAGGCCTGTGCGGCAACCAGACATAGGATACATAAATACTTTCTCATAATGGAATGATGTTTTATTTTATTTTATAACGTACTTCTTTCCATTTTTAATATAGATGCCACGCATATTTTTTATATTTATCTTACGACCTTGCAGGTCGTATATGGCATTATCCTTTATCAATTCTCCATTATCAATTGTCTCAATGCCAGACGGGGCTTTGCCGTTGATATTGACAGCTACGGTATTATTGAGACCGTTGGAAGGATTGATAGGCTGGAGAACGATGTAAGAGATGTCCTTGACAGCGGTCTGACTGCTAAGAGTCAAGGTGCAGAGTTTTTTGTCCTGAGTAAGGATGAAATTATCGGCATTGACCTCGGTGTCATCTGACAAGACAACCTTTTGAAGAGTGGCTCCCGTGCAGTTGTTATAGTGGAGGGTGATGCCACCTGTCTGAGAAGCGACGTTGAAGCGGGCGGCGGTGGCATCGGGCAGGTAGTAGCCCAGGTGGGGTGGCTGGTTGTAGCCGGAGTTTTGCCAGGCGATGCCGAGGCGATAGACGTGGTCGGTCATGAGGCACGGCACGCGGGCTGCAGTCTCATGGGCGGTGGAGAAGATGTTGAGCGTCTGCTTGTCCTCGTTGTTGAAGACGATAATCTCCTCGCGCCAGTCGCCGAAGATGTCAGCCTGCAGACAGGGCGAGTTCTTGGTGCCGTTGCAAGTAACGCTGTAACCGTACTCGTAGAGGTTCTTGCCGTCGATTCCGATACGTCCCTGATTGTACTTCACCAAATAGGGTTGGTTGTGGTAGTTTCCGATACCATTGAAAATCTCCTCATAGATGTCTCCGTCCCAGTAGATACGGAAGTTCTGTTCGGGGGCGCCGCCAACCACCTGACCCGTGGGTGCATTGTAGAGGTTGCCGTTGCCGAAACAGCTGAACTCCTGTCCCCGCTCTTCGGTGAAGTCAGCTGCAATGCCGCGAGCCGTGTCACCATCGCCGGTGATGTGTATGAGAAGTTCGCCGGTGGCAGCATCGCAGACGTGCATACCGAATGGTGGGTCTTCGTGAATTTGGAACACCTCCAATCCTGGACGGTCAGGCATAAGATCGCTGACATGGAGGGCATCACCGTGACAGAGGCCCGTGCTCCATAGCAGGTTGCCGTCGTGGTCGATGGCAGCCGAGCCGTAGATTACTTCATCCATGCCGTCGCCATCGACGTCGGCACAGCTCAGGTTGTGGTTGCCCTGGGCGTAGGCGGTGGTGATGTCAGTGTTTGCGTAGGTGGCGTGAGCGTAGGTACGCACGTCCTTCTCGCCATTGCCCTCAGTCTTCATCACTGTGTGCTTGGAGATGCTGGCGTGGCGCCAACGTGTGGAGAGTTTCGAGCCATCGAAATCGACAGCCCAGAGATAGGAGCGTGTGTAATAGCCGCGACACATCACAGCTGAGGCATGTGTGGGATTAGTGACATCGAGGTGAGCCACTGTAGCGAGGTAACGCTCCGAACGATTTGCATAGTCGTCGCCCCAGAGATCGGTTCGCAACTCAGGAGCACCGCCCACAAAACAGCCGCGGTTGGGATTGTAATAAATGGTGTGGATAGCATGGCCGTCCTGTCCACTGAATACGGTTAGAAACTCGGGGCCGTACATCACCTGACCACCGCCGTTCAGGTATTCCTTTTCGTTGTCGGTAGCACGGATGACATCCTCATCGGCAGCATCGGTGATATAGTTGCCAAGGCCGTCCTTGGTGCCAGGACCGGTCTTCACAATGAACTCAGCCTTGCCGTCGCCGTCGAAGTCATAGAACAGGAAGGGTACATAGTGAGGACCCGAACGGATGTTGTGACCCATATCGATGCGCCACAGTTTCTGGGCAGTCATCTTGCCATCGGCCTCCAGAATCTTATAGCAGTCGAAGATCGTAGGCCCAGTGAAACCACCCTGTGAGTTGTCGGCAGGATTAGAAGGCTCCCACTTCACCACAATCTCGTAGTTACCATCGCCATCCACGTCGGCCACTGAGCAGTCATTGGGCGAGTAGGTGTATTCCGAATCATGGAACGTGCCGCCATCGGGACGGTCGAGCTTCAACGTGTTATAGATGTTCTGCCAAGGCATGATAGCCTCGGTGGTGCTGACCTTCTCACCATTTCTCTTCGTCACGATGCTGTACTTCGCTGTCTTCGACCCTTTCGTGTCAAGGAAGTTCGTAGAACTATTGATGTCTGATGCCACCAACTCGCCATTACGCAGCACATCGAAAGTCGTGTAGTCGTCATCAGTGTCGAGCATGCGCCAGCTCACCAAATAGTTGCTACCCGATGCCGACTGCGGAACGGCCATGACGTGCCTGTTTAATTTCTCCTGTGCGACAGCCGTCTGTACAGCCATCAAAAGTAACAATGCACAAATATATAATGTACGTCTCATATTTTTTACAATTTGATAATTTACCATTTACGTTCTATTTCCCAAGGTATTCCAGTTTCCAGTTGTCAATCATCACCCAGTCGCGGCGGATAGTGGTACTCTTGCGCAGTCCGATACGGAGCTGGCCGTTGGTCACCTGTACCTCAATGCTGTTCTCTTTGTAATAGTCCTTAGAGAAATAAACAGCTGCGGCAGACATCGTATTGGGTACCCACCACTGACCGAGGTTGATCTCGCCATCGACGCCGAGCTTTGAAGTCGGAGCACCGGTGAAGATACTCTGCATCTTCGTGGTCGTAGTCTTGCTGTTCGTGGTGACGTATAGTTCAGCGTTCAATGTCTCGTTGCCGCTCTGTTTTGCCTCGTATGCGGGACCTTCGAGGCCGGCGCGGTAGAATCCTTGCAGACTCAGACGGTAGGTGCCATCGGGCAGGCCCTGCAAATCCTGATAAGTGTCGAAGTTCGTATTGAAGAACTCGGCGTTCTGCAGGTAGTTATTGGCATCGATGCCTGGCTGCACATTGCCCTTCCAACCCTCGTTGTTGTTGTTTTCGTAGCGAGGGTTGGTGATGAACTTGTCGGTCACGTCAATAGGATTCTCCCGTGAAGCCCCTGCCAAATCGTCTTCGAGCAGTTTGGCGGTGACGCTGGCAATGGCAGCCTGAATCTCAGCCAATGTGCTGGCGGTGTTGTTATAGACTGCGTCCTCCTCGGCCACTTCCATGCCAGCGGCCATGGCCTCTTCGATGAGTTCCTTCAACTGGAGCGCAGCCTTGTAAGTGGCCATGTCGGTAAGGTATTGGTTGTAAGCATCGGGAGTAGCCACGGTCCAGTCGGTCAGGTAGAGACCCTTGCCCGGTTCCTCGGCATCCATCAGCAGGGCAGCGAGGTTGGTGCGGTGTTCGCCCTCGAACAGGTCGAGCCCCATCATCGCACCGGGATAGTTCTCCTGATTGTAGGTCTTGTTGGGAGCGGCCATCATCAGTTTGAAGGTGCCATTGCCGTTGTCGACTACCTTCCACCAACACTCGGTAGCACTCTCAGCATCAACGAACATGGCACCGTTGGTGGTAACGAACAGGGTGCGCCAAGCGTTCTTGGCCTTCGAGTAGTTGGTCAACTTATAGACTTCGCCGCTTTGAACGAATTTACACTTCAGTCCCTCTTCGCCCACACTGGCCTGTGTGCCGTAGGAATTACCCTCGGTGTAGAAACGTTGGGCAGCGACATTATAGAGATAACACTCCTGACCGGCAGCGAAAGCTGATGTGGCAAGTTGTGGACGCTGCCAAACACCATCGTCAACCGTCGTGTCGAAGTTCAGACTCAGCGACGAAGCATCGCTTTTCAATTGGAAGTAACTGCGGAAAACATCGACGGTCGTGCTACCAGACACTTTCTTGAGTTTATTATCGTTGAGCACATAGCTGCCCTGTGGAGCTGTAATGGATGCGTAGTTGCCAGCCTTCACGTTGCCGCTGCCCGTCAGCGCTATCACGTCAGTGGTGCCACGATAGAGATAGGCCTTACCTGCCTCGGGCTTCTTTACCTCCTTCAGGTTGAGCGTGCTGCCACTGATGTTCTTTGGTTCGTAGAACGTGCCGTTGGTTCCGCCTGTAATGGCGAATGGCAGACAAAGCACATCGGGTGTACCAGCCTCGATAGTGCGATAGTAGGTGGCTTTTGTGGCAATGAAGTCTGCTGAAGCAGTAAAGTCAAATCCGTCCCACAAGACGAAGTTGGCCATCGCACCGCTCACGAGCAGGTTGCTCAGGTTTTCATTGGCCACAGTCTTAATGTTGCCATTGGCTGTAAATAGGCTGTTAGGATTATCAGTAGTGAGGTCACAGCATACAGCATGGTTCTGGGCATCCACACCTTCGGTATAATTGACGGCATAGGGATTCGTGCCGTCGCTCATATAATAGGGGTTGTCGTTTAATTCTAAGAATTCAATATCTATAGACGAGGGTATGCCTTCCGAGGTTGCCATCGTCTGCTTATTTTCGGAGTTTTATCGTAATTTTGGTCGATTCTTGTCTTGTCAGGGCATAGTTATCCCTTGCATGGAGGATAATGCTATACGAGGTTAAGCAGCCTGATGGAGTTCCGCTTTTGCAATTCTTCTTGCCAGTTGTACTGCATTAGCCGTGTGGATGCCGAAGAAGATGATTAGGATTTCTGTCTTCTTGATTCGGCCGCTTATCCGCTTGAGTCCGTAATGTTCCTTCTGCGTTCCAAAGGATCCTTCCATTGCTGTGGCTCGTACACGGGCAAGTTCTTTCTTGACCATGCTGACAGTGGACGTGGTTTCTCGCTTCCTGCCTTTCTGCGAGAATGAAGTCACTATGTTTTGTTCACTGCAGAAAGAACGGTTGGCATTACCAGAATAACTGCAGTCGCCAGCCAGTTTGGTGATCTTCTCTCCAAAGAGTTTCTCTGCAAGCTTTACACAATGCACAAGACGAGTACCCTCATTGAATGCGTTGAACGAAAGTTTCTCGATGAACGACAGGCCATCAACCTGTATGTTGTTACACTTGGCTCCAAACTCGACCTTCTTTACTTCCTTGCCACGGACGATTGGACGTATGTATGGTTTGTTGACGCTTACGATACGATTAGGAATGCTCTCCTTGGCATTGCCACTCTCGTGATGCTTATGCTGCTGACGGTATATCTTCGTTATCGTCTCTATTTCTGCGAGTTGCTTATCGGAGAAGATTCCTGCGCAGGGATTTTCTCTGTCGAGTCTTCTTAACTCTTTGAGAATCTTCCCTAACAGATCCAACTGTCGACGGATCATCCTGCGAGTACGCTTGTTGGTGTGATGGCGTTGCTTCACATAGGCCATGTTGTCGTGGGCAACATCAAGGTACTTCGTCCTCATGCGGTGAATGCCGAGTTCCTTACTTGCCTCACACATCATTGTATATACCTTCTCTACGCATTCCCATAGCAACTTTGTGTCAGTGGGGTAACGCATGCTGCTTTCGTAGCACGTTGCATCGGTATAGATTGTATCAAGATTCCTCATGTAGGGTTTCCATGTTTCTGCCAATGACTCCTGCTGAGTCTGGATCTTCAGGCGCTTGGACAGTTCAAGGATAATATCATCTATGAGCTTGTAGTTGGTCAGGGGATTGGCTGAACTTATTCGGATGCCACAGAATATCTGATAGTGTATGTTGGCGTTGAGCTGCTCCATAAGTTTTGGGGCAGACAATCCGGTAT